>Ga0255334_1000661_pt1 | contig 23505 bp, 26 predicted proteins | sample EtOH5_35cm_T3_12_FD_202080 | JGI IMG/M metagenome (GOLD analysis project Ga0255334, IMG submission 202080) | Sandy soil microbial communities from University of British Columbia, Vancouver, Canada - EtOH5_35cm_T3_129 | ecosystem: Engineered > Artificial ecosystem > Sand microcosm > Unclassified ... | reverse complement strand
TCGTCGCTGGCCCCCCTCCCAGCAGACACCGTGAATCAGATCACGCCCGCGTCGGGCAAGCTCTTTCACGAATCGGTTTGAGAAGATCGTGCTCTAGCGGCGCCTCTCGGCCGGGGCGAGGGCATCGGCGATGGCGCGGCGCAGCGCCTCCGCCCCGATCGGCTTGGTGACGACCCCCCACATGCCGGCCTCGAGGCAGGCGGCATGCGCCTCGGCGGTGGTATCGCCGGTCATCGCCAGGATCGGCACCCGGCCGCGCCGGCCGGCGAGGGCGCGGATCGCCCGCGTCGCCTCCAGCCCATCCATGCGCGGCATGTTGAGGTCCATGACCACAAGGTCGAAATCCGCCGCGGCGGCGGCGGAGACGGCGCTGAGCCCGTCATCGACAAGCTGCAGGACATGGCCGTCGGGGGCGAGGAATTCGCGCAGCAGGACCTGATTGGCCCGGACATCCTCGGCGACCAGGATCTGGCCGCTCGGCCGCGGGATGGCGGGCGCGGTCACCGCTTCCGGCGGCGCCGCGCCGGGCCGCAGCCGGATCGTGAAGCGGAATTGGCTGCCCTGGCCACGCGTGCTCTCGGCGGTGATTTCGCCGCCCATCTCGACCACCAGCATCCGGCACATCGCAAGCCCGAGGCCGCTGCCGCCATGCAGCCGGGCGGTGGAGGGCTCGGCCTGTTCGAAGCGACCGAACAGGCGCGCCAGCGCCTCCGGCGCGATCCCGATGCCGCTGTCGCGCACCGCGACATCGAGTTCGATCTGCTCGCCGGCGACCAGGCGGTGGTCGGCCTCGACAATGATCTGCCCGGCTTCGGTGAACTTCACAGCATTGCCCAGCAGCGTGTCGAGCGCCCGGCGCAGCCGGACCGGATCGCCGATCACCCAGCGCGGCAGGTCCTGGTGCAGGCGCAGATGCAGGAGGAGACCCTTGGCCGAAGCCGCGGCCCGGGCCATGCCGGCCGCATCCGCGAGCAGGCCGGGCAGGTCGAAGATCAAGGCGTCGACGCGCATGCGCCCGGCCTCCGACTTTGAGAAATCGAAGACGTCATCGATGGTCACCTTCAGAACTGTTGTACAGAGGGCGTTCCACTGCCTGGGCAAGGACCTGGGTACTTTGGTGAGGCCTGTCTTCGGTGAGACTGTTGTTGTTCTCCTCAATGACGTCCAGGAGGATCAGCGCATGGATTGCGAACGGCAGCAGCGCCAACACCACCCAGATGGCGCCACCCACCCGCGTATTCCTTCGCAGGACGGCCGGGATAGCGCGAATGGGGGAGAGCCTCAGGCCGTGATTGCCAGCCCCTCGCGCCACGCGATACGCCTTGGTCGAAGACGTTGGGATCTGGAGGAGGCGCGCCATACAACACAACCTTAGGCGTCATTTCATTTCCGAATGCAACCATCTCTTTACGGTTCGCTTTCGAAATTCGGCTGTATCGACAAGACCGGTCGCACTATCGATTCAGGGGGGCGGCACCGCAGGCCAGTAGGTACGCGTATAAATCATCGAAGTGAGGCGGATCCCGCGTTGCATCATCGGGGCTGCCGCTGGGTACGAAGATCACGGTCTGGTACCGTGCACGTGTCAGCAGGACACGATAGGTGTTGCGGACGAAGGCGAAATCCTGCGGCTTCGCGACACGGTTCCAACGGGTTCCGGCAAAGGATCGGGCCGTCCAGGCGCCATTCGAACGAATAAGGTCGCCGCCCCAGGCCAAGCCAACCACGTCCAGTTCCAAACCCTGGCAGGTGTATTCCGTCGCGGCGACTTCCAGCGCATCGCTGCCGCGCACATCGGGCCAGCGGCGAAGAAACCAGTCGGGGGCATTGGCGGCAGCGCCGACCTCGACACCAAGACCTTCCGCGCGCAGGCGCCGCGCCCCCGAGCTCGCGACCAGCCCGGCGCGGCGCAGGCCGCGGGCGTAGCCGCGCAAAGCCACACGCATCGCGGCCAGATCGCGGATGACGAAGAACGGCACGCCGCCATCCTCCGCGATAGCCGCGGCACGGACCGTGTCGCCGTCCAGCACCGCCTCCACCCAGGCGGCGCCCGTGTCGGAGGTGACCGAGCGAACCGGCACGGTGAGATCGAGGTCGGGGTCCAAGGTCAGCCATGGCACCGGCCCATCAGCCAGGCGCTGCACCGGATCAGCCGCCGTGACCGCCCGCGATGCCGCCGCCGCCTGCCAAGCCGCCGAAGCGGCGATGACACGCCCCCATTCGGCGAGCCCCGCTTCGCCGGTGTTGATCTCCTGCCCATTGCCGATCAATGCGACGATCACCGCCCAGCCGGGGACACGCGCCATGATATCGAGCGTATGCGCCGGTTCGCTCGTGGTCAGGCGGCTCTCGCGGCGCAATGTGTCGCGGGTGGCCTGGGCCGCGTCCCAGGCGCGCTGGGCTTCATCGAAGACGATGACGTGTTCGGGCGGCGTGCCGGTCAGATTGTCTTCCAGGAAACGATGGACGTTCTGCAACGCCATCCTGGTGCGGCGGCGCGCCTCGGATGGTTTGGTGCGATGGCGTTCGATGGCGTCCCGCGCCAGGGCTTCGCGCAGCACGGCCACCAAAGGGGCATTGCCGGTCAGGAAGGCCGCGCCCTCCTGCCGCGCCGGGCCGAAGACGGTGTTGAGCCCGCATAGCGTCTTGCCAGCGCCCGGAATGCCGGTGACGAAGATGATGCGTCGTTGCCCCAATCGCCGTGCCTGTTCGACATGCCGCGCGATGGCGGCCGTCGTCCGCGTCAGATTGGGCAGGTCGGCGCGGGCAGCGGCAATGTCGGCGACCCCGTTGCGGGCGTAAAGCAGCGTGGCGGCCTCGACGATATGCGGCACCGGCCGATAGGGGGCTGCGACCCAGCCCGGCCCGTCGAGCGGGACGGAGGGTTCGGGCGCGGCCGCCAGCATCGCCGCCACCTGGGCCGGCAGGGCGGTTGGCGTGATGGCCCTGGGCGGCTGCACATGATCCCAGATCAGCGGCGGATCGAAGGGCAAACCGGCAGCATCGGCGGCCACCACCACGGGCAGGATCGGGTGCATCCGGCTGCCCGCGTGGAAGTCTCGCAGATCCAGCGCATAGTCCTCGACCTGCGCCAGGGCGGCGCGATCGGCGCGGCCCGTTTTGAATTCCAGCACCAGCAGCGCGCGCGGCGTCACGATCACCGCATCGGCACGCTTTTCCAGCCGCATGAGGTCGTATTCCAGTGCGATGGTCCAGGTGTCGCCGCCGGCCTCGGCGACCAGACGCTTCAGCGCCTCGACCTGCGGCGTCCAGACCAGGGTCTGCCCGGCCTCGGCGCCAAGCCGCAGCGACTGCGCTGCGGCCAGCCGGCCGACGACGTCTTCGGTCGCCATTGCTCGCAAGGCCGCCCCGGTACAGGCGAACCAGGGCGTCATGCCCGCCGCGGCCAGGTCGCCAGCAGCACGCTGCCGAGCAGCAGCGCAAACCCCGCCGCATGGGCCGGCGAACCGCTTTCCCCCAGCACCACCAGCGCCACCAGCGCCGCCGTCGCCGGCAGGAAGGCGGTGAAGATGCCCGCCAGCCCCGCCTTCACCCGCTTCAGCCCGCCATACCAAAGCAGCAGGCACAGCACGCTGGCAGTCAGCGCATGGAAGACCACCAGCCCCGCCACCCGGGGATCGGCCAGCGCCACCACATCACCCAGCACCGGCAGGCAGAGCGGTAACAGCAGCAGCACCGAAAACCCCTGCATCCAGAGCGAGGCGGTCACCACCGGCACCCGGCCCGCAATGCGACGGGCGAGCAGCGCGTAAACCGCCTCGCCGCAAACGCCGGCAAACACCAGCGCGTCGCCCATTAAAGAAAAATGCGAATCCCGCGCTCGTGCCAGCGCGATTGCCCCCATGCCCCCCGCCGCCAGCGCCACCGCCAGCCATTGCCGGGGCGGCAGCCGTTCGCGCAGCCAGACCGCGCCGCCGATGGCGATGACCGCCGGCAGGCTGGCCAGCACCAGCCCGGCTTCCAGCGCCCCGGTCAGCCGCAGCCCGGCCAGCAGCGCGGCATTGTAGAGCACGGTCCCGAACAGCGCCTGCCAGAACAGGTTTTTCGTCACGTCCCAGGGCAGCCGCACCGGCCCGTCGATCAGCCGCGCCAGCGGGAACAGCACGACACAGGCGATTGCGCAGCGCAGCCCCGCGATCATCGGCACCGGCAGGCTTTCGGCCAGCAGCTTCGCCACCGCCACATTCGCACCGACCAAAGCCATGGAGGAGGCGAGTTGCAGATAGGGGATCAGCTGTCTTCGTCCGCGCGGCGGAAGGGCGAGCCGGCCGCCAGCTCCGCCATGTTCGCGGCCATCGCGACCCGCTCGCGGGTCAGGAAATCGCCGATGGCGGAACGCAGCCCGCGATGCTCGATCCAATGGGCGGAATGCGTCGCGACCGGCAGGTAGCCGCGCTGGATCTTGTGCTCGCCCTGGGCCCCGGCCTCGACCCGGGCGAGGCCATGCGCGATGGCGAAATCGATGGCCTGATAATAGCACAGCTCGAAATGCAGGAAGGGCGCCTCGACCAGCGTGCCCCAGTTGCGGCCATAGAGCGTGTCGCTGCCCATCAGGTTCAAGGCGCAGGCGACCGGTTCGCCGTCCTTCTCCGCGACCATCAGCACGACGCGGTCGCCCAGGCGGTCGGCCATCATCGGCCAGAATTTTTCGGTCAGGTAGGCGCTGCCCCATTTGCGGTCGACGGTGTTCTGGTAGCAGCGGTTGAACACCTTCCAGTGCCGCGGCGTGATCGCCGCCCCCTGCAACGCCCGGAACTCCAGCCCGGCGGATTGGGCATCGCGGCGTTCCCGCCGGATCGCCTTGCGCTTGCTGGAGCGGAACAGCGCCAGGAAATCATCGAAACTGGCAAAGCCGGCATTGGACCAGTGGAACTGCACGCCGGTGCGGCGCAGCCAGCCGGAATCCTCCAGCCCGCGCGCCTCCTCCTCGCCGCAGAAGGTGACGTGGCAGGAGGAGAAGCCGATCTCCTGCGTCGCCTGGCGCAAGGCGCCGCCCATCACCTCGGCCGGCAGCCCGCCCAGCAGGCGCGGCCCGGGCACCGGGCTGAACGGCACCGCGACCTGCAGCTTGGGGTAGTAGTCGCCCCCCGCCCGTTCGAAGGCCTGCGCCCAGCCGTGGTCGAAGACGTATTCGCCGTAGGAATGGCTTTTCGCATAGGCGGGCGCGCAGCCCAGGATGGTGCCGGCATCGTCGCGCAGCACGGCATGCTGCGGCAGCCAGCCGGTGCGGGCATTGGCGCTGCCGCTGTCCTCCAGCGCCGAGAGGAAGGCGTGGCTGACGAAGGGATTCTCGGCGCCCGCCAGCGCATCCCAGGCCGCCGCCGGGATTTCGGCGATGGCGCGGTGCAGGGTCAGGTTCAGGGTCTGCGGCGACATAAGGGAATTGTGCGCCGCAACGGGCGGCGCGCAACCATCAAGCGAGTTCGAAGATCCCCTCGACCTCGACCGAGGCATCCCCCGGCAGCGCCGCAACGCCGATCGCGGTGCGGGCATGGCGCCCGGCATCGCCAAAAATGGCCACAGCCGCGTCCGAGGCGCCGTTCACCACCAGTGGCTGATCGGTGAAATCCGGCGTCGAGGCGACGTAGCCGGTGATGCGCAGCACCCGCTTGACCCGGTCCAGATCACCGCCGGCGGCGGTCTTCAGATGCGACAGCATCGCCAGGAAACAGGCTCGCGCGCCCTCCTGCCCCGTCGCCACCGCGACGCCGGCGCCAAGCTTGCCGACCGGCCAGATCGCGCCATCCCGGCGCGGCACCTGGCCGGAGACGAAAACGGTGGTGCCGGTCACGGTGAAGGGAATGTAATTGGCGATCGGCGCCCCCGCCGTGGGCAGGCTCAGCCCAAGCTCGGCGAGGCGGGCTTCGATCTTTCCGGTCATGGCACTTCGGATCCTGTCGTGAGGGCCGCAGGATCGCCGAAGCGGTGCGGCCGGTCCAGAGCAGGATCGGTGCGATCATGCTCCATAAGTGGTTGATTTTCCGCCTGTGGGAGGGCGTCGCCCTCCCACACCTACCCACCGGGAAACTGAGAGTTTCCTGGACCTTCCGTCAGGCGGGACGTGCAGAAACACCCTCGTTTCTGCTGGGGTGCTCGAGGCGCGTCGCCCCTCGACCTTTTTTCGCTTTCGCTATCCCACCAGCCGGAAGGACCGTCGCCGCGCCACCGGCGAGGGCGCGGCCGGCAGGTCCAGGGGCAGCAGCGGCGTCGCCTCCTCGGGCGGTTCAGCCAAGCATTCCTCGCCGGGGTCGGGCAGGTCGGGCCGGGCCAGCAGGTCCAACGCCAACCGCCGGAATCCCCAATCCAGGACCGAGGTCGCCCGACGGATGGTCGGGTCGCCGTCGACCGCGCCACCGGGGCCGAAGGGGGCATAGGCATAGGCCTCGACATATTCGGCCAGCGGCATGCCCATCCCAAGCCCGGCCGTCACCCCGGCGGCGGCGGCATCGAGCATGGCGCGCAGCAGCGTGGCTTCCCGTGGCACCGTGAAGCTGATCTCGATCGGCGCCCCGCCGGGGCCGAAACCCACTTTCATGGCCACCCGCTGGCCGCCGATCGTGGCGCGCCAGAGCGTGCTGGCCGCGCGCGGCGGCGGGTTGCGTCGCGGGGCGGCGGCCGGGGCGCGGGCCGTCGCCGGGGGCGCGGGCGGCAGGGCATGGAGGTAGGGGCGCACCGCCGCCTCCATCGCCTGCCGCGCGGCGGTATCGGGGGGGGCGAGCAGCATCGCCGCGCGGTCGCCGGCGCGGCGGGCGGCGGCGGTGGGCAGGTCGATGATGCGGCCGGTGCCATCCCAGGCCGGGCGGGTCGGGCCGACGGCAGGTGCAAGCCCGCCCGACTCGGCGCCGAGCAAAGCCTCGACCGCATCGGCAGGGGTCAGCGCGAAGACGACGCTGTGTCGCAGCCCAGGTGCGGCGGCGGCAGCATCGAGCGCGGCGCGGGCGGCCGCGGCCAGCCCCGGCAAGGCGGTTTCGGCCGGGGGCGCAGGCCACAGCAGGGCGGCGGGTTCGCGGGCGGCGATGCGTTCGGCCAATTGGCCGGAAGCCGCCTCGGCCGCGCCGCGGGTCAGCGCGGCAAGCCCGGCCGCAATCTGGCGCGCCTCGGCCCCGGCATAGGGCAGCGCCAGCGCCGCCAGCAGCCCGGCCAGATCGGCAAAGCCGACGGCGATGCGAGTGGCGCGGCCGTTACCGGCGATCTCGGCCGCCAGCACCCCGGTCGCCACCGCCTCGGCATAGCCCGCAGTGTCGAATTGGCCGGCGGCATCGAGGAAGGCGGGCAGGTTCAGCACGAAGCGCGGCGCCGCGTTGGCGGTGTTGCGCCAGACACCCATGCCCGGGGCGGCGCGGCGGGTCAGCAGCAATGCGCGCAGCCTGCCGGCGAAGGACTCGGCCGCCTCGTCCGAATCCAGCACGCCGAGGCGGCGCCCCCGGGCAGTGAGACGACGGATCCAGCTTTCGGCCAGGCTCGGCAGGCTGATCGGCCCGTCACCGACCGCCAGGGCGGCGATGGCGGCCGCCGCCGCATCCTCCCACCCCGCCGGCAGCGCTATGGCGCGCGGCAGGGCGTCCGGATCGGCGCCGATGCGGATGCGCCGCAGCGCGACCCCAGTCCAGATGGTACCCTTGGCGCATGACATGGTGGGGAGACTATCGGCCCAGCCGCGGACAGGGAAGCGCATCTGGTGGGTCGAGGCCGGGCCGACCGCAAGAATTTGTGGAAAAGCCCTCGATTTTGCACAGTGCTCACCAACATGCGACAAACCGCGCCCGATCCCCCTTTCGCCCGGACAGTGCCACCATGTCCTTCTTCTCCCGACTGACCATGCGCCTATCCGGGCGTGCCATCGGCACCGACCGCTTCGGCAATGCCTATTACGAGAGCCGCGCCAACATGCCGGGCTATGCGCGCAAGCGCCGCTGGGTCGCCTACAACGGCGCCACCGACCCGACCGCGGTGCCGGCCGAATGGCATGCCTGGCTGCACCACACGACCGATGCGCCGCTGGACGAGACCAAGCGCCTGCCTTGGCAGTTGGAACACCAGCGCAACCTGACCGGCACGCCGCTCGCCTGGAAGCCCAAGGGGTCCGACCGCTCGGGCGGTGCCCGCCTGCCGACCGCCGGCGATTACGAAGCCTGGACGCCCTGATCATGAAGGGTCGCTCGATTCTCGAAATCCTGGTCGGCACGCTGGTGCTGCTGATCGCCACCGGCTTCCTGGCCTATGCGGTCACCAACACCGGGCGGCGGACGGTCACCGGCGGCCTGATGCTGTCCGCGAAGTTCGACCGCATCGATGGACTCGCGCCCGGGGCCGATGTGCGCATCGCCGGCGTGAAGGTCGGGACCGTCACCAGCCAGCGGATCGACCCCACCACCTTCCTGGCGGTGCTGGACCTCGACATCGACAGCAGCCTGCACCTCCCCGAGGACAGCAGCGCCGAGATCACCAGCGAGGGCCTGCTGGGCGGCAAATACATCGCCATCGTTCCGGGCGGCGCCGACAGGATGCTGCAGCCCGGCGGCCAGATCACCATAACGCAATCCGCGGTCAGCCTGGAGGCCTTGCTCGGCCGTTTCATCTTCTCGGTCACTGAATTGTCCGGGCAGCGCCAGGGCGGCGCCGAAGGCGGGACGGGCGACACCCCCGCGACCCCGCCCGCGCGGCCGTGACGACCCCGGCCCCCGCGGTCTGGCCCGGGGCCGATGGGGACCCGATCTCCTGCCGCGAAAAGATCAAGGTGCTGGCCGAAAACCACGCCGAGGTCGCCCAGGTCCTGGCCGATGCCTATGAGGATGCGGTGCTGATGGGGGTGGATCGCAAGGCGATGCGCGCCATCCTGCAACGCCTGGTGGATGCCTTGCCGGAATGAGGCGGCTTCTCCTCGGCGGATTTCTGCTCTGCGCCACCCTGTCGCTGCCGGCGGCCGCCCAGGAGTGGGAGGCGCGCCAGACCGCCGAACTGCAGGCGCTCGACAAGGTCACCGCGCGCGTCAGCGTGTTCCGCGCGACCGTGGGCCAGCCGGCGCAGTTCGGCACGCTGACCATCACCGTCCGCTCCTGCGACGCGCGCCCGCCGGATGAGGTGCCCGACGCCGCGGCCTGGATGGAGATCAGCGACAAGCGCGGCACGGAACCCGCGACCGAGGTGTTCCGGGGCTGGATGTTCGCCTCGGCGCCGGGAGTCCATACGCTGGAACATCCGGTCTACGACATCAGGGTGCTGGCCTGCCGCTAGCAAAACAAGGTCGAGGGGCGTCGCCCCTCGAGCACCCCGGCAGAAACAAGGTGTTTCTGCACTTCCCGCTTAAGCGGAAGGTCCAGGAAACTCTCAGTTTCCTGGTGGGTGGGTGTGGGAGGGCGAAAAGCCCTCCCACCGCGACACGGGGATCAGAAGTGATCGGCCCGCAGCACGGCGCAATCGGTTACCGAGATGATCGCCGGCCTCGCGTCCAAAAACTCCTCGCGCGCCGCGATCACGCGTTCGGCAGTTCCCGCCGTAACGATGCTGACGATCATGACATTGTCCATGACCCCGCCCGGCACGCCGCCCTGACGCAGCCCCTGGCGCCCGCTGCCGGCCAGGACCGGGAGCATGGTCCAGCCCGAGGCGCCCAGCCGGTCGAGCAGCGCGGTCACCGCCTCCGCGTGCAGTTCCTCGACGACGATCTCGATACGCTTGCGGAGATGGATCACCGGCCAATCACGCCCAGGCTCGGGCTGGAGGCATCGGCACGGTAGTCGCGCGGCATCCGCCGGGCCAGGAAGGCATCCCGCCCCGCCGACACCGCGAATTTCATCGCCCGCGCCATGCGCACCGGGTCGCCGGCATGGGCGATGGCGCTGTTCAGCAGCACCGCATCGCAGCCGAGCTCCATGGCGAAGGCGGCTTCCGATGCCGTGCCGATCCCGGCGTCGACCAGCACCGGCACCCGGGCCGCGGCCTTGATCGCGCGGATCAGATAGGGGTTCACCACCCCCATGCCCGATCCGATCGGCGCCCCCAGCGGCATGATCGCGACGCAGCCCATCTCCTCCAGCCGCTTCGCCGCGACGGGGTCATCGGCGCAATAGACCATCACCTCGAAGCCATCGGCGATCAGCGCCGCGGCGGCCTCGAAGGTGCCGGCCATGTCGGGGTAGAGGTAGGGCGGCGGGCCCAGCACCTCCAGCTTCACGAGGTTCCATCCCCCCGCCTCCCGCGCCAGGCGCAGGGTGCGGACGGCCTCCTGCGCGGTGTGGCAGCCGGCGGTATTGGGCAGATAGGTGTAGCGGTCCGGCGACACGTAATCCTGCAGCAGCGGCGCCGAGGGGTCGGAGGTATTCACCCGACGCACCGCCACGGTGACGATTTCGGCCCCCGAGGCCTCCAGCGCCGCGGCGGTCTCGGGGAAATCCTTGTAGCGGCCGGTGCCAACGATCAGGCGCGAGCGGAAGCGGCGGCCCGCCACCTCCCAGGGGTCGTCGGCCGTGATGATGCCATCCATGTTCAGCCTCCTCCGATGAAGGCGACGATTTCCAGCGCATCGCCTGTGGCCAGCGGCGTCACCGGCCAGAGCGAGCGCGGCACGATTTCGAGGTTCCGCTCCACCGCCACCTTGCGGCCGTCCAGGCCGATGCGGGCCAGCAGATCGGCGACGCTGGCCGGGCCTGGAAGGGCCTGCGCCTCGCCGTTCACGGTCAGGGTGATGGGGCTTTGCATGGGGGATACATGGCCGCCGCCGCGAACCAGGGCAAGCCGGCCGGCGCGCCTTTGCGGCGGGTCAGGCAACACCCGGCAACAAAGCGGGATGACCCCGAAGCTTGCCGCGGCGAAACCGCACGTGCTAGCCCCGCCCGCCCGGGTAAAATCGCCCCGCACCCAGGATCGCTGCCCTTGACCCCGCCGCTGATCGCCGTGTTCAACGGCCCGAACCTCAATCTGCTCGGCCTGCGCCAGCCGGAGATCTATGGCGCCACCACCCTCGATGATGTCGAGGCGATCTGCGCCGAAGCCGCCGACGAGCTGGGGCTGGCGATCGATTTCCGGCAAACCAACCTCGAGGGCGAGCTGATCGGCTGGATCCATGAATGCCGCGACCGCGCCGCGGGAATCGTGATCAATCCGGCGGGGTATTCGCATACCTCGGTGGCGCTGATGGATGCGCTCCTGGCCGCCGACATGCCGATCATCGAGGTCCATATCACCAATATCCACCGTCGCGAGACGTTCCGTAACCATTCCTATGTTTCCCATGCGGCGACGGGGGTGATCTGCGGGTTGGGGCCTGGCGGCTATGCGCTGGCCCTGCGTGCGATGGCCGGAATCCTCACTCAGGACGAAGACGCATGAGCACCGGCATCCAATTCGACCCCGCCGCGATCCGCGAACTGGCGAAGATCCTGCGCGAGACCGACCTGTCCGAAATCGAGCTGGTCGAAGGCGATCGCCGCGTCCGTGTCGGGCGCAGCGTGACTGTCGCGCCGACCACGGTGACCGTCGCCGCCCCCACCATGGCGACCCCGGCCCCGGCGCCCGCGGTGGTAGCCGAACCGGTCGCCGATGCCACGCATCCCGGTGCGGTGACCTCGCCCATGGTCGGCATCGCCTATCTGGCGCCGGAGCCGGGGGCGCCACCCTTCGTGACCGTCGGCAGCCGCGTGGCGCAAGGCCAAACCCTGCTGCTGATCGAGGCCATGAAGACCTTCAACCAGATCCGCGCCCCCAGGGCAGGCACCGTGACCCGCATCCTGGTCGAGGGCGGTGCGCCGGTGGAATACGGCGAAGCCCTGCTGATCGTCGAATAAGGGCGCCCCCGGTGTTCAAGAAGGTCCTCATTGCCAATCGCGGCGAGATCGCGCTGCGCATCCATCGCGCCTGCCAGGAAATGGGCATCCGCACCGTCGCGGTGCATTCCACCGCCGATGCCACCGCCATGCATGTCAGGCTGGCCGATGAATCCGTCTGCATCGGGCCGCCGCTGGCGCGGGATTCCTACCTGAACATGGCCGCCATCATCTCGGCCGCCAGCATCACCGGGGCGGAGGCGATCCACCCCGGCTACGGCTTCCTGTCCGAGAACGCGAATTTCGCCGAGATGGTCGAGGCGCATGGCTTGGCCTTCATCGGCCCGACCGCCGAGCACATCCGCATCATGGGCGACAAGATCGCCGCCAAGAATGCGATGCGCGCGCTCGGCGTGCCGCTGGTCCCTGGCAGCGACGGCGCGCTGAACACGGTCGAGGAAGCCCGCGCAGTCGCCGAGACCGTGAAATACCCGGTGCTGATCAAGGCTGCGGCCGGCGGCGGCGGACGGGGGATGAAGGTCGCCCAGACCGCCGACGAGTTGGAAGACGCCTGGCGCATGGCCCGCACCGAGGCCAAGGCGGCTTTTGGCGATGACGCGGTCTATCTGGAAAAATACCTCGACAAGCCGCGGCACATCGAACTGCAGATCATGGCCGATATGTATGGCAATGTCGTGCATTTCGGCGAACGCGACTGCTCGCTGCAGCGCCGCCATCAGAAACTGGTCGAGGAGGCCGGTTCCCCCGCGCTGACCGCGGCCGACCGCGATGCGTTGGGCGAACAGGTGACCAAAGGCCTCGCCGGCCTTGGCTACCGCAATGCCGGCACGCTGGAGTTCCTCTGGCAGGACGGGCAATTCGCCTTCATCGAGATGAACACCCGCCTGCAGGTCGAACATCCGGTGACCGAGATGGTCTGCGGCGTCGATCTGGTGAAGGAACAGCTGCGCGTCGCCGCCGGCGAGCCGCTCGGCTATACCCAGGCCGATGTCCGCCTGTCCGGCCATGCCATCGAATGCCGCATCACCGCCGAGGATCCCGAGACCTTCACCCCCTCACCCGGGCGGGTCACGCAGTTCCATACGCCGGGGGGGCTCGGGGTGCGGGTGGATAGCGCGCTCTACGCGGGCTACGCGGTGCCGCCGCATTACGACAGCCTGATCGGCAAGCTGATCGCCCATGGCACCACCCGCGCCGAGGCGATCGCGCGGATGCGCCGCGCGCTGAAGGAAATGGTGGTGGAAGGGATCAAGACGACCCTGCCGCTGCACATCCGTATCATGGACGACCCGGAATTCCAGAGCGGGGATTACAACATCCACTGGCTGGAACGCTTCGTCTCGCATGGGACTGAGCACTGAAACGGGGCTGCGCCGCGAGAAAAAGCGGGGGGCTTGCCCCCCGGCCCCCGAGCAGAAACCCGACGTTCCTGCACTTCGCCCGCCTGGACTTCGCCCTTGGGTCAAACCTCGGCCAGGATGGTGATGTCCGGCCGCTCGTCTGTGCATTCGGCGGCAAGCCGCATGAAGCCGGTCATGTGCTCGGCACCGCCATGCGCGGCCACGGCCGCGACGCTGGCCCAGCAGCCGATCATCGTCACCTCCCCGGGCCGGGTCGCCGAGACATAGACGTCAAAAGCCAGACAACCGGGGGTGCCGCGAGTCGCGGCCACCAGCGTCGGCACCGCCTGGAGCAGACGCAGCCAACATTCCGGGCGAAGCAGGATGCGCGTCTGGGCATGAACCCGCCCCGCCTTGGCCGGCGCCAGGCGAGGGGCCGCGATCTCGACAGCCCCGAGCCCATCGGCATAGGCCGGCCGGCGGGCAAGCTCGCGGCCCTCGGCGGACAGCACGCTGCGGGCAAACGCCTCGCCCCGCGATACCATGCCAGGGAGGATCTGCTGGGCCCGCTGCTGCATCGACAACTCCGTCTCACCGCCGCTGGTCACGGCCATGTGAGAATTACGCGCGAACCCCGCCCGCGGATGCACCAGGTCGGCGATCACGAAAGCGTGATTTCACGCAGCCTGCCAGCCACGCGGGGACTGCCCCACGGCGGGCCGGCCGTGGCATGGTGTCTTCTGTGCGCCAACGCTCCCTCGACATCACGCCCGATCTCCTGCTGCGGGCCTATCGGGCCGGCGTCTTTCCGATGGCGGAGGCGCGGGATGCGGCGCGGCTGCATTGGCTGGACCCCGATCCGCGGGGAATCCTGCCGCTCGACGGCTTTCATTTGCCCCGCCGGCTGAAGCGGACGGTGCTGTCCGGCCCCTATCGCGTCACCGCCAATGCGGATTTCGCCGGTGTCATCACCGGCTGCGCCGCCCCGGCCCCGGGGCGGGAGGGCACATGGATCAACATCGAGATCGAGCGCCTTTTCGTGGCCCTGCACCACATGGGCCATGCGCATTCGATCGAGGTCTGGGCGGCCGATGCCCTGGTCGGCGGGCTCTATGGCGTCGCGCTGGGCGGCGCCTTCTTCGGGGAAAGCATGTTCAGCCGCGCCCGGGACGCTTCCAAGGTCGCGCTGGTGCATCTGGTCGCCCGGCTGCGTTTCGGCGGCGCGACGTTGCTGGACACCCAGTTCCTCACCAGCCATCTGGCGCAGTTCGGCGCCTTGGAAATTCCGCGGGCGAGGTACAAGGCCCTGCTGGCCGATGCCGTGGAGCGAAGCCTGCGCTGGACGCCCGGGCCCAACCCCGAGGAGCTCGAGGCCGCCATCCGGGCGCTGCGGCCGGGGGCCGACGGGGCCGGCTGAGCGGCCGCTACCCGCCGCCCGCGAGCGCCTGCGCCGCCCAGAGGTAGAGCGGAATGCCCAAGGTGATGTTGAAGGGGAAGGTGATCGCGACCGATAGCGTCACATATACCCCCGCATCGGCCTCCGGCAGCGCCAGCCGCATCGCCGCCGGCACCGCGATATAGGAGGCCGAGGCCCCGAGCACGCCGAACAGCGCCACGCCGCCGACCGAAAGCCCGATCGCCGTCGCCGCCCCCAGCCCGGCCGAGGCGCCGACCAGCGGCATCAGAAAGGCGAAGAGCACGAGGCGCGGATCCAGCGCGCCGGGGGCCGTAGGGTCGCGCCGGCGGGCGGCGAGGGTGGCCCGGATCTGGCGGGCGGCGACCAGCCCCATCTCCAGCAGGAACAGGCAGAGCGCGCCGGGGAACAGCGCCTCGGCGAAGGGGGCGAGTTGCTCATGCGCCGGCGCGCCGCCGACCCAGCCGATCGCCAGGCTGCCCAGCAGCAGCAGCACCGGCCCGCCCGCCAACACCTCGCGCAGCAGCCCCGCCTTGCCATGCGCGCTGCGCCGGCCGGGCTGCGGGCCGGCCAGCAGCAGGGCGCTGATGATCGGCGGCGCCTCCATGGCCGCCAGCACGGCGGGCATATAGGCCTCCGCGGTCAGCCCGGCGGCGGTAAGTGCCTGCGCCGCGGCGGCGAAAGTGACGACGCTGACCGAGCCGTAATGCCCCGCCACCGCGGCGGCGGTCGGCCGGTCGAGCCGCGTCAGCCCTCGCAGGGCCGCGAAGGCCGGGACCGGCAGCAGCAGCGCGAGGCCGACGCCGAGCAGCAGCGCCGGCACCAGCCCCGCCGCTGCCCCCGGCGCGGCGAGCGCGAAACCGCCCTTCAGCCCGATCGAGACCATCAGATAGACCGAGAGCCCTTTGGCCACCGCATCGGGCAGCGCAAGGTCCGAACGCACGAAAGCCGCGAAAACGCCGAGCGCGAAGAAGAGGACGGGGGGCGGGATGGCATCCATGACGGAGCTATCGCGCAACCTGCGCCATGCGGGAAGCGGTCCCCGCCCCGTTCCAAGCGAATGACGGGCATGTCATTGCCCGGATTTCTCCCGGTCCCGCAGCGAAATCGCAGGCGATTCGCACCGCTGCGCCCGCATCGCACGGGGGGCATTCCGGCCATCTACCGGTGTTTCACGAAAAAAATCCGGCCATGCCTCGATTGCGCCTTGCGGCAGGGGGGTCGGGGGGCTATCTGCCCGCCCAGACGCAGTACGCACGTGCCTCTGGCCCCCGGCCGCCCCATGATTTTTGGGCAGCCAAAGGTTTACGCAACGACGTCAAGCGTTCTGGCACCCCGGTTGGCCGCAAGGCTGAACGGTCTCTCTTGGTCGCTGGTTCGTTCGACCGTTTCGTTAACTTGGGGCCGCCGCCTGATACGGGCCGGTCCATAAAATTTGGAAGGATGGAAGCGATGACCCCCAAGGTCAGCCGCTACCTGCGCGACGTCGCTCCCGCGACGCCCTGCCTGGTGTTGGACGTGGATCGCGTGGCGGAAAACTACGCCCGGCTGCAGGACGCCCTGCCGGCGGCGCGCATCTACTATGCCGTAAAAGCCAATCCCGCGACGCCCGTGCTCGCGCGGCTGGTGGCGCTCGGCTCCGCCTTCGACGCCGCCTCGCTGGAGGAAGTGGAGATGTGCCTGGACGCCGGGGCCCATCCGGCCGGCATCTCCTATGGCAATACCATCAAGAAGGAACGCGCCATCGCCGCGGCCTTCGCGCGCGGCGTGCGCATGTTCGCCTTCGACAGCGAGGAGGAGCTGCGCAAGCTCTCCCGCGCCGCCCCGGGGGCGCGCGTCTATTGCCGCATCCTGGTCGGCAATCTCGGCGCTGAATGGCCACTGTCGAAGAAGTTCGGCTGCGAGGTCGGGGAAGCCCGCCGGCTGATGCTGCTGGCCGAGGAGCTGGGCCTCGACGCCTATGGCCTATCCTTCCACGTCGGCAGCCAGCAGACCAGCACCGAGGCCTACAAGGCCGCCATCGCCCGCGCGGCGATGCTCTTCACCGACCTGTCCCAGGCGGGCGTGAATGTGCGCATGGTCAACCTCGGCGGCGGTTATCCGGTGCGCTACCGCGCCGAGGTGCCCGAGATCGGCGAGATCGGCGAGGCGATCATGACCGCCATGGCCGAACATTTCGGCAATGCCCTGCCCGAGATCGTGATCGAGCCGGGCCGCTTCATCGTCGGCGATGCAGGCGTGGTCTCGGCCGAGGTCGTGCTGCTCTCGCGCAAGGCGCAGGACGATCCGGTGCGCTGGGTGTACCTCGACATCGGCCGCTTCGGCGGGCTTGCGGAGACCGAGGGCGAGGCGATCAAATACGCGTTCCGCACCCCCCATGACGGTGCCGAGACCGGCCCCGTGACCATCGCCGGCCCGACCTGCGACAGCACCGACACGCTCTACGAGCGGTCGAACTACCGCATGCCGCTGGCGCTGGAGATCGGCGACCGGGTCGAGATCCTGGCCACCGGCGCCTATGTCACCAGCTATGCCAGCCAGCGCTTCAACGGTTTCGCGCCGCTCGCCGAGCATTACGTCTGAGGCGGAGCGACATCGGCCGGCCCGTTTCCCTGCCGGCACGATGTTGCTCTAGGATCGGCAAATGGACGAGATTGACCGCAATATCCTCGTCGCCCTGCAGGAAAACGGGGCGGCGGGCCTCGCCGAACTCGCCAAGGTCGCAGGGCTTTCGGTATCGGCCACCGCGGAACGGGTGAAGCGGCTGGAGGAAAGGGCCACCATCCGCGGCTGGCGGGCCGATCTGGACCCCAATGCCATCGGCTGCCCTTTGCTGGCCTTCATCTTCGTCGGGCTGCGCCCGGGGCAGGACGAGGCCGCCTTCCGCCGCGCCATCCGCCGCCAGGACGCCGTGCTGGAGTGCCATGCCGTGACTGGCGGCTGGTCCTATCTGCTGAAGCTGCGGCTGGCGGATCTGCATGCGCTGGAAAGCTTTGTCGCCGAGCATCTGCGCAGCCTGCCGGCGGTGGAGCGCAGCGAAACCCTCATCGCCCTCGCCTCCGCCAAGGAGACGGCGATCCTGCCGGTGGCCCCGGCGGATGAGGAAGACTGAGCGCGGCTGCGCGTACTCAGCTCGTGACCGGCCGCACCGCCATCGCCGTCGTGCGTTCATCCATGCGCGCGCCATAGGTGATGGACCGGCGCGTCGCCCAGATATTGACCAGCTGGAACAGCGGTATCATCGCGACATCATCCATTGCGGCCTTCACCGCATCGCGCAACATCGCCTCGCGCCTGGCGTCGTCCAGTTCCGCGACCGCGGCGGCGGTCATCGCATCCAGCGCGGGGTTGCTGTAGCGGCCGGAATTGCTGGCCCCGGTGCGCGCCTGCGCGTCATAGGAGCCGAGAATGTTCACCAGGGTATAGGAGGCCTCACCGGTGCCGCTGCCCCAGCCGGCGAGCCTGATCGCGAATTCCTGGCGATTGCTGCGGACCGAGAAGGAGGCCCAGGGCAGCGCCTCCACCTGCGTCCGGATGCCGACCCGCGTCCACATCTGGGCCACCGCCTGGGCGGTGCGGGCATCGTTGGGGTAGCGGTCGTTGGGGCTGTGCAGCGTGACCCGGAAGCCCTGGGGAAAGCCCGCCTCGGCCAGCAGCTGCCTCGCGCCATCGGGATCATGGGCCGGCACCGGCACGGCGGGGTTGTAGGTCGCAAGGCCCGGCGGCAGCCACTGCCCGTTCGGGGCCGCGGTGCCCTCCATCACCTGGTCGCACAGCCCCTGGCGGTTGATCGCGATCGACAGCGCCCGCCGCACCCGCAGGTCGAGGAAGGGATTCTGCTCCAGCGGCTTGCCGTCATTGTCGGTGACGAAGGGCGAGGCGCCGGGGCGGGAAAAATCGCTCATCAGATAGATCACGCGCAGGCCCTGGATCTCCTGCACCGCGACCCGCGGGTCCCGCCGCAGCCGCGGCAGGTCGGAGGAGGCAACCTGGTCGATCACATCGACATCGCCCGCGAGCAGCGCCGCGGTCCGCGCCGGGTCGGAGGCGATGAAGCGGTAGTTCACCCGCGCCCAGGGCTCGCGCTCGCCCCAATGACCGTCGTAGCGCTCAAGCTCGGCGCGGTCGCCCGGCCGGTAGGCCACGAGCCGGTAGGGGCCGGTGCCGATCGCCGCGCGACCGCTGTTGTAGTCCTCGGTGCCCGCCCCCTCGCCCGCATGGCGGCTGATGATGGCGACGGAGCCGAGTTCGGTCGGCAGCAGCGGATGCGGCCGCGCGGTGTGGAAGCGGATGGTGAGCGGGTCCACGACCTCGGTCCGCGTGATCGCGCGCAGAAAGCCGCCGAAGCCGCCCGGGCTGCCGGGGACATTGGGGGCGCGGGTGACGGTGAAGGCGACGTCATCGGCGGTGAAGGGCTTGCCATCGTGCCAGGTGACATTCGGCCGCAGCCTGAATTCCCAGATCGTGGGCGCGACCACGCTCCAGGACACCGCCAGACCAGGGACCAGCTGCGCCGTCGCGTCGCGCTCCACCAGCCGCTCGAACAGATGCATGGATAGGGAATTGTTCGGGGCGGCATTGAAGAAATGCGGATCGACCGAGGTCACGGCTCCCCCGATGCCGATGTTCAGCACCGCGGCGGTGGTCTGGGCGGCCGCCTCACCGGGGGCCAGGCCGGCTGGCAGCAGGACTGCCAGCGGAGCGAACAAGGCGTGACGCCGATGCAGCGACATGAGGCAGACTCCGGGTTCGTTGCGGACAGGGTGCGGTCTATCAGCCTAGCGAGGCTCCCGCCGGGCTGCTAGCATTGTCGCCATTCCGGGTGGCTAGGATAAGAAAATGAAAAACGTGAAGACAGCGGCCTTGGCCGCAATGTCGCTTGTTTGCATGTCCGGGCTGGCGCAGGCGCAACGCACCGCGGACCAGATGGTCATGGCCGTCGGCGCGCCTATCACCAGCCTCGACCCACACTACCACCAGCTGTCGCCGAACAATGCCGTCTCCGACGCCATTTTCGACAAGCTGGTGAACACGGATGCCAAGGCGCGGCAAATCCCCGGCCTCGCGCTGAGCTGGACGGCGGTCGCCCCGACCGTCTGGGAATTCAAGCTGCGGCCGAACGTCACCTTCCAGAACGGCAACGCCTTCGCCGCGGAAGATGTCGTCTTCACCATCGAGCGGCTGCCGAACGTGCCGAACAGCCCCTCCTCCTATGCCGCCTATGCGCGGCCGATCGTGCGGATGGAGATCGTCGACCCGCTGACGATCCGTTTTCACACGCGCGAGCCTTACCCCTTGCTGCCGCTGGACATGACCAATGTCCGCATCCTTGACAAGGAAACCGCCGAGGGGGCCAGCACCGAGGATTTCAACGCGCTGAAGGTCGCGATCGGCACCGGCCCCTATCGCCCGACCGCCTATCGCAACGGCGACCGCATCGAATTCACGCGCAACCCGACCTATTGGGGCCCGCGTCCGGATTTCGATCGCGTCACCTACCGCATGATCACCAATGACGCCTCGCGCCTCGCCTCGCTGCTGTCGGGCGATGTCGATTCGATCGACCAGGTGCCGACCACCGATGTCGCGCGGCTGCGCGCCGATCCGCGGGTGCAGCTGGCGGAAATCGTGGGGCTGCGGCTGATCTTCCTCGGCCTCGATCGCCTGCGCGGGGCGAATGAGAATTCGCCCTTCATCACCGACAACGAAGGCAAGCCGCTCGGCCGCAACCCGCTGAGCGATCTGCGCGTGCGCCGCGCGCTGTCGATGGCGATCGACCGCCAGGCGATCGTGGACCGCGTGATGGAAGGGGCTGCGACGCCCGCCGGCCAGTTCCTGCCGCCAGGCACCTACAGCCACGTCCCGGACGTGACGGCGACGGCCTATGATCCGGACGGCGCAAAGCGCCTGCTGGCCGAAGCGGGCTACCCGAACGGCTTCCGCATCCAGCTGAACGGGCCGAACGACCGCTACATCAATGATTCGCGCGTCATTCAGGCGATCGGCCAGATGTGGACCCGCGTCGGCATCCGCACCGCGGTGGAGGCGCAGACCTGGGCGACCTTCGTCGGCCGCGCCGCGCGTTCGGAATATTCCGCCTTCCTGATCGGCTGGGGCTCGAACCCGGATGGCTCGCATCCGCTGCGCAACATCCTGGCGACGGTGAGCCGCGAGCAAGGCCGCGGCGCCTCCAACCGCGGCAGCTACTCCAACCCGCAGGTCGATTCGCTGCTGGACCAGGCGCTGGCCGAGCTGGACGAAGCCAAGCGCGAGCAGCTCGAGATCCAGGCGCAGCGCATTGCCGCCGAGGATGTCGCGGTGATCCCGCTGCATATCCAGACGAACATCTGGGCGACCCGGCAGGGCTACCTGCACGAACCCCGCGCCGATGAACTGACCCGTCCGCAGGACGTGCACCGCACTCCTGCCCGGTGATATGAGGGAATGACGCTGTATCTCATTCGCCGGCTGTTCCAGGCGCTTCTGGTGATGCTGGCGATGTCGCTGATCGTGTTCATCGGGGTCTATGGCATCGGCGACCCGGTGGAGATCCTGATCTCCCCGGACGCGGATCAGGCCGAGCGCACCCGGGCGATCGCGGCCCTCGGGCTCGACCTGCCGCTGTGGCGGCAATACGGCGTCTTCCTGCTGCGGGCGCTCCAGGGCGATCTCGGGCGCTCCTTCGTCTACAACGAGCCTGCGCTGCAGCTGATCATGCAGCGCATGCCCGCCACACTCGAACTCGCGATCGGTGCCACGGTCATGGCCATCGTGATCGGGCTGCCGCTCGGCCTCTATGCCGGGCTGAAGCCGGAGAGCATCGGCGGCAAGACCATCATGGCGGGCTCCATCCTCGGCTTCTCGCTGCCGAGCTTCTGGGTCGGGCTGATGCTGATCATGGTCTTCGCCGTGCAGCTCGGCTGGCTGCCCTCGACGGGGCGCGGCACCACGGTCGAAATCCTCGGCGGGCGCTGGTCCTTCCTGACGCATGACGGGCTGGCGCATATCATCATGCCGGCGATGAACCTCGCGCTGTTCAAGATCAGCCTGGTCATCCGCCTGACCCGCGCGGGCGTGCGCGAGGCGATGCTGATGGATTACGTGAAATTCGCGCGCGCCAAGGGGCTGACCAACGCCCGCGTGATCTTCGTGCATGTGTTCAAGAACATCCTCATCCCGGTCGTCACCGTCACCGGCCTGGAATTCGGCAGTACCATCGCCTTCTCGGTCGTCACCGAAAGCATCTTCGCCTGGCCAGGCATGGGCAAGCTGATCATCGACAGCATCAACGTGCTCGATCGGCCGGTGATCGTCGCCTACCTCATGATGATCGTGTTCATGTTCATCATCATCAATCTGGTCGTGGATCTGACCTATACCGTGCTCGATCCCCGGGTCCGGCTGGAGAGCAAGGCGACATGAGCGCAGCCGTGGACCCCGCGGCGCCGCGGGTGGAAACACCGCTGCGCCGCTTCATCAGCCAGTTCCTGGAAAGCCGGATCGCGGTCGGCGGGCTCGTGGTCTTCACGATCATCGTGCTGCTCGCGGTCTTTGCGCCGCTGATCGCGCCGCAGAACCCCTATGACCTGTTCCAGCTCGACATCATGGACGGGCGGATGGAGCCGGGGACGGTCGGCGGCGCCGGCTTCACCTATTGGCTCGGCACCGACGACCAGGGCCGCGACATGCTGTCCGGCATCATCTATGGCCTGCGCATCTCGCTGATGGTCGGTGCCGGCTCGGCCTTGATCGCGGGGATCATCGGCGCCTCGCTCGGCATGCTCGCGGCCTATGCGGGCGGCAAGACCGATACGCTGATCATGCGGCTCGTTGATCTGCAGCTGTCCTTCCCGACCATCCTCGCCGCGCTGATGATCCTGGCCTTCCTCGGCAAGGGCATCTCCAACGTCGTCATCGCGCTGGTCGTGGTCGAATGGGCCTATTATGCTCGCACCGTGCGCGGCTCGGCGCTGGTCGAACGCCGGCGTGAATATGTCGAGGCGGCGCAATGTCTCGCGCTGCCGACGCGGCGCATCATCTTCGTGCATCTGCTGCCGAACTGCCTGCCGCCGCTGATCGTCATCGGCACTATCCAGGTTGCCCGCGCCATCGCGCTGGAGGCGACCTTGTCCTTCCTCGGCCTCGGCGTGCCGATCACCGAGCCTTCGCTCGGGCTGCTGATCGCCAATGGCTACGAATACATGCTCAGCGGGAAGTACTGGATCTCCTTCTATCCGGGCATCGCGCTGCTGGTCACCATCGTTTCGATCAACCTCGTCGGCGATCATCTGCGCGACGTGCTGAACCCACGGTTGCAGAAGTGAACACACTCGAGGTCAAGGGTCTGCGCACCCATTTCTTCACCCGCGCCGGCGTGGTGAAGGCGGTCGATGACGTCACCTTCAGCATCGCCAAGGGGCGCGTGCTGGGGCTGGTCGGCGAAAGCGGCTCGGGCAAGACCGTCACCGGCTTCTCGCTGATCGGGCTGGTCGATCCGCCGGGGCGCGTCGTCGCGGGCTCGATCAAGTTCCAGGGCCGCGAACTCGTCGGCATGCCGGAAGAGGAGATGCGCCAGCTTCGCGGCAACCGCATCGCCATGGTCTTCCAGGACCCGATGATGACGCTGAACCCGGTGCTGCGCATCGACACCCAGATGATCGAGACGGTGCAGGCGCATGATGACAGCTCGCGCGAGGTCGCGCGCCAGCGCGCGCGCGACGCGCTCGGCATGGTCGGCATCCCCTCGCCCGACGAGCGGCTGATGTCCTATCCACACCAGTTCTCCGGCGGCATGCGCCAGCGCGTGGCGATCGCCATCGCGCTGCTGCACCGGCCGGAACTGATCATCGCCGACGAGCCGACCACGGCGCTGGACGTGACCATCCAGGGCCAGATCCTCGCCGAGGTCCAGAAACTCGCCGCCACCACCGGCACCAGCCTGCTCTGG
>Ga0255334_1000660_pt1 | contig 23634 bp, 23 predicted proteins | sample EtOH5_35cm_T3_12_FD_202080 | JGI IMG/M metagenome (GOLD analysis project Ga0255334, IMG submission 202080) | Sandy soil microbial communities from University of British Columbia, Vancouver, Canada - EtOH5_35cm_T3_129 | ecosystem: Engineered > Artificial ecosystem > Sand microcosm > Unclassified ... | reverse complement strand
GCTGTAGTAACGCTTGCACAGCTCGACGATGGTGCGGCCGGCCTGCAGGAACAGTTGCTCGCGGTCGCTGTGCGTGGCCAGGGTCGAACCGTTGCCCGGCAATGCCAGGCCCAGGGCTTCCACCAGGCAATTCATCGAGTTGGCGGTGAACATGCCGGAGCACGAACCGCAGGTCGGGCAGGCGCTACGCTCGTACTCAGCGACTTTCTCGTCAGAAGCGCTGGAGTCGGCGGCGATCACCATGGCATCGACCAGGTCGAGACCGTGGCTGGCCAGTTTGGTCTTGCCGGCTTCCATCGGGCCGCCGGACACGAAGATCACCGGGATGTTCAGGCGCAGGGCAGCCATCAACATGCCAGGGGTGATCTTGTCGCAGTTGGAGATGCAGACGATGGCGTCGGCGCAGTGGGCGTTGACCATGTATTCGACGGAGTCGGCAATGATCTCGCGGCTCGGCAGCGAATACAGCATGCCGTCGTGGCCCATGGCGATGCCGTCATCGACCGCGATGGTGTTGAATTCTTTCGCTACACCGCCGGCGCGTTCGATTTCGCGGGCGACCAGTTGGCCCAGGTCCTTGAGGTGGACGTGGCCCGGTACGAACTGGGTGAACGAGTTGGCAATGGCGATGATCGGCTTTTTGAAGTCGTCATCTTTCATCCCCGTGGCGCGCCACAATGCGCGGGCACCGGCCATGTTGCGACCGTGGGTGGATGTTTTCGAGCGGTAATCAGGCATGAAGCACTCCGGGCGGCTAATCAGGTATCAAAAGGGAAGTGAGCTTCTATTGACGTCTGGAACACTCAGAAATGGCCGTGTGTCCGGAAGTTGCCGATAACTTTGCGGGATCGCCGCGCGCTTCAGCTTGAGCTCATAAACCCGCCGGGGGATGACTGGCGATGAATGTCGCGATTCTACACGGCTGGCGGCGAGAGGGAATGCCGGGAAGCGTTGATCCCGCGCCGATGGCGTGTGCGGGATGACGACCGGCGTTTATCAATTCACGTTCAGTGCCACATTCCGACTGCGTGGGTTTTCCTTGAGCAGGACGCCTGCCTTTATCCAGACAATGGCCGCCAACACGATAAAGACATAGAAGCTGCCCTCCCAGCCCAGATGCATTTGCAGCCAGGTCCCGAGCAGCGGCGATATGGAAATGAACACTCCGCCACCGGTCGTCATCCAGATCCTGATTCGCTCCTGTTCCTTGCCGACGAACAAATCCTGAATCAGCGCCTGCGACAGCACAAAGGAGCCGCAGCCCACTGCCTGGATGACGCGAAAAAGCAGAAACCAGCCGTATTCGCTGGACAGCAGGCAACCAGTCGCACCCACCATCGAGATAGCGATACTGGTCAGCAAAAGATTCTTGCGCCCCCACAAATCCGACAGCGGTCCGACCAGCACCACAGATAACGCTAGGCCAATGGCGAACAGGCTGACCGAAAGGGCAATGTCGGACGCGGAGGTCCGGAAGTAGTCATAGAGCGCGGGAAAGGACGGGAGTACGACGTCCAGCGGGAAAACGCCCAGCAGCGTCATCGTCATCAACAGCAGGATGAGCGACGATTTTTTTCGCGGTGTGCGTGGAAGGGTTCATCAACAACGCTCTCGATCCGTGAGGGGTGGCCGAGAGTTGACCTGATGGACATGGAAGTCAATGCAGGAGGTGCAGGACTGTTCCGAATCTGTTGTAGGAACGAGCTTGCTCGTGAAAAGAGAACAGAAGACGCGAGGGTCTCCAGCGTTATCGCTGGAGACCCTCGCGAGCAAGCTTTTGCGATTAGCTGTTTGGCAGCAACCGGCAAGTAATGCTCTTGATGTAACGCGTTTCAGCAATCGCCGGGTGCACCGGATGATCCGGACCCTGACCGCCTCGTTCCAGCATCTGGATGTTGCGATCCAGGTGACGGGCGCTGGTCAGCAGGATGTTTTGCAGGTCGTCTTCCGGCAGGTGCATCGAGCACGAAGCGCTGACCAGGATGCCGTCCTTGCTGAGCAGGCGCATGGCTTGCTCGTTCAGGCGACGGTAGGCGCCTTCGCCGTTTTTCATGTCTTTCTTGCGTTTGATGAATGCCGGCGGGTCGGCCACGATCACGTCGAAACGCTCTTCGCTGGCTTTCAGTTCTTTCAGGGCTTCGAAGACGTCACCTTCGAGGCAGGTTATTTTTTCGGCGAAACCGTTCAGCGCGGCGTTACGCTCGACGCCGTCGAGGGCGAAGGCCGAAGCATCGACGCAGAACACTTCACTGGCGCCGAACGCGGCCGCTTGTACACCCCAGCCACCGATGTAGCTGTAGAGGTCGAGTACGCGTTTGCCTTTGGCGTAAGGGGCCAGGCGTGCGCGGTTCATGCGGTGGTCGTAGAACCAGCCGGTTTTCTGGCCCTGGATGACCGGTGCTTCGAACTTCACGCCGTTTTCTTCCAGTGCAACCCATTCCGGCACCAGGCCGAACACGGTTTCGACGTAGCGATTGAGGCCTTCGGCGTCGCGGGCGGCGGAGTCGTTCTTGAACAGAATGCCGCTTGGCTTGAGCACTTGGGTCAGGGCCGCGATCACGTCGTCTTTATGCGCTTCCATGGTGGCCGAAGCGATCTGCACCACCAGAATGTCGCCGAAACGGTCGACCACCAGACCTGGCAGCAGGTCGGAGTCGCCGTAGACCAGGCGATAGAACGGCTTGTCGAACAGGCGATCGCGCAGTGACAGTGCGACGTTCAGGCGATGCACCAGCAGCGACTTGTCCAGCGGCAACTTGATGTCGCGCGACAGCAGGCGGGCGCAGATCAGGTTGTTCGGGCTCATGGCGACGATGCCCAGCAGTTTGCCGCCGGCGGCTTCGAGGATCGCCTGGTCGCCGGCCTTGAAACCGTGCAAAGGAGTTACCGCTACATCGATTTCGTTGCTGTAGACCCACAAGTGGCCGTTTCGCAGGCGACGGTCGGCGTTGGCTTTGAGGCGCAGGCTAGGCAGGGACATGACGTCGCTCCGGAAAAAAGAGCGGGAGTATAGCGTGTTGAGTGTGGCGACGGGTTTGAAGGCGATGAAACACTGATGACGCCTTCGCGAGCAAGCCCGCTCCCACATTAGTCCCGCGGCGTACATGGATTCTGTATCCGCTGGAGATCGAATGTGGGAGCGGGCTTGCTCGCGAAGCGATTTCAAATGCTACGCCGAGATGAAACTTTGTCCGATATGCCGGCCATGGTGTCGGATCCAACTTTATAAAGGTTAGAATCGCCACCTGTCCCAGAGTGTGTACTTATGTCCCAAGAGCTGACCACCGAACAGATCCAACAGTCCCTGCAAGGCATCAGCGTGCCGGCCCAACCGCAGATCATGGTGGATTTGCAAATGGAGCAGTACATGCCCGATCCGGATCTGGAGGTGATCGCCAAGCTGATCTCCCAGGACCCGGGCCTCTCTGGTGCATTGCTGAAGATCGTCAACTCGCCCTATTACGGCTTGAGCAACAAGATCGCCTCGATCCAGCGCGCGGTGAATCTGCTGGGCAGCCGATCGATCATCAACCTGATAAACGCACAGTCGATCAAGGGTGAAATGAACGATGACACCATCGTTACCCTGAACCGTTTCTGGGATACCGCTCAGGACGTGGCGATGACCTGCCTGAGCCTGGCCAAGCGCATCGGCGTCCAGGCGGGGGATGAAGCGTACGCCTTGGGCCTGTTCCACGATTGCGGCGTGCCGTTGATGCTGCAGCGCTTCCCCAACTACATGACTGTTCTGGAAGAAGCTTACGCCAGCGCCAGTGCTGAGTGCCGCATCGTGGACACCGAAAATCGGGTGTTCAACACCAACCATGCGGTGGTCGGTTACTACACGGCCAAATCCTGGCGTCTGCCGGAGCACGTGAGCACCGCGATCGCCAATCACCACAATGCGCTGGCGATTTTCAGCGATGAGTCTTCGCGCAACAGCCAGCTGAAAAACCTGCTGGCGATCCTGAAGATGGCCGAACACATTTGTGCGTCTTACCGGGTGCTGGGCAGCCAGAACGAGGACCATGAATGGAACACCATCGCGCCGCTGGTGCTCGATTACGTGGGCCTCTCGGACTACGACTTCGAAACCCTCAAACAAACGATTCGCGACCTCGGCACTCACCGCTGAGTGTGGTGAGAACCTGATTCGAGAGCACCATGCCTGAACTGCCGGAAGTCGAAACCACCCGCCGCGGGATTGCGCCGCACCTGGAAGGCCAGCGCGTCAGCCGGGTGATCGTGCGTGATCGTCGCTTGCGCTGGCCGATCCCTGAAGACCTCGATGTGCGCCTCTCCGGTCAGCGTATCGTGCTGGTGGAACGGCGCGCCAAATACCTGCTGATCAATGCCGAAGTGGGCACGTTGATCAGTCATTTGGGAATGTCGGGCAATCTGCGTCTGGTGGAGGTCGGCATGCCGGCCGCCAAGCATGAGCATGTGGACATCGAACTGGAGTCGGGCCTGGCCCTGCGTTATACCGACCCGCGACGGTTCGGCGCGATGCTCTGGAGTCTCGATCCACTCAACCACGAACTGTTGATTCGCCTGGGGCCGGAGCCCTTGACCGACCTGTTCGACGGCGAGCGCTTGTTCCAGCAGTCCCGCGGGCGTTCGATGGCGGTCAAGCCGTTCATCATGGATAACGCGGTGGTGGTCGGCGTCGGCAATATCTACGCGACTGAAGCGTTGTTTGCGGCCGGTATCGATCCGCGTCGTGAGGCCAAGAGCATTTCCCGGGCGCGCTATCTGAAGCTGGCCATCGAGATCAAACGCATCCTGGCCGCCGCCATCGAGCGCGGCGGCACCACGTTGCGCGACTTTATCGGCGGCGACGGTCAGCCGGGTTATTTTCAGCAGGAACTGTTCGTGTACGGCCGTGGCAGTCAGCCGTGCAAGGTCTGCGGGACGGAGTTGCGGGAGGTCAAACTCGGGCAGCGCGCCAGCGTCTTTTGCCCTCGCTGCCAGAGCTGATACGTCCCACGGTCTATAGTCAGTATTCTCACTGCCTAGTCGAAGGACCGCGCCATGAACCTGTTTCGAACCTTTGTCGTCGTTATGCTGCTGAGCGTCGGTACGCCAGTGCTGGCGGCAAACACCGGCAGCGGCGATCCGCGCTACACCATCCAGAACCCTCCGGCCTACGCCATGCTCGGCGATTTGCTGATTGCCCGACCTTTGCTGGTCGCGGCAACGGTGATCGGCGCGGGGGCGTTTGTGGTGTCGCTGCCGTTTACCGCACTGGGCGGCAATGTCGGCGATGCGGGACAAGCGCTGGTGGTTGATCCGGCGAAAGCGGCGTTTGTGCGGTGTCTGGGGTGTATCGGGGAGGGGTTTGAGCAGCGGGAGTGAGGTTCAGTTACCTCTTTGGTGTGGCTGATGGCCCTTTCGCGAGCAAGCCCGCTCCCACATTGGATCTGAGTGTTAATCAGATGGTGTGAACACCGCAGATCCAATGTGGGCGCGGGCTTGCTCGCGAAGAGGCCCGAACAGACGCTAAAAAACTATCTGATTCAAGCCTTGCCGGTAATCTTCCGGTACTTCTCCATCAACTGCTCTTCAGTCTCCGGATGCGCCTCGTCCAGTGGAATGCAATCTACCGGACAGACCTGCTGGCACTGAGGTTCGTCGTAGTGGCCAACACACTGTGTGCACAGGTTCGGGTCGATCACATAGATCTCTTCGCCCTGGGAAATGGCGGCGTTCGGGCACTCGGGTTCGCAGACGTCGCAGTTGATGCAATCGTCGGTGATGATCAGGGACATGCTAACTCCAGCCGGGGCGCAAGGCCCGGGCGCAATAAACCAATGCGCAATTGTGCCGCATTGGAGACCGCAGTGCACGCGGGCGCGACGTTCTGTAGGCGCCGGCTTGCTGGCGATAGCGGTGGGTCAGTGAATGTGTGTATTGGCTGGCACGACGCCATCGCCAGCAAGCCGGCTCCTACAGCCGGCGTTATTTCTTGAATCGAAGTGTCAGGGCGTCCGCCACAGCAGGGTGAACGAACTTGGTGATATCGCCGCCCAGAGCCGCGATTTCACGGACCAGCGTCGAGGAGATGAACGAATAACGCTCGGACGGCGTCAGAAACAGGCTTTCCACGTCTGGCGCCAGCTGACGGTTCATGTTGGCCAGCTGAAATTCGTATTCGAAGTCCGAGACTGCGCGCAAACCACGCAGGAACACGTTGGCGTTCTTCTCTTTGGCGAAATGCGCCAACAGCGTCGAGAAGCCGACGACTTCAACGTTCGGCAGATGTTTAGTGACCTCGCGGGCCAGCTCCACACGCTGTTCCAGGGGAAACAACGGGTTTTTTTTCGGGCTGGCAGCGACGGCGATGATCACATGATCGAACAGGCGCGCGGCGCGTTCGACCAAGTCGCCATGGCCCTTGGTAATAGGGTCGAAGGTACCTGGGTACAACACTCGGTTCATCGCGTCGTCCTGGCGGGAGTCCGTTGGGGAGTCGGATGGTATCGCAGCCTTCCCGGTCGGCCAAGTCGCCTTTTGGGTAAGAAAGCACTATAGACGATGGGAATAGTCGCTCTTTTCACGGGTTTTTCAAACGTTCGGCGAGCGAAGTCGCCAGTTGCGCCGTCAGCCCGTAAACCGACAATTGCGGGTTTGCGCCAATGCTGGTGGGGAACAGCGAGCCATCGTGGATCGACAGGTTGCTGAGTTGATGATGCCGGCCAAGGCTGTCGGTCACGGCGTTTTTCGGGTCTTCACCCATGGCACAACCGCCCATCACATGGGCACTGCCCAGGCGGGTGCGATACAGCTCAAGGCTCAACCCATCGATCAGCGTGCGCGCTTCGGCCAGGGTTTTCACGTAGCGCGCGTCGGCGTGCATCGGCATGACGGCGTTGGCGCCACCGGCGAACTGGATCTCGGCCATGCTGTGGAACGCGCGGCGCAAACCGTCCCAGGCGTAGGCTGAAACCTGATAGTCGAGCACCGGCGTGTTGTCACCGCGCAACTCGACGCTGCCGCCGGGGCTGTCCGGGTGAAAACCATCGCGCAGTAACGCCAGCATGGCGTGGGTGTGAGGCAGGTTTTTCATGTGCTGCGCGTTTTCCGTGCCGAAACCGCCGAGCAGGGTGGCCGCCAGCGCCGGGTGCAGCGGTGGCACTTCGAGCTTGTAAGCCATCTTGCCGGTCGTGCCGTCCTGCCATTGGAAGTGATCGGAGTAGATCGACTGCGGCGCGCCATAGAACGGGTTGATCACCTCATCGAACAGCCCGGCGGACATGTTGACCAGATGCAGAAAGGTCCGTTTGCCCAGCCGCTTGTGCGGGTCTGGCGCGTCCGAGCGCAACAGTAGTGCTGGGCTGTTGATCCCGCCGCCGGCCAGCACGTAATGCCGCGCCTTGACCGTGATCGTCTTGCCCGTGGGGGCGACGCAACGGTCGTCCATCGCCACACACTGCAGGCTCGTCACCTTGCCGTCCTTGATCACCAGTTGTTCAGCGCGGGTCAGGTAAATCAGCTCGCCGCCCTTTTCCAGGGTCGCCGGAATCGTCGTCACCATCATCGATTGCTTGGCGTTGGTCGGGCAGCCCATGCCGCAATAACCGAGGTTCCAGCAGCCACGCACGTTGCGCGGGATGACGTGCCAGGTGTAACCGAGCTTCTCGCAGCCCTTGCGGATCACGTCGTTGTTGGCATTGGGCGGAACCATCCACGGCGCGACGCCGAGACGCTGTTCCACTTTCTCGAACCATGGCGCCATCTCCGCCGGGCTGTGGCCTTTGACGTTGTGCTCCCGGGCCCAGTGTTCGAGCGTCGGGTCCGGGGTGCGAAAGCTCGATGTCCAGTTGATCAGTGTGGTGCCGCCCACGGCCCGACCTTGAAGGATAGTGATCGCGCCGTCCTTGCTCATGCGGCCGATGCCTTCCTGATAGAGGCTGGTGTAGGCCTGGTCTTCGAGCATTTTGAAATCGCTGCTGGTCTTGAGCGGGCCTTCTTCGATCAGCAACACCTTGTAGCCGGCGGCGCTGAGGATTTCGGCCGTCGTCCCGCCACCGGCGCCGCTGCCGATGATCGCTACATCCGCTTCGAGGGTCAGGTCCTCGGTCAGTTGCGCGCCGTTGTGGGTTTTCCAGCCGCGGGCCATGCCTTCGCGGAACGGATCGGGTACGGGCATGTTCGGGTTCTCTTATTGTTTTTGGGTTTTGTGGTGATGCGGCTGGCGCTTTCGTCGGAATGCCGCCCAGACCAAGCCCGCTCCCACAGGTTTTGAGTCGTTCACAAAAGGGTGGCCCACCTCGGATCCTGTTGGAGCGGACTTGCCCGCGAAGGGGGCGACTCGGTCTCAAACCGTGGGAGGCCCGGGATACCCGCAATGCGCCCACGATTCCGTCCGGCTGTACCACGCCATCATCACCAGTTGCAGCAGCGAGCTGTGCCCCATGCGCAACAGGCTCAGCGAGCTGTTTTCCCAGCGATCAAGAAAATGCCGGATCTCGTCGGCACTGGCGTTTTCCCAACTGCCCCAGATCCCGGTCAGCGGCCCACGCGTCACGGCCATCCCCAGCACATCGAACAATTGCCGGGTCAGCTTGAGCATTTCCGGCGACAGGTGATTCAGGCTGTTATCCAGGCAGTGCAAGGTCTGGTCGACCGCCATCGGAATTTTTCCGGCGAACACGGCGCCATCGAGCATCACCGGAATCAGCGCCCGCAAAAACAGCAGATCGCCGCTGCGCAGCATCACGAAACCGTCGGCCGGAATGCTCGACGAACAACCGCTGAGGCTCGCGCCCAACCCGGCCGTGGCCAGGAAAGCACTCGCGCCGAGGCTGAATTTAAGCAGGCCGCGCCGTGACAGCGCGGGTGTAGCGGACAGGCCTGGGCTCATTATTGTTATTACCCGATGGATTTGATCGTTAGCGGATAAACAGCTTCTGGATCAGTTTCTGGATGGATTTGCCGTACGGCGGGTAGATCAGCTTCGCCGCGTTGAAACGCTGTTTGATCAGTACACCTTTGGCCTTGCTGAAGGTCAGGAAGCCTTCGTGCCCGTGGTAATGACCCATGCCCGAGGCGCCGATGCCGCCGAACGGCATGTCGTCCTGGGCAACATGCAGCAACGTGTCGTTCAGGCACACGCCACCGGAATGGGTCTCGTGCAGGACGCGGTTTTGTTCGCGCTTGTCGTAGCCGAAGTAATACAGCGCCAACGGGCGAGGTCGCTGGCTGATGTAGGCAAACGCTTCATCCAGGTCCTTGTACGGAACGATCGGCAGCAAAGGGCCGAAGATTTCATCCTGCATCACCATCATCTCGTCCGTGACGTTAAGTAGCAGGCTATGGCTCATTCGGCGGCCCTGACCCTGGTCGAACAGCGGGATCAGCAGCGCGCCTTTGCTGGTGGCATCGCTGATGTAGCCGTTGAGCCGGGCCAGTTGTCGGTCATTGATGATGGCGGTGTAGTCCGGGTTGTCAGCCAGTGTCGGATAAAATCCGCGAACCGCCTGGCGATAGGCTTCGATGAAAGAGCCTACGCGGTCTTCCGGCACCAGCACGTAGTCCGGGGCCACGCAGGTTTGTCCGGCGTTGAGCGTCTTGCCGAACGCGATGCGTTCGGCGGCATCTTTCAAGGGCACATCGCGGGAAACGATGGCCGGGGATTTTCCGCCGAGTTCCAGCGTCACCGGCGTCAGGTTTTCGGCCGCTGCGCGCATCACATGCTTGCCGATGCTGGTGGCACCGGTGAACAACAAGTGATCGAAACGCAGGCGAGAGAACGCCACGCCGATATCGGCCTCGCCGAGCACCACGCACACCAGGTCTTCGGGAAAGATCCGGCCCAGCAATGCCTTGAGCAGCAAGCCGGTGGCGGGGGTCGACTCGCTGAGTTTTAGCATCACTCGGTTGCCCGCCGACAATGCGCCCACCAAAGGGCCGATGGCCAGGTACAGCGGGTAGTTCCAGGGCACGATCACCCCGACCACGCCCAACGGCTGATAAACGACTTTGGCCGAGGCGGGCTGAAAGGCAACGCCGACTTTGCGCCGTGAAGGCTTCATCCAGCCATTGAGGTGCTGACTGGCGTAATGAATGCCGTGCAGGCTCGGCATCAGTTCGGCGAGCAGGGTTTCATCGGCGCTGCGATGGCTGAAGTCCTGACTGATGGCGTCAATCAGCGCCTGGCGTTCAGTGCTCAGCAAATCCCGCAAAGCCTTGAGCCATTGCTGGCGCTGCGCCGCGGGCGGCATCGGGTTGGCGGCATAGGCTGCGCGCTGGGCGTCGAACAGGGTTTGGAGCTCTTCCAGTGGCTGCTGCAGATTCTGGAGGTAGGCAATTTCAGCAGTCATGGTCATCTCCGGATTTATCGTTGTGACGAGCTTTTTAGAGTCTATACTCTATAAAGTCAAATACCATCCTGGCGCCGTGTTGTTTTATCCACGGGCGGATAGGTCGTAAGATGCCCGTCAACGCCCTCTGAATTAAAGCTCAAGCCATGGCCCCACGGATCAAAACCAGCGAGCGCATCGTGCAGAACAGCCTGGAGCTGTTCAATCAGCAGGGCGAACGCAGCATCAGCACCAACCACATTGCTGCCCATATGGAAATTTCCCCGGGCAACCTGTACTACCACTTCCCCAACAAGCAGGCGATCATCGCCGTGTTGTTCAGTGAGTACGAAAGCCTGGTCGACAGCTTCCTGCGCCCGCCCCAGGGGCGCGCCGCGACAGTGGAGGACAAGCGTTACTACCTCCAGGAGTTGCTGGCAGCCATGTGGCGCTACCGGTTTTTGCACCGCGACCTCGAGCACCTGCTCGACAGCGATCCGGAACTGGCCGCCCGTTATCGGCGTTTTTCCCAGCGCTGCGTGATCCAGGGCACGGCGATCTACAAAGGGTTCGTCGAGGCCGGCATCCTGGAAATGGACCGGGTGCAGATCGAGTCCCTGACGCTCAATGCCTGGATCATCCTGACGTCCTGGGTGCGTTTCCTGTGCACCACGCGGGAGAACTCCAATCACCTGAGCGAACAGGCGATAAAGCGTGGGGTGTACCAGGTGCTGGTACTGGAAGCAGGGTTTGTCACGGATCAATCCCGCGATGCGGTAAACGCCTTGTTCGAGGAGTTTTACGTGCCGTTGGCGCAAGCCCTGGAAGAAGTACAGTAGGATCAGACATCGCCTAATTACTGGAGCCCGTTATGCCCATTGCGCAATTGATCAGCCCGCAAGCACTGGACCTGAAAAAGGAGCAGCCGGGGCTGGTGATTCTGGATTGTCGTTTTGCCCTCGACGACCCGGATTACGGCCAGCGCAGCTATGCCGAAGGGCATATCGCAGGGTCGAGTTTTGCCGATCTTGAGCGCGACTTGAGCGGGGCAGTGATCAAAGGGGTGACCGGGCGCCATCCGTTGCCCGAGCCTGAAGACTTGATCGAGCGTTTGCAGACCTGGGGCATCAATGCCGACAGCGATGTGGTCTTGTATGACGACGGTCCAGGCGCCTACGCGGCGCGGGCCTGGTGGTTGCTGGCCTGGCTGGGCAAGCGCGATGGCGTGTTCATCCTCGATGGCGGGCTCAAGGCCTGGCACGCGGCGGGTTTGCCCCTGAGCCTCGATGCTCCCGGTGTTGAACGTGGCACCTTTACCGGGACGCCGGACAATGCGCTGGTCCTGAGCGCCGAACAGCTTCAGCAGCGTCTCGGCCAACCCGAGCTGACCTTGCTCGATGCCCGGGCCTTGCCGCGTTTCAAGGGCGAAGTGGAACCCATCGACCCGATTGCCGGACACATTCCCGGGGCGCAATGCGCGGCGTTCACCGACAACCTGGGCAGCGACGGGCATTTTCTGCCGGCCGATCAGCTCAAGCCGCGGTTTGCCGCGAAACTCGGCAATCGCTCACCGACTGATCTGGTCGCGTACTGCGGCTCCGGCGTGACGGCGTGCCATAACCTGTTCGCCTTGTGCCTCGCGGGTTATCCGTTGGGTTCGTTGTATGCCGGGTCGTGGAGCGAGTGGATCAACGAGCCTGCGCGAGGCATCGCCACCGGCGAATAACACAATCCCCTGTAGGAGCCGGCTTGCTGGCGATAAGGACGCTGCTGTGTTTCAGACAGACCGGGTTGTCCCAATCGCCAGCAAGCCGGCTCCTACAATAGAGCTCTGCGATACGCCCCCGGCCCCACCCCGTAAACCTGCTTGAACTGGCGATTCAGGTGACTCTGGTCGGCAAACCCCAATTGCGTAGCCACTTCCAGCGGTAAACATCCACTCTGCAATAACCCTCGTGCCCGGGCGATGCGTTGCTGTATCAGCCAGGTGTGCGGTGGCATGCCTGTGGCGCGGCGGAATACCCGGGCGAAGTGGAACGGCGACAGGTTCACCGCTGCCGCGAGTTCTTCCAGCGACGGCGGTGCCGCCAATTGCGCCTGCAGCAGTTCCTTGGCCAAGGTCACCGCCCGGTGTTCCTTGCCAGGTTTACCGGCGTCCGGGACGGCGGCGTGACGTTGCAGCAACGACAGCATCATTTCCCGCCAGGCGGTCTGCTGTTGCAGGGCGGTGGACGGCGTTTCGAGCAGGCGATGCAGTTGGCAGAAACCCTTCACCAGATCGGGATCGCGATACAGCGTTGCGCCAAATGCGGGCAAGGTGTGGGTCGGCAGTTCCAGCTCGGTCAGCAGCGAGAGAATCTGCTCGCTGTCGGGATAAAACGCCCGGTACAGCCAGCCGTCCTCCGTACCCTTGTGACCGGTGTGCAATTCATCCGGGTTGATCAACACCAGCGTGCCGCTGCCCGCCAGGTGTTCGGCGCCGCGATAGCGATAACGCTGGGCGCCGGCCATGATCATGCCGATCACGTAACCGTCATGCACATGGGGGGCGAAACGGTGTTCGATGTAGCGCGCGGACAACAACTCGACCCCGGCCAACGGTGCCGTTTGCCAGAAACGGATCGACTCGCCCTGATCGGTATCCATCGGTTTACCCGCGACCCACGGCGGCCAGCCACTGCGGGATACGCCGTTCCAGGTAGTAACCCGGTTGCCGGAACGTGCCATCGACGAAGCCGACATGCCCGCCCTTGGCTTGCAGCTCGAACTGGGTGCAGGCGGACAATTCCTCAGCGGACGGCAGGCTGTGAGGAAACACAAACGGGTCGTCGGCAGCATGGATGATCAGCGTCGGCGTACGAATTTCCCCAAGGAAATAGCGGCTCGAGGCGCGGCGATAGTAATCCTGTGCATCGGTGAAGCCATGCAGCGGCGCGGTGACCCGGCCATCGAAATCCCAGAAGGTGCGCATGTTTTCCAGCGAGCCCAGGGCGGCCAGCTTCGCCAGGCCATCCTCGCGTCCGTCATGCTGGAATTGCCGTTGCTTGTTCTTGATGTAGGTGACCATCTCGCGCATGAAGTGCGCCTGATACACCTTCGAGAACCCCTGGCCGATACGGTCGGCGCATTGATCGAGCCGAAACGGCACCGACACCGCCACAGCGCCGAGCACGCCGCTGTCGCTGCCGGTCTCACCCAGGTGTTTGAGCAAAACGTTGCCACCGAGGGAATAACCGACCGCGTACAGCGGAGCGAGCGGCCGTTTGGCCCGCAGGTGTCTGATGGTTTCGGCGAGGTCTTCACTGGCGCCGGAATGGTAGCTGCGCGGCAACAGATTGGGTTCGCCCGAACAGCCGCGCCAGTTCAGCGCAACACTGGCCCAGCCCAGGGTGCCCAGCGCCTTCTGCACACCGGCCACGTAGGGCGAATTGGAAGAACCGGTCAGGCCGTGCAACACCAGCACCAGCGGTGTATCGGCGCTGTGCGGGCCGTGCCAGTCCAGGTCAAGAAAGTCGCCATCCTCGAGCCACAAGCGTTCGCGCTCGCGTTCGATGTGCGTGGTTTTGCGCCATAGCGGTCCCCACAAGGTTTGCAAGTGCGGGTTGCCAAGGCCGAAGGCAGGGGTGAAGCGTTCTGGCGGAAAAGACACGATGGCTCTCGATACAGCGGTGCGCAACCTGTGCGCACCTTTTCAGGCCGGTCGGTTAACCGGCGATCTCTGTCATACGTTGCCACAACGAGTAGTAGACGCGCCCGGATTTTTGCTCGCGGTGCAGGCGCCAGTTGGCCGGCAAACCGAGTGTCGAGGGGGCTGTTTCGCTTTCGGTGTACACCCAGGCGTCGTTCGCCAGCCATTGGCGCTCTTCGAGCAGGGTGCAGACGGTAGGCAACAGGTTCTGGTTGAACGGCGGATCGAGGAACACCAGGTCGTAAGCGACCGCTGGCTGGGTTTCCAGGTAGCGCAGGGCATCGGCCGTCTGAATCTGGCCGGTGGTGCAGCGCAGGGTGCCCAGATGTTCCTTGATGCTTGAGACCGCGATGTTGCTGGCGTCCAGCGCCTGGCCCATCGCCGCACCACGGGACAGTGCCTCGAGGAACAACGCGCCGCTACCGGCGAATGGGTCAAAGACCTTGGCCCCGGGCACATACGGTGCGAGCCAGTTGAACAAGGTTTCACGCACGCGATCTGGCGTGGGGCGCAGGCCCGGTGCATCGGGGAAGCTCAGCTTTCGGCTGCCCCATTCACCGCCGATGATGCGCAGTTGGTTCACGCCGTTGTGCACGTTGTGAACAGGTTTTTTAGGACGAGTGGCCATTAATGCTCCGGAACCCCGAGCGGCTGCTCGGCAGGTTTATCAGTAGGGGCCGGTAACGGCTTTTGCGGCACGGTCGGGCCAGCGCTGACGATGACCATTTTGTCCGTACTCAGGTGTTTGTTCAGTGCGGTTTTGACTTGCTCGACGGTCAGGCTCTGGGACTGCTGCATGAAGTCCTCCAGATGGCTCAACGGCAGGTTGTAGAAACCCATCGCGCCGAGCTGGCCGACGATATCGGCATTGCTGGCGGTGGACAGCGGGAAGCTGCCGGCCAGTTCACGCTTGGCGTCGTCGAGCTCTTTCTCGGTCGGTCCGGTTTTAAGGTAGTCGGCGAGTACGTCCTGCACCAGTTTCAGCGTGCCTTCGCTCATCTCGGCGCGGGTTTGCAGGTTGATCATGAACGGGCCGCGCGCCTGCATCGGCGTAAAACCCGAATACACGCCGTACGTCAGGCCGCGCTTCTCGCGCACTTCGCTCATCAAACGGGTGCCGAAGCCACCGCCGCCGAGGATCTGGTTGCCCATGGACAGCGCGGCGTAATCCGGGTCGTCACGGTCGATGCCCAGTTGCGCGAGCATCAGGTTGGTCTGCTTGGACGGAAACTCGATGTGGCCAATGCTGGCTTTCGGCTCGACCGGTTGCGGTAGTTTCGCCAATGCAGGGCCTTTTGGCAGCGCGCCGGAGACTTGCGCAGCAATCGCCTCGGCCTCGGCGCGAGAAAGGTCACCCACCAGCGCAATCACCACGTTGCCCGCGGCGTAGGCTTTCTCATGGAAAGCCTTCAGCTGAGCCAGGGTAATCGCTGGAACGGTTTTCGCCGTGCCATCGCTGGAATGCGCATACGGGTGGTCGCCGTACAAGCGGTTCATCAGCTCGATGCTGGCCAGTTTGCCGGGGTTCTGTTTCTGGTATTCGAAGCCGGCGAGCATCTGGTTCTTGATGCGCGCAAATGAATCGGCGGGGAAGGTCGGTTTGCCGACAACTTCAGAGAACAGTTTCAGCGCAGGCTCGCGTTTGTCGGCGGCACTGAGGCTGCGCAACGAGGCCAGTGCCATGTCCTTGAACGCGCCGTTGCCGAAGTCGGCACCCAGACCTTCGAAGCCCTGAGCGATAGCGCCGACATCTTTGCCGGCCACGCCTTCGTTGAGCATTGCGTTGGTCAGCACGGACAGTCCCGGCGCATCGCCGTCCTGGCTGCTGCCGGCAGCGAAGATCAGACGCATGTCGAACATCGGCAACTCGCGGGCTTCAACGAACAGCACCTTGGCGCCTTCGGCGGTGTTCCAGGTTTGCACGTTGAGCGAACGGCGGCTCGGTGCCTTGCCGTTGAGTTCGGCCAGCGATTGCAGTTTCTGGCTGGACTTGGCCTTGTCAAAGGCTTCGCTGGCGTTGGAGTGGTCGGTCTTCAGGAAATAGAAGGCCGCGGAGCCAATCAATGCGACAGCGACCAGGCCGATCAGGGCCAGACGTGGTTTTTTACGCTCACTCATGAGTCGTCTCCAGTGGCAGGACATGGGCGACGCTGAGACGTTCGCGGGTGAAATACAGCTTGGCGGCTTTCTGGATGTCTTCTGGCGTGACGCTTTCCAGTTCGGCCAGTTCGGTGTCCATCAGTTTCCAGGACAGGCCGACGGTTTCCAGTTGGCCGATGGCGGTGGCCTGGCTGGTGATCGAATCACGCTCGTAGACCAGACCGGCAATCACTTGAGCCCGCACGCGTTCCAGTTCTTCGGCGGACGGCGCGGTGGTTTTCAGCTGTTCGAGCAACTTCCACAGGCCTGCTTCGGCCTGGGCCATGGTTTTCTTTTTCTGAGTGTTGGGCGTCGCCGACAAGGTGAACAGGCTGTCGCCGCGGGTGTAGGCGTCGTAGCTCGACGAGCCGCCGGACACCAGTTCTTCGCCGCGTTCCAGTTGCGTCGGGATGCGGCCGCTGTAGCCGCCGTCGAGCAAGGCCGAGATCAGGCGCAAGGCGTGGACCGAACGCTTGTCTTCGGCGGTGGCGATGCTCGGTACGTTGAAGCCCAGCATCAGGCTCGGCAGTTGCGTCTGCACATGCAGAGTGATCTGGCGTTCGCCGGGCTCGGCCAGTTCGATCGGTTTTTTCGCCGGCGGTACATCACGCTTGGCGATCGGACCGAAGTAGCGCTGTGCCAGGGTTTTCACTTCGTCCGGGGTCACGTCACCGACGACCACCAGCGTGGCGTTGTTCGGCACGTACCAGGATTGGTACCAGTGGCGCAGCTCTTCGACCTTCATGCGGTCGAGGTCCGCCATCCAGCCGATGGTCGGCGTGTGATAGCCGCTGGCCGGGTAGGCCATGGCCTTGAAGCGTTCGTAGGCCTTGGACATCGGCTTGTCGTCAGTGCGCAAGCGGCGTTCTTCTTTAATAACCTCGATCTCGCGGGCGAACTCGTCGGCCGGCAGGCGCAGGCTGGCCATGCGGTCGGCTTCGAGCTCGAAGGCCACGCCCAGACGGTCGCGGGCCAACACTTGATAGTAGGCAGTGAAGTCGTCGCTGGTGAAGGCGTTCTCTTCCGCGCCGAGGTCGCGCAGGATCAGCGAGGCTTCGCCGGGGCCGACTTTCTCGCTGCCCTTGAACATCATGTGTTCCAGCGCGTGGGACAAACCGGTTTGCCCCGGTGTCTCGTAGCTCGAACCGACCTTGTACCAGACTTGGGAAACCACCACCGGCGCACGATGGTCTTCGCGCACGACGACCTTCAGGCCATTGTCGAGGGTGAATTCGTGGGTGGGTTGCGGATCGGCAGCGAGGGCTGAGAGTGGCAGACAAACTGTGCTGAGCAGCAGGCCTGCAGCGCGGCGGGCTAGAGCATTCATTCGTTTTTTAAACCTGTTGAGCTGCCCGCTTGGTCTTAGCGTCGGCGGGCGAGAGGGTGCTAGGATACTGATCCGTTTTACTGGCGGCCACGCCTATCAGGCCATAGCGTTTGATCAGGTTGTATGGGTTTACGGCAGAAGGCTACGTTTTATCAACTAAACTCCACCTTTTCGCCGATTTTGCCGCATCAGTCCTTCGTGAAATCGTTTTTGTAAGGCGCCATTTGCACCTCTACAAAATGTTGCGCGTGAACAAGCTGGGTCAATCGCAGTCTGTTCTGCATCGAATATTTATTTGCCGAGGCGCCCTTTGGCGCGTCGCTACCGTGAGATAGCCGTCCTCCATGTTTGGTTCCAACGACGACAAGAAAGCACCAGCTGCGGCTGGCGAGAAGAAAAGCCTGTTCGGATGGCTGCGCAAAAAGCCGCAGGAAACCGTCGTCGAACAGCCACAGTCACATCCTGAGCCAACGCCGGCGTCTGTCATAGAACAAGAGCTGGCGCCGATCGTCATGCCGAATGCCGAGCCGGTGCTGCAGCCGGTGGTTGAGGCACAGGCTGAGGCCCTGGTCGAACAGCCGCTGACGCCAGCCGCCGAGCCGTGGCTGACATTGCCGGTGGCGGAAGAGCCGGTGGCATTGGTCGAAGACGAATTGGCACCGCACATTACGCCGCCGATTCCAGCGCCGACTGCGTTCGCGCCTGAGCCGATTCAGGCGCCGGTGGTTGAACCGATTGTCGAGCCGGTTAGTGTGGCCGCCGAGCCTTCGCCGGTTGTTCCAGAGCCTGTGACTCCTGCATTCGTTGTTCCGGCTGCGCCTGTTGTTCAAGCGCCTGTGCCGGTCGTCGCTCCCGTTGCCGCCGCGCCCGTCGTGCCGGTCGAAACCCCCGCACAGCTTGCGCGCACCGAGGAAACCAAGGCCGGGTTCTTCGCCCGCCTCAAGCAAGGCCTGTCCAAGACCAGCGCCACCATCGGCGAAGGCATGGCTGCCCTGTTCCTGGGCAAGAAGATCATCGATGACGAGCTGCTCGAAGACATCGAAACCCGTTTGCTGACCGCCGACGTGGGCGTCGAAGCCACTTCGGTGATTATCCAGCGCCTGACCCAAAAGGTTGCGCGTAAAGAGCTGGCGGACGCCGACGCTCTGTACAAATCCCTTCAGGCTGAACTGGCTGCAATGCTCAAACCGGTCGAGCAGCCGCTGAAAATCACCTCGCAGAACAAGCCGTTCGTGATTCTGGTCGTCGGCGTCAACGGCGCCGGCAAGACCACCACCATCGGCAAACTGGCGAAGAAACTGCAACTCGAAGGCAAGAAAGTCATGCTCGCGGCGGGCGATACCTTCCGTGCCGCGGCGGTCGAGCAATTGCAGGTCTGGGGCGAGCGCAACAAGATTCCGGTGATCGCCCAGCACACTGGCGCCGACTCGGCTTCGGTAATCTTCGATGCGGTGCAGGCCGCCAAGGCCCGTGGCATTGACGTGTTGATCGCCGACACTGCCGGTCGTCTGCACACCAAAGACAACTTGATGGAAGAGTTGAAGAAGGTTCGCCGGGTTATCAGCAAGCTCGACGCTGACGCACCGCATGAAGTGCTGCTGGTGCTCGATGCCGGCACCGGGCAGAACGCGATCAACCAGGCTAAACAATTCAACCAGACCGTCGAACTGACAGGCCTGGCGCTGACCAAGCTCGATGGCACCGCCAAGGGCGGAGTGATTTTCGCCCTGGCCAAGCAGTTTGGCCTGCCAATTCGCTACATCGGCGTCGGTGAAGGCATCGATGACTTGCGTACTTTTGAAGCAGAACCCTTTGTCCAGGCACTGTTTGCCGAGCGGGAGCGTTCATGATTCGTTTCGAACAGGTCGGTAAACGCTACCCGAACGGTCACGTCGGCTTGCATGAGCTGAGCTTTCGAGTCCGTCGGGGCGAGTTCTTGTTTGTGACCGGCCACTCCGGCGCCGGTAAAAGCACCCTGTTGCGGCTGCTGCTGGCGATGGAACGTCCGACCACCGGCAAATTGCTGCTGGCCGGCCAGGACCTCGGCACCATCAGCAATGCGCAGATCCCTTATCTGCGTCGGCAGATTGGCGTGGTGTTCCAGAATCATCAGTTGCTGTTCGATCGCACGGTGTTCAACAACGTCGCGCTGCCGTTGCAGATTCTTGGTTTGTCCAAGGCCGAAATCGCCAAGCGTGTGGATTCGGCATTGGAGCGTGTGGCGCTGTCGGATAAAACCGACCTGTACCCCGGCGACCTGTCCACCGGCCAGCAACAGCGCGTCGGCATCGCCCGCGCCATCGTCCACCGTCCGGCATTGCTGCTGGCGGATGAGCCGACCGGTAACCTCGATCCGCGTCTGGCCGCCGAGATCATGGGCGTGTTCGAAGACATCAACCGTCTGGGCACCAGCGTGCTGATCGCCAGCCATGACCTGGCCCTGATTGCTCGCATGCGTCATCGCATGCTGACCCTGCAACGCGGCCGACTGATCGGCGACGGGGAGGCCGGCGTATGAGTGCAACACGCAGCCCCAAGGTTTCCGAGCGCGTGGCGCCGAAAGCCGCCGACCCGCAACCGCAGAAGAAAAAACGCGACGATGACGACGGTCCGGATTTCGCCACGTTGTTTCGCGCCTGGGTCGAAAGCCATCGCGCCAGTCTGCTGGACAGTTTGCGTCGCCTGGGCAAACAGCCCATCGGCAGTTTCTTCACCTGCATGGTGATGGCGGTGGCCCTGAGTTTGCCGATGGGCCTGTCACTTTTGCTAAGTAACGTGGAGCGTCTTGGCGGCTCCTGGCAGCGTGCGGCGCAGATTTCCCTTTACCTGCAACTTGAAGCCAGCACGGCTGAAGGCGAGTCGCTGCGTGACCAGATCAAAGGCATTCCGGGCGTAGCTGATGCTGAATATGTCGGCCGCGATCAGGCACTGGAAGAGTTTCAGCAGCAGTCCGGTCTGGGCGAGGCGCTGAAGGAATTGCCGGAAAACCCGTTGCCAGGCGTGGTATTGGTGACGCCGAACGAAGTCGACAAACCCGCGCTTGAAGCATTACGACAAAAACTTTCCGAGTTGCCGAAGGTACAACAGGCACAACTTGATCTAGTCTGGGTAGAGCGTCTGGCAGCCATTCTCAAGCTGGGTGACCGTTTCGTCTTCGGTCTGACCGTGCTTCTGGTTTCTGCATTACTTTTGGTGATAGGCAATACCATTCGTCTTCATATTGAAAACCGCCGCACAGAGATAGAAGTGATTAAACTCGTGGGCGGCACTGACAGCTATGTGCGCAGGCCCTTTCTGTATATGGGCGCGCTGTATGGCTTTGGTGCGGGGATACTTTCCTGGGGTGTATTGGCGTTCGGCCTGAACTGGCTGAACGACGCAGTTGTCGGGCTGGCCGGTTTGTATGGCAGTGATTTCGCACTGGCCGGGGTGCCGGTTGCCGACGGTCTGTCTCTCTTGCTTGGCGCGGTGCTGTTGGGGTATATCGGTGCATGGATTGCAGTCGCACGCCACCTGAGGGAGCTTGCGCCTAAGTAGTATCATTTTGCTCGTATTGACCTTTCAGCGTTTTTGGGAACTTGTCTTTCGGTTTCCGGTCAATTTTCGCAGTGCTGAACTGCACGAGTTTGTAAGTCGGAGGTTTTTTCGTATGACCAATTCTTTGCAACCTGCATATGCTCTGGTCCCGGGTGCGAACCTGGAGGCCTATGTGCACACCGTCAACAGCATTCCTTTGCTGACGCCGGAGCAGGAGCGTGAACTGGCCGAGAGTCTCTATTATGAGCAGGATTTGGGGGCGGCTCGGCAGATGGTGCTCGCCCACCTGCGTTTTGTCGTACATATCGCCCGTAGCTATTCCGGCTACGGCCTGGCTCAGGCTGACCTGATCCAGGAAGGCAACGTCGGCCTGATGAAGGCCGTGAAGCGCTTCAACCCGGAAATGGGTGTGCGTCTGGTTTCGTTCGCCGTGCACTGGATCAAGGCGGAAATCCACGAGTTCATCCTGCGTAACTGGCGCATTGTGAAAGTCGCGACCACCAAGGCCCAGCGCAAGCTGTTCTTCAACCTGCGCAGCCAGAAGAAACGTCTGGCGTGGCTGAACAACGAGGAAGTCCACCGTGTGGCGGAAAGCCTCGGCGTAGAGCCGCGGGAAGTGCGCGAAATGGAAAGTCGCCTGACCGGTCATGACATGGCTTTCGACCCGGCCGCAGAAGCGGACGACGACAGTGCTTTCCAGTCGCCGGCCAACTATCTGGAAGACCACCGGTACGACCCGGCCCGTCAACTGGAAGATGCCGACTGGAGCGACAACTCCAATCACAACCTGCACGAAGCGCTGGAAGTGCTGGACGACCGCAGCCGTGACATCCTCTATCAGCGCTGGTTGGCTGAAGAGAAAGCTACGCTGCACGACCTGGCGCAGAAGTACAACGTGTCGGCCGAGCGTATTCGTCAGCTTGAAAAGAGCGCGATGAACAAGCTCAAGTTGTCGATCGCTGCGTAACCTGCGCGCCCGGCAATAAAAAAACGCCCCGATCATTGATCGGGGCGTTTTTGTTGGTGGCCGACTATTCCGACTCACCAACAATCTAATGTGGGAGCGGGCTTGCTCGCGATTGCGGTGCATCAGTCGACATCTATGCTGAATGACACACTGCAATCGCGAGCAAGCCCGCTCCCACATTGGTTTTGTGGTGTTACTGAGCCCAAGGCGCCCGGCGTGAATCGTTGAGCCCCAGCAGATAGCTATCACCACCAAGCTGACTCATCTGCTGCCGAATCCACCCAGCCCGCCGCGCGACGTAGTTGGTTGGATGACTCGCGCTCCACACCCTTGGGTTGGGTAGAACGGCAGCCAGCAAACTCGCTTGCTGGCGCGACAAAGAACGAGCGCCAACACCAAAGTGATGCCGAGCCGCCGCTTCCGCGCCGAACACGCCGTCATCCCACTCGACGCTGTTCAAGTAAACCTCAAGAATCCGCTGCTTGGGCCAGAGCACTTCGATCAACCCGGTAAACCAGGCTTCCAGCCCTTTGCGCAACCAGCTGCGCCCAGACCACAAAAACAGGTTCTTCGACACTTGCTGGCTCAATGTACTGGCGCCGCGCACCGAACCGCCCAGCTCGTTGTGGGCCAGTGCGGCCCGGATTGCACCCAGGTCAAAACCCCAATGCTCCGGGAATTTCTGATCTTCGCCAGCAATCACTGCGACTTTAAGGTCGTCAGAGATTTCATCCCAGGGTTTCCAGGTGCGTTGCAGGTCAATCGGCTCGCCGTCGAACCAGGATTCGATCTTGCGCTCGACCATCAGCGCCGTGCCCGGCGGTGGTACCACGCGAAAAACAAGCACCAGCAATACGCTACCACCCGCGAACCAGAGCAGGGCCTTCGTGAATCGTCGTAAAAATAAACGCAGCATAGAGATGGCTTGGCCGAACCCGTTGAGCGGGCCATTATACAGACCCTGTTGATCGAGTCTGACTGGAGTTCTTCATGCTGCGTGGCTTTCTGATGCTGGCCGCTTTCTTCGGCTTCACCGGTGTTGCCCTTGGCGCGTTTGCCGCCCATGGCCTGAAAAACCGGCTGACGCCTGAATACCTGGCGATCTTCCACACCGGCGTCACCTACCAGCTGGTGCACACCCTGGCGTTATTGGGTGTCGCGCTGCTGGCCACGCAGATTCCCGGGCGCTTGATCACCTGGGCCGGGGCGTCCTTTGCCATCGGCATTTTGCTGTTTTCCGGCAGCCTGTATGTGTTGACCCTGACAGGCGTCAGCAAGCTCGGGATCATCACACCCTTTGGCGGCCTTGCGTTTCTGGCGGGTTGGCTCTGCCTGGGCCTTGCCGCCTGGCGACTGACCTGACCCCGAATCGATCTTGACGTGACCTTGTAGGTGCTGCCGAAGGCTGCGATCTTTTGATCTTAAAAGAGCAACATCAAAAGATCGCAGCCTTTGGCAGCTCCTGCAGGATCAGTAGAGCGCCGTGTGCGGGATCGTGTTTCAAGACGAATGGCTTGGGTCGCCAAGACTGATCGGGCTAGAATGCCTGCCCCTAAAAATGATGGCGGCATTCGGCATGCGCATTCAGTTGAACGGCGAATCCCTTGAACTGCCCGACGGTGAAACCGTTGCGGCCCTGCTGACCCGTCTGGAACTGACCGGACGCCGGGTGGCG
>Ga0255334_1000659_pt1 | contig 23639 bp, 18 predicted proteins | sample EtOH5_35cm_T3_12_FD_202080 | JGI IMG/M metagenome (GOLD analysis project Ga0255334, IMG submission 202080) | Sandy soil microbial communities from University of British Columbia, Vancouver, Canada - EtOH5_35cm_T3_129 | ecosystem: Engineered > Artificial ecosystem > Sand microcosm > Unclassified ... | reverse complement strand
CTATTCTTATTGGACGCCATAATCTGTCGGCAATAACACAACTCTTTGGGTATCTTGAGTAGCACGCATTCTCAGAGTGCCTCTTTTGTGGCATCCTTCCTCCCCCCCCCTAACCCAAAGGGTTACGCCGGCGGTCAGATTCTAGGGTGCACCCAAGGTCTACCCCTTTGATCGTGCAGATCTGTTTTGAGAATTTATGTATTTCATCATTTGCGCGGGGAACTCGGGTGGGTGAGTGAATGGGGCGGTCAAGAGGCCTTTGGGGTCACGACCACAAGGGTATCCTCCAAGGGGTCCACAAAGGTATCATCATAGGGCAGACGGTGGGCGTTGCGATCCACCACGTCCAGAACGGTACGGACAAAGTGGGGGTGCCATCCGACGAGTCCCTGCCTCACGTAGCGCCAAAACAATCTCACATCGTCGGTGTCGCCTATGGGCCACAGCACGCGACACAGAGGCTTGTCCCTCGACTCTGCCATGGGTACGTGGTGTTCGCGCCACACGTTGCTGGCAATACGGCGTCCGGCAAATGCGGGATCGGAACACGTGTCGGCGATGGCATAGTCGAGAACCTGTGCCACATGTCCCCGGTCGTACATCACTCGGAGCGTATCGCCGTTGACAAAGGTGGACACGCTCGCCCCGTGGTAGCGGCCCTCGCGATCATACGTGTACCTACATACGCCGTCAAGGCACTGACTCGTGCGACCCACGATACGATCGTCGGCCAACTCGCACACCGACAGGATGTCGTCGACGCCGCGGCGCACCGATACACCGGCGCCATCCACGGTCACCGCCCAGTTGGCAAAGGCGCAGCCGTCTCTCACGGCAAACGAGTAAAAGTAATGTACGGGCCCTTGCGACTTGCGCAGCTGGTGCGCCCTTTGGGTAGCGTCGGTCAGGGCGTCCCCCAGTAGAGCATACGGCTTGGCCATAAAGGCCGCGCACAACTCTTGCCAGGCGTCTGCATCCAGAGCGTGTCGATCCACGGTATGGGGATGAACCCAGCCGGTCTCGAAACATAGCGAGTGCGCGTCCAAACAGAGAATGTCGGCCATGGGCCTGCCGTCAATGAAAACAGCTGCCACGGTCTCCCTGATGGCGACGGCGCTCACGGCCAGGTCGTCGCGGTCATTGGCATCTGTCGGCGCGTCAAACGAGATGTATACGCCATAGCCCGATGCCACGCCCGAGTCAATGTCGCCGCGGTAGAGACCGCCGTTCCCGGTAAGGACGCTCCCGACCGTCCTGCCACCGCCTCTGTCGTCGCGTACGACCCCAACGGCGTGGGCCCGATAAAGCCACTTCCAGGTCTTGCCCTGGAGAAACATGCCCGCAAACGGTGCCGGCACACGCGTGGGAGAGCATTCGTCAAGAACGGCCTTGGCCGAGTCGGCCTGCGCGCGCACGGCCAGATCGACGACACTGTCGACGTGCTCTGACGCCGTTGGGCCAAAGAGGCTCTGCGAGGGGGACCACCTGTCGTTGGGCCTGTGCGCCGTGTCGGACCAAAGGCGTGCGCACACGTGACCCGCGTACAGGTGGGCAAAGTCGCGCACAAAGAGGGCGCGCCACATGGCGTCCTCTGCGGCTTTCAGGTTAGAGCAGACGGCGCTCAAGGCCGCGCATCCGCGCGCCGTACACCTCTCTGCAGCCATTACGAGGGCGTCCAATACATCCTGCGACGGTGTCACCGCCCTAGTCATCACGTCGTTGTTGTTAGGGGTTGGAGGAAAGCAAGCCGTCTTGGCCAGCACGTTGCTGTCTTGCGTCTGTGAAGCACCCGACTCACCGCCAATCGTGTTCGCGCACGGGCTCACGCCGTACGTAGCGCAGCCAGCCGATTTGTATTCGAAACCACTGCGTGACCAGGGCAGTGGCAAAAAGCGCGATCCCATGCAAGAGACTCCTCTCCAGTTATATTGCCCCAAAGATACCTGCGGAAACCGATTACGGGACACCCTGCGTGTTAAACAGCAAACTCCTTTTCCGACGGTACAATGCGTGGGGGGGAGGGGCCTTCCCTATGGGGAGGCACAATCGGGACAGGCGCAAGGCGTGGACCATCCCATCTTGTCGTACTCTGCGCTAGAGACGAAATCGACTGCGGCTTCCCTGATACATATAGAGGGCACGTTTGCGCGGAGCCACGCGAGCACTTGACCAGAGACGTCCAGACCGCCCACCTCGCCAACGGCCTCTTGCAGGCGGCAACGGTCCAGTTTGCCGCATCGCTCGTAAAGGAGGCGCAGCACGTCTGGGTGGATGAGCAGGAGAGCCGCGACAAACGCGACGGTCGTGCAGCGCGCGCCGGCGTCTAGCAGGAAGCCAATTTGAGCGGTTTCGACATGGCGTTCGATCGCGAGCGCGATCACGTCCCATTGATCAAAGGGCGCATAGCCGGCGTGGTGCATGAGTATGGCAAGGTGTGTGTTGTGCATAAGGATGGCCGATCGTGCCACGCTGAGCGTAAACAGCGCACGGGCATCGTGTCGCGCAAACAGCCAATCTACCAGTTCGCGATCGTCTTCCACGATGGCCATATTGGCGACCCATGGACCCCATGCGATGGCCACCGGTTTGGTGTCGGACGCGATGCGTTCGAGACGTTCGCCGATCCATAGGCGCTCGCCAGCGGCCCACTCGAGCACCTTGCGTGTGTGCGCCGTACCGCGCACATTGGCAATGACCCGTGACACCAGGTACGGCGTACAGCGGCACAGGCCCGACGTGTGCGCCACCACCATGGGTATGATATTGGCATCGTCGATTTGTTTCTTGATAAACTTGGGCGACACTGCGGCGCGGGGTTTGATGAGCGCCATCAATGTCCGAGCCATTTCATAGTTGCACTCTTGGACGGCGTACTTGAGGCGGGTCTTTAGGTCCTGCGATAAAGGACCGCACCTGTTTGTGTGCATCCACTCGACGATGCGGTGACTACGGTGCGCGATTGCATGGCGCACGAGACCGTCATCGCAACTGCATTTGTGGGAATCGGCGCCTCGGGGGCGTGCATGGTAGCACGCATACAGCTGCTCACGATCGAGGGCGATCATGAGCAGGACGGCCTCGCGGAAGCGTTCGGTCAGATAGGGCGTGCGATCGTATTCATAGTGTGCCATGAGCCATCCGACTATATCGGTGTGGTTCGAGTGTATGGCACGGATCAGGGCGTCGGCAAAGGCTACCTCGCTCACGGGGACACACTTCTTTCTGCCGTACATGACAATGTTTGTGTTCAATTCGAGGGCCATGGGCGTCACACTCTTGGCGCAGACCCAGCCGAGCACGTCGACGCGACCGCCCGCTGCAGCAGCCTCGATCAGAGGCCATTGAAACTCAATGGGCCACGCGTCCCATACGCTTTGGGCAATGTCAAGTGGCGCGCCCGCGCAGAGCAGGCGCTCATAGTCTGTCCTGGGTACGCGCTGTATAACGATGCGCGCCATTGAGGGCATCCTGTGCAGCCACTCGGGATGCACTTGCATAAAGGTCACCAGGGACTGCCAGGGGCGCACATAGTGGACCACGTGGGCAACGAGTTCGAGGGGTAGATCACCTAGACCGTCGACGCGACCTGTTCCAACATCCATCCGTTTGTCTATGATTTAATGTTGACTTTGGTTCCCGTTCTAAAACGGCCGCATTGTTTACGCGGGCCAACCAGAAAACGTTTTCGGCACTCGCCCGACGTCGATGAAACGATCCCACCCAGTGCGAGTTCCGTGGCAGCGACCCAGGTCCTGTGGTCCAGCAGTTTTGTTATGGTCCTTGTTTGACGTGGCCGATTTGCGCCCCCCCCCCCCATTTGCAGAAAACCGACCAATGGCGATCGCTGGCGATTGCCCAAACCCTCGTCCTAGTGAGCGAGACACTGGAATCATCATACGCCAAAAAGCTTCCCGATGGACGGTATGGACGTGGCACCCACGGGGTCGGGACTGGCCGACCAACCCATCGAGATCGTAGAGCACATCATGTACTTTATGTCGCGACCGAACCGGTCCCGCTGCACGTGCACGCCACCAAATTGCGACGTTGGTTGTTGTGTGCATAGTGGTGGGAAAGGAGGCGACAGACCCCGTTCCCTCCTACTCCATGGTCCGCATAAACTGGCCACGGCGCTCGCCAGCCCCGTCAGTGCATCGCTCGCGCTGCGGATACTGCCCAAACTATCGCGGGGCGAACTCGCGCGTTTGGTGGGGAGCGGCGCGCCTCTCGCTCTCTTGCAGCGCTATCAGACAAAGAACGGGACCGTGTTCGAGGCCGACCACTTAAAGTGCGCCGTCGAGGGTGGCCGTCTCGACGTGTGCCAATGGATACACGATGAGGTATATATGGTCAAGCAAGAATCGCGGTGCGTGTGCCGCTGCAACTGCGGTAAAGCGAAAAAGTCTGTCACCTTTTGTGGGGGAAACGCAGATGCGCTTTTGCAAGAGGCGGCTCTGCACAACCGCCCGCACATTGTGTCGTGGGTGCTCGAATCCTGTGCGATCGACTGCATTGACATCGCTCCCTGCGTTATCGAGGCACTTTTAGAGGGCACCACTTGCAGCAAATACGGCGGCGTGTTTCGCCAACTGCACGATTACCGCGCCCGCAACCTCGTTGGTGATGGTCGCACTTGCGCGTGCTCCAAGAGCATGGCCGTGCGCGTCGTTTATGCCGACAATCTATCGCTATGGCAGTGGCTGTGCGAGCGCCACTGCACAGCGACAACAGACATCGGTGCGGCCTGGATTATGGACAACGCCATGCTCTACGACTCGGAGGCGTTTATGCGGTGGATTGCCCAACATGTGCCTTGGGGTGCCCCCAACCTAGCAACTGCCTCAATGTTGGCCACACAAGTTATAGGCCGATCCTCCAACGCATTCGCAGTGGCCATCGCGCACGACTATGGCTTTTGCGTCTTTGACGAGAGGCTGCTTATCTTGGCGTCGCGCAAGAACCATCTTTGTACGCTCGAGTGGGCCTGTGGTGAACTCGCCGTGGACACTGGCTACCAGGGTGCCCATGTCGCGCCTCACTGGGACGCTGCCCTGGTGGCGCCCATTCTAGCTGGGTGCGGCAACGCCGATTGCTTTGAATGGATGCTAACACGCGATGACTTGCGGCGGGCTCTCACGCCGTGTGCGGCGCGTGTGGCACTAAACAGATATTGTTTGGATCGAGTGATCACCATGCACACTCTTGGGTTGGTGCCACTGACAACCTGGGATGCCCTCGACGTGGCTGTTTCAATGGGACCACGTATACTCGGCACGCTCATCGATGCCGGCGCGCCCTTTACTCGTGCGTCGCTTGAGCGCGCTTTCACGAGCATGTCTTGGGACGCTGTCGAGGTGTTGTGCGATCGCTTTGGGTACGATCACCTGCAGAACGTCATCGATGACACGCAGGGTCGCGCGTGCCTCACCAGATTTGAAGGCATCGCGGCGTTGGACAGACTTGCGCGAGGACGCGTTTGCGTCATGCCTCTTTGGCGTGCGTTTTGCGCCTACAATACAGACATATCGTTTGGAGACATTGCAAGGATCGGCTGTCGGTGCGCCCGCTGCGCCGATCGATAAAGCCCTTTCACCTCTTTCTCTGGCTGTTTAGTAATATGCGCACTGTATAGGGGCCTATGAGTCATGCCCTTTATGCGATCGACCGCATTGTGTTTAGCAACATGCGCAAAGTCGTCAAACCATAAAAAGGTATTGATGATGGTGCGGGCCATGCCTCTTTTCGATGCTCATCCGGTGTTCTAGCCAAAACATTCTCGGGTGCCCTTTCCTGTTGCACGCACACAAATGGGATGGGTGCTCGGCAGACTGCCATACTGAAAGGCTTGACCAATGAATATGGGGAGGGGGGAAATCATACTCTTTCTATCTGCCATAGTAAAAGCGCATAACTCTGGCCTGCAGAGCCATCGACTATAAGAGCCATCGAATGGAAACCAGCGACTCTGCTCAGAAAGAGGATATGGATGGACATGCCACACTGCCTCTTGAACTGTGGCACATTATCTTTGGGCAAGTCAAAGCGAGAGAGTGGCCTATAGTGGCCAGAACATGCTTCTTGTGGCGTGACTGCATACGCGCGCTGGGCGGCGATCGTGCTCTGCGCATTACGGACGACTGGGTCGACCGCCGCATTCAAAAGGGTAGGCTGGGTCCATCGGAATGGAACCTGTGGGACAAGCCCTTTGAGTGGACCGACAGGAGGGCGACGTGGGCCGCCGTCACGCACAATGTCGACCTATTGCTCCATATGAAGGGCAGGGGCATAGAGGTGCCCGTCATGAGCCTCCTACTGGCGTTTCAGGGCGACGAGGCCATCGAGACCTTTCAAGGCCTGCGCGCAGCAGGATACGAATGGGAGGACACAGTCCTCCTCACGGGCGCCGTGTGCGCATCTGCCAAAGGATTCACGCGCCTGCTTGGGCACGATTTTAAGCGCACACGCATGGCGTGGATCACGGCGGCCGCCGTGGGTCGCACAGATGTCCTTGATGTGCTCCATAAGCGCTACAAGGAACAAATGGCCGCACAGGACAGGGCAACCAAAGAGGGCAGGGATGCACGCAAAATGATTAAACGCAATCATCGCGCCCTGATGACAAAGTGCCAAAGCATTGCGCATGCAAACGCGAATGGGTGGCTCACCCGCACCTACGACCACTATACGGTGAGACCCAAGGCGCGCGCGGGGCAACCGCGGGGGTACCATCGTAGAGAATCATCCCTAGAGGACGAATGGATCAAGTGGACCGCCGCACACAAGCAGGCCTTTGTCCGCGACCCCAAAGGCCACCTCGTCGCGGTCCTCGCGCAGGTCACCTATACCTCGCACAGGGCCTCGCAAGGGCTCGAACGTCTCGCCCTCTATGGAGAGCCCACACACTGTGCGAGCCCTTATTTGAGCCAAGACGCGCGTACTATGTGGGCCACCCTCCACCGCGTTGACCGCATGTTGCGCACCACTGGGCGCAAAACACACAGACGTTAGCTGCAGGACGCCTGATTCTTTTCAAAAATGAAGCAATAAATGAGCGCGCGAGCGTCCCATTTCGCCATTGGCGGAGCCCATCATCCAAAGGGGCCCAGTGTCCGCACCTATTGCGTGTGGCCATACAGACCCGTTGGATTGAGCGAGCAGAGGCAAAGGATCTGTCGCAATAAAAACACCCAAAGCAAACAAACAACAATGTCGGCCGAGCGCTTTGCCTTTTTGGCGTCCGACTACTCGTTTGGACGGGCCGACGATGACGGCATTGATGATGATGAACATCAGCACCAGGGCCTCGCCTTTTCCTTTGGCGGCTTCCTGCCTCCTCGCTTCTGCGGCGTCGTTGACGACACTCTTTCCCCTCATCCTTCTGGAAGCGAATGCGATGAGACCCCAGTGCGAGCAACAAACGACACCGTAACGGCGGACGCTGTTGTGGCCTTGTGGCAAACTCTGACGCACGCCCAGCGGGTCGATGTATCTCAACGCCTGGGTGTCTCGATGCATGTCGCATCACCGACGTTGCCGGCCGCAGTGCCAGTGCCGTCGTGGCGCGCGGCGTGGCGCTCTGCCATCGACGGGCGCGCCCGCAGGGGAGCATGCATCTTTGACGTGAGCGACGTATTGGGCGAGGACATTGTCCTGAGCATGGGCGCTCCCCCGCTCGACGCGCGTTTGGTCGCGCAATACGATGCGGTGCTGCGCGGGGTCCTAGATGCCCATGGGATGTGGGTCAAGTCCGTCAGCACTGTTCACGTGCCCGTGTATCACACGACCACAACCTGCGTGCCCGAGTGGGAACGCGCCATCGATGACCAACTGCAAAAGGGTGCAATGTGCATCGACCTGTGTGCCATCGACGCATCGGTGCGGGCCGAACGCGATTCGACTCGATACATTGTCGATGGTGATGAAAGCGTCGCAAACGCACTGACAGAGGGACGCGAGGATGCAATGCGCGCGGTACTAGAGCGTTGTCTGGCCGTTTGCAGATGGACCATCCTATCGACGCATACCTCCAACGATACGTCAGTCTATTACAATGTTGGGCCAACTGCTGGGGACATTGCATGCAAACCTGCGCGATCCATGTCGAGCCCGTGGTCCTCCTTTCTCTATGGCCTGCGCTTTCTGTTTGCCATCTAAGTTCCTGCTGTTGTACTCTCGCCCAGGAAAACAAAAGGCGCATTTCCTTTCCCACCCTCTTGTTGTGATGCCGTTCCAATAGATGTGTTGCTGTGCAAAACCACGGGGAAAAAGCCCCGTACGTTTGTTGCGTTGCCCGAATCCGTTTGATGGCCGACTTTTGCATTTATTGACCCCCCCCCTGGCGATGCCACGTCCATTGGGCGTGGTGCGCGGCCATAAAAAGGCCATCTCTGCCGTTGCAAACAAACACAACAACCTCTTGCAACACCATGGGCATCGTCCACGAGACCACCGAGCGCCCCCAGACTGACGACGCAGAGTCGCTCCTAGAGCGCATTGCGTTTCTCAAGGAGGATGTGCTCGATGTCGATGAAATCATCAAAGTCACCGCGTGCCTTGCGCTTACCGACAGGGAACTGTATGATCTTCTCCAGATGGCAAAGGCCCTCGGCCCGATCGGGCGCGATTGGAAGGTCTCGCCTCTCACCAAAACGTGGTACCATTACGTCGTGCCCGTCAAGGGAGGAGCCGACGCTCGCGCGTTCGTCATAGAGGTGCTCAAGCAGATGGCCCAATACGTTATTGTACAGGGCCGTATGGGCACCTTTACCTTGACCCTATACCGCGAGAAGGAAGGAGGCACTCTGATGATTGCCATGCTGTGTGTGAAAACCGTCTATGGCGGCGTTATCTCTAGGCGCATAGAGAGGCACGCGACATTGTGTCGCCCCCCTTACGCATTGACCACCGATGCGCACAAAGAGGCCATGTCACGCTTGGTGCCCCAAGATTGCACAAACAACTGCGATCGTGAATGGCGCATCAACAGCATGGCCTACATCCTCGATGGAGTCCCCATCCATTGGAAAAGGTCGCCATTAGATGACGCTGTCATCGGCACATCCCAGCATGATATGTGCTCCATTGTGCTAAAGATGCTCGCCACATTGGCATCAGGGCTGTCCCCCCTCGATTGCCACATTCGCCTGACGGTCTGGTTTACGCAGTATGCCACCATCACGGCAATCCGTGATTCGTCGGATACGAGCGAGGCCGCCGTGGAGCGCGCCAAGGTGATCGAGCCGCACAAGGGCATTGCTTCTCTTGCCATGATTTTGGGCGCCGACTTTGACGGTGGCCGTACCATCACGGTCAAAGAGCACGAGCACTTGGTCGCCATGCGCTCCCTTGTCGACAGAGACCTTGTACCGACTGATGCTAGAATCGCAACACTCGCGCACATCATGCAGCACCTTCCCGTGCTTTGGGTCGCCAACCTGCACTTGCTCTCTGGCGAGCCTGCCGGCCGCACCGTTGCGGGTACTGTCGCCTGCCAGCTGCCGGTTCTGCTGCGCGAATGGGCCGATGCCGTCGGTCTCTCTGACAGGCACGTGGTCTATCTAGAGGCCGCGCTGTCACCTCTTGGCACCATCAGCCAGTACGTCTTTCGTGCTAGAAGTGCCAGTGTCATACGGGGTAGATACCCGCTCGACAAGAACGCCCAACTGGGCATACTGAATGATCGCCTGCGTGCTATCAAAGGAGTCATTGAACCTCTCGTTCCCAGTGGCGGTGAAGGGCACTGCGATACTGCGCCAGTGTGCCAAGAGCACATTGCATCCGTTGCCGCATCTATCGCTGATGGCTGCTGCCTCGACGCAACATCGATGCCCGTCGATGTCGCGCGATCGAATGCAGCCAGCGCCGGACGTCAGAGTGCTCCCGACACTGAACACGGAGAGGTCGCTGATCCCAGGCGCCAAGAACTGCCATCGCCCGCCGAGGCTAGGACCACGGTCATCACGCCCCGCACACTATTCTCTGTTGACAATAGCGCCAAACACAGAGAGGCCATGAGCGGTCTGGTTGACACATCGCGAAACGAGGTGTGTCTCAATGTAGCTACCTTGGCCTTTCTCTTCTCGGGTCAAGACGTACTCTGGACGCGCGCGCTGTCATCTGTGGGTTTGGAAAGTGCTGTCTACATTGACGCCCAACTGGATGCTGGGATCACGTGCGCAAGAGTGCTCAAGAGTCTGCTCAATAGGGAGCATGAGTTCACTGCGCTCGACTGGTTTGCCGAGATCGCGATCACCCACCAAGGGTGCATCTATTCCTATGCCACTCGCTTCAAGGGCGACGGCGGAGGGGACTATGACAATGCCGGGGATCAAGATGTTGACCTCGATCGTAACATTCCAGCGATGCAAAGTGCCCCTATGGCAGGGACTGCCGTCCAACAACGGCAACTGCCCAGCGTCACCGAGAAAGGGCAACAGAGGTCCAAGCATGTCCACCAGACTGTAGACGAGGTGATCAAGCTATACCCATGGATGACGCCTCTAGAGACGCTCGACCTAGTGCGCACCAAGAAGCGCCTCGACAAGGCCAAGATTTTACACACTTGGGCGGTCACACCAACAACAGATGATGTAGTGGATGTCAAGTGCAAACTCTCAGATGGCGCTGGAACACTGGCCGTCGGCGCTCCGCCCATCGATGCGTGCTATGTGGAGCCCATGCATTGGGCCCTGACGCTCCGCAGGACAAAGCACAGTGCGCATCGCGCACTCATCTGCGGCACTTTGACCAAGACCTGGACCGGTCCCGATACGGTACCCTGCGAGCAGGATGCCCTTGACATTGCCTCGCTTCACAGATCGGCCCCCTTGCTGGTTCCGATGGCGGCGTTTCAAATTGAACTGCTGCTCAACGTACCCCATGTGTGGGTCGGCGACGATTCAGGTCACAAGTTTATGTGGTCGATCCGGCTCGACCTGGGCCATTTCGATGCAAAGGCGGTTGCCAATCTGATCGCCGACAAGCACGAACGCGCACGCGCTCAGACCCCAGAACGCAAGCACCACATGGTTGTCAGACTGACACACAAATCCGAGAGCACGGTCGCAAAGACACACCTCAAGGTTTCATACAAGGTGGTCATCACGCCCGTTTGCTAGATGGGCAGTCTCGCTCTCTCTGTCCAAAAACAAACCTAAATCCTCCATTCCCGTTCTATACGTGCGTCGTTTGTTTTTCGATCATCGCCATTCATTTCTGGCATTTCAGTGTTTGCACATCAAAGACAATGAAACGACGTACCACAATAGGGCAAACGATCGACTCTGGGGACAGCGGGCCCATTGCGAGAGTAAAGGGAACCCAAAGGGAGAATCGATAGAGCACAAGACTGTTTGGTCCCTGCAAAACATCCCCATCATACAAAACAAGAGGCTCTCCATCCAAGACGCCACCTTGCCTTTACAGCGCCCTCGGTCCAGTCCTGCTGTGGTTATATTGTTTTTGGCATGCGCGTCGTGGTCAATGGGACAAGGGACAAGGACAAGTGTGCGCTCGACAGCTTGGAGACGTTTGGCCAAACAACGAGACGTCAATGATTGTGCATCTAAAAGAGCAATGTATTTGGCGTCCACTGGCGGGCCATGGCCACGCTCACATCAAACTTGCTCGCGCGCTCGGTGCCAGGCACATCTTCCATGCCCAATACGCGCGCCATACGCGCCCAAGAATCGTCCGAAACGGGGACGCCGCCACAGAGAGAGTGCCACAGGACATACCCTTGAACCATGCTCTCGAGATCCTCGCATAGAGGACGGTAGAGAGAACGCCTACGCTTGGCAGGTCGAGCATTGTCATGACCGTCATTGTCAACATTCACCTCGGCCTCTGCAGATTGGGACTGCGTGTGCGCGACGACTGATGCGGCCCGTTCCCGCAGCGTCGATGGATGGATCCACACACGCACGGCCGTCAGCAGGGTGGAGGCACAGGTGAGCAGGCGCCAAAAGTCATTGATCGTTACCGACAAGAGGTGGAAACCGTCGCCTCTATGGGTGTCGTCGGCCACGGTAAAGGTGTCGCCATACAGATAGGGATATTCGCCGAGCACGCTCCTGAATAGGGCATGCGGCAGGTCGTGATAGTAGGGCCCACATCGTCGCATGTCCACGAGCCTCGTGGCCCCGTGATGCGCCAAGAGGCCCAGGAGAGGCATCAGACGGTCGACCACACAGCGTCTGATCCAATTGTCCACGTGCTCTGTTTCGAGCGAACCATCAACCGGCCCGATGGCGCCGAGGGCACGGTGGGCAAAAGGCGCCATGGCAAAGGCCAGGACCATGGCCGTCCCGAGGCTGCCGTCAGCATTGACCATGCCGTAGAATACATTCTTTCGATCAAAGTGGCAAAAGACGGGCCGCCTGCCAGAGCGTGCCGTGGGCGCGACAACAATGTGCGCCATCGTTGGCGGACCATGCGTCGGCTCCTGATAAGGGGGCGCAAAGAGGGCCGCGGGTACGATGGGGCGCTCCTTGATCGATGCCATAATGCGGCACTCGACCATGCACAGCACGGCGTTGAACATGGCGCGCCAAGTGGGTTCACAATGGGAACGCATGGGTATCACGCCATAGGCTGAATCGTTGACAAGATAGTCATAGGCCGAAGCGGGCGAGGGCGCGCCCACCCTTGTGCTGTATGACGAGTCATAGTAGAGCACCAGGCTGTAAGGTGTGGGAGGCCATGCATGGTCCACCACAGGCACATTACCGCGGGGGTCCCCGTGCCGATTCAGAAGCGACGGATGGCGCTCGAAAAAGGCCCCCATGCGCGTCCAAAAGACGACATAGTCCTTTATCAGCATGCGCACAGAGGGACCGCTCAGGTGCCCGTTCGCTTGCTCGATAAAGAGGGCTTCGTAGGCGAGGTGGCGCACAAACGCCGCCCCGGCCGGACATCTGTCCCATGTCTCGCTATCCAAGGTCTGGAGACGGCGGCAGCAGTCGCCCAGCATCGCTTTCGGGTTTTCCTGCATCATCCTTTCTTGTCTCTTTCAGTCGCTTCCTGCTCGAGCGTGTGCTCGTTGTGGTCTGGTCGGTTGTGGGTGAGGTTGTGGCCAAAAGTCACGGCCATATAGTTTTCGCGCACGCCAATAGGATGAAACTGCATACGCCATTGGCAGTGCCTGGAGAGCGATGGACGTATGGTGGCGCGCGATCAAATCGCACACTCGAAACACGATGACGGGGACGAGGGAGGCTCGCCCACAGGAACATGGCAACAAGACCACCGCGTGGATGGAAATCAAGGTGAGGTAGCTGCGTCGGTAGGTCCGTGCCATAGATGTTGGAACGAAACTGCAATATCCATGCTCCCATTGGTCCTATTCCTGATTCTCGCCGTGCCGCGGGTTTTTCCGTCGAGTGCGTATTCAGACACACGCTGGACCGTATCGATCATTGCGCTTGATGACTGTAACAATGCTGCATGCCCTCCTATCACCAAGGCAAGAGCACGATGCAATGCTGTCCCGTGTAGGAAACAAGGCAAAAGGAAATGGTACCCTGGGCATCTAACCGCAAACGGAAACTCTGGCAAACCAGGGTGGCCGAGCACCTAGTATCGTTTCTGGGCGCTCTGTTCCAAACAAAATCAAAAGAGAGGGAGCAAGATGTTTTTCCTCTTAAAAGGGGCATAGGAGCCGCTAAACAGGTTGGTTGATACATATGTTTTACAAAGCAAGAAACAATGGAGGCGGCCACAAAGGAGGTCCAGGTGACATTCATCTACAAGGCCAAGATTGATGGCTCTGTGCTCGCGGGATTTCGACCGCCTGGCTTTATCGCCAAGGCCTGTGGCTTTTTGAACCCCTATAGCTTTGTCTATGGCCTGCTGGACAGGACCGTAGCGCGACCGACTCGGGAAGCGACCAGCCCAGAGGGTCCACAGGCCTTGGCGAGTATCCTGTCGAGGCTCGCAGAAAATCGACTGCTTCTAGGGTTGATAACGTGCTTTGCCGAGCACTGTGGTGGAGACGAGAAGCATGCCGACATGGAAATGTTTCCCGTACCCGACGAGCCCAGCGCGCGCGTGGGCGCGCTGACCCTCAAGGTTCTCGAGTATATGGAAAAGGCCAAGTCCGACTGTGCTCGCGTGTGGTCTCCTCATGCCGGTGCTGTGGTGACGCTTGTGTAGGATTGCTTTTGTACACTTTTACTGCTATCTATTGTATTATGCCCCTTCCCCTTAGTGTCGTGTCAAGAGTGACCCCCTATCGATGTGTGTCTGTTCTTGCCACGCCTTTCCGTAGCTTTATGGAGGCAGAGATGGATGCATGGTACTGTCCACGTTTTTGGTACCCTTTGCCACTCGTACAGTTGTCGTCATCACTGACCGAGTTGCTTTTCGGCATGCACGTTACCATAATGTATCATACAGTGGGAGGGTTTCATTTCGCGTGGCTCTTGTGACATTGCCTGTTTGTGAGTATGCAAAGTCACCAAAGTCATCCTGAATGAAACGCCCCTGGTGTGTAGTTTGGGCAAGCAAACAAGAATATCCCTGGCGCCATGCGGGTTGGCGACGTGAGCGCTTACTGGGCAAGAGCCAGACGTCGTACACGTAAAACACCTTTGAATGCGTTTGAGCAGCAAATCAGTGTTGGGCGTGTAGAGTAGGTATGCAGTAAAGAGCGCGATAGGAGCAATGTCCTTTGCGGGAGGATGGGACATTGAAACGGCCACCATTCCCTTTGGTAAACACAGGGGCGCCAGCCTGATAGGTGAGGTCGTTTCGTTTGATCGAAAAAACAGTCGATCAATTTCCGCTCGGGTTGCTTCGGGAAGGCGCTCGCGCAGGCCAGAAGCGATCACGGGCGCTCGTCGCCATGGTAGAACGGGGTTATTCGGTGGACAGTCGGGATGTAGGCGCATTTGCCAACATTGACCGACCCGATAGTGTCGCCGTTGTTGATGGACTCGGGAGGATGCTCGATATCACTCATTTGCCATTGTCGCAAAACAGACCGTCGGGTGTAGTTGGCCTAGAGGGTAGTCGCTGTGGGTGCGACAACGGCAGCATCACCAAAAGGTTCAGACGCAGCACCTTGGGAGGGTGCATATCACTGTCCCGCACACGGAAATGTGTATAAAGGGAGAGGGAGCATATCGCAGCAGGATACGGGGGTAATAGCACCGAGGACGTTGGTTGATGCAGGCACGTCTTGCCATCGTTATTGTTTGATGTCGAGGACAGAGTACCTCTTGGTGACCCCCAATATTGCCTGTGGAACCTTTGTTGCAAACAGCAGAGGCCCCCAGTGTCCAACATTATAGACCGCAACGTCGACCACCGGGTATAAACATTAGCAGAAGCCAATAGGTAGCGATAGTGAATCCCACCAATCGCCCCCTTGCGTTCCAACCGAGCGTGCATGCGCGCAAAACAATACCGGCCGCCCTTGGGCGTTTGCGTGTACATGGACGCGCATGCGACATTGTCTTGCCCCCACCAGCACCGGCTGTTTCAGATTCTGCGTAGGGCCGTGTGAATGGAAAAGCCAAAAACGCACCAATGGCGCGATGCCACACACACACACACATACATGTGACCTTGGTTACGTACAAGGCCTATGTTTTGCTCCTTGGGTTTCCCTCTTGTTTCTAAAATGCTGGCTGAAAGGAACGCCACCAAACGTGTTCATGTCCCTGTCACCGGTGAGGATGTACAAGTCACAATGCGGAAAAGGTGCCATCATCGCGTCCGCGACGAGAGCGCTGTTATGCAAACCGTTTGGCGTAGGTATGGGTGCACATAGTGTTTGAAACGTGTCTTTCTGTGGGGATTCAGTCCAAATAGTGGCATATACGCACTCAAAAGGATGCTGTATTATGGATCCATTCACGGGCCATGGCCACTGCCACATCCATGCGGTATACATTGTCCATATCCAAGAGATATGCCAGCCTCTCCCATTGGTCCCATACACCGGGGGTATCGCTGCAGAGGGCATGCCACAGTGCGCACGTTTCGATCATGCACTCAATGTGGCGCGCATGCACGGGATCGCTCTCGTGGCATTGATCGTTGCTCTCGCCAGAGTCGATCCCACGATCATTCCTCTGCCGGTTGCGTTCAATGGCAGCAACCGTGGCGGCCCTTTGCTGCAGCGTGACTGGGCGGATCCAACTTTGGACGGCCGTCATGAGTGTACGCGCTCCGGCAAGCAGGCGACAGAAATTGTCCACCTTTAGCGTGAGGAGGCGAAAGCCATCGCTGTCATCAAACGAGAGGCTCTCGTGGTATATGTAAGAATGGGACGCGAGCACGCCCTCGAGTAGCACAGGAGGAAGGTCGTGATAGTGCGGACCGCGATAGGTCAGGCCTACGAGGCCCGTTGCACCGCGCTGGATCAAGAGACTCATCAAGGGCAAGAGATCGTGGCGCAGCGCACGTTCTACCCAGAGACCCACTCGGTCGATCGCGGGATCGTTCATCCATTGATGTTGCGGGAATGGATCATCACTGGTGAGACGCACAAAGGGTGCACAGCAGGGCGCCACGCGAGTGGCACTTATCCACGTAGACGTGCCACCGCCGGGATCGTTGTCCATGACGCAGTTAAATAGCGTACTACTTTCAAAGAGGCAGAGAAGGCGTCTCTTGCGCGCATAGGTTGGCGTAACGACAATACGCACGAATGGATCATCGTACGACGCGGTACGTGGAATCGCATGCATAAAGCGCCGGAGGTAGCCGAGGGGAGTGCCCGTGAGCGCTCCTACTATTTGGCACTCGATCATGCAGAGGACGGTGGCAAACAGGCCCGGCAGAGCGCGTGTCCGTATGGGCACAATGCCGGCAAACACGGAGCGCCCCACGAGATGGTCGTACGCAGAGGTGACACACTGGGAATCTTTATCGGCACAGTGCGGGTTGTAGTCGAGTATGAGCCGGTAGGGCGTGGGCAGGTACGTTAGGGGCTGATCGCTAAAGACGTGGGGATGACGCCCGAAAAAGACCTTGAGCCTTTTCCAAAAGACAACATAGTCGTCGAGCAGACCCTCCACGAGAGTGGCATCCATGTGCGCGTCATAGTGCTCAATGACAAGCGCCTCGTAGGCAAGCTTGCGCACAAAGGCCTCATCATCCTTGTCGAGCGCACGATGGCGCAGGCCTTGCAAGCGCTCGCAGTATGCGTCGAGCACCTGCTCCTTGTCGTCAATGACGGGCTCATCCATGTTTTTGATAATGGTTACTCTCTCTTTATAGATGCGTTCGGTGTGAAGCTGCCGACTGTCGCGTGCGTGCATGGATTGATCGCGCGCCTATCGCAATCGTAAAGCCAACAGGAACTATCTTTTTGTTGACACCACCGGCCGAGTTGGTTTTCAATACTGGCTCTGGTCCACATTGATGCTTCCTTGCGATGCAAATCTGGTTCCTGGCAGCAATCTAGGCATTTGGCCCCTTGAGATTAATGGAGCAAGACAGGGTCTTGTGCACTCTCAAGACCCTAGTAAAGAGTGGCTCGGCCAATGCCAGAATCCAAGCGTACATGACGCGATATGCTGGCATATTGTGGCAACATCTTGGCAGACTTCCGGTATGCTTTCAGGACCGTATTTTGGTACTCTTCTTCTTGCTATACGGACCGAAAGCACTCGATAAAAGTGGGGGGGGGGAAGCCGGGGAGGAGGGAGGGCCTATAGGAAAAGGCACAGTTTGACCAGAACCAACGCGTTGGTGCGATGAAAGGGTCGATCCCGTGGGCACCCGGGCCGGCGTTCAAGGGTCATCTGCATATTGTCTGGGAGCGAGGCGACAGACGCACCAAAAGGCCTCCTCGTCTACATCGAGCGTACAAGACATGCACTGGCACATTTGCGCGCGCTCCGGAACAGACTTGAGACCCAGGATAGTAACAATGCGGCACCATTCCAAGTTGACCGCTTGCGCGTCACATTCATCCATTTGCTTTTTCATTTGGTTCTTTATTTTCCTTTTGCGCCCGTCGGCTGCAGCGCGTCTGGTTCGAGCGCGCGCCAGAATGGTATGCATACCCGACCGTGCTGCGCACGCCTACGACAGCAAGCATCCCCGCCGCTCGTGCTTTGCGACCTGCGTCGGTAGTGAAAAGTGTCAATCACAGGCAAGGGCAACGAACCAAATCAATGACAGCAAAGAAATAAATGAGGAAGGGGGGGGGAGGGCGTCCACCTTGGATCGAAGAACCCGGTCAGGGGGCACGACCGTGTATTCGAGAAGGGTCACGATACGAGCACACTCGAACGACCTGTTGCCGTGCACCGACACCGCACGCTGGCACTGATAGGGATCGCACGGGCAACCCTTCTTGTGGGCGTACCGCAGGACGTTTGCGTGATTACCGCCGGCCGCCGCCACGCACGTACTGGCGTCCCATGGGCAGTGGTGCTCATACAAATAGTGTAGGATGGTGAGATGGCCTCCGGCGGCGGCCGCCTCGCACACCCGTTCGTCCCACGGACAGCCGCGCTTGCGCAGGTAGATCAGAGCGTCGAGGCGACCAGCGGCCGCCGCGGCCTGGCACGTCCCAATGTGCCACGGACATCCGTGCTCGCGTGCATAGTCGAGCACATGGATGTGGCCGTTGGTGGCCGCTGCCTCGCACGTCCGCTCGTCCCACGGGCAGTCATAGTGGCGCAGGTGCTTTAGAATGTGCAGGTGCCCATGAACGGCAGCCGCCTCACACGTGCTCTCCTGCCACGGGCACCCGCACCCTTGGAGGTAGCGCAATATGGCCAGATTACCACCTCTCGCGGCGGCATCGCATGACAGTCTATTCCACGGGCACCCATTCTCGTGCATGTACTTCAAGACGGCCAGATGGCCGCCGGCGGCTGCAGCATTGAGCGCGCCCTCGGGCCACCGGCACCCGCTTTGACGCAGATAGACTACGGCCTCCAAATGGCCCCGTTTGGCCGCGGCCTTGATTGCTCTTGTCTGCCCTGGACAGCCATTCTCGCACAGATACTTGAGGATGTCCAAATAATTCCCCTTGGCCGCGGCCTTGGCTGTTCCCTCTTGCCACGGACAGCCATTCTCATGCAGATACTGTAGGACGTCCAGGTGATTGCCCTTGGTCGCAGCCTTGGTCTCTCCCCCTTGCCATGGACACCCGTGCTCGCGCAGGTACACCAACGCCTCCAGTTGGCCATTAGTGGCCGCCTCACGCATCGTGAACTTACCCCAGCGACATCCGTGCTGGTGCGCATAGGCAAGGCAGTCTATGTGTCCGTTGCGGACGGCAGCATCGTACGTCTTCCATCCCCACGGACACCCGTGCTCGTGTGCATACGTTAGGCATCCGAGGTGCCCACCGGCGGCAGCGGCCTCGCATGTGCTCTCCTGCCACGGGCACCCATGCCTGCGTGCGTAAAGGAGACAGGACATGTATCCGCCGCCGGCGGCCGCAGCGCATGTGCTGGCCTGCCACGGACATCCATGCTCTCTGGCATATGCCAGCGCGGCGAGGTGGCCGTTCATGGCCGCCGCGGCGCACGTCCGTTCGTCCCACCGACATCCATTGTCGTGCGCAAAGGCAAGCACGTGCACATGCCCGTTGGCCGCGGCAGCCCCGCAGGTGCGTGCGTCCCACGGGTGCTGTGTGGCTCGCAGACGGCGGACGACATCGAGGCGGCCATCGGCGGCCGCAACACGGCACGCCCAGCGCCTTTCGGAGCATTTGGGCGAGTGGGCATATCGTCGCCAGTCGTCGCGCGCCCCCACGCTCTCTCGGGCCAGCATGCTCCCGACGCAACGCGGCGCACCCATGGCCGCACTGTCGCCTGCCACGCGCCTCCATCTGCGCGATACGCGTGCGGCACCCACACGTAGCGTCTCGCATAGCAAGTGCCGAAAGACGCAAACCAACAGTTCATCGGGCAGGCCATCCATTTTCGCGTAGCCAACTTGGCGCACGCTTTGCTTGACTAGACCGATTTATGCTTTTGCACCACAAATCAGCACCCCTGAAAGTGCAGGAAGTGGTATCGTATCACAAGCCCCAACTCCTCCGATTGGGCGTTTCCCTTGTGAGTGGAAACGCCCAATCCAACGAGTGATAAAAGGGGCCGTACCACAAAAGGGCACTGAGCGCTGTCATTTGGCAAAGGAGGCGCGCCACCCAACCATGACCCTGACGTTGCCGGGACACGACCAACGCCAACCAATGGCTGGCAGCTTGGCGATCAATTTGCAGGTCGGCGTTTGCAACGCGGCCGACGAAGCTACGACTCTGGCGGATGGTGATGTTTTCTCTCGTAAGAATGGCCGGCAGAGCGGTTGGTTGAAAATCCTCCCCCCTCTCCAATTCAGCGCTCTTCCTACAGACTATAAGAGTGTGATTGCCGACATTCGTGTTCGATATGCGCAACTTTCCGGAAAATGAAAACGTTTTGCGTTTGATTCGAGCACAATTCCTGTTGATGCACTGTGTGGCCCAAGCCACAGATTAGCCAGCTTGAGCCACTTCCGATGCTGATCGACGGCCCAACCTTGCCCCAGGAAACAGGGACTTTTCCGTACGCAACAAGAGTGCAAAGCGTGGATTCGATGGATGCGATCATTGGCATCGAGCCAGCCAGCTGTTGGCCAGTGTTACTAGCTACCAGACGGGGGACTTGATCAAAACGAGGACATTATCGCGGCAAAAGGGCTCGTCGTGCGCGTATCCGGGACGGCGCTCGAGGATCATCTGGCTATAGGGAGCGAGAGAGGCAATGAATGTGGCAAGGGCCTACTCGTCGACGCCGAGCATACCGGCTACGTGGTGAGCCAACTGATTGCGCTATAGGGCGACAGGGGGTCCCACGGCGATGACGATGCGGTCTGCCGTGGACGACACACGCGGATCGGCAATCTCTTGCGCGGCCAGGACCGTCAGCAAGAGGTGCAGGCCCGATCCCAACCGTACGATCCGGTCCATCGCCTCCAGGTCCCCAATGGGATCGAGTTGCAGGTCCTGCGAGGGCTGCAACTGCATGGTATAATAGGCCATCGCGATGCCATGATGCGAGCACGACCCCAGTGCGATTAGATGCTCGCGCAGCGATTCCGGTCCGATCACGGGCTGGCGTCCGAGAAAGCTGGTGACGCGTGCAGGACAGGGCCGCCCATCGAATTGCACGTCATGCGAACACAATGCCCGAGCATACTCTTGAGCGAGCGCCCGCATGCTGACGGTCTTGCCCACAGGTCCGGCGGTACCAAATATTAATGTAACCAAAGACCACGCGAGCGGGCTGGGCGCGCGATCGATGCCCGGCCATGGGTACATGTGCATGCCGGCGACTCTGGGTACCATCTGTCTGTCCATACTGCGCACCACATTGCAAAACTCTGGCGAACCACACAATGGGTGCTGTCGGGCGAGCCACAGTTGTGCTTGCCAGAGCGTGTCCTGACAGAGCACGCCTGCGCTCACATAGTGCTCAAAGATGCATTCGATGGCCAACGACGGGGTCGCATTCGGGGCCACATCGGGGCGCCGTGGTGTGCGCGATCGGCGCGACCTCCATCGTCGGTGCGGCAGGTCACATTGGTGTCTATGCCGTCGTGTTTGTTTGAACACTTTGTTCGAGCCACCGACCATGTTCCCCCCCCCCTCTCGGTGAAGGAAAGGACAGCTTCGCGTGGCCTTTGGCTATGGCAGTTTCATTGTTTGTCAAGACCGCGGGGACCAGCATCCACTCCCACCATTGTGACTCGATCGAACAAAGTGGGCGCAGACGCGTCAGCGCATCGGCCGCCCATATCAAACCCCGGCCGTTTGCATGAGCACATGGGTGGCACATGCGACTGCATTTCCATCCCTGACACGGTCTTTATTTGATGCTTCCGACCTGCCACACCCGACAGGGAGGGACGTAAATGTCGAAACCCACCAATTGCGTGAAATCAGACATGAAAACCCTGAACGTGACCCTCCCCCCCCCTCCCTACAAAGGGCAAGGAGAAAACATATGCTGGTGGCACCAGAGGAAGCGTTGGCGCCGAACGTCATCCCGATCAGACCTCCTGCTGTAAATGGGTGCACGGGACAAGTCCGATAGTTGGCGTCGTGTGGGGATTGGGGGGAGTCAGATCCTATGCACGTTCTCATCATGGATGCAGACGAATCACTGCGAGCGGTACGCGTATGGCATCCGGAACGCGCCCAGCGTCGCGCACCCCACCCAAGCAACGAGATGTACATTCAGAGAGACGCCGTATTGTGGATCACTCACGGGCCGCGGCCACCGCCACGTCCACACGATATCCGTCGCGTACGTCCAGCAGATCCGCCATGTCCTGCCAACGGGCGTCCACATCAGGAACACCATTGCGGAGGGCGTGCCACAGCGCACACGCCTTGATCATGCACTCGATATGGTGCGCGTGCACCGGCTCGGACGCATTGCGATCGTTGCGTTGGTCGTTGCCCTCGTCAGAGTCTGCCACGCGACCATTCCCCTGCCGGTTGCGCGCGATGGCGGCGACCATGGCGGACTTTTCCTATAGCGTGACTGGACGGATCCAACTCTGGACGGCCATCGCGATCGTATGCGCCCCGGCGAGCAGGCGACAGAAATTGCCCGTCTTGAGCGCAAGGAGGCGAAAGCCATCGTGCGCGCCAAACAAGAGACTGTCGCGGTATATGTGGGAGTGATGGCCGAGCACGTTCCCGAGAAGGTTGTGGGGAAGATCGTGATAGTGGCGGCCGCGGTAGGTCATGCCAACGAGTCCCGTCGCACCGTGCTCGATCAGGAGACCCAGCAGGGGCAGGAGATCGCGACGCAGCGCACGCTCCAACCAGCAGCCTACTCGATTGCTCGTGGGGTCGCTCATCGATTCAAACGGTGAGAATGGATCATCGTCGGCAAGGCGCACAAACGGCACGCAGTAGGGCGCCGTACGGGCCGTGGTGATCCATCTGGGCAGGCTACTTTTGGAACCCCCGTCCACGACCCAGTCGAATACCTCGTCGCGCCCAAAGATGCAGAGAACACGCCTCTTATGGGCATAGGCCGGTGTAACGATAATATGCACCAACAGATCGTCGCGAACCGTGGTCTGTGGGATCATATGCGTAAAGCGTCGATGGGGATCGAGGGGAGCGCCTGCGAGCGCCCCAGCTATGTAGCACTCGATCATGCAGAGGACAGTGGCAAACAGGCCCGGTGAGGCGCGCGTCCGCACAGGCACGAGGCCGGCAAACATAGAGTGCCGTACGAGGTGGTCGTATACAGAGACGACGCACTCGTCATTTCTACTAACACAGTGGGGGTTCAGGTCGAGTATCAGTCGGTAGGGCGTCGGTGGATGAACTAGGGCTCGATCGCCAAACATGTCGCAGTGACACTCGAAAAGGGCTTTGAGCCTGTTCCAAAAGACGATACAGTCGTCGATCAGGTGCTTGGCGAGGGCGCCGTCCACGTCAGCATCGCCATCCTCGATAACGAGCGCCTCGCGGGCAAGCATGCGCACAAGAGACTGGTCGCGCTCATCGTCGAACGTGCGTTGGCGCATGCCTCGCAAGTAATCACAGTATTCGTCCAACATCTGCCCCTTGTCATCAGCGGCCGTTTCGTCCATCTTTCTCTCTCTCTCTCTCTCTCTCTCTCTCTCTCTCTCTCTCTCTCCTTCAACAGGCGCGTCCGATG
>Ga0255334_1000658_pt1 | contig 23692 bp, 24 predicted proteins | sample EtOH5_35cm_T3_12_FD_202080 | JGI IMG/M metagenome (GOLD analysis project Ga0255334, IMG submission 202080) | Sandy soil microbial communities from University of British Columbia, Vancouver, Canada - EtOH5_35cm_T3_129 | ecosystem: Engineered > Artificial ecosystem > Sand microcosm > Unclassified ... | reverse complement strand
GGCGGCCGTGCGCTCTGTACTCAGTCACGGGCTCGATCACCCCAGAGGCTATCAAGCTACACGGGCCGGTCTGACCGCCTCAACGGCACTCAGACTCTACCGCTCTGATCTGATTTAAAGATACAAGCAGGCCGCGCAGCCCGGTCATCCCATCGGATGGGATCGAATCAGGCCGCAGCCAGGCGCCACAACGAGGTGACTTCCGCCGCGCGGGCCGCGTGCAGCGCATCACCCGCATCGGCCGCCTTGGCGTGGCGTGGACGAATGTCCGCGCGGCCCAGCACCTTGAGGCCCGCGTCGGCAATCCAGCCCATGAGCTGCTCGCGGGTGCGCAAGCCCAGGTGTTCGGCCAGGTCCGACAAAATGAGCCAGCCTTCGCCGCCAGGCTCCAGGTGCCCGGCAAGCCCGGCCAGAAAGCCCCGCAGCATGCGGCTGCCCTCGTCATACACCGCGTGCTCGATCGGCGAGCTGGGGCGGGCGGGCACCCAGGGCGGATTGCACACCACCAGCGGCGCGCGCCCGGCGGGAAACAGGTCCACCGACTGCAGCTCGACCTGCGCCAGCGCGCCCAGGCGCTGCAGGTTGTCACGGGCGCAGGCCAGCGCGCGCGGGTCCTGCTCGGTAGCCACCACGCGCTGCACGCCGCGGCGCACCAGCAGGGCCGACAGCACGCCCGTGCCCACGCCGATGTCAAAGGCCAGCGCCTTCGATGGCAGGGCCGCTGCTGCCACCAGGTCCACATACTCGCCGCGCACGGGCGAAAACACGCCGTAATACGGATGGATGCGGTTGTTGGGCGCGGCGCCCAGCGCAGGCACTTCCACGCCCTTCTTGCGCCACTCGTGCGCGCCCACCAGGCCCAGCAGCTCGCGCAGCGAGGCCACCGAGCGCCCGCCCGTGGCCGGGCCCCAGGCTTCGGTGCAGGCCTGGCGCAGGTCGGGGGCGCGGCGCAGGGCAATGCCGTAGTCCGCCTCCAGCGGGATGAGCAAGGCCGACAGCACGCGCGCGCGCTGCGCCTGCGCCTGGCGGTGCAGGTGAAACGCCTCGGCCGCCGTGGCCGCCGCGATCTTTTCTGCGGCCTTGGCCGCCGCCTTGGGCGGCTTGCGGTCCACCCGCCGCATGAGGGCCTGCAGCAGCATGCGGGCGTTCTGGAAGTCGCCCTGCCACAGCAGGCCGGTGCCTTCGCAGGCGAGCCGGTAGGCCGTGTCGGCAGACAGCGTGTCATCGGCCACCACCACGCGGCGCGGCGCAGCGGCCCCGCTTTCGGAGCGCCAGCGGGCTTCGTGGGCTTGGCCCGAGTCGCTCCAGGAGATCATGGGATGGCCTTAATTGATGGGGCGTTTGAGGCGCACTTCTTCGATCTTCACGCCACCGACCACGGCCGTCTTGGCGGTGGAGAGCTCGCGCTTGAAGCCGGCCATTTCGTGAAAGCGGATGGCGCGCTCGTTGCGCAACGGCACCCACGCGGTCACGTTGGTGCAGCCTTCTTCGTGCAGGCCGTCGCGTGCGGCGTCCCACAGGGCCAGGCCTACGCCCTGGTTCCAATGGGTGGGCGCGGCGTAGATGGCCCAGATTTCGCCGGTGGTGGGGCGGGACTTTTCATCGCGCGAGCGGTCATAGCCGACGAAGCCCACGATCTTTTCGCCATCGATGGCGACCTGCACCTGCGGCTCGCAATACTCGATGGCCTCGCGCCAGTAGGCCTGGCGCTTTTCGACCGACATGGATTTCAACTGGTCGTCTGGCACCAGACCTTTGTAAGCCTCTTGGGCGGAAACGGTATGGATCTGGGCAATGGCTTTGGCATCGCGAAGCGTGGCGGGACGAACCTGGATACTGGACATGGAAAAACCGAACGAAAACAGGGGGTGAAAAAACAAAAAGGACCGGCATTGTCGCCGCAAACGCTTTTTCACCCCGCGCCGCTGATTTATCCACGGGGCAGCCCAGGGCGTGTCATCCATCAATTCCCCCACGCGCTGGCCCCTGAAACCGCTTTCAGGCCATTGCCAACGCAGCCTTTTCCTTTTCCTTTTCCGTTCCCGTCACCGCGCCCTGCGCGCGAGCGCGCTTGTTGCGCGGACGCGGCACTTTCACCGCCGGCGGCACCCCGTTGATGGCACCCAGGCCCAGCACCAGCGTCATGCTGTGCGAGGCGTCCTCGCGTTCATCCGGCGCATAGGGGCGATAGCTGCCGTTGCCGGGGCCATGGCTGCGCTGCACGGCGTGGAACACCACGCGAGCCCCCTCCCGACTGGCGCCCGTGCACAGCACGCGCAGGCGTGCGTCACGATCGAGCGCCAGGCCCATGTGGCCGGGCCGGTTGATGAGGTCGGTGCGAATGGCACGCCAGGTCTGCCCGTCGTCCAGCGAAAACTGCCAGGTGCCCGCCTGCGTGTCCAGGTATTCAATGACCACGCCGGCCGATGCCTGCAGGTCGGCGCAGTTTTCCTGCAGCAGATGGGCCACGGTGTTGCCCCCCACGCCAGCCCCCGCGCCATTCGCCATGGAACGCGGATCGTCGGTGCGTGGAAGGTGGCCGAAAGATCCGGCGGCAAGATGGAAAGCACTGGCACTCATGAGGAAACCTCTTTGTGGATAACCAAGACAGGATCGGTTGCGCAATGCGGTCCACCCAAAGACCATCACCACGCCTGGAACAAAGTCTAGGAAACGCACGTCCGCGCGTCTATCGCACAAATGGACTAGACCCGCAACCCGGCGTTGTGCGCAATACTCGCCCCATGCCCGCCAGCCTGCTGCTTGTCGACGACCACACCCTGTTTCGCACCGGGCTGCGCCTGATCGTGCAAGACCACCCGGCGGTGGACTCCATTTCCGAGGCCGGCACCGTGGCCGAAGCCTGTGCGCTGCAGTTGGACGCCGTGGATCTGGTGCTGCTGGACATCCAGATGCCCGGCATGAGCGGCCTGGACGGCCTGCGCCTCCTGCGCCAGGCCTGCCCCCAGGCGCGCATCGTGCTGGTGTCGGCCAGCGTGGCGCCCGACGCCGTCCACGAGGCGCGCATGCGCGGTGCCGACGGCTTCCTGCCCAAGTCGGCCAGTGGCGAGGACATTCTGGAGGCGATCACCTGCGCGCTGTCGGGCGCGCCCTGCTTTCCCCCCAACAGCGGCAACACCGCCACCACGCGCAGACCGGCAGCGCCCTCGCTGACGGCACGCCAGCTCGATGTGCTCTCGCTGCTGTGCACCGGCAAGCCCAACAAGGTGATTGCGCGCGACCTGGGGCTGAGCGAGAACACCGTGCGCGTGCATGTGGCCGCCATCTTTGCGCAGCTGGGCGTCAACAGCCGCAGCGCTGCCTTGCTGGCGGCACAGCGGCTGGGCCTGTCGTTGCCGCCGCTGCATGATGCCGCCTGAAACGCCGGGAGCCGCCGCGCTCTGGCCCTGGCCGTCGCTGCGCTGGGAGCGCGACGAGGTGCTGCGCGAGCAGGTCGCGCTGCTGCGCCAGAACTTTCCCATGACCCTGCTGGCGTCGCTGGCCACGGCACTGGGCACCATGTGGGTGATGGCCGGCGTGGCCGATTCGAAGGCAATGACCGCATGGCTGGTCTCGCATGTGCTGGTGGTGACGGCGGTCTATCTCTCGCTGCGCAGCATGGACCCCTATGCCGCCCCCGCCCGCCAGTCGGCCTACAAGCTGATGGCCTACATGGCCGGCATGGGCCTGAGCTGGGGCGGCCTGGGCCTGGTGGTGATGCACTGGGGCAACGCCAGCAGCGTGATCTACGCCATTGGCATCATCAGCACGGTGTCATCGGGCGCCCTGGGGCTGGGAGCACCGCTGTACCGCGCCTACCTGACCTACCTGAGCTGCGCCATTGGCGGCGTGCTGCTGGCCGTTGCCCTGGCAGGCGGGCCGGTGCTGTGGCCCGCGCTGTTCCTCATGCTGGTGTATTTCAGCCTGACCTGCATGCAGGCCAGCACCGCCGACACGGCCACCCGCCGCAGCATTGCCCTGAAACTCGAAAACCAGCGCCTGGTGGGAGAGTTGCGCGCCGAGTCCCAGCGCGCCCAGGCGGCGCAGCAGATCGCCGAGAAGGCCGACCGCGACAAATCACGCTTCCTGGCGGCGGCCAGCCACGACCTGCGCCAGCCCCTGCACGCCATGGGGCTGTTTCTGGAGAGCCTGCAGCGCAGCCCCCTGAACGAGCGCCAGCAGACGGTGCTGGACCATGCGCACGCCGCATCCAGCGCCGCAGCCGAAATGCTCACCACCTTGCTCGACTACTCGCGGCTGGAGGCCGGCGTGGTCAAGGTGCGCCGGTCGGCATTTGCCGTGCAGCCCCTGCTCACGGCCCTGGAGCAGGAGTTTGGCGCGCAGGCCGACAATGCCCGCCTGGTGTACCGCACGCGCGAAACCTCATTGGCCGCGCATGCCGACCGCTCGCTGGTGGGCCTGGTGATGCGCAACTTCATCTCCAATGCGCTGCGCTACACCGCCCGGGGCGGCGTGCTGATTGCGTGCCGCCGGCGCGGCCAGCGCGTGGCACTGGAGGTGTGGGACACCGGGGTCGGCATTCCCCAGCACCAGTGGGACGACATCTTTCAGGAGTTCCTGCAGCTCGACAACCCGGAACGCGACCGGCGCAAGGGCCTGGGGCTGGGCCTGGCCATCGTGCACCGGCTGGTGAACGAGATGGGGGGCACCACGGTCGAGCTGCGCTCGCGACCGGGCCGGGGCTCGGTGTTTCGCCTCTGGATGGATGCCTGGGACGGCGCACTCGAGGATGAAGCCGCGCCGCTCCCCGAAGACCACAGCCTGGAGGGCCTGCATGTGCTGGCCATCGACGACGACGAGGCGGTGCTTCTGGGCATGCAGTCGCTGCTGCAAAGCTGGGGCTGCCTGTGCACGGTGGCCGGCTCGGGCGCGGACGCGCTCGAACGCCTGGGCGACGACACCCCCGATCTCATCATCACGGACTTCCGGCTGCGCCACGAGGAAACCGGCAAGCAGGTGCTGCAGGCACTGCGCACGCATCTGGGCACTGCGGTGCCGGCCATCATCATGACGGGCGACACCTCGCCCCAGCGCCTGCGCGATGCGCAAAGCACGTCGGCCCTGCTGCTGCACAAGCCCGTGTCCACCAGCCAGCTGCGCGAAGCCATGGTGCAGCTCATCACCCAGCCGCCGCCCGGCAACGCGGCAGGTGCCGCGCTGCAGCCGGACGACGAAGACGCTGCTACAGCCAGCGACGCAGCAAGCCCATGATGCGGTCGAACCGCGGGCCGTAGGGCGGGTAGAGCAGCGAGCCCATGGCCCAGCGCGACTGCACCAGCACCGACTTCTGGTGGCAAAAGCGCACAAAGCCCTGCTCGCCGTGGTAGGCGCCCCAGCCGCTGTCGCCCACGCCGCCAAAGGGCAGGTTGTCGTGGGTGATGTGCATCAACGTGTCGTTCACCGTGACGCCGCCGCTCACGGTGCGGCGCAGCACATCGGCCTGCACCGCCTCACTGCGGCCAAACCAGTACAGCGCCAGCGGGCGGGGACCCGCGTTGATATGGGCGATGGCGTCGTCGAGCCGGCCATAGGAGATCACGGGCAGGATGGGGCCAAAAATCTCCTCCTGCATCAGGCCCATGCCCGACGTGGCGCCAAACACCAGCGAGGGCGCCATCTGGCGGCTGACCCCGTCGCCCAGCGTGCCCACGGTGGTGGTCGCGGGCTTGCCCCTGGCGGGATCGATGGTGTGCACCTCGGCGCCCTGCGTCTGGGCCTGCTGCAGCAGGGTGCGCAGCCGCGCATAGTGGCGCGGCGTGATGATGGAGGCGTAGTCGGGGTTGCCCTCGATGCTTGGAAACAGGCGCGCCACCGCGGCCTGGTAGGCCTGGGAGAACTCGGCCTCGCGCCCGCGGGGCAGCAACACGTAATCGGGGGCAATGCAGGTCTGGCCCGCATTGAGCAGCTTGCCGTGGGCAATCTTGAGCGCGGCGTCCTGCATGTCGCAGTCGGCATCCACGATGCACGGCGACTTGCCCCCCAGTTCCAGCGTGGTGGGCGTGAGGTTTTGTGCAGCCGCCTGCGCCACCTTGCGCCCCACGGCGGTGGAGCCGGTAAACACCAGGTGGTCGAACGGCAGCGATGCCACCAGCGCTGCCGTGGCGGCATCGCCCTGCACCACGCAAAACTCATCCGCCGCAAAGAACTGCGCCACCAGCAGGGCCAGCTGCGCCGAGGTGTGGGGCGTGAGTTCGCTGGGCTTGAGCATGACGCGGTTGCCCGCCGCTAGCGCCGTGATGGCGGGTGCCAGCGCCAGTTGCACGGGGTAGTTCCACGGCGAAATCACGCCCACCACACCCAGCGGCTGGCGCGCAATCCAGCCGCGCGAGGGCTGCAAAAAGAGCGGCGTGCGCACCTTCTGCGGCTTCATCCAACGCGCCAGATGGCTCAAGGTGTGCGCCAGCAAGGTGCGCAGCACGAAAAAATCGGCCACCTCGGTCAGGCGCGGCGAGCGCATGCCGAAATCGGCCTGCACGGCGGCGGCCAGCACGGGCCCGTGCTCATCGAGCATCTTTTGCACGCGCAGCAGGCGCTCGCGGCGCACCAGCAGCGGCACGTCAATATGGACCCGACTGGCCTGGTGCTGAAGATGGAATTGGGCGCGGATGTCGTCAGGTGTCATGGCGGCCATCATAGAAGACAGCCCATTGCCTCCAACGTAAGAACTGTTCCCGTCCGCCTGCTCCGGGATTATTGCAGCCCGCGCGGTTCTCGCGGCTCCACATCCACCACCTCGCCAGCCCCGGGCAGCACGCCCGCGCGGCGCGTGGGCGCTTCGGATGCGGGCGCGGCGCGCGCGGCCGACCACCGCCCGCTGGAGCGGTAAACCGTGCTCCAGCCCGTGCGCGGATCGACCCGCATGGTCCAGGGCATGACAGGCCGGCCGGTGAGGCGCGCCCAGACTGCACGCAGCCCCCAGGCCAGTGCCAGCACCAGCACGGCCGCCAGCAAACTCAGGAACATGACCAGCCCGGCCACCACCAGCACGGCCCGGATGAGCCAGCGGGTCAGGCCCGCCAAAAAATCATTCAAACAACCTCCTTGGCCTTCCAGCATTTGCGCAGCCGGTGGAAGCCACCCGTGGCATCCACCCCACCGCATTGCATTCGGCCCCACCCTATATATGCATCAAAAACGCCGCCAGCGCTTATTCAGAAAGCGCAAGCAGCTATCATTTTTGACATCACGCCATGACCACGCCCGTCAGACCGGCGCAGGCGCGCCGAAGTGGAACACGCCGGGCTCCTGCACCGGATCGACATCGACCGGGATCACGCTCTTGGGCGGGAAACGGCCTTCCAGCAGCAACTTGGACAGCGGGTTCTCGATGCGCTGCTGGATCGCCCGCTTGAGCGGCCGCGCACCAAACACCGGGTCGAACCCCACCTTGGCCAGCTCGGCCAGTGCCGCGTCGGACACCTGCAGCTCCAGGTCCATCCTGGCCAGCCGGGTTTGCAGCAGCAGCAGCTGGATCTTGGCGATCGAGGCGATGTGCTGCGCATCCAGTGCATGGAACACCACCGTCTCGTCAATGCGGTTCAGGAACTCGGGGCGGAAATGGTTCTTGAGCTCGCCCCACACCGCTTCCTTGATGTCCTCCGAGTCCTGCCCCACCATGGCCTGGATCAGGTGCGAGCCGATGTTGCTCGTCATCACGATCACGGTGTTCTTGAAGTCCACGGTGCGGCCCTGGCCGTCGGTCAGGCGGCCGTCGTCGAGCACCTGCAAGAGCACGTTGAACACGTCAGGGTGGGCCTTTTCCACCTCGTCGAGCAGCAGCACGGAATAGGGCTTGCGGCGCACGGCCTCCGTCAGGTAGCCGCCCTCCTCGTAGCCCACATAGCCGGGCGGCGCACCGATCAGGCGGGCCACGGAATGCTTCTCCATGAACTCGCTCATGTCGATGCGGATCAGGTGATCTTCACTGTCGAACAAAAAGCCCGCCAGCGCCTTGCACAGCTCGGTCTTGCCCACGCCGGTGGGGCCGAGGAACAGGAAACTGCCCGTGGGGCGGTTCGGGTCCGACAGGCCCGAGCGCGAGCGCCGGATGGCATTGGCCACGGCGGCAATGGCCTCGTTCTGGCCCACCACGCGCTCGTGCAGCCGGGTTTCCATCTGCAGCAGCTTGTCTTTTTCGCCCTGCATCATCTTGGCCACGGGAATGCCCGTGGCGCGGCTCACCACCTCGGCGATTTCCTCGGCGCCCACCTGGGTGCGCAGCAGGCGGTTGGCCGGGGACGTTCCATCCTTGCCTTCTTCCTTGGCCTGGGCTTCCTTGAGCTGGCGCTCCAGATCGGGCAGCTTGCCGTATTGCAGCTCGGCCACCTTGTTGAAATCGCCCTTGCGCTTCAATTCCTCGATCTGCTGCTTGACCTGCTCGACCTGCTCGCGCACATGCTGGCTGCCCTGGGCCTGGGCCTTTTCCGACTGCCAGATCTCGTCGAGGTCGGCAATTTCCTTTTGCAGCGATTCGATTTCTTCCTCGATCAGGCCAAAGCGCTTTTGCGAGGCCTCGTCCTTCTCGCGGCGCACGGCCTCGCGCTCGATCTGCAGCTGGATCAGGCGGCGGTCGAGCTTGTCCATCACCTCGGGCTTGGAGTCGATCTCGATCTTGATCTTGGACGCGGCCTCGTCGATCAGGTCGATCGCCTTGTCGGGCAGGAAGCGGTCGGTGATATAGCGGTGGCTCAGCTCGGCCGCGGCCACGATGGCCGGGTCGGTGATCTCTACGCCGTGGTGCACCTCGTATTTTTCCTGCAGGCCGCGCAGGATGGCGATGGTGGCCTCCACGGTGGGCTCGCCCACCAGGATCTTCTGGAAGCGGCGCTCCAGCGCGGCATCTTTTTCGATGTATTTGCGGTATTCGTCGAGCGTGGTGGCGCCCACGCAGTGCAGCTCGCCACGCGCCAGCGCGGGCTTGAGCATGTTGCCCGCATCCATCGCGCCCTCGGCCTTGCCGGCGCCCACCATGGTGTGCAGTTCGTCGATGAAGACGATGGTCTGGCCCTCGTCCTGCGCCAGCTCCTTGAGCACGGTTTTCAGGCGCTCCTCGAACTCGCCGCGGTACTTGGCCCCGGCCAGCAGCGCTGCCATGTCGAGCGAGAGCACGCGCTTGCCCTTGAGCGACTCGGGCACCTCGCCGGCCACGATGCGCTGCGCCAGGCCTTCCACAATGGCCGTCTTGCCCACGCCGGGCTCGCCGATCAGCACGGGGTTGTTCTTGGTGCGCCGCTGCAGCACCTGGATGGCGCGGCGGATTTCGTCGTCGCGGCCGATCACCGGGTCGAGCTTGCCCATGCGGGCGCGCTCGGTCAGGTCGATGCAGTATTTTTTCAGCGCCTCGCGCTGGCCCTCTGCCTCGGCGCTGTCCATCTTCTGGCCGCCGCGCACGGCGTCGATGGCGGCTTCCAGGCTCTTGCGCGTGAGGCCGTTTTCCTTGGCGATGCGCGCGGCCTCGCCCTTGCTGTCGATCACGGCCAGCAAGAACAGCTCGCTGGCGATGAACTGGTCGCCGCGTTTGATGGCTTCCTTCTCGGTCGCCTGCAGCACGCGGCCCAGCTCGGGCCCGCCCTGCACCTGGTCCTGGCCCTGCACGGAAGGCAGGCGCTTGACGGCGGCTTCGGCCGCGGCCAGCAGGCCGGGCACATTGGCGCCCGCACGCTGCAGCAGCGCCTTGGGGCCATCGTCCTGCTGGAGCATGGCCACGAGCATGTGCACGGGCTCGATGTAGGCGTTGTCATTGCCCAGCGCAATGCTCTGGGCATCGCTCAGGGCTTCCTGGAACTTGGTGGTGAATTTGTCGAGACGCATGGGTTGATGTCCTCCGAATTGCAGAGCACTTGGGGCACTGCCTGCCTGATTTCAAGACAGTGCCGTGGCGGCGGGATTGACCTGGGTCAGTGAATCATCCAGGCGCCACCACCTCATATCACTACTATTTTCATAGCTGCCAGCGATTTACCAGCAAGCGCCAGAGCCCAATTCCACCGGATTAGCGACTTGCCTCGGATGTCTCACCCCATCCGTTCGGGCTGAGCCCTTCGGCAGGCTCAGGGCGGACGGAGTCTGAGATATGTCGCCAATCAGGCAATTCCATTCAATTTTTCATTTCGGGGCAGCGATGGAGGCTTCAGGCATTACGTGCCGTGATGCCCCAGCGCGCCAGCGCCGCGTCGTCGCTCACGCGCGCGTCCACCCAGCGGGCGCCCTGCGCCGTCTGCTCTTTCTTCCAGAAGGGCGCCTGGGTCTTGAGGTAGTCCATCAAAAACTCGCAGGCCTGAAAGCTCTCGCCCCGGTGCGCGCTGGTCACCGCCACCAGCACGATCTGGTCGAGCGGCTGCAGCAGCCCCACGCGGTGGATCACGCGGGCGCCAAGGATATCGAAGCGCCGGAAGGCTTCTTCCACCATGGCTTCGATGGATTTTTCGGTCATGCCGGGGTAGTGCTCCAGCTCCATCGAGGCCACGGCATCGCCCTCGTTGCGGTCGCGCACCGTGCCTACAAAGCTGCAGACCGCCCCCACGCCCTTGTCGCCACGCCGCAGGGCGTTGAGTTCGGCGGACACATCAAAGTCTTGCGTCTGGATGGATACACGGGGCAGGTTCATGGCAGGCTCAACAACGGGCGCAATCGGTGGCTGGACCATCGCATCAGCCATCACGGCGAGCGGTGCAGGCGCGGAGCGGCCAGCAGCGCACGCTCTTCTTCCACCACCTGCTGCAGCTGCTGCAGCGCGGGCGATGGCGGCAACTGAGCCAGCAGCCCCTGCAGGCGCGTGACATCGCCCACGCTGGGCGCCACCTTGATCTGCGCCGACGCCGCCGCCAGGTTGCCGCTGCGCACCAGCGCCAGCACCTTGGCGGGCCATTCACTCTTGGTTCGTGCCATGGGAAGGTTTTTTGAAGGGGAAAGGGATAGTCTGTAGCATTCGCCCGCACTGTAACCCCAGCACGCTACCACCAACCCGCCCATGGCCACGCAAACCATCACCACCGCCAGCTACAAGCTGTTTCCGTCCCCCCGCAACCAGCACCGCAACGCCGTCTTCGAGCACGAAGTGTTTGTGCCCTACCCCTATGCGCTGATCGATCTTCCCAGCATGCACCTGGCCGGCAAATACACCCTGTTTGCGGCCTGCCGGCTGTCGGACATGAAGATGGGGCAGCTGGTGACGTTCGAGCTGGCGGCCGACGGGGCGAAGTTCGAGCGGCTGTTCACCCCCGACTGAGCGATGCCCATGGAAGACGACAACCAGATCCACGTTCCGCCCTCGTTCATGGCGGTGTACAGCGACGCCCGCGGGCGGCTCACCGAGAAGGCCAACAGCGTGCGCACGCGCTACGAGCTGTGCGAAGACCTGGCGGCCCACCTGGTGGAGCACGCACAGACGCTGTACCACGTGCAGGCGCCGTCCGAGGCCGAGATTTTGCGGCGCATCCATGTCGGCCTGTGCACGGCCGAATCGGGCGTATCGGTGGCCGAGGCCACCTGGATCGTCACGCGGCTGGCCGAGTTGCTGGCGTGGCCATGCCCGGAGTTGCTGGCGCCACAGCCAGGGCAGGCAGCGGACGAGCCCCCGCAGCCACCGGCGCGCTGAGGCAGATTGCCGCTAGCCGCCCGTCACCGGCGGAAAGAATGCGACTTCGGCCCCGTCGGCCAGGGCCGCCGACTCGTCGCTGAGTACTTGGTTGAGGGCCATGCGCACGGCCTTGCCGCGGGCCAGACTGCTGGCGTGCGCGCCGCCACGGGCGATGAGCTCGTCGCGCAGTTCGCCCAGCGTGGCGGCAGAGGTCTCGACCGCCTCGCTGCCTTGGCCGATGGCCTCGCGGATCGAGGCGAAATAGCGCACCGTGATCTTCATGACAGCAGCTCCGAAAACGCGATGAACCGCACGGTTTCACCGGCGGCAATGGTTTTGCCCGCCGGGTTGTCCACCACGCCATCGCCCCAGGCGGCGGAGGTGAGCACGCCCGCGCTCTGGTTGTTGAACAGATCCAGCCCCCCTGTGGCGTTGTGCCGCACGCGCAAGAATTCGCGGCGTTTATCGGCCTTGGGCCAGGTGAAATCAGCGCGGGCAGCTATGGATTGAGGAGCAACGTTCTGCACACCCTGCAGCCGCAGCACAAACGGCCGCACCAACAGCGCAAAGGTCAGGAAGCTCGACACCGGGTTGCCCGGCAGGCCCATGAAGTGCGCGCGGCCGTTTTCGCGCGGAATCTGGCCATAGGCGAAGGGCTTGCCGGGTTTCATGGCGATCTGCCACAGGTCGAGCGTGCCCAGCGCCTGCACGGCCGGCTTGATGTGGTCTTCCTCGCCCACGCTCACGCCGCCGCTGGTCAGGATCAGGTCGTGCCCGGCGCTGGCCGCGCGCAGGGCGTCGATGGTGGCATCGCGCCGGTCGGGCACGATGCCGAAGTCGGTGACCTCGCAGCCCAGGCGCAGCAGCATGGCGCGCAGAAAGAACCGGTTGCTGTTGTAGATGGCGCCGGGGCGCATCTGCTCGGGCGGCACATCGCCGGGCATGACCAGCTCGTCGCCGGTGGAGAACAACGCCACGCGCGGGCGGCGGGCCACCTGCAGCTGGTGCAGGCCGATGCTGGCGGCCAGGCCCAGCTCGGCAGGCGTCAGGCGCGTGCCGGCCTGCAGCACCACGGCGCCGCGCGTGATGTCTTCACCGGCGCGGCGAATCCACTGGCCGGGCCGCGGCAGGGCGTTGATGCGCACGCGGTCGTCTTCCAGCGCTTCGCAGTCTTCCTGCATCAGGATGGCGTCGGCGCCCGCAGGCACGGGAGCGCCGGTGAAGATGCGCGCTGCCGTGCCGGGCTGCAGGGGCTCGCCCGCGCTGCCCGCTGCAATGCGCTGCGACACGGGCAGCTCAACCCCCACGGCCGCCACGTCGGCGCAGCGCACGGCGTAGCCGTCCATCGCGCTGTTGTCCTGCGGCGGCACATGCAGCACCGAGGTGCAGTCCTGCGCCAGCACGCGGCCATCGGCATCGAAGGTGGTGACCGTGTCGGCGCCTGCCAGCGGCGTGGCATGGCCGAGCAGCTCGGCCAGTGCTTCATCCAGCGGTTTGAGGGGCTTCATTGGGGGGCGCATGGCAACAGGTCTCCGTGCAGGTCCCATTGGTAGTCAAAGCGGTCGGCATGCTGCAGCAGCCAATCGACCACCTGCGCGGGCGCGTTGAGGTCGAGCACGGGCCGCTGGGTGGGCACGGGCAACTGGTCGGGGGCGTCGGTGGCCACGGCCACGATGAAGCAGTCGTTGGGGTAGCGCACCGGCCTGGCCACCTGGCCGGGCTCGGGGGCACGCCAGACCTCGATCTTGGGCAGATCGCTTTCCTTGAAGCCTTCCACCAGCACCCAGTCCACCCCCTGGTACAGCTCGGCCAGCAACTGGTGCACGCTGAGCTGGGCGGGTTGCTCGAACTCGCGGATCAGGGCCAGGCGGCGGTCCGATGCCGCCACCACCTCGAAGGCGCCCGCCTCGCGGTGGCGGTAAGTGTCCTTGCCCGCATGGTCGATGTCGAAACTATGGTGCGCATGCTTGACCACCGACACCCGCAGCCCCCGCAGCCGCAGCTCGGGGATGACCTGCTCGACCAGCGTGGTCTTGCCGCTGCCGGAGAAACCGGCAAAACCGACAACCTTCATCCCATGCTCCTGTGAATAGCTATGCTATTTATAGCTTCCAGCGCTTACCAGACAAGCGCTAGGGGCATTTTTCACCTGATTAGCGACATAGCTCAGACCCCGTTCGCCCTGAGCCTGTCGAAGGGCTGCTTCCAAGGAGCGCCCTGGCTTCGACAGGCTCAGCCCGAACGGATGGAGGTGAAACATCTGAGACAAGTCGCTAATCAGGATTTTTCATTCATACCGTGGTGGCCGCTGCTCACTGGCAGTGCCGTTCGATATACGCCTTGACCAGCAGCACATCGGCCGGCATGACCTGCACGCGCTTGGGCAAGTCCTCGATCCCGGCGAACTTTTCAGGCCGCTCTGGCGCATGGCCCAGGGCCTCCTGAATGGTTTCCGCAAACTTGATGGGCAGGGCCGTTTCCAGCACGATCATCGGCACCGCCGGGTCGCCCCGGTGCTCGCGCGCCACCTTGACGCCATCGGCGGTGTGGGTGTCGATGGTCACGCCAAAGCGGCTGTAGGTGTCGCGGATCGTGGCCAGGCGGTCGGCGTGGGTGCTCTTGCCGCTTTCAAAGCCGTATTTGGCCGCAGCGTCGGCAAAGCGCGGGTCGGCGCTCAGGTCGAAGCGGCCGTAGGTCTGCAAGGCGGCGCTGAACAAGGCCTTGGTGCGTTGGCCGTCGCGCCCCAGCAGGTCGAATACAAAGCGCTCGAAGTTGCTGGCCTTGCTGATGTCCATCGAGGGGCTGGACGTTTCGTGCGTGTCGGCGCTGCCGCGCACGCGGTACACGCCGGTGCGAAAGAACTCGTCGAGCACGTCGTTTTCGTTGGTGGCCACCACCAGCCTGGCAATCGGCAGGCCCATGCTGCGCGCCACATGGCCGGCGCAGATGTTGCCGAAGTTGCCGCTGGGCACGGTGAAGCTGACCTTCTGGTTGTTGGTTTCCGTGGCTTGCACATAGCCGGCAAAGTAATACACCACCTGCGCCAGAAGGCGCGCCCAGTTGATGGAGTTGACGGTGCCGATCTTGTACTTGCGCTTGAATTCGAGGTCGTTGCTGACGGCCTTGACGATGTCCTGGCAATCGTCGAAAACGCCTTCGACGGCGATGTTGTGGATGTTCTCGTCCTGCAGGCTGAACATCTGCGCCTGCTGGAAGGCGCTCATGCGGCCATGCGGGCTGGTCATGAAGACGCGCACGCCCTCCTTGCCGCGCATGGCGTATTCGGCGGCGCTGCCGGTGTCGCCGCTGGTGGCGCCCAGGATGTTGAGCTGCTCGCCACGGCGCTTGAGCTCGTACTCGAACAGGTTGCCCAGGAGCTGCATGGCCATGTCCTTGAAGGCCAGCGTGGGGCCGTTGGACAGGGCTTCAAGCCACAGGCCGTCTTCGAGGTGGCGCAGCGGCACGATTTCGCCGGTGCCAAACACCTCGGCGGTGTAGGTCTTGGCGCACAGGGCGCGCAGGTCCGCGGCTGGAATGTCGTCGATGTAGAGCGACAGGATCTGGAACGCCAGCTCGGCGTAGCCCTGCTCGTGGTAGGCCTTGCGCAGGCGGGTGAGGGCTGCGTCGTCGATCTGCGGGTAGTGCTCGGGCAGGTACAGCCCGCCATCGGGCGCCAGGCCTTCGAGCAGGATGTCGCAGAAGTGCTTGCGGTCGGGGTGGCCGCGTGTGGAGAGGTACAGCATGGCGTTCGTTCTGCGTGTTGCGCTTAGTTCAGCTCTTCCTTGCGGATGCGCGTGATGGGCTCCAGCACCGTGGGCAGGGCCTGCATCTGGGCGATGGCGTCGTTCATGGTGCCCTCGCGCGTGTCGTGCGTGAGGATGATGAGGTCGGTCTGCGGGACGCCACGTGTCCCGTCCGGTCCTGCACCCTCGCCGCCCACCTCGTCGGCCTCGCGCTGCAGCACCGCGTCGATGCTGATGCCGGCGCCAGCCAGGATGCCGGTCACCTTGGCCAGCACGCCGGCCTGGTCGGCCACGCGCAGGCGCAGGTAGTAGCTGGTGACCACCTCGCTCATGGGCAGCACGGGCAAATCGCTCATGGCCTGGTCGAGCGTCTGGGGCTGGAAGGCCAGGTGCGGCACGCGGTTCTGCGGATCGACCGTGTGCAGGCGGGTGATGTCCACCAGGTCGGCAATCACGGCGCTGGCCGTGGGCTCGGAGCCCGCGCCCTTGCCGTAGTACAGCGTGGTGCCCACGGCATCGCCCTGCACCACCACGGCATTCATGGCGCCTTCGACGTTGGCGATCAGGCGTTTGGCGGGCACCAGGCTCGGGTGCACGCGCAGCTCGATGCCCTTGTCCACGCGCTTGGTGATGCCCAGGAGCTTGATGCGGTAGCCCAGTTGCTCGGCGTATTTGATGTCGGTGGCGCTGAGCTGGGTGATGCCTTCGACATAGGCCTTGTCGAACTGCACCGGGATGCCGAAAGCAATGGCGCTCATGATGGTGGCCTTGTGCGCGGCGTCCACGCCTTCGATGTCGAAGGTGGGGTCGGCCTCGGCATAGCCCAGGCGCTGCGCTTCCTTGAGCGCCACGGCAAAGTCCAGTCCCTTGTCGCGCATTTCGCTCAGGATGAAGTTGGTGGTGCCGTTGATGATGCCGGCCAGCCACTGGATGCGGTTGGCCGTGAGGCCCTCGCGCAGCGCCTTGATGATGGGGATGCCGCCGGCCACGGCGGCTTCAAACGCCACCATCACGCCCTTGGCGGATGCTGCGGCGAAGATTTCGGTGCCGTGCACGGCCAGCAGCGCCTTGTTGGCCGTGACCACATGCTTGCCGGCGGCGATGGCTTCGAGCACCAGCGCCTTGGCAATGCCGTAGCCGCCAATCAGCTCGATGACGATGTCGATCTCGGGGTTGGCGATGACGGCATGCGCATCGCTCACCACCTGCACGCCCTCGCCCACCGCCTTTTTGGCGCGCTCCACGTCGAGGTCGGCCACCATGGTGATCTCGATGCCCCGGCCCGCGCGGCGGCGGATTTCTTCCTGGTTGCGTTGCAGCACGTTGAATACGCCGCTGCCGACGGTGCCAATGCCCAGCAGGCCTACTTGGATCGGTTTCATGGAAAGGTTACCAGTCAAAATGTGCTGCAGCGCTTTATATATAAGCGCAAGCAGCTATCAAAAAAAGAGTCTCAATCGGTGCCGAAGCGCTTGCGGTACTGCTCCAGAAAGCGCGCCACGCGGCCAATGGCCTCGCGCAGGTCGTCCTCATGGGGCAGGAACACGATGCGGAAATGGTCGGGCCAGGCCCAGTTGAAGCCCGTGCCCTGCACCAGCATGACCCTGGTTTCCTGCAGCAGCTCCAGAAAGAACTGCTGGTCGTCCGTGATCGGATAAATCACCGGATCGAGCCGCGGAAACATGTACAGCGCAGCCCGCGGCTTCACGCAGGTGACCCCGGGAATGGCGGTGATGAGTTCATAGGCCAGGTCGCGCTGCTTGCGCAGGCGCCCGCCCTCGCACACCAGCTCGTTGATGCTCTGGTAGCCGCCCAGGGCCGTCTGCACGGCCCACTGGCCGGGCACGTTGGCGCACAGGCGCATGTTCGAGAGCATGTTCAGGCCCTCGATGTAGTCGCGTGCGGGCTTCTTGTCGCCCGACACCACCAGCCAGCCGGCGCGGTAGCCACACGAGCGGTAGCTCTTGGACAGCGAATTGAAGGTGAGCGTGAGCACGTCTTCACTCAGGCTGCCCAGCGCGGTGTGGCGCGCGCCGTCGTACAGCACCTTGTCATACACCTCGTCGGCGAAGATGACCAGGCCGTGCTCGCGGGCGATGGCGACGATGCCCTTGAGCAGCTCGTCGGAATACAGCGCGCCCGTGGGGTTGTTGGGGTTGATGACGACGATGCCCTTGGTGCGCGGCGTGACCTTGGCGCGGATGTCATCGAGGTTGGGCATCCAGCCGTTGGCTTCATCGCACAGGTAATGCACGGGCGTGCCGCCCGACAGGCTGGCCGCAGCCGTCCACAGCGGGTAATCGGGCGAGGGCAGCAGCAGTTCGTCGCCGGTGTCGAGCAGCGCATTGGTGGCCATCACGATGAGCTCGCTGGCGCCGTTGCCCAGGTAGATGTCGTCGAGCGTGACGCCCTTGACGCCCTGTTTTTGCGTCTCATGCATCACGGCCTTGCGCGCCGCGAAGATGCCCTTGCTGTCCGAGTAACCCGCCGAGTTGGGCAGATTGCGGATCATGTCCTGCTGAATCTCTTCGGGGGCATCGAAGCCGAACACCGCCAGGTTGCCGATATTGAGCTTGATGATCTTGTGGCCGTCTTCCTCCATCTGCCGGGCCGCGTCCATGATGGGGCCCCGGATGTCGTAGCAGACGTTGGCGAGCTTGGCGGATTTGTGGACGGTTTTCATGGGCTGACGTTGGAATGCGGTGGGGCCAGAGACCTGCCAGCGCCCGGGGCGCCTTGGCGAAACCTATAATTTGACCACAGATCGACCGCGCCCCAGAGGCCACAGCGCCCCGTAAAGCCCCGCCCCGCGGCCCGCGCCAACCCAAACCAGCCCTCGCATGAAATTCCAGCCCGAACCGTCCACCGCGCAGACCATCCGTGCCTACGGTCCCGGCTGGATCGGCGTGGATGCGGAAAAGATCACCACCAGCATCATCCTGGGCTCGGGCGGCCTGCGCATGGTCTGGCCGTGCACCTGCTTTGAAGACCTGACCCCCGGGCATTTCGCCCAGCTGGCCACGCTGGAGGCGGAACTGATCATCTTTGGCAGCGGCTCGCGCAACCGTTTTCCACCGCCCGCCTGGCTGCAGCCGCTGATGGCCCGGCGCCTGGGCCTCGAAACCATGGACACCCCCGCCGCCTGCCGCACCTACAACATTCTCGCCAGCGAAGGCCGCAACGTGGTGGCGGCGCTCATTCTCGAAACGCCAGGGCCTTAAGAACGTGTTCACGTTCTAAGGTCTGCAGATTGGCCCCAGGGCAATTTCAGGGTAAAATCACCGGTTGCGGTCGGGGGCACCACCAAGAGCAATAACACCCTAGCTCCCCCGGCTTATCAACGACTACATCCTGAGAGATTGAAGTGCCATGGCGATCGTTGTCAACAAACCCCTCCCTGAATTTGAAGCCAACGCGACTGGTGGAATCAAGGTTTCCAACACCTCCCACCTCGGCCAGATTGTGATTCTGTACTTCTATCCCAAGGACAACACGCCTGGCTGCACCACGGAAGCCATGCAGTTCCGGGACAGGTACAAGGACTTTGCCAAGGCGGGCGCCGCCGTTTTCGGCGTCTCGCGCGACAACATGAAGTCGCACGACGAGTTCAAGGAAAAGCTGGAGCTGCCCTTCGAACTCATCGCCGACACCGAAGAAAAGATGTGCCACATGTTCGGCGTGGTCAAGAACAAGATCATGTACGGCAAGAAGGTCAAGGGCATCGAGCGCAGCACCTTCCTGATCGGACCCGATGGCATTCTCCACAATGAATGGCGCGGCCTCAAGGTGCCAGGCCATGTGGACGAAGTGCTCAAAGCCGTCAAGACCATCAAGGCCCTCAAAAAGGCTGCCTGACGCTCTGCGTTGCACGCTCCCCACACGGACTGAGGACGCCTTCCGCAATCCGACATGGTGAATGGGCATAATGGTTCGATGCTTCTGAAAACAGCCACGCTTTTTTCCTCCCCCAAAGCCGCCTTGGCCTCCAGGCGGCTTTTTGCTTTCTGAACACACCCACTGCCCGAGGCCCTGCCACCATGCCCCTGCCCCCCGCCCCCAGCCGGCGCGCCGCCCTGCTTGCGCCTGAAGACTACGAAGCCGTCACACGCCCCCGCCACACCGAAAATCTGCTCCCCGACGTTGCAATAAAGGCTGAACCGGCCAGCCGAGACGGCCGCAAGAGCGAGCGCAGCCAGGCCGCCGCTGCCGAGCTTGCAGCGGCTCCCGCCCTCATTCAGATAGAGACCAAGTCGCGCACACCGGCACCGTCCCACGATCCGGCCGTCGCCCCCGCACCGGCCGCGCGCCGCTCCACCCGCACGCGCAGCAACGGCGCCAGCAAAGCCGCCTCCAGCGTACCCACGGCACCCGTTGCATCGCGCAGCAGAAAGGCCGCACCACAAGGGCCGGCCAAGCTGTTTGTGCTGGATACCAATGTGCTGCTGCACGATCCGACCAGCCTGTTCCGCTTCGAGGAACACGACATCTTCCTGCCCATGATCGTGCTGGAAGAACTCGACGGCCACAAGAAGGGCATGACCGAAGTGGCGCGCAACGGCCGCCAGGCCAGCCGCACGCTCGACGCCCTGGCCGCCGCGCCGGGCGCCGACATGGCCAAGGGCCTCAAGCTCGATTCCACGGGCCAGCGCGCCGCCGGCGGCCACCTGTTCTTCCAGACGGTGCCACTCGACTACAGCCTGCCCACCAGCCTGCCGCAAGGCAAGGCCGACAACCAGATCCTGGGCGTGGTCGAAGCGCTGCGCAAGCTGCATGCACCGCGCGAGGTGGTGCTGGTGTCCAAGGACATCAACATGCGCGTCAAGGCGCGCGCCCTGGGCCTGAACGCCGAGGATTACCAGAACGACAAGACGCTGGAAGACGGCGACCTGCTCTACTCCGGCGTGCTGGCTTTGCCCACCGATTTCTGGGTGAAAAGCGGCAAGAACGTGGAAAGCTGGCAAAGCGGCGCGCACACCTACTACCGCATCGGCGGCCCCATCGTGCCGCAACTGCTGATCAACCAGTTCGTTTACTTTGAGGCGCCGGGCGAGCCCAGCCTGTTTGCCCGGGTCAGCGAGATCCGCGAGAAGACGGCGGTGCTGCAGACGCTCAAGGACTATGGCTCGGCCAAGCATGCGGTGTGGGGCGTGACCACGCGCAACCGCGAGCAAAACTACGCCATGAACCTGCTCATGGACCCCGAGGTCGATTTCGTCACGCTGACCGGCACGGCCGGCACCGGCAAGACCCTGCTGGCGCTGGCTGCCGGCCTCACGCAGGTGCTGGACGACCGCCGCTACACCGAAATCATCATGACCCGCGCCACCGTGAGCGTGGGCGAGGACATCGGTTTTCTGCCCGGCACCGAAGAGGAAAAGATGGGGCCCTGGATGGGCGCCCTCGACGACAACCTCGAATTTCTGGCCAAGGGCGATGGCGGCAACGCCGGCGAATGGGGGCGCGCCGCCACCAACGAACTCATCCGCAGCCGCATCAAGATCAAGAGCATGAACTTCATGCGCGGGCGCACCTTCCTGAACAAGTACGTGATCATCGACGAGGCACAGAACCTCACGCCCAAGCAGATGAAAACGCTGATCACGCGCGCAGGCCCGGGCACCAAGATCATCTGCATGGGCAACCTGGCGCAGATCGACACGCCCTACCTCACCGAAGGCTCGTCCGGCCTGACCTATGCCGTGGACCGCTTCAAGGGCTGGCCGCACAGCGGCCATATCACCCTGGCGCGCGGCGAGCGCTCACGCCTGGCGGACTTTGCCAGCGAGGTGCTGTAAAGATGGCCGTGGGCTGGGTTGCCGCCCTCAAGCTGGTGCCCTGGGGCGACGTCCTCGAGGCGACGCCCCAGATACTGCAGGCGGCCAAAAAGCTGCTGGGCACCACGCGCCAGGGCACGGCAGATGCTGCTGCAGGCACGCTGGCGGGTTCGGACGGCGCTGCCCCTCCCCCGGTCGCCCAACAACTGCAGCAATTGCGCGAGCGCGTGGCGCGGCTGGAGCAGGAACAGCAGGAGTCGGCCGTCCTGATCCAGTCCCTGGCCGAACAGAATGCCCAGGTGGTGCAGGCGGTGGAAGTGCTGCGCCTGCGCAACCAGCGCCTCACGGCAGCCATCGCAGTGCTGGGGGCGGTGTGCGTGGGGCTGCTGGTGTGGGCACTGCGGCAGTAGCGCTGGCGGCTGCCGCAAAATGCTTCTATTTTGATAGCTGCTCGCGCTTGTATTTCAAGCGCTAGCGGCTATTTTTATCAGAAATCGTCGCCCGAACCCATGGCCAGGCTCTCGAAGCGCGTCTGCGACTTCTGGAAGAACAGCTTCACGGTGCCGGTGGGGCCGTTACGCTGCTTGCCGATGATGACCTCGGCCACGTTCGGCTCCTTGCTGTCCTTGTTGTAGTAGTCGTCGCGGTAGATGAACATGATGATGTCGGCATCCTGCTCGATGGCGCCCGACTCGCGCAGATCGCTCATCATGGGGCGCTTGTCGGTGCGCTGCTCCACCGAGCGGTTGAGCTGCGACAGCGCGATCACCGGGCACTGCAGCTCCTTGGCCAGCATCTTCAGCCCCCGCGAGATTTCGCCCAGCTCGGTGGCGCGGTTCTCGCCCTGCGAGCCGCTGGAGCCGCTCATCAGCTGCAGATAGTCCACCACGATCAGGCCCAGCTTGCCGCACTGGCGCGCCAGGCGCCGCGCATTGGCGCGCAGCTCCGATGGCGTGAGGCCCGGTGTTTCATCGATGTGCAGCGACACGGTGCGCAGCTTCTCGATGGCTTCGGTCAGGCGCGGCCATTCCTCGTCAGAGAGCTTGCCGGTGCGCAGGTTGCCCTGGTTGATGCGGCCAATCGAGCCCACGATACGCACCGCCAGCTGGGCGGCGCCCATTTCCATCGAGAAAATGGCCACGGGCAGGCCTTCGTTCAACGCCACATGCTCGGCGATGTTCACGGCAAACGCCGTCTTGCCCATGGATGGGCGCGCGGCCAGCACCACCATGTCGCCGGCCTGCAGGCCCGAGGTCATGCGGTCGAGGTCGATGAACCCGGTGGGCACGCCGGTGATGTCATTGGGGTTGTCGGCCATCTCCTGCACGCGGTCGAGCAGGTCCACCACCAGGGTGTCCATCGCCTGAAAGCCCTGCTTCATGCGCGAGCCTTCCTCTCCGATGTTGAAGATTTTCTGCTCGGCCTCGTCAAGGATCTTGTCCACCGGCCTGCCCTGCGGGTTGAAGGCGTTGGTGGCGATTTCGTCGCTGGCCGTGACCAGCTTGCGCAGGATGGCGCGCTCGCGCACGATCTCGGCGTAGCGGCGGATATTGCTGGCGCTGGGCACATATTGCGCCAGGTTGTTCAGGTACCCCAGCCCCCCGATTTCCTCTGCCTTGCCCAGCCCCTGGAGCTGCTCATACACCGTGATCACATCGGCCGGCTTGCTGCCATTGATCAGGCCGCCGATGGCGGCGTAGATCAGCTTGTGCTCGTAGCGGTAGAAGTCGCCATCCTTGAGCAGATCGCCCACGCGGTCCCAGGCGTTGTTATCGAGCAGCAGCCCGCCGAGCACGCTCGACTCCGCCTCGATCGAGTGCGGAGGCACGCGCAGCTGGGCAATCTCGCGGTCCGGCATGGGCGGAGCGAAACCGTGGTCATCGAGCGGGGGGAAAACAGCGGACATGGGGTTCCTTGGGGCAAGCCTTCAATGCTAGCGCAGAGCAGCCTGGCGGGATGGGGACAAGCCTGTGGATAACCAGGGGGCAGGTTGTGGGTGGCCCTGTATAAGCGCGCCCCACCAAAAACAAAAGCCGCCCGAAGGCGGCTTTTGCGACAAGTCACGAATGACGATCAGGCGATCGATCAGGCCGTTTCGCCGTAGACCGACACATTGACTTCCACGACCACGTCGGTGTGCAGAGCCACGCTCACCGAGGTGTCGCTCACGACCTTGATGGGACCGTTGGGCAGGCGGATCTGGGCCTTGGCCACCTTGTAGCCTTGCTTGTTCAGCTCTTCGGCGATGTCATGGTTGGTCACGGAACCGAACAGACGGCCGTCCACGCCAGCCTTTTGCGTCAGCTTGACGGTGGTGCCAGCCAGCTTTTCGCCTTGGGCCTGGGCTTCTGCCAGCTTGGCAGCAGCCGCCTTTTCGAGTTCGGCGCGCTTGGCTTCGAACTCGGCCTTGGCCGATTCGGTGGCGCGGCGTGCGCGGCCCGAAGGGATCAGGAAGTTGCGGGCGTAGCCGTCCTTGACCTTGACGATTTCGCCGAGGTTGCCGAGGTTCACAACCTTGTCGAGCAGGATGATTTGCATGGGTTGTGCTCCTTAGATCTTGTGCTGGTCGCTGTAAG
>Ga0255334_1000657_pt1 | contig 23774 bp, 21 predicted proteins | sample EtOH5_35cm_T3_12_FD_202080 | JGI IMG/M metagenome (GOLD analysis project Ga0255334, IMG submission 202080) | Sandy soil microbial communities from University of British Columbia, Vancouver, Canada - EtOH5_35cm_T3_129 | ecosystem: Engineered > Artificial ecosystem > Sand microcosm > Unclassified ... | reverse complement strand
TCAAATCGTTTTTTTCAAAACTTTCCGACAAACCCGCCAACCAACCCGGAGGTCCTCGGCAGAGCCGGCAGCTTCTAAAGAAACCACCAAATCCAGTCAAGCTATTTCTCGAAGAAAACTTCGAAGCGATTACTTGACTAGCCTAACATCGCGCCGCTGATTTCTTGCGAAGTCTTGGCGGCGATGTCCGGAGCGGCGCTTCTAAAGAGGCGACACTCCGAAGTCAACCAACTCTTTTCGACTTTTTCAAACTCCGGAAAACCGGGGAGTGAAGAGACAAAAGAAGGATCCCTGGGCCGCCGTGGCCACCCTTGCGGATCCGTCATCGAGTCGATTGGAGCGCGGTGTTTAGCGAAGCGTCTGAGCCGATGCAACTCCCTTTCGGGGGCCGCATCGTCCGGCCGCGACGCCGTTCCGAGCGAGGCGGTGATCTAGTCCTCCCTCGGACGACTGGCAAGCCCCTCGCGACAATATAACAACGCTCTTTTGACGTCGTGACTAATGCTGGCTTTCCGGCAGGCGCACGATCAGGCCGTCCAGCGCGTCGCTCACCTTGATCTGGCACGACAGGCGGCTGTTGGGCTCGACGTTCTCGGCGAAATCCAGCATCGACTCTTCCATGGCCGACTTGTCGCCGGTCTTATCGAGCCAGGCCGGGTCGACATAGACGTGGCAGGTGGCGCAGGCGCAGGCCCCGCCGCAGTCCGCGTCGATGCCCGGCACGTTGTTCTTCACGGCGCCTTCCATGACGGTCAGCCCTGGCTTCACGTCGAGCGCGTGCTCGGCGCCGTCGTGTTCGATGTAGGTGATCTTGGCCATCTGTTTCCCATTACCCCTGGAAGGCTGTCTCTATAGGGCGGCCTAAGCCGCCACCTCTTTCATGGACACCGTAAGATCGGCGAGCTTGTCGGCGCTCACCGGCGTGCGTTTGGCGATCAGCTGCTTGCCGGCCATGAATTCGGGCGGCGCGTTGACAGCCTCGACGGCCTGCAGCAGGTCACCCTTCAGATGGAAGACCGCGAACTTGGCGGCGGTGACATCGCCGCGCACCACCTGGCGGTCCGCCTCGAACGGCAGGCCCGCGATCTGCAGCTTCAGATCATACTGGTCGGACCAGAACCACGGCACCTCGGGCGCGGGACCCGGACGTCCAAGAATCGCCGAAGCAGCCTGCTTGGCCTGCTCCAGGGCGTTGGGGACGCTCTCCAAGCGGAACTGCCGCTCATAGAGCGGGAGCGGACGATGGGTGACGTCGCCGATCGCGAAGATCGACGGATCCTCGGTCCGCGCTTCCAGGTCGACGACCACGCCATTGGCGGTCGCCAGGCCCGCATCCTTGGCCAGTTCGTCGTTGGGAACCGCGCCGACGCCGACCAGGGCGACATCGCAGGCGACCACCCGGCCATCCGAGAACTTCACGCCGGTGACGTGGCCGTTCTCGCCCTCGAAGCCGGCGACACCGGCGTTCAGCTCGAACACGACGCCATGCTTGCCATGATAGTCCTGGAAGAAGAGCGACAGGGTCTCGCAGGCGACCCGGGCCAGCACACGGCTTTCACGCTCGATGACCATGGCGTGGCTGCCCAGCGCCCGGGCCGAGGCGGCCGCCTCCAGGCCGACATAGCCGCCGCCGATCACGGCCAGCCGCTTGCCCGGCCCCAGGGCGTGCTTGAGCCGTTCAGCGTCGGCCGCCGTACGCAGGGCCAGGACACCTGCGAGGTCGGAACCCGGAATCGGCAGCTCACGGGCGCGAGCGCCCGTGGCCAGAATGAGGAAGTCGTAGGCGATGACCTCCCCCGACGCGAGGGTCACCGTCTTTTCGGAACGGTTGATCCGCTCGGCCACGCCTTCGAGGCGCAGGGAGACGTTGTTCTCGGCGTACCATTCGGCCGGCTTGAGGGCCAAGGAGTCGGCGTCGGCCTCGCCCTTCAGCCAGGCCTTCGACAGCGGCGGGCGCTGATAGGGCAGCAGCGGCTCGTCGCCGATCAGCACAATGCGGCCCTGGTGACCATATTGACGCAGGAACGCCGCGGCCGAGCCGCCGGCATGACCGGCGCCGACGATGACGACGCACGCGTTCTGATTGGCTTCAGCGCTCAATGACGCCCTCCCTTTCGTCAAAAATGACGCCGGCGTCACCTATTGGCAAGCGCCTTCGACAAAGGCGGACATAGAATGGGGCGGCTCGTCTCCGAAGCCGCCCCATGCTTGTCTTCTCAAGGAGCCCGTCAGACGACGCGCTCGACCATCATCTTCTTGATTTCGGCGATGGCTTTGGCCGGGTTCAGACCCTTCGGGCAGACCTGGGCGCAGTTCATGATCGTGTGGCAGCGATAGAGCTTGAAGGGATCTTCGAGCTGATCGAGGCGGTCGCCGGTGGCTTCGTCGCGGCTGTCGATCAGCCAGCGATAGGCGTGCAGCAGGGCCGCCGGACCCAGATACTTGTCGCCGTTCCACCAGTAGCTGGGGCACGAGGTCGAGCAGCAGGCGCAGAGGATGCATTCGTAGAGACCGTCGAGCTTCTCGCGGTCTTCCGGCGACTGCTTCCACTCGGTCTGCGGCTCGGGCGTGTCGGTGTGCAGCCAGGGCTCGACCGAAGCATACTGAGCGTAGAACAGCGTCAGGTCGGGGATCAGATCCTTGACCACCGGCATGTGCGGCAGCGGGCTGATCTGAACGGCCTTGCCCGGCACCTCGGCCCAGCCATGAGTGCAGGCCAGGGTGTTGCGGCCGCCGATGTTCATCGAGCACGAGCCGCAGACGCCCTCCCGGCACGACCGGCGGAAGGCCAGGGTCGGGTCGATGGTGTTCTTGATATAGAGCAGCGCGTCCAAGACCATCGGGCCGACGGTGTCGACGTCGACGTCGTAGGTGTCCCAACGCGGATTGCCGCCCGCTTCCGGATCGTAGCGGTAGATCTTGAAGGTCTTGACCTTCTTGGCGCCGGCCGGCGCGGGCCAGTGCTTGCCCGACTTGACCTGCGAGTTCTTGGGGAGTGCGAGTTCGACCATCGTACCCTCAGTAGACCCGTTGCTTCGGCGGGATGTAGGCAATGTCGTCCGACATCGTGTAGCTGTGCACCGGACGGTAATCGATCTTCACCTTGCCGGTCTCGACATCGAGCCAGGCCAGGGTGTGCTTCATCCATTCGGCGTCGTCGCGGCTCGAGAAGTCCTCGCGGGCGTGGGCGCCGCGGCTTTCGGTGCGGTTGACCGCGCCGGCCACGGTCACGACCGCTTGGCCGATCAGGTTGTCGAACTCCAGGGTCTCCATCAGGTCGGTGTTCCACACCAGACCGCGATCGCTGACCTTGATGTCCTTGGCCTTGTCCCAGACCGTCGCCAGGCGCTGAGCGCCGCCGACCAGGGTTTCGCCCGTGCGGAACACGGCCGCGTCTTCCTGCATGGCCTTCTGCATCTCGAGACGCAGTTCGGCCGTGCCGGTCGAGCCCGAGGCGTTGCGGAAGCGGTCGAACCGGGCCAGGTGGCCGTCGGTCCAGGCGTCCTTCAGTTCCGGCTGCTTGGCGCCGGGGGTCAGGACCTCGGCGCAGCGCAGGGCCGCGGCGCGACCGAAGACCACGAGGTCGATCAGCGAGTTGGAGCCCAGGCGGTTGGCGCCGTGCACCGATACGCAGGCGGCCTCGCCCACGGCCATCAGGCCCGGGATCACCTGGTCGGGATTGTCGCCCGACTTGGTGACGACTTCGCCGTGATAGTTCGTCGGGATGCCGCCCATGTTGTAGTGGACGGTCGGCAGCACCGGGATCGGCGCCTTGGTGACGTCTACGCCGGCGAAGACCTTGGCGGTCTCGGAGATGCCGGGCAGGCGCTCGTGCAGGATTTTCGGATCCAGGTGATCCAGGTGCAGGAAGATATGGTCCTTGTTCGGACCGACACCGCGACCTTCGCGGATCTCGATGGTCATCGCGCGGCTGACCATGTCGCGGGGCGCCAGGTCCTTCACCGACGGAGCGTAGCGCTCCATGAAGCGCTCACCTTCCGAATTGGTCAGGTAGCCGCCTTCGCCGCGCGCGCCTTCCGTGATCAGGCAACCGGCGCCGTAGATGCCGGTCGGGTGGAACTGCACGAATTCCATGTCCTGCAGCGGCAGGCCGGCGCGCAACGCCATGGCGTTGCCGTCGCCCGTGCAGGTGTGAGCCGAGGTGGCCGAGAAGTAGGCGCGGCCGTAACCGCCCGTGGCCAGGATCACCGTCTGGGCCTGGAAGCGGTGCAGGGTGCCGTCGTCGAGCTTCCAGGCGGTGACGCCGCGGCAGACGCCATCGTCCATGATCAGGTCGAGGGCGAAGTACTCGATGAAGAACTCGGTGTCGTGGGCCAGGGACTGGCCGTACATCGTGTGCAGCATGGCGTGACCGGTACGGTCGGCCGCCGCGCAGGTGCGCTGGATCGGGCCTTCGCCGTAGTTCTTGGTCATGCCGCCGAAGGCGCGCTGATAGATCTTGCCGTCAGCCGTGCGCGAGAAGGGCACGCCCCAGTGCTCGAGCTCATAGACCGCCGCAGGGGCGTTGCGGGTCAGGTACTCGATGGCGTCCTGGTCGCCCAGCCAGTCCGAGCCCTTGACGGTGTCGAACATGTGCCAGCGCCAGTCGTCCTGGCCCATATTGCCCAGCGAGGCCGAGATGCCGCCCTGCGCCGCTACGGTGTGGCTGCGGGTCGGGAACACCTTGGTGATGCAGGCGGTCTTCAGGCCGGCCTGCGCGGCGCCCAGGGCGGCGCGGAGACCTGATCCGCCGGCGCCGACGACGACGACGTCGAACTTGTGGTCGATGAACTTGTAGGCCGACATCAATGGGCTCCGGTCACGGTCATGGCCACCTTGAGGATCGAGAAGACCCCCACGGCGCCGGCCAGCACGCAGACGAACAGATTGCCGATCACCAGGGCCGACTTGCTCGTGAAGCGGTGGATGTAGTCTTCGATCACCACCTGGACCGTGTTCGACAGGTGGATCAGGGCCGAGATCAACAGCAGGCTCAGCAGCACGGCGTTGACCGGCTGGCCGACCCAGGCGGCGGCGGTGTGCTGGTCGGCGCCGACCAGCTTCAGGGCCGCGAACACGCCCCAGACGCTCAGCGGCGCCAGGGCCAGGCCAGAGACGCGCTCGGTGATGAAGTGGCTGACGCCGTGACGCGAGGCGCCCAGGCCGCGAGCCCGCGACAACGGGGTGCGGAATTGAATGGGCTGGAAGAGGTCGTTCTTGCTCATGATCAGAACGCTCCGTTCGCGCCGGCGATGACCCAGGTGACGATCGTCGCCACGACCGCGAAGGCGATCGCCATGGCGCCGGTCATGTCGGCGATGCGCGGGGCGAAGCCCTTGCCGGTGTCCCAGAAGGTCTGGCGGATCGTGTAGGCGATGTTGAAGAACACGGCGAAGGTCTCGCCCAGCAACACCAGCTTGCCGATCGGCGAGCCCAGCACGCCGAGGAAGCCCGCATAGACGTCCGGACCGGCCGCCAGGGCGGCGGCCCAGGCGGCCAGGATCACGGCGCCGACCCACAGGCCAACGATGCAGCCGCGGTGCAGGATCGAGCAGGCCATGGTGATATGCCAACGCCACACCTGCAGGTGCGGCGACATCGGGCGCTCAGGCAGCCCCCGGCTCGTGTCGGTCATGAGAGGTCCAACCCCAGTAGCCTTTGTGCGTTGCGGGATGCTTTTAAGCGCGAGGGCGGGGGTGTCAATTAAGCGGCGCTTGTTGAGAAACGTTCTCAATCCCAATCCGGGTGGGTTAAGGAACCCCCAAGGCCAAGGTTGCGTTACGGTCTGTCGCTTTAGGGAGGGGAGCAAGGCGTGCGCATGACGGGTCCGATCGATTTCGGCGAGATTTTCGATCGCATTCCCTCGCCCTACATGCTGCTGGACCGTAACTTTCGATATGTCGCGGCCAATAGCGCCTATCTGCGCACCTTGCAGCGCGGCTGGGACGAGCTGGAAGGGCGCAACATCTTCGACGCCTTCCCCTCGGAAGGCGAGACGCGGGCCCAGCTCGAAGCCTCCCTGGCCCACGCCCGCGACCGCGGCGAAGTGACCGAGCTGCCGCTGATCCACTACGCGATCGAACGACCGGCCCATCTGGGCGGCGGCTTCGAGGACCGCCTCTGGAGCGCCACCCACACGCCGATCCCCGACGAGACCGGCGCGACCCGCTATATTCTACAGCACACTCAGGACGTCACCGCGATCCAGCGCCTCAAGGACGCGGCCTTCGGCGCGCGATCCACGACCATGCTGAGCGACGAAGTTCTTCGGCGGGCCGAAGCCGTGCAGTCCCAGAGCCGGCAGCTCCGCAATCTCTTCATGCAGGCGCCCAGCTTCATGGCGGTGCTGCGCGGCCCAGATCACGTCTTCGACCTCGCCAACAACGCCTACGCCCAGCTGATCGGCCACCGAGAGGTTACCGGCCTACCGGTGCGAACCGCGCTTCCGGAGATCGTCGACCAAGGCGTCATCGATCTGCTGGATCAGGTCTTGGCGACCCGCGAGGCGTTCGTCGGCCGGCGCGTGAAGATCGCCCTGCAGCGCAACCCCGACGCGGCGTTGGAAGAGCGCTATCTCGACTTCGTCTACCAGCCGATCATCGAGGCGGACGGGACGGCCTCGGGCGTCTTCGTCGAGGGCGTGGACATGACGGATCAGGTCCAGGCGGACGAACGCCAGCGCCTGCTGCTGGACGAGCTGAACCACCGCGTGAAGAACACCCTGGCCACGGTCCAGGCCATCGCCCAGCAGACCCTGCGCGGCGCCACGACGCCCGAGGACTTCGCCGCCGCGTTCGAAGCCAGGCTGCTGGCCCTATCCCAGACGCACAACGCCCTGACCGACAGCCAGTGGGCCGGCGCGGGACTACGCCAGCTCCTGATCCAGGAACTCGGACCCTATGGCCCGGAGCGCATCGTCATGGACGGCCCGAATGTCCACCTGCCGGCGCGCGTTGCCCTGTCGCTGGGGATGGTGTTCCACGAGCTGGCCACCAACGCCGCCAAGTACGGGTCCCTGTCGAACGCCGGCCGACTGGCGCTGGCCTGGTCGGTGCGCGATGACCAGCGTCTCGTCTTTGACTGGCGCGAGCTCGACGGCCCGCCAGCTTGTCAGCCCACCCGACGCGGGTTCGGCTCACGTCTGATCGAGCGCAGCATTACCGGCGAACTCCGCGGCGCGATCGCGGCCGACTACAGCCCGGCCGGCCTGTTCGTCCGGTTCGACGTGCCGCTTGCGCGGGACTTCGGCTAATTCCCCGGATCCGCGGTCCCGCTAAGCCTTGAACACCGTCAAGGCCAGGTGCTGCAACAGCATGATGGTCTTGGCGTCGCGGATGCGGCCGTCGGCGATCATCGCCAGGGCCTCGTCGATGGTCGGCTCCAGAACCTCGATGTCCTCACCCTCGTCAGGATGGCCGCCGCCGTCGCCGATCCGCATGGCCGCATCGTACTCGGCGACGAAGAAGTGCAGGATCTCGGTCACCGAGCCTGGGCTCATGAAGGCCTCGAACACCTTGCGCACGTCGCCCAGGCGGTAGCCCAGCTCCTCCTCGACCTCCGCGCGGATGCGAACCTCCGGCTCGGCGTTGTCCAGCAGGCCGGCCGCCGCCTCGATCAGCAGATCGTCATAGCCATTGACGAAGGCCGGCCAGCGGAACTGCCGGACCAGCAGCACCGTCCGGCTTTCCAGATTGTAGGGCAACAGCACCGCCCCATTGCCCCGGTCGTAGTGCTCGCGATGCTGGGTTTGCCAGGTCCCGTCCCGCCGCTTCCAGTCGAAGGTGGTCGTCTTCAGGACGTACCAGTTGTCGGACAGCAGCTTGGTCTCGCGGACGCGGACCCGATCCTTGACGCTCATGATATTCTCCTAGTCCCGCACCCGCGCCACATAGTCGGCCGAACGCATTTCCTGCAGGCGCGAGACCGTGCGCTCGAACTCGAAGGATCCATCGCCTTCGGGATAGAGCTGTTCCGGCTCGGCGTCGGCCAGGGCCACCAGCTTGGCGTCGGCTTCGTAGAGCGCGTCGATCAGCGTGTTGAACCGCTTGGCCGCGTCACGCCGGGCGGGGGTCAGGCGCGGCACGTCTTCCAGGAAGATGGTGTGGAACCGCTCAGCGACGGCAAGGTAGTCCTGCGGCCCCAGGGCCTGCTGGCACAGACTGGCGAAGGACGAGCGCAGCATGCCGCCGGCGGCGCGGGGCAGGCGCATCTTGCGGCCCAGCACCTCCAGCGTCGCGCCGGTCTCGGCCGCTCCATCCAGCATGTCGGTCCACAGCTGCTCGAACTCGGCCTGGCTCTCCTTGTCGTTCGGCGCAAGCCAGGTGCGGGCCGCGCGCAGACGATCCAGGCGGAAGTCGACCGGCCCGCGCACGGCCACGACGTCCATGGCGCTCTTCAGCATGTCGATGAAGGGGACGAAGAGCTGACGGTTGAGGCCGTCCTTGTAGAGGTCGTCCGGCGGCCGGTTCGAGGTGGCCACCAGGGTTACGCCCCGCGCGAACAGGGCCTCGAACAGCCGCCCCAGGATCATGGCGTCGGCGATGTCGGTGACCTGCAGTTCGTCGAAGCAGAGCAGGCGAGCGTTCGTGGCGATCAGCTCGGCGGTCGGGGCGATCGGATCATCGCCCCTGGACTGACCGAACCGCGCCTTGCGCGTTACGGCATCGCCCTTGCGCCACGCGTCGATGTCGGCGTGGACCTCGGCCATGAAGGCGTGGAAGTGGATGCGGCGCTTCTTGTTGATCGGCGCGCTGTCGAAGAACAGGTCCATCAGCATGGACTTCCCGCGCCCGACCGGACCCCAGAGGTAGACGCCGCGCTGGCTCTTGGGCTTGCGGCCGAACAGCGAGAAGCCGGGCTCGCCGGCGTTGTCGAGATCGGCTTCCAGCCGGGACAGGGCGTCGACGGCGGCGGCCTGGGCCACGTCGGGCCGGATCTCGCCCAGAGCCAGGCGCTCGCGATAGGCGGTGCGAAGAGAAGTCGGCATCGGGGACTGCGGTTAGCGCGTGAGCGCCTCAAGGGGAAGGGCCTTGCGCCTCTCAACATCGAGGGAGCGAAGCGCTATGGGAGGGGGATGAATATCCTCCACCTGCCCGACGAGGCCGCGACTCAGGCGCTGGGCCGAGCGCTGGCCGCGTCCCTGCGCCCGGGCGACGCCGTGTGCCTGACCGGTCCGCTGGGCGCGGGGAAGTCGACCCTGGCCCGCGCCCTGATCCGCGCCCTGACGACGCCGGACGAGGAGGTGCCCAGCCCGACCTTCACGCTGGTGCAGTTCTACGAAACAGCCGGCTTCCCCCTCGCCCACTTTGATCTCTATCGCCTGTCGGATCCCGAAGAGGCCTATGAGATCGGGCTGGACGAAGCCCTGGACGGCGGCGTCGCCCTGATCGAATGGCCCCAACGGCTCGAAGGGCGTTTGCCCGCGACTCGGCTCGATATAGACATCGCCCTCGACGGCGACGCGCGGCGCGCCGTCATCACACGGCACGGCGATTTCGAGGGACGTGATCTTGAGTTCTGAGAGAGAAGTGGCGAAGGCCGCGTTCCTGGAAACCCACGGCTTCGGCGACGTCCGCCGCGAGAGCCTGGGCGGCGACGCCTCGACGCGGTCGTACGAACGCCTGCACCGCGCCAAGAACGCAGATGAGGACGGGCCCAGCTTCATCTTCATGGACCAGCCGCCGGCGCTGGAAAGCGTCGTCTGCCCGCCGGGCGCGACGGACGCCGAGCGCCTGGCCCTGGGCTACAACGCCGCCGCGCGCCTGGCCGCCGGCTCGGTCGCCGCCTTCGTCGCCACCGCCGACTATCTGCGCCGCCGCGGTCTCTCGGCCCCGCGCATCTTCGCCTACGACGTCGCTCAGGGCCTGGCAGTGCTGGAAGACCTGGGCGACGGCCTCTACGCTACCCTGATCGGGGAGGGCCAGGATGAGCGCCCGCTGTACGAGGCCGCCGTCGACCTGCAGGTGGCCCTGCACGCCGAGACGCCTCCGGACGTTCTGGCCGTCGACGAGATCCGCTGGCCGCTGCTGACCTACGACACCCTGGCCCTGAAATACGCCACCGACACCTTCCTGGAATGGTGGCCCCAGTTCGCCGGCCTTCCGGCCTTCAGCCCCGAGGCCGTCGCCGCGTGGGGCGCGCTGTGGGCGCCCGTCTGGGTGCGCGGCGAGGCCGGGGCCAGCGTCTTCAGCCATCGCGACTACCATGCCCAGAACCTGCTGTGGCTGCCCGAGCGCGACGGCGTCGCCCGCGTCGGCCTGCTGGACTTCCAGGACGCCCTGCGCGCCCACCCCGCCTGGGACCTGACCCACCTGCTGCAGGACGCCCGCCGCGACGTGTCGCCGGAACTGGAAGCGGCCATGCTGGACCGCTATCTGGCCGCCCGGCCGCAAGTCGACCGCGAGGCCTTCATCGCCGACTACCGCGCCCTGGCCGCCTCGAACGCCGCCCGCATCCTGGGCCGGGTCTTCGCCCGCCAGGCCCTGCTGGGCCGTCGTCAGTACGAGGCCTTCATGCCGCGCACCTGGCGCTATCTGGAGCGGAACCTGAACGATCCGGCGCTGGCCGGCCTGAAGGCCTGGTTCGACCAGCACGTTCCCGCCGAGGGCCGCCGATGAGCGCTCCCCCCGTTGGGCCCAAGGTCGCGATGGTGCTGGCCGCCGGCCTCGGCACCCGCATGCGCCCGCTGACCAACGACCGGCCCAAGGCCCTGGTCGAGGTCGCCGGCAAGGCGCTGATCGACCACATGCTGGACCGCCTGGCCGCCGCCGGGGTCGAGACCGCCGTGGTCAATGTCCACTACTTCGCCGATCTGGTCGAAGCTCACCTCAAGGCTCGCCAGGCCAAGGGGCTTGGCCCGAAGATCGTCATCTCCGACGAGCGGCCTCAGGCCCTGGAGACGGGCGGCGGCGTCAAGCACGCCTTGCCGCTGCTGGGTGAGGGTCCGGTCTTCGTGGCCAATATCGACTCCGTGTGGATCGAGCACGCCGGTCCGGCCATCGACGCCGTGGCCGCCGCCTGGAACCCCGAGACGATGGACGTCTGCCTGATGCTGGCCTCGACCTCGGCCTCACTAGGCTTCCACGACAGCGGCGACGTGTTCCTCGAAGACGGCGTCGTCCGCTTCAAGAATCCCGGCGAGACCGCGCCGCTGGTCTATGTCGGCGTCCATATCTGCAAGCCGACCATCACCGCCGACGGGCCGGAAGGCCCTTTCTCTCTGCTGCCCCTATGGAAACGTCTGGCCGCCGACCACCGCGTCCACGGCGTCGCGCCTGATGGCCTGTGGATGCACGTCGGCGATCCCGACGCCAGGCTGGCGGCCGAAGCCAGGCTCTCCCAAGGCGATTTGGCCGAACGATGAGCGGACCGGCCCCCTTCTTCGAAAGACCGGGGCCGCGCTGGTTCTCGATCCCCGCCCATCGGCCGTTCGTCGATGACCTGGCGCGCGGTCTACTGAACACGCTGGAGCCGCTGGGGCCCGAGGCCCTGCCCCGCGCCACCGTCCTGACCCCGACCCGCCGCGGCGCCCGCGCCCTGGCCGACGCCTTCCTGGCGGTCGGCGGCGGTCGGGCGCTGCTGCTGCCGCAGATCCGACCGCTGGGCGACCTGGACGAAGGCGAGCCGCCCTTCGAACCCGGTGAGCTGTCCCTCGACTTTCCGCCAGCCATATCGTCGCGTCGCCGCCGGTTCGAGCTGGCGCGGCTGGTGATCGACCATGGCGACAAGCTGTCGTTCAAGCCCGGCCCGGTTCAGGCCCTGGAACTGGCCAAGGCCCTGTCCGACTTCCTCGACAGCTGTCAGATCGAGGAGGTTCCGTTCGCCGACAAGCTGGACGGCCTGGCCGAGGGCGACCTGGCCCAGCACTGGCAGGTCTCGGCCCGCTTCCTGAAGGGCGTGCTGACCGCCTGGCCAGAGCGCCTGGAAACCCTGGGCCTGATCGACGTCTCCGAGCGCCGGGTGAAGCTGCTGCGGGCCTTGGAAAGACAATGGGCCGAGAATCCGCCGACCGAGGTGCTGGTCGCCGCCGGCTCGACTGGCACCGCGCCCGCCACCGCCGACCTGCTGCGCGTCATCGCCGCCGCGCCCAAGGGCGCCGTGGTGCTGCCAGGCCTCGACGAGGACCTGGCCGACAGCGCCTGGACCCAGATCGAAGGCTCCCAGGGCGAGCAGCATCCGCAAGGCGCGATGAAGCGCCTTCTGGACCGCGCCGGCGTCGCGCGTTCGGATGTCCGCGCCTGGGTTCCCGATGTCGACAGCCGCGGCCGCTGGCGGCGGCGGATCGTCAACGAGGCCCTGCGTCCGGCCGAGGCCACCGCCGACTGGCTGGCCCAGATCGCCGCCCTGCGCGCCGAGGCCCCGGACCTCGACCCCGTCGCCGAGGGCCTGACCGGCTTCTCGGTCATCGCCGCGCGCGCCGAGGAGGAGGCCGCCGGCGCCTGCGCCTTGCTGCTGCGCGAGGCGCTGGAGACGCCGGACAAGACCGCCGCCCTCGTCACGCCCGACCAGACCCTGGCCCGCCGGGTGATGACCCGCCTGCAACGCTGGGGCGTGATCCCCGACAGCTCGGCCGGCGCGCCTCTGGCCGCAGCCGGCTCGGCGATCCTGGCCCTGCACCTGGCGCGGCTGGTCGAGGAGCCGCTGAACCCGGTCCGCCTGCTGGCCTTCGCCAAGCACCCCCTGGTTCTGGGCGAGGACGAGGCGCCCGCCGCCGCGATGCTGGAACGCAAGGGCCTGCGCGGCGCCGCGCCGGGCTCCGCCGAGGTGCTGCGCGCCCGGCTGAGGGACGCGCCAGACGCCCTCGCGCTTTGCGACCGCGTCCTGGCCGCCGTCGACCACGCCGCAGGGCCCTATGCGGACGGCTTCGCTCCGCCTTGCCGGGCCGCCCAGGCCCTGGTCGAGGCGCTGGAAGGCCTGATCGCGGTCAGTCGCCTGTGGGCCGGTGGCGCGGGCGAGTGCCTGGGCGCCCTGATGGCCGCCCTGATCCAGGACGGCGAGCCCCTGCCGGACGCCTCGCCCCAGGCCTTCGCCGACATCCTCGACCGGCTGGTCAACGAGGAGACCGTGCGCGTCGGCGGCGCCACCCATCCGCGTCTGCGGATCCTGGGCGCCATCGAGGCCCGCCTGGTTCGCGCCGACCGCCTGGTGCTGGCCGGGCTGGAGGAAGGCGTCTGGCCGCAGGGCGCGCCGATCGACCCGTTCCTGTCGCGGCCGATGCGCTCGCGCCTGGGCCTGCCGCCGCCCGAGCGCAAGATCGGCCTGACCGCCCACGACTTCGCCCAGGCCGCCAGCGCGCCAGACGTGGTGCTGGTCCATTGCGAGCGACGCGGCGGCGCGCCGGCCGTCGAGTCGCGCTGGCTGTGGCGGCTGAAGACCCTGGCCGCCGGCGCAGGGCTGTCTCTGCCCCGCCGCGACGACGTGCTGGACTGGGTCCGCGCCCTCGACGCCCCCGATCCCTACGCACCGATCGGCCGCCCGGCCCCGACCCCGCCGGTCGAGGACCGCCCGCGCAGGATGGCCGTCACCCGCGTCGAGGCCCTGACCCGCGACCCTTACGCCGTCTGGGCCCGCGACATCCTCAAGCTCTATCCGCTGGAACGCCCCGACGAGCCGGTCGAGGCCCGCGCCCGGGGCACCGCCATCCACGCGGCCTTCGAGACATTCGCCGAGACCTATCCCGACGCCGTGCCCCTTGAGGCCGCCGGCGTGTTCGAACGCTTCTATATCGACGCCTTGGTCGCGGCGGGCATGCCGCCCACCGCCTTGACCCGCGAGAAGGCCCTGGCCCGCGAGGCCGCCCTGTGGGTCGCCGACTGGGAGCGTCATCGCCGCGTCACGGCGCGCAAGGTCGTGGTCGAGGCGGCGGGCGAGCTGTCGCTCAGCATCAACGGCCGCCCCTTCACCCTGACCGCCAAGGCCGACCGGATCGAGCCGACCGCCGACGGGACCGCCCACATCCTCGACTACAAGACCGGCGCCGCCCCGTCGCAGAAGCAGGTCGACACCGGCTTTTCGCCGCAGCTGACCCTGACGGCGGCGATCCTGATGCACGGCGGGTTCCCCGACCTGGGCAGCCCCGCGCCCGGCGACCTGACCTATGTCCGCGTCACGGGCCGCCGCCCCGCTGGCGAGGAGCAGGTCCGCGCCCTGGCCGGCGAGGAGAGCAGCGCCGCCGCCGCCAAGGCGCTGGAGGGCCTCTCCACGCTGATCGCCCGTTATGACGATCCGACAGAGCCCTACCGCTCGCGGGTCGCGCCGCAGTTCGTCAAGGAGCATCCCGGCGACTACGCCCACCTGGCGCGGGTGTTCGAATGGTCGACCAGCGGCGACGACGGGGACGGCGAATGAGCGCGCCCGATCATCAGCGCATCGCGGCCGACCCGACGATCTCGGCCTTCGTCACCGCCAATGCCGGCTCGGGCAAGACCAAGACCCTGATCGACCGGGTCGCGCGCCTGCTGCTGGCCGGGGTCGAGCCCCAGGCGATCCTTTGCGTGACCTACACCAAGGCCGCCGCCGCCGAGATGCAGCGCCGCCTGTTCGAGCGGCTGGGCAAATGGTCGGTGACCAGCGACGCCGACCTGCGGGCCGAGTTGATCAAGCTCGTGGGCGAAACGGATGCAGCTTACAACGCCAAGGGCCTGTCGGACGCCCGCGCCCTGTTCGCCAAGGCGCTGGAAACGCCGGGCGGCCTGAAGATCCAGACGATCCACGCCTTCTGCGAAAAGCTGCTGCGGCGCTTCCCCCTGGAGGCCGGGGTCTCGCCCGGCTTCACGGTGATGGACGACCAGGCGGGCGCCGCCATCGCCCGCGCCGCCCGCCGCGCCACGGCCCAATGGGTCGATACGCACGAAGACGCATTCTCGGAGGCCTACGCCCGCTTCTCCGTGGCGCTGGACTTCCAGAGCTTCGAGAACATGTTCGCGGGCTTCGAGGCCCGACGCGGCCAGATCATGGCCTATGTGGCGCGATGCGGCGGGCTGTCCGAAGCCGTGGCTGACGCCTGGGAGCGCTGCGGTTTTGATACGCCGACCTCGGCCGGCGACCTCGCGGCCCAGGCCATGGCGCGGCTGGACCTCGGCGCCTGGCGAGCGGCGGCCACGGTGCTCTTCGATGGCGGCGGCAAGCAGGACGCCAAGTACGCGGAAGGCTTGGCCGCCGTGGCCCGCGATCCGGACGCCACGCTGGATCTTGCCCTCCGCGCCCTGTTCACCGAGGGCGGCGAGGGCGCGCCGGCGACCTGGCCGGGCAAGACCTCGGGCCTGAAGAGCCGCGAGGGCCTTCGGGAGGCCCTGCTGCTTGACCAGGCCAAGCTGGAGGCCGCCCGCGAACGGGTCCGCGCCGCCAAGGTGGCCGAGGACACCGCCGACGCCCTGCGGCTGGCGGTGCTCTATGTGACCTCCCACCGGATCGAAAAGGACGCCCGCGGCGCGCTGGACTTCACCGACCTGATCGACAAGACCCGCGTACTGCTGACCGAAAAAGTCGAGGCCGCCTGGGTGCTCTACAAGCTGGACGGCGGCATCGATCACATCCTGCTGGACGAGGCCCAGGACACCGCGCCGGAGCAGTGGGAAATCCTGTCCGCCCTGACCGCCGACTTCTTCGTCGGCGAGACGTCGGAGGGCTGGAGTGGTCGCCGGGCCGAGCGGACCCTGTTCGTGGTCGGCGATCACAAGCAATCAATTTACTCGTTCCAGGGTGCGGATCCCGCGCGCTTTGGAGCAGAAACCCGAGGTTACATCGCCCGGATAGCTGAGGCTGGCCGGGAAGGAGTGGGCGTCGGTCTAGCGAAATCGTACCGTTCGACGGCCCAGGTCCTGGCTTATGTCGACAGTCTTTTCTCAGCGGAGGAGAACCGCGTCGGGCTCATGCCTGAAGGAGGAGACCTTGAGCCTCATGAGCCTACTCGACCCGAGCCAGGCTGCGTGGACCTCTGGCCTCTAACGCGCGAGTCCCCGGGCGAAGAGCGTGAAGCTTGGGAGGCGCCTGTCGACGCTGAGAGCGAGCAGAGCGCCAATCGCCGCCTCGCTGAGAAAATCGCTGCCGAGGCTGCCGCGATTATCCATCGGGGTGACGCTGTCTTTGACAAGGACCTTCGTATCATTCGCGCCGCCCACGCCGGCGATATCCTCGTCCTGGTCCGTCGCCGCAAGGTGCTGTTCGAGGAGATCATCCGGGCCTTGAAGCGACGCGGCGTGCCGGTGGCCGGGGCCGACCGGCTGTCGCTGTCCAGCCACATCGCCTTCGAGGATCTGCTGGCGCTCGGGCGATTCATCCTGTTCCCGGATGACGACCTGACCCTGGCGGCCTTGCTGAAGTCGCCGTTCTGCGGCCTGACCGATGATGACGTCTACGCCCTGGCCAAGGGCCGCCGGGCCACCTTGTGGGCCGAACTGCGCCGCCGGGCCGAGGAACGTCCGGAATGGACCACGGCGCGGACCGTGCTGGACTGGGCGCTTACGGAAGGCCGCAAGCGCCAGCCATTCGAGTTCTTCGCTGGCTGGCTGGGCCTGGCCGACGCCACCGGCCGCTCGCACCGCGCCAAGGTGCTGACCCGCCTGGGGGCCGAGGCCGAAGAGGCGCTCGACGAGTTCCTGGCCCAGGTGATGGAGGCCGAGCAGCGCGGCGTGCGCGACCTCGAGGCCCTGGTCGCCGACTTCGCGGCGCTGGACATCGTGGTCAAGCGCGAGATGGAGGGCGCCCGGCGCGAGGTGCGAGTGATGACCGCCCACGGCTCCAAGGGCCTGGAGGCGCCGATCGTCTTCCTGCCCGAGACCACGGTCAAGCGCGGGGCCGGCGGTTCACCGCTGCTGGTCACCGAGGATGGCGGCCTGCTGTGGTGCGCCAGCGGCAAGGGCGACTGCGACGCCTCGGCGCGCGCTCGCAAACTGCGCGAGGACAAGGAAAGTCAGGAGGCCCTGCGCCTGCTGTACGTGGCCCTGACCCGCGCCCGGGACCGGCTGATCCTGTGCGGCCGCATCGACGCCCGGACCAAGGACGACAAGGTCGGCGGCTGGTACGCCGCCGCCCGCGCCGCCTTCGGGCATGCCGACATCGCCCCGGAGGTGCGGTCAATTGGCGAGGATGAAACAGCCTTCCTGCGCTTCGGTCCCGATCCGGTCAGCGCCCCGCGCGTCGAGGATACCGTCCGCGATTCGGCGTCCGCGCCGGCCTGGATCAAGGTCGACGCGCCGCCGGAGCCCGCCGCCGCCCGCTACGCCGCGCCGTCGCGGATCGAGGACAACGCCCGCGTCCCGGCCCCCTCGCCGCTGGCCAGGGTCTCGGGCCTGGGCCGCTACCGGCGGGGCGAGATCGTCCACAAGCTGCTGCAGCTGCTGCCCGAGGTCGCGCCGGACCAACGCGCCACCGCCGCCCGACGCCTGCTGACCGCCGAACGCGACCTGACCGACGCGCAGCGTGAGGAGATGGCCCAAGCCGCCTTCGGCGTGCTGGATGATTCGCGGTTCGCCGCCGTGTTCGGCCCCGGCTCTCGCGCCGAGGTCGCCCTGGCGGGGACCAGCGCCCATCTGCCGAAAGGGCTGGCCGTCTCGGGTCGCGTGGACCGGCTGGTGGTCGACGAAGGTCGCGTGCTGGTGGTCGACTACAAGACCAATCGCCCCTCGCCCGACCGGATCGAGGACGCCGACCCGGCCTATCTGGCCCAGATGGCGGTCTATGCCGCCGTACTGCGAGAGGTGTTCCCCGGCAGAACGGTCGAAGCGGCTTTGGTATGGACGGACGGCCCCAAGCTGATGCCGGTTCCAGAAAAGGTGATGGCCCAGGCTCTGGCGCGACTGACCTAAGGCCGTTGCCGGACGCGCTCCGTCCTCCTACATCTGCTGCGAGCGCTCGGAACGAATCCGGGCACATTGACCTTATCGCGTCCTCCGCGCCGAACGCGTGACGCCAGACTGGAGCAAGCCATGAGCACCGTTGTGGTGACCGACGCCACCTTCGAATCCGACGTCCTGAAGGCCAGCAAGCCCGTGCTGGTGGACTTCTGGGCCGAGTGGTGCGGTCCGTGTAAGCAGATCGCCCCGGCCCTGGAGCAGATCTCGGAAGAGCTGGCCGACGTCGTCACCGTCGCCAAGGTGAATATCGAGGACAGCCCGACGACCCCGTCGCGCTACGGCGTTCGCGGCATTCCGACCATGATGCTGTTCCGCGATGGCCAGATGACCTCGATGAAGGTCGGCGCCATGCCCAAGCAGAAGATCCTCGAATGGCTGAACGAAGCCGGCGTTCAACCGGCCTAAGCGGCTTTCGCGGCTGAATTGAAGACGCCCGCTCCGGTCTCCGGGGCGGGCGTTTTTCGTGTCGGCCTACTTCTTGGGCGTCACGATGAACGGCGAGACCGAGACCGGAGGGGCTTTCTTTTCGGCCTTCGGTTTGCGGACTTCCTTGTTCGACTTCTTCTGACCCTTGGCCATCGGCGGTTCCTGCCAGGACGGGTGCGCTCGCCGAGGATGTCCAGCGGGCCGCGCCGCCCTATCGGCGTGGGCTCAGCCTTACGCTTTTAGGTCGGCCAAGTCTCTGGGCTCATCGCCAGGACCTCGCCAGCCAGGTAGAGCGAGCCGCAGATCAGGACGTGGGGCGTCGGCTCCAGCTTGAGGGCCCGGTCCAGGGCGTCCTCGACCGAGTCGCAGGCGCAGGCCCTCAGGCCGGCCAGCTCGGCGGCGGCGGCCGTATCGGCGGCGCTGGCGGCGGCGGCGCCTTCGAAGGTGACGGTGAAGACCTTGGCCGCCACGCCCCGGAAGGGGCCGAAGAAGCCGGCGGCGTCCTTGTTGGCCAGCAGGCCCGAGATCAGCGCCACCGGCCGGCCGTCGCGGGCTGCCAGATCGGCGACGGCGCGGGAGACGGCGCGGCCGGCGTGCGGATTGTGGCCGCCGTCCAGCCAGAGGTCGGCCCCGGCGGCCTTGGCGCGCTCGGCCAGCGGGCCGGCGGTCAGGCGCTGGAAGCGGGCCGGCCAGACCGCGCTTGCGATCCCCCGCCCCATGGCCGCCTCGTCGATGCGGGGATCGGCCAGCGCCAGCAGGGCGGCGACGGCCAGGCCGGCATTGGCGAACTGGTGCTCGCCGAGCAAGGACGGAGCCGGCAGGTCCAGCAGACGGTCCTGCATCTGGACCAGCAGCCGGCCCCGCTCGTTCCAGGCGTCGAAATCGCGGCCCATCAGGGTCAGTTCGACGCCGGCCAGGGCGGCCGTGGTCTCCAGCACGTCTTCGGCTTCGCCATGCTGGCGGGCCGAGACAGCCGACGCGTCCGGCTTGATGATCCCGGCCTTTTCGACGGCGATCTTGGCGATGGTGTCGCCCAGGAACTCGCGATGGTCGATGTCCACCGGGGCGATGACGCAGACCGCCGGCCTCTGGATGACGTTGGTGGCGTCCAATATGCCGCCCAGCCCGACCTCGACGATGCACAGATCGGCCGGAACCTCGGCGAAGGCGACGAAGGCGGCGGCCGTGGTGATCTCGAAGAAGGTGATCGGCAGGCCGGCGTTGGCGGCCTCGACACGGTCCAGCACATCAGCCAGATGGGCGTCGGTGATCAGGGTTCCGGCCAGGCGGATCCGTTCGGCGAAGCGCACCAGATGCGGCGAGGTGAAGACGTGGACCTTGAGCCCGGCCGCCTCGGCCATGGCCCGGAGATAGGCGACCGTCGAGCCCTTGCCGTTGGTGCCGGCCACGTGGATCACCGGCGGCAGGCGGTCCTGCGGATCGCCCAGCGCCGCGCAAAGCCGCCGCATCCGGTCCAGCGACAGGTCGATCAGCTTGGGATGCAGCGCCTTGAGCCGCTCGAGCGCGGCGTCGTGAGCGCGGAGATGCTCGGCCAAGTTCGAGCTCAAGCCGCCTTGCGGTTGCGGCCCATCATCAGGGTGCCCAGGATCGAACCCAGCACCTGCGGCAGGTCCTTGCGGTGAGTGACGCGGTCGACCATGCCCTTCTCGACCAGATATTCCGAGCGCTGGAAGCCCGGCGGCAGGGTCTCGCGGATGGTCTGCTCGATGACGCGCGGACCGGCGAAGCCGATCAGGGCGCCCGGCTCGGCCAGGTGAACGTCGCCCAGCATGGCGTAGGAGGCGGTGACGCCGCCGGTGGTCGGGTCGGTGAGGACCACGACATAGGGCAGGGCCGCGTCCTTCAGCTCGTTGATGGCCAGGGTCGTGCGGGCCATCTGCATCAGCGACAGCGCGCCTTCCTGCATCCGGGCGCCGCCGGCGGCGGTGAAGGCGATCATCGGGACTTCACGCTCGAGCGCGGCCTTGGCGGCGGCGATGAAGCCCTCGCCCGCGGCCATGCCCAGCGAACCGCCCATGAAGGCGAAGTCCTGGACCAGCACCACGGCGTCGACGCCGGCGACCTTGCCATAGCCGATGGCCATGGCGTCGGGCTCGCCGGTGGCCTTGCGAGCCGCGGCCAGGCGATCCTTGTAGGGCTTGCCGTCCGAGAAATGCAGCGGATCCTCGGCGACCGACGGGGTCGGCAGGGCCTCGTACTGGCCGTCGTCGAACGTGAACTTGAAGCGGGCTTCGGGCCCGATCCGCATGTGGCGACCGGCCGGGGTGACCCACAGGGCCGCCTCCAGGTCGGAGCGGAAGATCATCTCGCCCGTGTCGGGACACTTGACCCAGAGGTTCTCGGGCGTCTCGCGCTTGGCGAACGCGCCGCGCACGCCCGGCGCGATCCGCGACAGCCAGCCGCCTCGGCGGTCCGTCGCCACTTTCTTGTCGCCCTTTTTCGGGTCCTGGGGTTCAGCCATAGCCATAGCCTTAGAGCCTCACTTCGTCCCGACTCGCGCCGAACACACAGCCTTAGCCAGCTCCGACGCCTTGAGAAGAACCTTCTCGGTCACGTTTTCGTTCAACTGGGCCGCGGACTCGATTTCGTCGACGAGCGCGGAGCCCACCACGGCGGCGTCGGCCACGCGGGCGACGGCGGCGGCCTGCTCAGGGGTGCGGATGCCAAAGCCCACCGCGACCGGCAGGCCCGAGGCCTTGCGCAGCCGCTCGACGGCGGGCGCGACATCGGCGACGTCGGCCGACTTCACCCCGGTCACGCCGGCGACCGAGACGTAGTAGACGAAGCCCGAGGTGCGGCGGACCACCATCGGCAGGCGCGCATCGTCGGTGGTCGGCGCCGCCAGACGGATCAGGGCGATACCTTCGGCCTCCAGCGCATCCGTCAGCGGATCGGCTTCCTCGGGCGGACAATCGACGATGATCAGGCCGTCGACGCCGGCCTTGGCGGCGGCGACGGCGAAGCTTTCGAAGCCGCGGTTCAGCACTGGGTTCAGATAGCCCATCAGGATGACCGGCGTGTCCTGGTCGCCCTCGCGGAAGGCGCGGACGATGTCCAGCGTCCCGTTCAGCGTCATCTTCTGGGCCAGGGCGCGCTGGCTGGCGCGCTGGATGGTCGGCCCCTCCGCCATCGGGTCCGAAAATGGAAAGCCCAGCTCGATCAGGTCGGCGCCGGCGGCCGGCAGGCCCTTGACGATCTCGAGCGCGGTCGCCGCGTCCGGATCCCCGGCCATGACGTAAGCCACGAAAGCGGCGCGGCCCTCGGCCTTCAGCGCCGCGAAGCGACGGTCGATGCGGTCTTTGGTCAAGCGGTCTGTACCCTAGATCGTCCGCCCGAGGGCGTCGGCCACGGTGAAGATGTCCTTGTCGCCCCGGCCCGACAGGCACAGCACGATCACGCCGCCCTCGCCGATCTCCTTGGCCAACTGCGGCAGCTTGGCGATCGCGTGGGCGCTTTCCAGGGCCGGGATGATGCCCTCGAGCTCGGCGCACAGCTGGAAGGCCTTCAGGGCCTCGTCGTCGGTACAGGTCAGGTACTGCGCCCGGCCGATGTCGTGCAGGAACGAGTGCTCGGGACCGATGCCCGGATAGTCCAGGCCCGCCGAGATCGAGTGGGCGTCCAGGATCTGGCCGTCCTCGTCCTGCAGCAGATAGGTCTTGTTGCCATGCAGGACGCCCGGACGGCCGCCGGTCAGGGACGCGGCGTGCTTGTCGGTCTCCAGGCCGTGGCCCGAGGCCTCGACGCCGTAGATCTTGACGCTCTCGTCGGCCAGGAACGGGTGGAACATGCCGATGGCGTTGCTGCCGCCGCCGACGCAGGCGACCACCGCGTCGGGCAGCCGGCCTTCCATTTCCTGGATCTGCTCGCGGGTCTCGGTGCCGATCACCGCCTGGAAATCCCGAACCATGGCCGGATAGGGATGCGGGCCGGCGGCGGTGCCGATCATGTAATAGGTGTCGTCGACATTGGTGACCCAGTCGCGCATCGCCTCGTTCATGGCGTCCTTGAGGGTCGCCGCGCCCGAGGTCACCGGGCGGACTTCCGCGCCCAAGAGGTTCATGCGGAAGACGTTGGGCTTCTGCCGGGCGACGTCGACCGCGCCCATATAAACCACGCAAGGCAGGCCGAAGCGGGCCGTGACGGTGGCGCTGGCCACGCCGTGCTGGCCCGCGCCGGTCTCGGCGATGATCCGTGTCTTGCCCATGCGCTGGGCCAGCAGGATCTGGCCCATGCAGTTGTTGATCTTGTGCGCGCCGGTGTGGTTCAGCTCCTCGCGCTTGAAATAGATCTTCGCGCCGCCGAGGTGGCGGGTCAGGCGCTCGGCGAAATAGAGCGGGCTGGGCCGGCCGACATAGTGCGTCAGGTAGCCCTTGAGCTCGTTCTGGAAGCTCGGATCGTTCTTGGCTTCCGTGTAGGCGCGGTCCAGCTCCAGCACGAGCGGCATCAGCGTCTCGGCCACATAGAGGCCGCCGTAGTCGCCGAAGCGGCCCTTGGCGTCAGGATAGGCCGACCAGTCGTTAGGCTTTGCGGGGGCGTTCAAGAGCTCACCAAAGGCTAGACGCGTTTGACGGCGTCGAGGAACGCCGCGATCAGAGCCGGGTCCTTTAGGCCCGGACCGCGCTCCACGCCAGAGGAAACGTCCACCAGCGGGGTTCCGGAGACCCGGATCGCGTCCGCCACGTTCCACGGATCGAGGCCGCCGGCCAGGAAATGCGGGCGAGAAAAGCGCCGATCGGCCAGCAGTCCCCAGTCGAACCGTGCGCCTGTGCCCCCGGGCAGGGCGGAGCCTTCCAGCGGCCTGGCGTCGAACATCAGGTGTTCGGCGACGCCATCGAAGGCCGTGGCCTGGTCGACATCGGCGGAGGACGACACCGAGAAGGCCTTGATCACGCCGACGCCGGCGCGGGCGGCGATCTCGCGGACCCGCGAGGGCGTCTCCTTGCCGTGAACCTGGATCAGGTCGGGCCGCATCGTGGACATCAGGCGGTCGATCAGGGCGTCGTCGGGATCGACCGTTACGGCGACGGTCTTCACGCCGCGACCGCGCCACATTTCGCCTTTGGCCGGCTCGACCAGCCGCGCGGCGGTCTCGGGCGCGACGTCGCGCGGGCTCTTGTCGAAGAAGACGAAGCCCAGGAACGCCGCCCCGCCATCGAAGGCGGCCTTCACCGTCTCGGGCGTCGACAGTCCGCAGATCTTGGCCCCAAGGGCGGGAATGCTCATGGTGCGGGGGAGTTACGTGCGGGGCAGGCAGGATGCAAGCCCTGGGCTTCTGAAGACACCCCCCTCCCCCGTCCAGGGAGAGGGAACGTGTTTCATCGACCTCGCGCCGTGCGGCTGCGAGTGGGATGGGGAGGCGACGGAGCGGCCGGGCGAACCCGGAGACCGTGAGGTTTGTTGTGTTTCGGCTCGCTTGACCGCTCCGCCAGGCTGTTCTTGCCCGTGAGGATGGGGGGCGTGAGCGTCTTTCAGCTC
>Ga0255334_1000656_pt1 | contig 23795 bp, 24 predicted proteins | sample EtOH5_35cm_T3_12_FD_202080 | JGI IMG/M metagenome (GOLD analysis project Ga0255334, IMG submission 202080) | Sandy soil microbial communities from University of British Columbia, Vancouver, Canada - EtOH5_35cm_T3_129 | ecosystem: Engineered > Artificial ecosystem > Sand microcosm > Unclassified ... | reverse complement strand
CCCCTTCTGGCGCCCGACATAGGTGAAGAGGGTGCTGCCCTGCGCCAGCCAGGGCAAGGTGAACTTCACCGTGCGGGTCTGCGCCAGCGCCGGCCCGCCCAGCAACGGCAGGCCGGCCGCGGTCACCCCCGCCGACAGCAGGGCGCGGCGGGAGGGATCTGTCGGTCGGGTCATCGGCATGTTCTCTCCTTCAAGCCCCGCCAGGTCAGGCGGCCATTTCCACGACATTCGGCAGCAGCGGGCTGTCGGTCATCTGCAGGTTGGTGCCGCGGATCGCCAGGATCGGGTGCAGCAGCTGCCTCGCCTTCACCTCGACGCCATTGCTGTCGCGCAGCACCCATTCGCCTTCCAGCACCTTGAAGGCGGAAAGGTCGGCGGGCTTGCCGACCTCGATGCGGCCCAGGCTATCCGCCTTGCCCAGCATCTTCGCCGCATTGCTGGTGGTCATCTCCACGAGCCTGGGCAGCGACACGCCGAGCGCCAGCAGCTCGCTCATCGCATGATGCAGCCCATAGGGGGTGGAGAAGGGCAGCGAGGCTTCCTCGGGCGGTTCCATCTCCGCGGTGTCGGTGAACATGCCGCGGTACCAGCGGCCGCCATCGGGGAATTTGATGTTGTAGCCGTGCAGATCGGCACCGATCGTGTCGGGCAGGATGCCCGCGGCCAGCACCGCCTTGGCATTGTCGAAGCTGAAATGCGCGCCGCGGCCGACGTCGATCTTCACGCCCTTGGCCAGCGCCTCGAAGATCAGCGGATGGATCGAACCGTCGCGATTGACGAAGCCGGAGGGGTAGCGCGTGAAGGGATGCGCCAATATGTCGCCGGCCTCCAGCAGCGGCACCACCTCGGCGATGATCGCCTGGGGATCGATCTTGCTGCCCGGCGCCTCGGGCCAGAGCGTGCCGAGATGCACATAGGTCGGCACCCCGAGTTCGCGGCCGGCCTGCTTGGCCAGCTTCAGCGATTCGATGCCCCAGCGGGAATAGCCGCCGGGTTCGGCATGCGCCTTGATGCCGCGCACGATGTCCTTGTGCTCGCGCCCGGCCTTCACGATGGCATCGACATTGATGCCGCTGGGACCGTAGAGATCGACATAGCGATGCCCGAGCAGCCCGCCTGCCAGATAGGCGGAGATGAAGCAGAACACATTGCTCGCCGAGGGTTGCACGACATACTGCCGGAAGCCGAGGATGGTCAGCGCCGAGGGCCCGCCCTGGTCCACCACCGTGGTGATGCCGCTGCGCATGCCGACCAGATCGGCGTTCAGCCCGAAATCGCCGGTGACATGTTCGTAGATGTGGCAATGGGTGTCGATCAGCCCCGGCGTCAGCACCGCGCCCTTCAGATCGACGATTTTTGTGCCGCGCGGGGCGGCGATGCTCTCGGCGATGGCGGCGACGATGCCCTGGGCCAAAGCGACGTCGCGGATGGCGTCCAGACCGCTGGCGGGGTCGATGACCCGCGCGCCCTTCAGCACGACGTCATAGGCCTTGGGCAGCGCCTGCACCGTCCCCGGCATGCGGGCGGCGGCGGGCAGCTTGGCCGCGGCGGGCTTCTTCTTGGCGGCAGTCGCCTTCGCGGGTTTCTTCGGATCAGCCATGGCTATGGGTCTCCCTGGTATCGGCCCCGGCCGGAGCGGCAGGGGGGAAGGCGGCGGCCAGAAAGCCGTCGAGCAATGCGACGAAGGTGTCCGGCTGTTCGACCGGGATGATGTGGCCGGCGCCGGCGACGATGCTGTGCCCGGCGCGCGGGATCAGCGCGGCGATCTCGGCCTGGGCGGCGAGGGGCGTCAGCCGGTCGGCATCGCCCGAGACCACCAGCACCGGCACCGCGATGCCGGGCAGCATCGGGCGCAGATCCATCCCGAAGGCGGCCCGCGTCGCCGCCGCGATCGGCCCCGCCGGCATCGCTTTGCGCCAGGCGATGAAGCGCGCGAGTTCGCCCGGCCGGGCCTGCCGCCAGCCGGGGCTGAAGATGCTCTCGGCGGCGACCACCGCGGCGGCTTCGGGGCCGGCTTCGGCCATGGCCTGCAGCCGCGCTTCCATCTTGGCCTCGCCGGCCGGATCGGTGTGGCAGGCGGTGGCGACCAGCACGAGGGCGGCGACCAGATCGGGCCGTTCCGCCGCCAGGCGCTGCGCCACCATGCCGCCCTGCGACAGCCCGACCAGGCAGACCTCGCGCAGCCCCAGCGCATCCAGCAGCGCCGCCCAGTCCTGCGCGAACATCGCGATGTCATAGGGCTCGTCCGGCGCATCCGACCCGCCATGGCCGCGGGTATCGCCGGCGATGGCGTGGTAGCGCGGTGCCAGCCGCGTCAGCGTCGGATGCCACAGGCTGTGGTCCCAGCCGAGGCCGTGCAGGAACACCACGGGCCGGCCCTGGCCGGCCTCGGCGAACTGCATCGTCAGCCTCGGGGTCGCGACCCGACGCAGGGCCGTGCCGGGGCCGGGGAGGAACCAGCCGGTCATCCGCGCCACCAGCGCCGCGCGCCTGCCTCAGCCAGTACCACCAGCGCGTAGAGCGCGAAGCCGACCACGCAGAGCCCGATCAGCGCGGCAAAGATCCCGGCGGTGTCCGCGCGGGAACTGGCATGCAGGATGAAGTAGCCGATGCCGGCCTGGGAGGTGACGAATTCCCCCACCACCACGCCGATCACCGCCATGGTCGCGGCGATCTTCAGCCCGCTGAACAGATAGGGTAGCGCGAAAGGGATGCGCACCGAGACGAAGGTCTGCAGCGGCGTAGCCCCGATCGCGCGGCACAGCAGCAGGATATGCCGGTCGGCCCGCGACAGCCCCGCGAAACAGGCGATGGCGACGGGAAACAGGCTGATGAACACCGCGAAGGTGACCCGCGCCGGCGATCCGATCCCCATCCAGATCACGAACAGCGGCGCCAGCGCGACCTTCGGGATCACCTGGAACAGCACGAGGTTCGGGTAGAGCGCATCGCGCAGCCAGGCCGAGGCCGACATCACCAGCGCGATGACGATGCCGACCACGGCGGCGATGCAGAAGGTCAGCAGCGATTCCGTGCCGGTGACACCGGCGTGATGGGCGATCTCCGGCCCCGCATCGACCAGCCGCGCCAGGATGCTGGTCGGTGCCGGCAGCAGCACGTCGGGGATGGCGCCGAGGCGTGCCGTCGCCTGCCAGCCGCCCAGCACGATCACGCCGACGGCGCCGGGCAGCAGCACGCGCGGGCCGATCTCGCGCCACGCCTCGCGGGCCAGGGATTCGCTCATTCCGCGGCGACCGCCTCGGGCGCGGGGCGGCTGCGCGGCGGCTCGATCAGCGCGCGCAACCCGCTGCAGATCCGGTTGAACTCCACCGATTCCTGGATGCCGGCGCGGCGCGGGCGTTCGAAGGGGATACGCAGATCCTCGACGATGCGGGCGGGGCGGCGGGTCATCACCAGTACGCGGTCGGCCAGGAACACCGCCTCGCGGATCGAATGGGTGACGAAGAGCGCGGTCTTGGTCTGCTTCTCCCAGATGTCCATCAGCGCTTCGTTCATCTCGTCGCGGGTGATGGCATCCAGCGCCGAAAACGGTTCGTCCATCAGCAGGATGTCGGGATCGGTCACCAGTGCGCGGCAGATCGCCGCACGCTGGCGCATGCCGCCGGAAAGCTCGTGCGGGCGCTTGCTCTCGAAGCCGCGCAGCCCGACCATCTCGATCAGCATCTTTGCCCGGTCGCGGGCCACGGCCATGTCGCGGCCCTGGATACGGGCGGGGAAGAGCACATTGTTCAGCACCGATTTCCACGGCAGCAGGGTGCTGTCCTGGAACATCACGCCGATGCTGCTGCGCGGCCCGGCGATCGGCGCGCCATCCAGGCGGATGCTGCCCTCGGTGATGGTCTCCAGCCCCGCGCACATCATCAGCAGCGTGGATTTGCCGCAGCCCGAAGGGCCGAGGATCGCCACGAACTCGCCCTTGGCGGCGGCGAACGACACCCCGGCCACCGCCTCGATCCGGTCGGTCCGGGTGTGGTAGATCTTCCTGACCCCGGCCGCCTCGATGTAGCCCTCGGTCACCGGCGCCATCTCCTCAGGACAGGATACGTTGGTATTCGGCGGCGCTGGCCGTGGCCGTCGCCCATTCCTCGGGGGTCAGCCTGATCGTGCCGGCGAGCGCATTGGTCATCGTCGCCTCCCGCGTCGGGCGCGGGTCGCCGGGGCTCGCGACGTTTTCCATCACAAGGGCGGTCATCGCATCCCAGGCCGCATCCGGGATCACCCCCAGCCCGCCCTGCTTCGGCGGATCGGCGATCATGGTGGAGCGGAAGATGCCGAGCCCGATGCGGATCTGGTCGCGCGCGCCGGTGGCCAGGGCCGCCTCCGGCACCGCGGTGAAGAACAGGTTCATCGCGTCATCGGGATCGAGGAGCGTGTAGCGGATGCCGCGCATCAGCGCCGTGACCATCCCCGCGCAGGTCTGCGGTTCCTTCTGCAGCCGGTCCGGCTGGGTCAGCAGGACGTTGCTGTACAGCGGCAGACCGGCGGCGCTGTAGAGCATGTAGCGCACCGGGAAATGCAGCGCGCCGAACAGCGGCGCCATGCTGCTGGCGAAGCCGCAGATCGAATCCGCCTTGCCCTCCACCAGCAGCCGCTGGCGCAAATTGGGATCGGTCTGCATCAGCCGGACCTTGCTCAGATCCACCCCGATCCGCTTGGCCCAGGCCGGCAGGAAGGGGTATTCGCCGGAGGTGACGGTGCCGGCGAGGCTGTGCCCCTCCAGATCCTTGGGCGTCTTGATCGGGCCATCGGCCGGCACTGCGATCCCCATGGTCGCGTCATAGCCGCAGCAGGCCAGCGAGATCATCGGCAGCCCCTTGGCCACCTGCTGGATCGCCGAAGAGGCCGCCGCCAGCCCGAAGTCGAACCGCCCCGCGCCGACCGCCTGGGCCGCGGCGACCGAGCCATAGCCACGGCTGATGGTCACATCCAGCCCGGCCTCGGCGAAATAGCCCTTGGCCTTGGCCACCTGGGTGAAGAGGTTGGAGCCCTCCGCCAGCCAGGGCAGGGTCAAGGTGACCGGCTTCAGCCCCTGCGCGGCGGCGCCGCGGCCCAACAGGGCCGGGGCCGCGAGGGCGAGGAGCAGCGGGCGGCGACGGATCGCGCCGTGCCGGGAGGAAGCGGGCCGGGAAGAGGCGGGATCGGTTGTCATGCCCCGGGTGTCGCAAGGGCTGTGCCAGCCGCGACCGCAGCTTCCCGGGCGCCCCTGCCGGTTGCCGGGCAGGGCATGAGCAGCGCGTTAGGGCAGTTGCACCCCGGCCGTTGAGATATCGATACCTTGTTCCGGCGACCGGGTGCATCCAGGAAACCGCCAGGCATGGCGGCGGTCAACCGCCCCGCCCCTCACCCCGGCGCGACCTCGTCGAGAAACGCCCCGACCGCCACCCAGGCGGCCGCGGCGCCGCGCGGGTTGCGATCCGCCCGCAGGATCGAGCTGCCATGCGCGCCCGCGGCGGGGCGGAACTGCCGCCTGGGGCGGCCCCGGGTCGCGGCGAGCAGCGCCGCGGCCTCCGCCTCCTCACCGACATCGGAGGTGACGAAGACCGGGCAGGTCAGCCGCCCCGCCGCGCCGCGTACCGAGACGCCGCTGAGGAACGCCCCGGGCGAGAAGGCGAGCGCCGCCGACACCGCATCCCCCGAGCCGGCCGCGAGCAGGAAGACCAGCGCCGGGGAATAGCTGCTGCCCCAGACCAGCACCGGCCCTTGCGGGTCGCATTGCCGTGCCCAGGCCAGCGCCGCCGCCAGGTCCGGCAAGGCCGCGCGATAGCCGGGATCGCGCGCGAACCGGGCCGCCGTCTCGTTCTGCCGGCCCCAGCCGCTGCCGCCGGAGCGCTGGTCGATCGCCAGGCTGTCGAAGCCGCGCCGCGCGAGTTCGGGGGCGATGGTGGCATATTCGCCATGGTTGGACCCCGCTATGTGGAACAGCAGGATAGTGCCGCGACGGTGGCCTCTGGCTGCGGCCGCCTCGGCCGCGACCCGGACCCGTCGGCGGCCGTCAGCTGCAGCGTTTCGGCGGCGGCGATGCGGGGCGCGAGCAGCCCCAGCCCGGCCAGGGCGGCAAGATGGCGGCGCCCCAGCCTGGCGCACGCAGGCGGCGTGGTGGGAAGGACAGGCATCGGGACGCTTCTCCGATGGCGCCGGGGCGGCGCCTGCCCTTGCTTCGCCGCCGCCGCCGCGGCGGTTGGCCCGCGCCCCTCAGCTGACCGAGGCGAGTCCGCTTTCCTCGTTGACCGCCCAGACCCGCCAGTCGCTGCCGCGCTTTTCCAGCCGCGTCAGCGACAGGTTGCGGATCGAGAACTGCAGCACCTGATGCGGCGTGATCCCGGTGGCATGAGCGATGGCGCCGCGGATGCTGCCGCCATGCGCCACGATCACCACATCCTTGCCGTGATGGGTCTCGGCCAAGCGCTCCATCACCGCACCGACCCGCAGCACCACATCGGCGAGGCTCTCGCCCCCTGGCGGCCGTTCGTCGGCGCCATGCGGCCAGAAGGGGTGCGCGGGGTGGATCATCCGCCGCGCCGCCTCGTCATGCGGCAGCCCCTGCCATTCGCCCAGGGTCTGTTCGCGCAGATGCTCCTCGACCGCCAGCGGCCGCGGCGCCAGCCCCGCATCGGCGGCGAAGATCGCCGCGGCCGTCGCATGAGTGCGCGACAGCGGGGTGACCACCCATTGCGCCTCGGCCGGCAGCCGCGCCGCCAGCCAGCGATAGGCCGCGACATCGGCCAGCAGCGACAGGCCGCAAAGCGGCACGTCCATGTCGCCATAGAGGACGGCACGGGCCGAGGGCTCCACCAGCGCGTGGCGGATCAGATAGAAGCGGGTTCCGGACATGCGCCCCCGCTTAGGGCCGAACCGCGCCGCAGGCCAGCGCCCGTCGCGCGTGGCGGCCCCGCATCCCGGTCAGGCCGAACAGCGCGGCAGCACGACGACCTCCGCCCCCGGCATCTCGGCCTGGATCGCGGCACAGATCGACCGGCTCAGCGCCTCCGCCCGCGCGAGCGGCAGGCCGGGGTCCAGCCCCAGCTCGATATGCACATGGATGGACTTGCCCGATTGCCGCGAGCGCACCGCCAGCAGCGCGTCATATTCGTTGAAATGCGCGACCAGCACACGGTTGATCGCCGCCTGACGTTCCTCGCCCAGGCTGCGATCGAGCAGGTCCGGCAGCGATTCCCGCCACAGCGACACCGTGACCGCCAGCATGATCAGCACCACGAAAAGCGTGCCGGCGAGATCGGCGAATTTGCTCGCCGCCCCGCCATGGTCGATGGCACCGACCGCGATCGCCACCACCACCACCACCGAGGCGAAGAGCTTGGACAGCCGGCTCCTGATCTGCCCGATCATGATCACCGAGGTGCCGTCCCGCCCCGCCCGCCACAGCGACCAGGCGGTGACAAGGTTGATCGCCACATTCACCGCCGCCAGCGCCGCGCTGACCGCCATGCCCATGGCCGGCTGCGCCACTGTCTCGGTCGTCAGCAGCCGGCCCAGCGCCTTGCTCGCAAGCCAGATGGCGCCAAGCGCCATGGCCAGCCCCACCACCAGGTTGACGAATTGCTCGAGCTTGCCCGAGCCGTATTCGTATTCGCTCATCCGCCCGCGCTGGATGCGCCGCAGCAGGCCATAGACCACCACCTCCAGCGCCAGCAGCAGCCCGCCGCGCACCGTCTCGGCCAGCAAGGTCAGCGATCCGCCCCAGATCGACACGATAACATAGGGAAACAGAATGCAGAGATCGAAGCCGATGCCGAGCAGCATCGAATTTTCCCGCGCCCGAGCCTCCGGCGACAGCTGGGCGGCCGAGGATGGCGCAAGGGTCTCATTCGAATCGGGCATGACATGACGATAGGAAGTCGCCCGGGAGATGTCCGTCATATTCGCGGACCGGTCATCGAAACGCGGCGCCCTGCGACAGCAGAAACACGGATCACGAAGGGCCTTGCGGCGCCTGTGCCGGGAGTCCTAGCCTCACTTGGCAAGCCGGAAAACCGGCAGACAAGGGAGTGGACGATGTTCGGCAGGCGGCTTTTCGGCCAGGCGACGCTCGGTGCGGCGCTGGTAGCAACCGGGGCGGCAACCCGGGCGCGGGCACAGAGCGGGCGGCCGATCACCATCGGCGTCTCCTGGTCCAACTTCCAGGAAGAACGCTGGCGCACGGATGAGGCGGCGATCCGCGCGACGCTGACCCGCCTCGGGGCGCAATACATCTCCGCCGATGCCCAGGCCAACAACGGCAAGCAGCTTTCGGACATCGAGGCGCTGCTGACCCGCGGCGTCAGCGCGCTGATCATCCTTGCCCAGGATTCCCAGGCCATCCAGCCGGCGGTGCGCCGCGCCCAGGCCGATGCCATCCCGGTGCTCGGCTACGACCGGCTGATCGAGGTCCCGGGCGTCTTCTATCTCACCTTCGACAATGTCGAGGTCGGGCGCATGCAGGCGCGCGCGGTGCTGCAGCGCAAGCCCACCGGCAACTACGTGCTGATCAAGGGCTCGTCCTCGGACCCCAACGCCGATTTCCTGGCCCAGGGCCAGCATGAAATGCTCAAGCCCGGCGTCGATGCCGGCACCATCCACATCGTCGGCGAACAATACACCGACGGCTGGCGGCCGGAGGTCGCGCAGCGCAACATGGAACAGATCCTGACCGCGCAGAACAACGCCGTGGATGCCGTGCTGGCCGCCAACGACGGCACCGCGGGCGGGGCCATTGCCGCCCTGACCGCGCAGGGCATGGCGGGGCGGGTGCCGGTCTCCGGCCAGGATGCGGATCATGCGGCGCTGAACCGCATCGCGCTCGGCACCCAGACCGTCTCGGTCTGGAAGGACAGCCGGGTGCTGGGCGCCCGCGCGGCGGAGATCGCCGTGGCCATGGCCGGCGGCACCGCCCCGGCGGCGGTGGATGGCGCCGCCAAATGGCGCTCGCCGGGCGGCATGTCGCTGGATTCCATCCTGCTGACGCCGGTGCCCATCACCATCGATAATCTTGCTTTGGTGGTGGATGCGGGCTGGATCCCGCGCGAACGCCTGTGCCGTGGCGTGTCCGGAAGCGATGCCCCCGCCGTCTGCCGGGGATGAAGCGCGGCATCCTGGGGAGCCTCGGCATCGATGCCCGGCTGGCGGCGCTGCTCGGCACGCTGGCGGTGATCTGGCTGGTGCTGCATGTGCTGACCGACGGCATCTTCCTGACGCCGCGCAACCTGTGGAATCTCGCCTCGCAAACCGCGGTGGTCGGGATCATGGCCTGCGGCATGGTGCTGGTCATCGTGACGCGGCGGATCGATCTCTCGGTTGGCTCCATCGCGGGCTGCGCCGGCATGGTCATCGCCGTGCTGCAGGTCGAGGTCTTCGCCCCCGGCACCTGGTGGAATCCCTGGGTGACCCTGGCGATCGGGCTGGCGGTGGGGGCGGCGATCGGCGCGGCGCAGGGGGCGCTGAACGCCTATCTCGCGATCCCCGCCTTCGTCGTGACCCTGGCCGGGCTGCTGATTTTTCGGGGCATCGCCTGGCTGATCACCTCCGGCCGCACCGTGGCGCCGATGGACCCAACCTTCCAGCTTCTGGGCGGCGGCTTCCAGGGCTCGATCGGCGACACCGCCTCCTGGGTGGTGGGGGCGCTCGGCGTCGCGGCCCTGACCTTCCTGCGGCTTTCGGCACGGGCGCGACGGCAGCGCTTCGGCTTCACGCCAAGGCCCTTGTGGACGGAGGCGGTGACGATCCTGCTGATGGCCGCGCTGATCCTCGGCTTTGTCGCGGTGATGAACAGCTACACGCGGCCGCGCACCGATATCGTGCAGGGCATTTCCATCCCCGTGCTGGTGCTGATCGGCGTCGCCTGCGCGCTGGAATGGCTGGCGCGGACCCGGCGCTTCGGCCGCTACGTCTATGCCATCGGCGGCAATCCGGAAGCCGCGCGGCTGGCCGGCGTGCCCAGCGCGCGCATCATCGTCGCGGTCTTCGCGCTGATGGGGTTTTTGGCCGCCCTGGCGGGGGCGGTGGCGACGGCGCGGCTGAATGCCGGCGCCAATTCCACCGGCGAACTGGCCGAGCTTTCGGTCATCGCCGCGGCGGTGATCGGCGGCACCTCGCTGGCCGGCGGTTCCGGCACGGTGGCCGGTGCCGTGCTCGGCGCGCTGATCATGCAGAGCCTGGACAATGGCATGGTGCTGCTCGGCCTGCCTTCGGCCTTGCGCAACGTCATCATCGGCGTGGTGCTGATCGTGGCGGTCTGGGCGGATGCGCTATGGCGCCGGCGGGCGGGTGGAACCCGGGGGGCGGAAGCATGACGATGCTCGTCGAGATGCGCGACATCCACAAGCAGTTCGGTGGTGTCGCGGCGCTGGACGGCGCCGAGCTTTGGCTGGAAGCCGGCGAAGTCCTCGGCCTGCTCGGCCATAATGGCGCCGGCAAGTCCACACTCGTAAAGGTGCTCTGTGGTGCCTATCCGGCCGATCGCGGCGAGATCCTGCTGGACGGCCAGCGCGTCGAAATACGCAACCCGCGCGATGCCCGCAAACTTGGAATCGAGACCATCCACCAGACCCTGGCGCTGGCCGACAATCTCGATGCCGTCGCCAATATCTTCCTCGGCCGGGAGATCGTGAAATGGGGTGGCGCGCTGGACCAGGCCGCCATGGACCACGCAGGCCAAAAGGTGCTGGCGCGGCTGAACCCGAATTTCACCAACCACCACGTCCCGGTCGGCAGCCTGTCCGGCGGGCAGCGCCAGGTCGTGGCGATCGCGCGCGCCATCCAGTTCCAGGCGCGGGTGCTGGTGATGGACGAACCCACCGCCGCCCTCGGCCCGGCCGAGACGGCGATGGTCGGCGACCTTGTTCGCCGCCTGCAAACCGAAGGCATGGGGCTGATCATCGTGAGCCATGATCTGCACGATGTGTTTTCGCTCTGCGGACGTCTGACGGTGATGAGGACCGGCCGCCCGGTCGGCCATGTGAGGACGCAGGACGTGACGCAGGATGATGTCTTGGGGATGATCATCGCCGGCCGGATGCCGGTCGCGGCATGAGCCAGGCGATCTATCCCAGCCTGCGCCATCGCGCGGTACTGGTCACCGGCGGCGCCACCGGCATTGGCGCCAGCGTGGTCGAGCATTTTTGCGCGCAGGGGGCCAGGACCGCCTTCCTCGATTTCGACGAGGCGGCGGGCCGGGCCGTGGCGGCGCGCACCGGTGCCGATTTCGTCCTCTGCGATCTGCGCGACATCGCCGCCCTGCGGGAGGCCATTGCCGGGCTTGCGCAAAAGCACGGGAATTTTTCGGTGCTGGTGAACAATGCCGCGCGCGACGACCGCCATGCGCTGGAAACCGTCGAGCCCGAGTTCTGGGACGAAAGGGTCGCCACCAACCTCCGCCACCAGTTCTTCGCCGCCCAGGCGGTGGCGCCGGGGATGAAGGCGGCGCGGTCCGGCTCCATCATCAACATGGGCTCGGTGTCCTGGCTGCTCAGCCAGGGCGGAATGCCGGCCTATACGGCCAGCAAATCCGGGGTGCGCGGGCTGACCCGCGGGCTTGCGCGCGACCTCGGCGGCTTCGGCATCCGGGTGAACGAGATCGTGCCGGGCTGGATCTTTACGGAACGGCAGGAAACGCTCTGGGCCACCCCCGAAAGCGTCGCCGAGACCATGAAGCGCCAATGCATCCCCGAAAAGCTCCGCGCCCCGGATGTCGCGCGCATGGCGCTGTGGCTCGCCGCCGACGACAGCCGCCTGGTGACCGCGCAGAGCTTCGTGGTGGATGGGGGCAGCATCTGAGCCCCAGCTGATGACCCCCCGGCTGGTGGTCCGGCCCGGCCTCGCCTAAAATCCTTGCATGCTCCCCGCCATAGACTGTGCCGCGCTGACCAAGCGCTATGCCGATGACGCGCCCGCGGCGGTGGAGGATCTCTCCTTCACCATGCCGCGCGGCGCCACCTGGGGGCTGCTCGGCGGCAATGGCGCGGGCAAGACCACCACCATCGCCATGCTGCTCGGCTTGCTGATCCCCAGTTCGGGGCGGGTCAGCGTGCTCGGCCACGACATGGCGACCGCCCGTTTTTCGGCGCTGGCGCGGATAAATTTCTCCTCACCCTATGTTTCGCTGCCGCATCGGCTGAGCGTGCGGGAAAACCTGACCGTCTATGGCCATCTCTATGGCGTGCCACGCGCCAAACGGCGGATCGCGGAGCTGGTCGAACGCTTCCAGATGGGCGATTTCATCGACCGTGCCGCCGGCAGTCTTTCCGCCGGGCAGAAGACCCGGGTCGCCATCGCCAAGGCGCTGATCAACACCCCCGACCTGCTGCTGCTGGACGAACCGACCGCGAGCCTCGACCCCGACACCGGCGACTGGGTGCGCGGGTTGCTGGAGAGCTACAGCGCCGAGACCGGGGCGGCGATCCTGCTCGCCAGCCACAACATGGCCGAGGTCGAGCGCCTGTGCAGCCATGTGTTGATGCTGAAGCAGGGCCGGGTGGTGGACAGCGACAGCCCGGCCGGGCTGCTGCGCAAATACGGGCGCGACGACATGGAGCAGGTTTTTCTCGACATCGCCCGCGACCGCGCCGGCCCGGGGCGCGCGGCGTGAAACCCTCCGCGCGCCGCATCTGGGGGCTGGTCTATCGGCATCTGTGCCTCTACCGCAGATCCTGGCCGCGGGTGGCGGAACTTGCCTATTGGCCGACATTGCAGATGATCGTCTGGGGCTTCGTCACCGCTTATCTCGCCGGGGTGCAGGGCAGCTTCGGCTCGGTCGCCGCGGGGATGCTGCTCGGCGGGGTGCTGCTTTGGGAGGTGGCGCTGCGCTCGCAGATGGGCTTTGCGATCTCCTTCCTGGAGGAGATCTGGTCGCGCAACCTCGGCCATATCTTCGTCAGCCCCTTGCGCCCGGCCGAGCTGGTTGCGGCGCTGATGGCCATGAGCGTGGCGCGCATGCTGGTGGGCGTGCTGCCGGCGATCGGTCTCGCCTGGCTGTTCTACGGTTTCGGGCTTTTCGCCATGGGGCCGGTGGTGGTGCTGTTCTTCGTCGCATTGGTCGCCATGGGCTGGGCCGTGGCGCTCGGCGTCACCGCGATGATCCTGCGCCATGGCGCGGGGGCCGAGGCGCTGGCTTGGTCGGTGCTGTTCGGCCTCGCCCCCTTCTCGGCGGTGTTCTACCCGGTCGCGATCCTGCCGCATGGCATGCGGGAAGTCGCCTGGCTGGTGCCCGCCTCGCATGTGTTCGAGGGCATGCGCGCGGCGCTGCTCGACGGGCGCATCGCCTGGTTCGAACTCGGCGCGGCCTTCGGCCTCGATCTGCTTTGGCTGGCGGCGGGGGTCGCGATCTTCATGGGCCAGCTGCGGGCCGCGCGGCAACGCGGCGCGCTGCTCGGCATGGGGGAGTGACGTAACCCGCGGTTAAGTCCGCCCGGTGCAGCTTGCGGCCTCCCGGCAAGCGGAAACGGACCGACATGCGCTTACTCGACAATCTGGCGGTTGGACGAAAACTCACCGCCTCGGCAATCCTGACCCTCTCGCTGCTGGGCGGGCTGAGCGTGCTGGCGGAACTGGGGCTTGAAGGCCTGGTCGCGGACCAGCGGGAGCTGAGCAACAGCATCGCCGCCAACCAGCACATGCAGGCCGCGAATGCCGAGATGCGCTCCATTCCCGGCCTGCTGAGCAACATCGAGCTGGAGCAGACCGCCGATGGCGTCACCAGCCTCGCCACCGCCGCCGCCGCGGCCGTCGGCCGCGCCAAGGTCGAGATCCAGGCCAGCGGCGCACTGATGCCCCCCGGCCCCGCACGCGACGGCACGACCGAGGCGCTGGCGGCGATCGAGGCTTATGACGCCGGCATCGCCTCGGTCGCCGCCGCCCGGCAGGCCTTGCTGGCGGCGCGCGACGAACGCCTGTTTCCCCGTTCCAACGACTACGACCAGGTGTTCGAGGCGGTGCAGTCCGGCATCGAATTCGACCTGCGCAACAATGACGCGGCCGAGGAGGTGCGCCAGCGCCTGATGACCTTCCACAATGCGCTGAACGACGTGCGGCTCGGTGCGCAGCGCTACCTCGTGACCGGCGATGCGGACCAGCTGCGCCGGGTGCGGCGCGGTTCGGCGCAGCAGCGGGTGCATCTGCGCGGGCTGCGTTCGCTGCTGGAACAGGCGCGTCTGACCCAGGATCTGTCGCGGATCTCCGCCAATGCCGATGGCATCGTCCAGGCCGCCGATGAGGTGATCGCCGCCAATACCTCGCTGATCCAGACGCGGCAGGAGCTGGCGGTCTCGGCCGAGCAGCGCTTCACCACCATCTTCGACCAGATGACCCGTGCCGTGGCCGATGGCGTCGTGCAGAGCCAGCTCAGCGTCGCCGGGACGATCAGCGCCACGCGCTGGACTGTGATGGGCTTCGGCGCCGCCATGGTGGTGATGCAGCTGGTTTCCGCGGGCCTGGTCGCCAATTCGATCAGCAGCCCGATGCGACGCCTGGCCGCGACCATGCGCGGCATCGCCGAAGGCAATACCGCCCTCGAAGTCGCCGACCGCGACCGCAAGGACGAGATCGGGCGCATCGCCGCCGCGCTGGAAAGCCTGCGCCAGACCGCGGCCGAGGCCTTCAAGCGCGGCCAGATGCTGGAACAGCTGCCGGTCGGCGTGATGCTGGCCGACCCCAAGGACGACTTCCGCATCGTCGCGATGAACGCCGAAAGCGTGAACATCATGCGGCGGGTCGAGGAGACCTTGGGCATCAAGGCCGAGTCTCTTCTGGGCCAGAGCATCGACGTCTTCCATCGCGACGCCGCGCATCAGCGGGCGATGCTGGCCGACATGTCGCAGCTGCCGCACCGCACCCGCATCACCCTGGGCAAGGAGACGCTCGATCTGACCGTCTCGGCCATCACCGATGCGTCGGGCGCCTATGTCGGGCCGATGCTGGCCTGGGCCGTGGTGACCGAGCAGACCCGCCTCGCCGATACCTTCGAGCTCGAGGTCGGCGGCGTGGTCAATGCCGTGGCGGCCGAGGCGCACCAGGCCCAGACCGCCGCCCGCGCCCTCCGTGAAGCGGCGGCGACCTCGGGCGCCGAGGCGGCGGCGGTGGCCGAGGCCTCGGGCCGCGCCCAGGCCGATGTCCAGGCGGTCGCCGCGGCGGCCGAGGAAATGGCAAGCTCGATCGCCGAGATCACCCGCCAGGTCAGCGATTCCGCTGCCGTCGCCAATCAGGCGGTGTCCGAGGCCCGCAGCACCGATGAGACGGTGCGCGGCCTTGCCGAAAGCGCCGGGCGGATCGGCGATGTCGTCCGCCTGATCGCCGGCATCGCCGGCCAGACCAACCTGCTGGCGCTGAACGCGACGATCGAGGCGGCGCGGGCCGGCGAAGCCGGCAAGGGCTTCGCCGTGGTCGCCTCCGAGGTCAAGAACCTCGCCGCCCAGACCGCCAAAGCGACCGAGGAAATCGGCGCCCAAATCAGCGCCATGCAGCACGCGACGACCGAGGCGGTCAGCGCCATCCGCGGCATCGGCGCCACGGTCGAACGCACCAGCGGCATCGCCACCGCCATCGCCGCGGCGGTCGAGGAACAGGGCGCGGCCACGCATGAGATCGCCCGCAGCGCGGCCCAGGTCGCCGAAGGCACCGGGATGGTCACCACCCGCATCCAGGCGGTGCGCAAGGCCGCGGATGCGACCGGCGCCTCGGCCGACAGCCTGCTGAGCGCCGCCGATACCCTGATCGCCTCGGCCAGCACCCTCAAGACGCGCTCGGCCGATTTCCTGAAGGCGGTGCGCAGCGCGTAGTCACCCCAAGGCCTCACCCCAAGGCACGCGCGATCCAGGCGGGGCGGGTGATGCGATAGAGCCGGTGCCGCCGCATCGGATGCCCCTCCGGCAGCCGCGGATGGTCGAATGTGCCATCCGCGGCCATGCCCAGCCGCTCCATCAGCCCCCAGGATCTTTCATTCGCGGCCAGGGTGAAGGCCAGGATCTCCGGCAGCCGCAAGGGGCCGAAGCCCGCGGCCAGGGCCAGCCGCGCCGCCTCCTCCGCGATCCCCTGCCGCTGGAAACCCGGCGCCAGCCGCCAGCCGATCTCCACCGCCGGGGTGAAACGCGCCTGCCAGGGGATGGTCATCAGGCCGCAGAGCCCGGCGAGCGTGCCGGTCGCGCGGTGCTCTATGGCCCAGAAGCCGAAGTCGTGCTCGGAAAAATGCGCGGCGATGCGGTCCTGGAAGGCATCGCTTTCCGCCCGCGTCAGCCGGGCCGGGAAATGGCGCATCACCTCGGCATCGCCGTTGATGGCAGCGAAAGCCTCGCGATCCGCCTCCGCCAGGGGACGCAGGGTGATCCGCGGCCCCTCCAGCATCATCGCGGCCATGGCCGCGTCGCATCGGCCAGATGCCGCGCCACCATCCAGGCCCGCGCCCAGACCGGGCCGCGCGCCGTCACCACCCGCAGCGGCCGCAGCCGGTAGCCCGGCCCCTCATAGGCCGCGAGCCGCCGGAGCGCGCAGACCGTGGGCCGGAACACCACGCCCGCGACGCTATCCGCCCCCGGCACCAGCGTCGGGTAGGGTGTCGCGCGAAAGGTCACGCGCCGAAACCCCGGCGCGCGCGCAGAAACCAGCCCGCGCGGCCGGCGCCCCGCCTTGGCCGCCAGCAGCGCCGGATCCAGCAGCGTTCCGTAGAGGAACAGCGGCCGTGCCATTCAGTGCCCCGCGTTCTCGCCCGAAAAATCCGGGGCCTGCAGGCCGCTGGCGGTGACCTGTTCGGCGATCTGCGCCTTCAGCCGTTCCAGCCCGGCCTCCGACGATGCCTCGGCCCGGGCCACCAGCACCGCCTGGGTATTGGAGGCACGCAGCAGCCACCAGCCATCCTCGGACAGCACGCGCACGCCATCCACATCCTGCACATTGGCGCCGGCGGTCGCCAGACGCGCCTTCACCTCGGCCACCACATCGAACTTGCGGTCGTCGGGGCAGTCGAAGCGCAGTTCGGGGGTGTTGATCAGCACCGGGAAGGCGTGGCGCACATCCGAAAGCTTGCCCGTCATCCGCGACACGATGCCGAGCAGCCGGATCGCCGAATAAGGCGCGTCGTCAAAGCCGTACCATTTGTCGGCAAAGAAGATGTGACCCGACATCTCGCCGGCCAGCGGCGCCCCGGTCTCGGCCATCTTGGCCTTGATCAGCGAATGCCCGGTCTTCCACATCAGCGGCACGCCGCCGGCCTTCTCGACCTCGTCGAACAGCAGCTGGCTCGCCTTCACATCGGCGATGATGGTGGCCCCGGGCCGTTCGCGCAGCACGTCGCGCGCCAGCACCACCAGCAGCTGGTCGCCGAAGAACATCACGCCCTCATTGTCGACGATGCCGATGCGGTCGGCATCGCCGTCGAAGGCGATGCCGAGATCGGCGCCGGCCTCCTTCACCTTGGCGATCATCTGCTCGAGGTTCTTCAGCACGGTCGGGTCGGGGTGGTGGTTCGGGAAATTCCCGTCGATCTCGCCATTGATGATGATGTGCTTGCCCGGCAGCTTCGCGGTCATCATGCGGGTGATCTCCGCCCCCGAGCCACTGCCCGGGTCCCAGACCACCTTCAGCGCGCGGGGGCCGCCGTCGTAATCCTGCAGCATGCGGGCGATATAGGCCTCGCGCAGATCGACGGTTTCCGACGAACCAGGCTTGGCCTCGATAACATCGCCCGCCGCGGCCATGCGGCCGAGGTCCTGGATCTGGGTGCCGAAGAAGGGCTTCTTGCCCAGCATCATCTTGCAGCCATTGTAATCGGGCGGGTTGTGGCTGCCGGTGATCATCGCCGCGCCATCGGTCTTCAGCGCGTAGGAGGCATAGTACAGCAGCGGCGTCGGGCCGCAGCCGACGCTGCTGACCTTCATGCCGCTGGCGACGAGGCCCGCGATCAGTGCTTCCTCCAGCATCGGCGAGGACAGCCGCCCGTCCCGCCCCGTCGCGACATGCGATCCGCCGTTTCGCGCGACGATGGTGCCGAAGGCGCGGCCGATCGCGAAGGTGTCCTCCGCCGAGAGGGTTTTCCCGACGATCCCGCGGATGTCGTATTCGCGCAGCGAGGTCGGGTCGAAGCTGTGGCTGAAGCTGGGCATGGATGATCCTTCAGAGAAGGCCGCAAAGTCGGTGACGGGTGGGCAGGGCAGGCGAAGGGGACCGGAAACCCCAACCGATGGCGGGCTTACCGGGTTTCCGCGGCGGCATAGGTCTTGAGGAAGGCGCGCACCCCATCGGCGAGTTCGGGCCGGGCCAGGGCAAAGCCGATCTGCGCCTCCAGCCAGCCGAGCTTGTCGCCGCAATCATAGCGCCTGCCCTCGTAGAGCACCCCGTGGAAGGGCTGCTGGCCGATCAGCTTGGCCATGCTGTCGGTCAGCTGGATCTCGTTGCCGGCGCCGCGTTCCATCTTGGAGAGATAGCCGATCACCTCCGGCATCAGCACATAGCGGCCGATGATGGTGAAGTCGGACGGCGCCTCCTCGATCGGCGGCTTTTCGACCAGGCCCTTCACCTCGACCAGCCGGCCCTTGGTCTCGCCCGGATCGATCACGCCGTAACGGTTCACGATCTCGTGTGGAACCTTCTCGATCGCCACGACATTGCCGCCGGTGGCATAATAGGCGTCGGCGAGCTGCTTCATGCAGGGCACCTCGCATTGCATCAGGTCGTCGGGCAGCAGGATCGCGAAAGGCTCGTCGCCGATGAAATGCCGCGCGCACCAGATGGCATGGCCGAGCCCCAGCGCCGATTGCTGCCGGGTCGCGGTGATCGAGCCCGGCGGCAGCGCCTGGGCATGCAGCAGCGCCCGCTCCGCATCCTTGCCGCGTTCGTGCAGGGTGCGTTCCAGCTCGTAGGCGACGTCGAACTGTTCCACCAGCATGGTCTTGCCGCGGCCGGTGATGAAGCAGAATTGTTCGATGCCGGCGGCGCGGGCTTCCTCGACCGCATATTGGATCAGCGGCTTGTCGACCACCGGCAGCATTTCCTTGGCCAGCTGCTTGGTAGCGGGCAGAAATCGCGTGCCCAGGCCGGCCACGGGGAAGACGGCTTTTCTGAGCGGCTTGATGGTCACGGACAATTCTCCCCGGCTAGCGTGCGGCAAGGAGTGGCACGCCGCCCCAGGTAACGGCAAGCCACAGCGCTGGCTACGCGGTGGGAGGACTTCGCCCTCCCACACCCACCCACCTACCCACCTACCCACCTACCCACCAGGAAACTGGGCTTCCTGGACCTTCCCCGAGGGGGAAGTGCAGAAACACCTTGTTTCTGCCGGGGTGCTCGAGGGGCTGGCCCCTCGACCTTTTTTCGCCCCCGCTAACCCTGGTCGAGGATATCCCGCGCCTGATTGATGCGTGCCGCCAGCCAGTCACTGCCGCCGCGATCCGGATGCGCCGTGGCCATCAGGCGGCGATAGGCGGCCCTGATCTCATCGGGCGTGGCGCCCGCGCCCAGGCCCAGCACCGCCAGCGCCTCGGCGCGGTCCATCGCCCCCTCGGCGGGGGGGACCTGTTCGTGCCAGTCGGGAAAGGCGCGGTCGGTCCAGGCTTCGAGCAGCGCCACGCTGTCCGGATCGACCCGCCGGCAATCGGCCAGCAGCGCCAGCAGGTCCGGCAGGCCGAGGGCGGCCAGCGGCCGGCCCGCATGGGGGCCGCGGAGGATCTCGCCCGACATGGTGCCGGTCTCGTGGTTCAGATGCATGACCAGGGTCGCGGTGGTGACGCTGGTCTCCTCGCTTTCCGCCGCGGCGAAGCGGCGCCGGGTCTTCCAGCCCTGCCAGGCCCGCCAGATCACCGGGGCGAAGAAGATCAGCCCGCCGAGCGCCTGGGTGCCGCGCCCGGTCAGCAGCAGCAGCGCGACCAGCAGCACGCCGATCGCCCCGGCCACCAGCCCCGCCCCGCGCCGGATCGAGGCCACGGAGGCGGTGGCGAAGCTGCGCATAAGCAGCAGCCCGCCCACCAGCGCCAGGATGCCGAGGGCGAGCGCGCCCATCAGCGTTTCGGTGCCGGCAGCTGCCCGGCGATGTGCCGTGCGGCCGCCCCCGGCAGCGCGGTTAGCGCCGCCCGCCCGCCCGCCGCATAGACCGCGACCGCGCGCAGAAGCTCGCGCAGGGTGGCGGCGCTGGCGGCGTCGAAGGGCGCATAGGCGCCGCCCGACAGCTTCGCGATCTGGCGGAAGGCAGCGGCGGGGGCGGCGGCGGCGCCCTCGTGGAAGACGAAGGCCGGGGTGCCATGCAGCCCCAGCGCGCCGGCGGCGTCGCAAAGGGCGTCCACATCCTCCTCGACCGCATCACCGATCAGCACCAGGGCGTGGACGCGGCTGCGCCTGGTTTCGGCCAAAGCGTGGTTCAGCACCCGCAGGATCTGGGTGCGGCCGCCGAGGCAGCGCACCCCGGTCATGCGCCGGATGACCTCATTGGCATCGGTCAGGAAGGGGGTGGCGGCGAATTCGCCATAGCCGCGGTAATAGCAGAGCGAGACGGCTAGGCTGCCGACGCCCGCCGCCGCCTGGAACATGCCGGCCTGGAGGTGGCAGGCCTGGTCCCATGTCGGCTGGCGGCTCGCGGTCGCGTCCATGGCGAAGAGCAGCCGTCCGGGCAATCCGGCAGTACGGACCGCCGGCATGGCCGCGACCTGGGCGAGGAAGGCCGCGACGGCCGTGTCGCCGGGTTTTGCTGGGGGCTGCGCCATGGGGGCGATGTGGGGGTTGCGGGGCGCGATGTCCACGTGAGGGGAGAGGCTCATCCGACCCCGCCGGGCGGCGTATCGCGCCCGACTAGCCGCAGGCCCTGCCGTCGCTGTGCGCGTATCGCATCCAGCATCGCGGCGGTGGTGGCGGGCCCGAGGTAGCCATAGGCAAAGCGCCTTGCCCCGACCTCGCCGGGGGCGGGAACCGGCCGGAGGTCGGGGCCGGGCCAGTCGAAGCTGTTGAGCTGGTCCGCATGATCCAGGAGCGCGCGTGATCGAGCCCCAGCCGCAGCTTCGTCGCCCGGGGATCTCGATCGCCGGGGTCTCCGGCCCCCCGGTGCGGCATGGGTGATCGGCGCCACGACGACCCGGAGCCGCCCATGCTCGGCCTTCAGCGCGACAGCGATCGCGCAGGGGCGATCCTTAGCGGCTTCCTCCTGGCCGCGCGCGGCCTCGTGCTGCCAGAGGAAAGCGTAGCGGATGACGAGACCGGGCTTCGGCTCCGGGATCGCCACGGGCCGTCAGCCCTCCTCCTCGCCGGCAAAACCCGCTGTCGCCGCGGCGGGGGCCGCCTGCTCCAAGGCTTCCGCGATATCTGGCGGCTGATCCCAGGGGCGGTGCCTCCGGCGGGTATCAAGCGCCGTGAGCCGCGCGAATTCATCGGCCGAGAGCACGACGAGGCTGGGCCGGCCGTGATGGGTAACGATGACCGGCTCCCTCAGCGCCCGTTCGCGGACGGGGCCGAAGCGCTTCTGCAACTCGACCGATGTGACTGTGACCATGGCCACCCCCGAACGTACCTTCTACGGAATATACGCATTATGCGCATCTTCCGCATAGGTGGGGGTGGCGGCGTCCGGCCGCTACCCCGCCACCTTCGCCACCGCCAGCGCCGTCACATTGGCGATGCCCCGCGCCGTGACGCTCGGCACCAGCACATGGATGGATTTGCGCATCCCCAGTAGCAGCGGCCCGACCAGCAGCCCGTCGCTGGACGCCTTCAGCAGGTTCAGGCTGATGTTCGCCGCATCCAGCCCCGGCATCACCAGCAGGTTGGCGGTCTCGCTCAACCGGCTGTCGGGCACCGCCTTGTCGCGGATCGCCTGGACCAAGGCGGCATCGGCGTGCATCTCGCCATCCACCTCAAGCTCCGGCGCCGCCGCGCGGATCAGTTCCAGCGCCACCCGCATCTTCTTGGCCGAAGGCGCGCCCGAGGCCCCGAACGAGGAATGCGACAGCAGCGCCGCCTTGGGCACCAGCCCGAAGCCGCGCACCGCCTTGGCCGCGAGCAGGGTCATTTCGGCGATCTGCTCGGCGGTCGGGTCCAGCACCAGATGCGTGTCCACGAAGAACAGATGCCCCTGCGGCAGGATCAGCGCCGAAAGCGCATAGACCCGGCTCACCCCCTCCGCCTGGCCGATCACGTCATGCGCCTGGTACCAGTGCCGCATCCAGTCGCCGGTGCCGCCGCAGATCGCCGCATCGACCTGGCCGGTTTCCAGCAGCAAGGCCGCCGCGACCGTCAGCCGGGCCGCCACCACCCGCTTGGCCGCATCGGGCGGGATGCCGCGCCGCCCGACCTTCTGGGCATAGAGCTGGGTCAGCGGCGCGAAGACCTCGGTGTCCTGGGCCGGGTCCAGGATGCGGACGCTTTCGGAAAAATCCATCCGCAGCCCCATGGCCGCGGCCTGCGCCTCGATCACCGCGCGGCGGCCGAGCAGCACCGGCTCGGCGATCCCCTCGTCCAGCACGGTCTGCACGGCGCGCAGGGTGCGCGGGTCCTCGCCCTCGCTGTAGCAGACACGGCGGGGATGGCCGCGGGCCGCCTCGAACACCGGGCGCATGAGGTTGCCGGACCGGAAGACGAAGCGTTCCAGCTCGCTGCGATAGGCGGCGAAATCCTCGATCGGCTTGCGCGCGACGCCCGACGCCGCGGCGGCGCGGGCGACCGCGGGCGCGACCTCCAGGATCAGCCGCGGGTCGAACGGCTTGGGGATGATGTAGTCCGGCCCAAACACCGGCGCCGAGCCGCCATAGGCCGAGGCCACCGCCTCGGACGCCTCCTTTCGCGCCAGCCCCGCGATGGCCTCGACGGCGGCGATCTTCATCGCCTCGTTGATCGTGGTCGCCCGCACATCCAGCGCGCCGCGAAAAATGAAAGGGAAGCAGAGGACGTTGTTGACCTGGTTCGGGTAGTCGGTGCGTCCCGTCGCCACGATCGCATCCGGCCGCGCGGCGCGCACCGCCTCGGGCAGGATTTCCGGCTCGGGATTGGCCAGCGCCAGCACCAGCGGCCTCGGCGCCAGCAGATGCAGCCATTCTGGCTTCAGTACCCGGGGTGCCGACAGGCCGAGGAAGATGTCGGCGCCGGGCAGCGCCTCCTCCAGCGTCCGTTCATTCGTGGCGCGGGCGTATTTGGCCTTCCACGGATCCATCAGCTCGGTGCGGCCCTCATAGACCACGCCCTTGATGTCGCAGACGGTCACGTTCTCGCGCCGCAGCCCCATGCTCAGCAGCAGGTCGAGGCAGGCCAGCGCCGCCGCCCCGCCGCCGGTGTTGACCAGCTTCACATCGGCCAGGATCTTGCCCTGCAGCACCAGCCCGTTGACGATCGCGGCGGCGACGGTGATCGCGGTGCCGTGCTGATCGTCGTGGAAGACCGGAATCTGCATCCGGGCGCGCAGCTCGGCCTCGATGATGAAGCATTCGGGGGCCTTGATGTCTTCGAGGATGATGGCGCCGAAGCTCGGCTCCAGCGGCGCCACGACCTCGATGAACTTCTGCGGGTCGCGTTCCTCGACCTCAAGGTCGATCGAATCGATCCCCGCGAATTTCTTCATCAGGACCGCCTTGCCCTCCATCACCGGCTTGCTGGCCAGCGCCCCGATGGCGCCGAGGCCAAGCACCGCCGTGCCATTGGTGATGACGGCGACGAGATTGCCGCGGGTGGTGAGGTCCCAGACCGCCTCGGGGTCGGCCACGATGGCATCGCAGGCGGCGGCGACCCCGGGGGAATAGGCCAGCCCGAGGTCCCGCTGGGTCGCCATCCGCTTGGTCGGTTCCAGCGACAGCTTCCCTGGCCGCGGCAGGCGATGATAGTCCAACGCC
>Ga0255334_1000655_pt1 | contig 23820 bp, 16 predicted proteins | sample EtOH5_35cm_T3_12_FD_202080 | JGI IMG/M metagenome (GOLD analysis project Ga0255334, IMG submission 202080) | Sandy soil microbial communities from University of British Columbia, Vancouver, Canada - EtOH5_35cm_T3_129 | ecosystem: Engineered > Artificial ecosystem > Sand microcosm > Unclassified ... | reverse complement strand
GTCATCGCCAGCAAGCCGGCTCCTACAAGGTTGTGGCGATCACCAAAATTGTGGACGACTCTGATCCTGTGGGAGCGGGCTTGCCCGCGATGGCGTCCGCTGACGGCGGTGGTGTATGCGGTGGTCAAGCGGCCGGAGGTGGTTGACCTGGCAGTAGAGCCCGTCAGCGCATAACCCGTCATTGTAGGAGCCGGCTTGCTGGCGATGGCGTTTTTGAAATCGTCATCGCCAGCAAGCCGGCTCCTACAAGGTTGTGGCGATCACCAAAATTGTGGACGACTCTGATCCTGTGGGAGCGGGCTTGCCCGCGATGGCGTCCGCTGACGGCGGTGGTGTATGCGGTGGTCAAGCGGCCGGAGGTGGTTGACCTGGCAGTAGAGCCCGTCAGCGCATAACCCGTCATTGTAGGAGCCGGCTTGCTGGCGATGGCGTTTTTGAAATCGTCATCGCCAGCAAGCCGGCTCCTACAAGGTTGTGGCGATCACCAAAATTGTGGACGACTCTGATCCTGTGGGAGCGGGCTTGCCCGCGATGGCGTCCGCTGACGGCGGTGGTGTATGCGGTGGTCACGCGGCCGGAGGTGGTTGACCTGGCAGTAGAGCCTGTCAGCGCATAACCCGTCATTGTAGGAGCCGGCTTGCTGGCGATGGCGTTTTTGAAATCGTCATCGCCAGCAAGCCGGCTCCTACAAGGTTATGGCGATCACAAAACGTGTGGACGACTCTGATCCTGTGGGAGCGGGCTTGCTCGCGATGGCGTCAGTGGCAACACCATCAAGCAGGGGCTTTGTACTCATTCTCCCGCTGCAACGCCCGCGCCTGAACCACATCCAGCACAGCACAGCCCTCACGCATGAGCAGATGCACGGCGCGGGTGATTCGCGTCAGATCACAGTCGGATGTGTTTTTCAGGTTCAGGCTGGTGAACGTGTCTGCCAGATCGCGAACCACGCTGAAGCGGTGCATGGCGCAGGCGGTGAGTTCGCTGAGTTCTTTGTGGGTGTTGACGAAGAGCACCGGTGTTTCGGCGTCGTAGGTGTCGATTGGGAGGTAACGCGGCATGACTTGGAACATGAAGTAACTCCTGTAATGGGAGCTACCACCATTCGCGGCCAAACGAAGAGGGTGGCAGCCATACGCGGGTTGGCCGACCGGGCACAGGAACCGGCACACCCGAAGGTGTCCCACGCACAGCTGCCATAAAACAACACCTCAGGCACAAAGTGCCTGAGGAGGTGTTGCTACGCTGTAGCGTTCCTGCACCGACCGGCCAAGGTCGTTCGCGGTGTTTTCCGCGAGCCCGAACTATGGAGTCGATCCCGAAACGCGGCAACAAGATACGTTGTAGGAAACGTCTTGAAAAGTTGTGTGCCTCACGATGCTCATTTCAGCCCGTGTGGGAGAACGACGCATACCCTGTAGGAGCAGAGCTTGCTTGCGAAGGCGATCTTTCTGTCAGTCACGTTTTTGAGCGTTAAACCGCCGTTCAAGCGGGGGGATGCCGAAGGCTCACATGTAGCTGCTGATATACAGCACTAGGTTCCTGGGTAATTTAATCATTGCGAGACGTTCAATTGCCGTCATCTGCCTGGCGGTTAGAAGATGGCTCGCCATGGCATCCTCTTCTTCATGCCAAGCCATTATCGGCATCAGGGCATCCGTGGTAACGGTCGGGGGCAAGTCGATCTCGAATACAGCCAAGTCGGTGGCTTCTTCTCTGCCGTAAATCTGAAACTTCAAATCATATTTCATGAGTCAACCTTCCTGGTTCTGTTTGCTGGCTGTGTCTGCGCCCCGGTCTCCGAGTTGAACTTGCCGAGGGGAGCCTCGAAACTACTTGGGGCGCTCAGGCGCTGGCGTGAGGACGTTTCCCAAATGCAGCGCTGAAATTTCCTATTCCTTGATAGGAACAGGAGCCGCGATGAAAAATCAGAGCGAATACCTGCCGGTCTGAAACTGCAGGGTTGCCCTGCAACCTGGAATCTTCCACAGGGATCTGTGGTGTTGGCTGATTTGTGTGTCATGGTTGGGTCACACGGCCATGTTTTAGTTTTCCTTTTTCAGGGAGAACGCCATGAGCGAATTCAACCTCGGTCGCCGTCGTGTCATGCAGGTGGTCGGCGCCGGGCTGTTGTTGCCCGGCCTTGCGCCGGCGGTGATCGCTTCGGTCAAGGATCGGCCGCAACTCACCGATGGCGTGCAGTCCGGCGACGTGCTGGGTGACCGGGCGATGGTCTGGAGCCGCAGCGATCGTGCGGCGCGGATGGTGGTGGAGTGGGACACCCGCAGCGTGTTCGCCAACCCGCGCCGGTTCGTTTCGCCCCTCGCCGACGCCCGCAGCGATTTCACCGCGCGGGTCGAGCTCACTGGTTTGCCCGCCGACCAGGCGATTTTCTATCGCGTGCATTTCGAGGACGCCCAGAGCGGCGTCGCCAGCGAACCCTGGTTCGGTCACTTGCGCAGCGTGCCGCAGACCCGGCGCGACATCCGTTTCGTCTGGAGCGGCGACACCGTCGGCCAGGGGTTCGGCATCAACCCGGACATCGGCGGCATGCGCATCTACGAAGCCATGCGCCTGCGCCTGCCGGACTTCTTTATTCACAGTGGCGACACCATCTACGCAGACGGTCCCATACCTGCGCAGCTCACCACAGAGAGCGGCCGCGTGTGGCGCAACATCACGACTGAAGCCAAGAGCAAAGTGGCCGAAACCCTCGACGAGTATCGTGGCAATTACCGCTACAACCTGATGGACGAAAACGTCCGCCGTTTCAACGCCGAGGTGCCGCAGATCTGGCAGTGGGACGACCATGAAGTGGTGAACAACTGGTCGCCGGGCAAGCAACTCGATGAGCGCTACAGAAGCAAGGATATCCACAGCCTGGTGGGCCGCGCGCGCCAGGCCTGGCTTGAATATGCACCGATGCGTTGGCAGAGCGCCGATGGCGGTGGGCGGATTTATCGCAAGATCGGTTACGGGCCGATGCTCGATGTGTTTGTGCTCGACATGCGTAGTTATCGCGAAGCCAATGACAACAACCTTGGGGGCGCCAAACCCTTTCTCGGACGTGAGCAACTGGATTGGCTCAAGCGTGAATTGAAAGGCTCTCAGGCCCAGTGGAAAGTCATCGCCGCCGACATGCCGATCGGCCTCGGTGTGCCCGATGGCGAAGTCAGCCCTGGCGTGGCGCGCTGGGAAGCGGTGGCCAATGGTGATCCGGGACCGGCCCAGGGACGCGAACTGGAAATCGCTGAATTGCTCGGTTATCTGCGGGCGCAACAGGTGCGCAATTTCGTGTTCCTGACGGCGGATGTGCATTACTGCGCGGCGCATCATTACCACCCGGATCGTGCGGCGTTTCAGGACTTTGAACCGTTCTGGGAGTTTGTTGCCGGGCCGTTGAATGCAGGGAGCTTCGGGCCGAATCCGCTGGATAAAACCTTTGGGGCGCAAGTGGTGTTCGAGAAGGCGCCGCCCGCGCAGAACACCTCGCCGTTTGCCGGGTTTCAGTTTTTTGGCGAGGTGAATATCGAGGGGACGACGGGGGAGATGAGTGTGGTGTTGCGGGACCTGGATGGGGTGGCGGTGTTTGAGCAGAAATTGCAGCCACTATGACCTGTAGGCGCCGGCTTGCTGGCGATGGCGTTTTTGATATCGCCATCGCCAGCAAGCCGGCTCCTACAGGGGGAGGTAGGTCAGTAAACGTCGCGGCGGTAGCGGCCCTGTTCGATCAGGCGGTCGACTTCTTCGATCCCGAGCACTTGATTCAGCACGTGATCCACCCCCGAAGCCATCCCCTGCAAGCTGCCGCAGATGTAAATCACGGCACCGTCGGCCAGCCATTGCTTGAGCAGATCGGCCGATTCACGCAGGCGATCCTGCACATAGATCTTCTCGGCCTGATCCCGCGAAAACGCCAGGTCCAGACGCTCGATGTCTCCGGAAATCAGCCACTCTTCCAGCTCGGCACGGCACAGGTAGTCGTGTTCGCGATTGCGCTCGCCGAACAGCAGCCAATGACGTTGCTGCCCATCGGCAATCCGCGCCTTGAGCAAACTGCGCAGTCCGGCCAGGCCGGTGCCGTTGCCCAGCAGGATCATCGGTACCGGTTCGACCGGCAGATGGAAACCGCTGTTGCGTCGTACGCGCAAACTGATGGTACTGCCCACCGGTGCGTGTTCGGTCAGCCATCCGGAACCGACCCCCAGACTGCCGTCAGGATGCACTTCCTGGCGCACGATCAGTTCCAGCACGCCGTCGGCGGCAATCGAGGCGATGGAGTATTCGCGCATGGCCAGTGGCACCAGCGCATCAACCAATGCTTGCGCGTGCAGGCCAACGAGGTGGGCGCGGTTCTCGGGCAATTGTCGACTGGCGAGGGCTTGTTCCAGAGGTTGCGACAGGTCATCGAGCACCACCGTGGCCCGGCCATCAATGCCCAGACCGTCGAGGAAATGTTCGATCACCCACGGGCAGTTGCGTGGCAACACTTCCACCAGGTCACCGGCCAGCCAGCTGCTGGTGGTCGGGGCGCTGAGGCCCAGCAAGTACACGGGCGCACCGCTGCTGTCCGGGTTCATCAATTCGCGGCGGGTGAGTGTCCAGTTGTCGTAGCGCGGTGCTTGCCAGGTGTCCACGGGCGCCTGGCCGGTCAGCAGCCCGAGTTGCTGCTGCCAGTGACGCAAGGCGTAAGGGTCGCCGCAATCGACTTCCACGGGCGCGAACAGGTGCTTGCCACCGTGCTCGCCGAGCCAGGCGTGCAAGCGGCGGGCGAAACCGCAGAAGTGCTGATACTGGCGATCACCGAGTCCGAGCACCGCGTAATTCAGTCTCTCCAGACTCAACGCGCGGCCCAGCACCTTGCGTTCGAAACCGCGGGCGCTGTCCGGTGCTTCGCCGTCGCCGAAGGTACTGACCACGAACAGAGCGTTGCTCGAATCATGCAGGTCCTGTTCGCTGACATTCGCCAGCGGTGAAACCTTCACCGGCAGACCGGCAGCCTGCAATTGCCCGGCGGTCTGCCAGGCCAGTTGCTCGGCAAACCCGCTCTGGCTGGCGAAACCGATCAACCACGCCGGTGCGTCGCTGCCCGGTTGCGCGAAACCTTTGCGGGCGTTCTTGATCTGCTTTTTCTTGCGTCGACGATCCAGGTACAGCAACCAGCCCGTGATGAAAAACAGCGGCATGGTCAGTGCGCTGATCGTCAGGATGATCCGGCCGACAATCCCGAAGTAACTGCCGACGTGCAGTGCGTAAATGCTGGTCAGCAGCTGCGCCTTGAGGCTCTTGTCGCTGTAACGGTCGTGGCGTTTGACGAGGCCGGTGGCCGGATCGAGGCTGATCTGGTTCAGCGCGCGATCGTGTGGCGAGGAGTTCAGCAGGTAAAACACAGTGGCCGGTTGCCCGGCCACTGGCGGCATGCGGATGTTGTAGGCGCTCAGTGCCGGACCGGCAGCGCTGTAGATGCTGCTCCACATCAAGGCGTAATCGGCGGTCGGTGCCGGGCCAGCAGGCGCAGGGCCGCGATTGCGAACCCGTTCGTTCTGCGGCGCATCGGACAGCAATCGGGTCAGGCCTTTGTTGTACCACTCGTAGGACCACGACAACCCGGTCAACGCCGCCAGGAGGTAAAACACCAGACACCAGGTGCCGGCCACCGAGTGCAAATCCCAATTGAAGCTGCGGCCCTTTTTCTTCCAGTCGAGGATCAGCCAGGCGCGCCAGCTTTTCCACTGGCGCGGCCAGCGCAGGTAAAGGCCGGACAGGCAGAAAAACACCAGAATCAGCGTACAGGCGCCGGTGATTTGCCGACCGGTATCGCCCATGGCGAGGAAGCGGTGCAGTTGCAGCATCAGGCCGAAGAAGTCCTGGCCGATGGCGTCGCCCTTGAACTCGGCGGTGTAGGGGTCGAAGTAGCGCATTTCGCCGCGTCGCTGCCCCGGCGGTGGTGTGAAGGCCACGCGTGCGGCGTTGCCGCTGTCGGTGTCGACCCAGAGCATCGAGACTTTCTTGCCCGACGCGCCTTCGATTTTTTCCACCAGTTCGGCGGGTGGCAGTACGCCGGCGACCTGTTTCTCGACCTGCAACACCGACGGGTTCAGTGCGCGCAGGATTTCATCCTCAAACGACACTGTCGCCCCGGTGATGCCCATCAGGGCCAGGACCAGCCCGGCACTGATACCGAAAAACCAGTGCAACTGGAACAGGGTTTTCTTCAACACGTTGCTCGCCTTGTTCGTTCAAAAATTGTCATCACGGCGCGCATTATGCCGTGGGCTGTCGAGAAGCATTCTTTTTTACACACAAAAGCCCCGTTCATATGGATGAACGGGGCCTGGCCTTCTGTAGGAGCGGGCGAAGGCTGCGATCTTTTGATCTTTGGCGATTTCAGCTCCACCCAAAATCAAGATCAAAAGATCGCAGCCTTCGGCAGCTCCTACGGTGTTGGGGGTCAGAAGTGGAAGTTGGCGCTCAGCAGGGCGGTACGACCCGCCGCCACATGGGCATAGTGCGTCTGGAACACCTGGTCGAAGTAACGTTTGTCGGTCAGGTTCTGTACGTTGAGTTGCAGGTCGACGTTTTTGGTCAGGCGGTAGCTGGCCATTGCGTCGTAGCGCCAGTAGGACGGAATTTCCACCGAGTTGGCGATGTTGCCGAACTGCGAATCGACGAACGTGGCACCCGCACCAATGGTCAACTTTTCCGGCACCACATCATAGGTCGACCACAGGGTGAAGTTGTTCCGCGGGGTGCTCGGCATATGGTTGCCTTCATCGGCGGCGAGGGTGGTTTTGACCACTTCGCTTTCCATGTAGGTGTAGCCGCCATAGACCTTCCAGTTACGGGTCAACTTACCGGTGTACGTCAGCTCCAGACCGTTGACGGTTTGCTCGCCGTCCAGCACTTGCGTGGTGGCGCCATCCGGATCGTCGATACGGGCGTTGGTTTTCTCGGTGCGGAACAACGCGGCGGTCAATGACAGGTCATCACCGAAGAAGTCCCACTTGGTGCCGATCTCGTAGTTGCGGTTCTTTTCTGGATCGAGGTCGCTGTTGTTGGCGGCCAGTTCCAGGTTGCCGTTGCCGCTGGTTTCGCCCGCCGGGTTGCTGGAGGTCGAGTAGGCGGCGTAGATGCTGCCGTTCGGCAACGGGTTGTAGACCACGCCGATCTGGTAGTTCACCAGGTCGCTGGTGTTCTCGCGATCAAAACTCCCCGCCGGTGTGGTACGGCCAGCGTTTGCGAAGCCGCTGGATTTGACCTGGTAGTTGTCATAACGCAGGCCCAGGTTCAGGGACCACTGCTCGTTGAACTTCAGCGTGTCGAACACATAGGCGGCGGCAGTCTTGGTGTCGGTATCGGTGAACGCGGCGCTGTCGGTGATCCTGCCGTTCCAGTTATCCCCAGGCGTCGGGTTGTACAGGCTGGTGCAGTCGCCGGAGCGAAAGAGTGCAGGGTTGCACGTCGTGCCGTTGGCAGCCGAAGTCAGGATGTAGGGGCGGTTGTGGGTGTCCTGATAAGAAAACTCGATACCGGTGACCAGGCTGTGTTCGATGGCGCCGGTGTCGAACCTGGCGCTCAGGTCGGTCTGGTTGACCCAGCCGCTGGACGTCGAGTTACGGCTCTTGGTGCCACGGTAGACACTGCCCCGCGCGACGTTGCCCTTGCTGTCGTCCGGGTTGGTGACGATGTAGTCCAGGGTCGAACGGGACATGCGGAAGCTGTTGGACACGGTCAGGTCTTCATTCAGATCGTGCTCGATCTTGAAGGTGCCGCTGTCATTGGTCGTTTCGCGATAGTCGCGATGGGTGACGCCGTAGAAGTTGTCGCGGTCGACATGCGCCGGTTTGTCGACGTTGTACTTGCTGCGGGCCGGGTTCAGGGTCAGCGGAATGCCGTAATCCGGCATGTCATCGGTTTCGACGTGGTAGTAACCGAGGGTCACGCGAGTGTCGGTGCCCAGGCCGAAAGCGAAGGTCGGCGCCACACCCCAGCGGCTGACGTCCACAGTGTCACGGCCGGCGACATTGGCTTCGTGTTTCATCAGGTTCAGGCGCAAGGCCGAGGTGTCGTTCATCTGCTGGTTCAGGTCGAGCGTGGTGCGCTTGGTCTGATCCGAGCCCCAGGTGAAGCCGCCATTGTAGAAGCTGCCCAGTTTGGCGGTCTTGCTCACCAGGTTCAGGCTGCCACCGGTAGAGCCGGCTCCGGTGAAGGCAGACCCCGGGCCTTTGCTGACCTCGATCGATTCAACGTTGAAGATTTCGCGGCTCTGGGACGCCGGGTCGCGCATGCCGTCGACGAACGTGTCGCTTTCAGCGTTGAAGCCACGAATGATCGGACGGTCGCCCGCCGGGTTGCCACCTTCGCCAGCACCAAAGGTGATGCCCGGTGTGGTGCGCAAGGCGTCGACCAGGCTGGTAGCGCCCGTGTCGCGGATTACCTGCTGCGGAATCACGGTGACGCTTTTCGGTGTTTCGCGCAGCGGTGCGGTGTATTTCTTGTTGGCTGAGGTATCGGTCTTGTAGGAGGTATCGTCCTGGGCGTCGCCGGTGATGGCGGTAGCACCCAGGGAAATCACGTTGCCCGGTGCTTTTTCGTCGGTTTTCTCAGCCGCGAAAACCATGTGGCCCGCAGAGCCGGCAGTGATCGCCACGCCAATTGCAGAAGCGAGTAAACGCGGTGAACTGACCGGTAATTGTGGTTGTTGGCGTGACATGTGAATTCCCCTCCCCAAGGATTTGAGGCCGCGGAATATAGGGTAGACGCGTCTATGTATCAATTGCGAAACGTTACTATTCGCACTGAATTTACAATCTTTACAATCTTTACAATTTACCCTTACGGTTTTTGCTGTTTCATTCGTCGTATGGGTTTTACACAGGCAATAAGAATCAATACCATTGCCGTCCTTTTGCCTTTAGGTACTTTCCATGCTGCTGCACATCCCCGGCGTGTTCGCTAAAGAAGAGGTGCAGCGCATTCGCGAGGCTCTGGAACAGGCGGATTGGGCCGACGGAAAAATCACGGCCGGTTACCAGTCGGCCAAGGCGAAACACAATCTGCAACTGCCGGAAGGTCATCCGCTGGCCAAGGAAGTCGGCGCGGCGATGCTGGAGCGATTGTGGAAAAATCCGTTGTTCATGTCCGCGGCATTACCGCACAAGGTTTTTCCTCCGTTGCTGAACTGTTACACGGCGGGTGGCAGTTTCGATTTTCATATCGACAACGCCGTGCGTCAGCCCAAAGGCAGCATCGAGCGTGTGCGCACCGACCTGTCGGCGACGCTGTTCTTCAGCGAGCCTGAGGATTACGACGGCGGTGAACTGGAAATCCAGGACACCTTCGGCACCCAGCGCGTGAAGTTGCCCGCCGGCGACATGGTCCTGTATCCCGGCACCAGCCTGCACAAGGTCAACGCCGTCACCCGCGGCACTCGCTATGCCTCATTCTTCTGGACCCAAAGCCTGGTCCGCGAAGACAGCCAGCGCGCGCTGCTGTTCGAGATGGACGGGGCGATCCAGCAGCTGACGCAGGACATGCCGGATCACCCGTCGCTGATCCGCCTCACAGGCACGTATCACAACCTGCTGCGTCGCTGGGTCGACGTATGAGTTATCAATTGCGCCGCGAGGAAGTGCTCGACGGCGATCAGCTCAAAGCCATGCTCAATGAAAGTCCGGCGCGTGCGGCTCAGGCGATCCTGATCGCTGCACGCGAAGGGGTTCTCGACGCCCAGGCCTTGCTCGGCCAGATTCTGCTGGACGGGCAAGGGATCGAGCAGGACCCGCCATTGGCCGTGCGCTGGTTCGGGATCGCCGCTCAGCGTGGGCATCCGATGGCGCGCAACATGCTCGGTCGTTGTCACGAGCACGGCTGGGGTTGCGTGGCGGATGCCTCGGTCGCCGCACGGCATTATCGCGTCGGCGCCGAAGCCGGACTGGATTGGGCGATGTACAACTACGCCAATCTGCTGGCGACTGGGCGCGGGGTAATGGAGGATCAGGCGCAAGCGCTGAACCTTTATCGCCGCGCTGCGGAGCTGGGCCACGCGAAGTCGATGAACCTGCTTGGGCGTTATCTGGAGGAAGGTCGGGTTTGCCCGGCAGATCCGCAGGCTGCGCGGGACTGGTATCGACGCTCGGCCGAAAGCGGCGATTTCCGCGGCCAGTTCAGTCATGGTGCGGTGTTGGTGGAGCTGGGCAGAATCGAAGAAGGACTTGCCTGGCTGCGTCTGGCGATGGTCAACGGAAATCAGCGTTTCCTTCAGGTGAGTGCTCAACGGTTGCGGGATGCGGCCGAACCGGTGCTGAAGTTGCTGGCCGAAGATTACAAAAAACATGAGCAAGCAAAATTCGGCCGAGCTGAATGATCTTTGTGGTCGTTTTGTTAGTTGTTTTTTGATTCTGTATTCTTTTCTTATATATGCCCCTCGGGGTTTCTTTGACATTACTTTTATAAGTGTTTTAGTCTTTTCGCTGGCGCAACTGATCTGAATATTCAAGTTGTGCGTTAGCGATCAACTTCATGTTGTTCGAATTAAATTCATGCATATAATTAATGGAATAGTTATGAGCGATAATACGTTGTGGGAGCGTTCCTTGCAGGGCGCCAGCTACGAGAAATTAACCGAGTTTGCCACGGAAGTTCCAAGGATCCTGTCCGATGTGTCCAAAGCGGATGCGGACGATGTAACGCGTGAAACCGGTCTGTTACTGACAAAAAAACAAGTCATCGATTTGAGGCGTTACGAGGCTGCGGGGCTGGCCCTTCCTTACTCGCTCAAGGATGTCACCGACTACTTGCGCTTCGGTGCCGGCCAGGATGGCGGTGCCGGTCTCAGGGCGGCCGATTTTCTGCAGACGTTTACGGCCACTCGCGATCACGCCCGGCGTTGGTCACCGTTGCGCGAACGCATCATGGTCACCGGTACCGAGCTGAAGTTGTTTGGCGCGAGCATGCAGCGCTACGGCAAGGATATGGAAGAGGTCTACCTGGATCTCAAGTCCGGCCCTTTGCTTGAAAAGCACAATGTCAAGACGCTGGACGAACTGAAGAAGTTGCAGCTTGAGCTGGGCGACAAGTTTCCCGGTATAGAACTTGATTCGGACACGATCCCTGATATGAGGTTTTATCTGGGCAGGATATTCGAAAAAGTTACCTCCAGTCTGGATAATGTTCGAGGTATAAAAACCGATCTGGACTCGTTTGGCTATGACTTGCGAGAAAAAGTGCTGCCCGGAATAAAGTTGAGAGTGGCACTGATCAAAACCAACTCTTATCCTGCCGAAGTAAAGAAACTGGATGAAATCATCGCCGGTCGTGCCGCGGAAATTCTGGAAAAAAACACCCAGTATCAGGCCTTGGTCGACAAGTCTCTGAGTTCTGCAGCCGGTTTGAATGTGTTTGGTTTGGGAATGGCCATTTACTACGGTGTAGAGGCGGAGGCCGTACGTAACGCTCGTAAAGAGCTGAATGCGTTGCAGGACAAGGATATTGAAGTCCTGGGAAACATGAATCGGACCCTCGGTTCGTTGAAGCGAGTGGAGCAGGATCTGCAAAACCTGACAATTATCGCCATCGATGCCGATCTGGCCACGCAGAACCTCATGCATGTCTGGAATGTGATGCATCGGTATGTCGATGAGTCTTCGACAGCCATGTTGGGGATCACCGATGCGCTGAGCCTGAGGCGCTTCATGTCGGCGTTCCGGGAGGTCGTTGGCCCGTGGGTACAAATCCACAACGACGCAGACCTCGTGATCGAGGTATTCAGAGAAGCAGATCGCGAATATGGCCAGACTCAAGGAATGGTGGTGCCAAAAATGACAACGTTCTCCGGCAAGAATGACTATCCAGCGTTTAACCTTCAGGCCTTGAAAGACAGTCATCACGCAATGCGCGACGATGCCGTCGCTGCTGAAGCGCTTTTTATCCGTCTCAATTATTTGCCAGGCGTATTCGATCGATTCAAAAGAGTGCTCGGAGATGTCAGTGCCGCTGCCCGCAATTTGCGTGAGTCCAGCTTCAACAGCAAGATGGACCTGGAATCCAAGGTTCGTAAACTGATTGCTCTTGAACAGGAGTTGGCAGACGCGGCGCAAGGCACCGAGGAGTTTGCAGAGATCGAGGAAGATCTCGAGGCCGCCTTGAAAAAAATGCTCGCCATTACTCGCAACGAGGCAAGCCAGGTGAGCATTCGTTTGGCCAATATCAGCGACGGATATGATCAGCGCACCACGTCGGGCTACATCGTCGGCCTGGAAAAAGACCAGCTCGATCTAAAGAATTCCCGTCAGGCATTAGGCGAAACCCTGGCCAAGGTTCAAAGCGAGTTCAAGGTGTTATCCGAGGCAATCAGTGCGATTGAAAAAGCCGGCATCGAGAAGATCGGCAAAGACATTGCGTTGACCATCGATAAGCTCAAAGAGCTCGGCATGGCGCCACCACAAGCTCAGATCGTGCTGTTTGCGATCGACGAACTGAAGAAAGCGATCGCCGATATCAACGAAGGCATTACTTTCATCAACATGATTCATGCAAGCAACAAGTTTCAGGCGCAGGTCGATGAGCTGGGTCGCAAGATTGCGCAGAAAGACGAGGAGATCGATCAGTCGGTCGGCAAGATCGAGTTTATTCACTTGATCCATGCACTGGACGATCAGCGCCGGCTATATGTTGGCGAGTACAAGCAGGCAGCCGCTACGTTCAATCAATTCCTGGCGGCTGTGGAGGGTAACAGGACGGGTGATGTCGCGATGCGCAGTGCCAGGGCCATAAAAGAAGCGGGCCAGTTCATTGGCTTTCTGACGCCTGTCTCACAGCCATAACAACATCATTGACCGATGGCAGGGGGAGTTTTCGTTGAGGTGGTGACCCCTGCCTGATGTTTTTCCATTCTGGCATTCGCCAGTGTCACCAGGTCATTCCCCATGTATGAATTTCTTCTTGCGCAGAGGCACTTTGTTGCCTTGAAAAAGTACTTTGATTTTCTTCGTGTACTTCCCGCCACGCTGGACCAGCTGAAACGCCATTCAGATAACTTGCAACGTCAGGGACACGTTCTGACGACACTGCCCGATGCCGAGCGACTCAAGGTGTTGGCGTCATTCAGTTACGGTTATCTGGAACGGCTTGAAGCTGATATCTCGGCGTTGGGCAAAGTGTGTAATGAGAACTTGAGCTACATTGCAGAGTTTGCCGACGAGAGTCGAAAAATAGCAGCGCAAACGTCTCATGGTGGTCGGCATTTGAGCATCAGCGCTGTGGATTTCAAGCGATTCAGTCTGTCCAGGTCGCAATGGTGGATCTGGTTTCCTCCCAAGGATGTAAAAGGCCTGACCCACGAGCTTTACTTTCGTCTGAGTCGCACCACTTCCGCACTGTTGGATTTCAAGGCTGTGCCGAAGGAATTGAATCTTGATATCCACAACGTGTTTGAGCGCTTTTTCCGCTCGTTGACGTTGAAGCCTTGTGAGTGCCACTCGCACTATTCCCGGATTGAAACCTGGTATGTAGAAAGTGGGTCCAGCCTGCCCGGTATGAGGAACTCCGCCAGTCCCGGGAGTTCTGTGCAGGCGCGTCGGACCCGGTCCAACGAGCATCTGCGCGAACTGTTCGCGATCAAGACTGACGCCTGTTCAGCCGTTCACAACCTGAACGACTTCCTGTTTGCCATGCGCAGTTTTCTGCGGGTCGCAGAGAATGAGTTGCTGGCCGTCAAGCCGACCATGAAACTCTCGCACTTGAATTGCGCCTTGGCGCAGATCGAACATGTACTGAGGGAGGTCAAGTCGATGGCCGACCGAATGCAGCAATGGTCCCGGCCATAAAAAAAGGTCCATGACATGTCATGGACCTTTTGTTTTTCAGCCAGCGGTATTTACACGTAGAACGACTTCAGCGGCGGGAAACCATTGAACTCGACAGCGCTGTAACTGGTGGTGTACGCACCGGTCGACAACCAGTACAAACGATCGCCAATCGCCAGGTTCAGCGGCAGGCCGTATTTGTAGTTCTCGTACATGATGTCGGCGCTGTCGCAGGTCGGGCCGGCGATGACCACTTCTTCCACTTCGCCTTTCTTCTCGGTCCAGATCGGGAACTTGATGGCTTCGTCCATGGTTTCGATCAGGCCGGAGAACTTGCCCACATCCGTGTACACCCAACGCTCGACGGCGGTACGGGATTTGCGCGCCACCAACACCACTTCGCTGACCAGGATGCCGGCGTTGGCGATCAACGAACGGCCCGGTTCCAGGATGATTTCCGGCAGGTCATCACCGAAGTCTTCCTTGAGGAAGCGGATGATTTCTTCGGCGTAGGTTTCCAGGCTGTTGGTACGGGTGATGTAGTTGGCCGGGAAGCCGCCACCCATGTTGATCAGCTTGAGGTGGATGCCGTCTTCTTCTTTCAGACGCTCGAAGATCACTTTGACCTTGGCGATCGCCGCGTCCCAGACGCTGATATCGCGCTGTTGCGAGCCAACGTGGAACGAGATGCCGTAAGGCACCAGGCCCAGGTCGCGGGCGAGGATCAGCAGGTCCATGGCCATGTCGGTCTGGCAGCCGAATTTGCGCGACAACGGCCAGTCAGCGGTGGTCGAGCCTTCGGTGAGGATGCGCACGTAGACTTTCGAACCCGGTGCAGCCTTGGCAATGTTGCGCAGGTCGGCTTCGGAGTCGGTGGCATACAGGCGCACGCCCTTCTCGTAGAAGTAGCGAATGTCCTTGGATTTCTTGATGGTGTTGCCGTAGCTGATGCGATCCGGGCCGACGCCCTGGTTCATCACTTTGTCGAGCTCGTAGATCGAAGCGATGTCGAAGTTCGAGCCTTTCTCTTTGAGCAGGTCGATGATTTCGACGGCCGGGTTGGCCTTGACCGCGTAGTAGACCTTGGCGAATTCGAAACCGGCGCGCAGGTCGTCATAGGCCTGGCTGATCATCGCGGTATCGATCACCACGAACGGGGTTTCTTGTTTGTCGGCGAAGGCCTTCATTTTCTGGAAGGTATCGCGCGCGAAATAGTCTTCGACGTTGATCGACATGCTGGGAACTCCTACTGGCAAACTGAAATTATCAATGGGTGCAAATGAACGTCCTCCGTATCCCCACTTTGGTTCGCCTACTTCCCAAGGCATGTCGCCGAAAGCAAAAAGGCCACGGGAGGCGGTGCTTCCCTTGGCCTTGCTGTCTCGTCGTCAGTACTTGAGCCGGATGGATCGTTTCCAGCATGGACGTTCGGCGCGAACTTTAGGGCGTGAGGGGCTTGAGATCAACAAAAAATGTCGCGTTTTTGCACGCTTCCGTCGTGCGGTCCCCGACAGTTACTGATGTAACCGACCTGCATGACAGTGTGATGTTCCCCGGATGAGGAATTCTGGAGGGATTTACACATAGCTTATGGGGCGAGGGGGCTTGCCCCCGTTCGACCGCGCAGCAGTCGTAAAATCAGCACATGCGGTTATCAGAATAACCGCGTGCTCTGGTTTCAGGGCCGCTTTGCGGCCCAACGGGGGCAAGCCCCCTCGCCACAGGATCAGGCGACAGCAGTCTCGGCCGGCGAAACAATACTGGTCTTGCCCCCTCGAGACTTGCCGGAACTCAAATACTCGGCAATCGACTCCTGGGTCACTTCCCCGAGGAACACCCGCTCGGCATCCATCACCGGCAACCACGAGCGATTGAACTCGTACATCCGCGACAGCAGGATGCGCAAGTGCTCGTCGTACGCCGCGGTGGCGTTGAACTCGCGCAAATACTGCGCGCATGTACCGGCCTGACGGTGCAGGTCGCGACGTCGTACATAACCGAGCGCCTTGTTCGCACCATCCGTGACCACCACATACCGACGGTCGAGTTCGTCCATCAATTCCAGGGCTTGCGCCACCGGCGTTTCCGGGCTGACGGACGGCGCGTTGTCTGCCGCGTCTTCGGCCTTCACCAGCAACAGGCGCTTGAGGGTGCTGTCCTGGCCGACGAAGTTGCTGACAAATTCATCCGCCGGGTGCGCCAGCAGCGTGTCCGGGTGATCGATCTGCAACAGTTTGCCGGCACGGAAAATCGCAATTTTGTCGCCCAGCTTGATCGCCTCGTCGATGTCGTGGCTGACCATGATCACGGTCTTGTTCAGCGCGCGTTGCATCTCGAAGAATTCGTTCTGGATCATCTCGCGGTTGATCGGGTCGACCGCGCCGAACGGTTCGTCCATCAGCAACAGCGGTGCATCCGCCGCCAGGGCGCGAATCACGCCGATCCGTTGCTGCTGGCCCCCGGACAATTCACGCGGGTAGCGCGTCAGATATTGCTTGGGCTCAAGCTTGATCATGCTCATCAACTCGCGGGCGCGGTCGTGGCATTTCTGTTTGTCCCAGCCCAGCAGTCGCGGGACGATGGTGATGTTTTCCTCGATGGTCATGTTCGGGAACAGACCGATCTGCTGGATCACATAACCGATGTTGCGACGCAGAGTCACCGCGTCGAGGTCGGTGGTGTCTTCGCCGTTGATCAGAATCTTGCCCGAGGTCGGTTTGATCAGACGGTTGATCATCTTCAGCGTGGTGCTTTTACCGCAGCCCGATGGCCCGAGGAACACACAGATTTCGCCTTCATTGACGGTCAGGCTCACCGAGTCCACGGCTTTCACATCTTTGCCGTTGCTTTGGAAGGTCTTGCTGAGGTTTTGAAGTTCGATCATTTCAGGAGTCCTTTTGGAGTCAGCGTGCGTTGCAGCCATTGCAGAAGCAGGTCGGCGAAGATGGCCAGGAGACTGACCAGCACGGCGCCGACGATCAGCATCGACATGTCGCTGCGGCTGATGGAAGCGAGAATGAGTACACCGAGGCCACCGGCGCCGATGGTCGCGGCGATGGTCATGACACCAATGTTCATGACCACGGCGGTGCGCACGCCGGCGAGGATCACTGGCACGGCAATCGGCAGCTCGACCATGCGCAGTCGCTGGCCGAAGGTCATGCCGATGCCGCGTGCGGCTTCGCGAATGCCCGGTTCGACGCCGGTCAACGCGAGGTAGGTGTTACGCATGATCGGCAGCAGCGAGTACAGAAACACCGCGGTGATCGCCGGCATCGGACCCAGGCCCTGGCCGAATGTCGAGTAGAACGGCAGCAGCAGGCCGAACAGTGCAATTGACGGCACGGTCAGCAGCACCGTGGCGCTGGCCTGCAACGGGCCGGCCAGCGTCGGGAAGCGCGTCATCAGAATGCCCAGCGGCACGCCGACCAGAATCGCCAGGGTCACGGCGATACCGACCAGGGTGATGTGCTGCCAGGTCAGGTGCAGCACCAGCGGCCAGTCGAGATGGGAAAAGGCGTTCAGAAATTCCATGACTTTTCCTCCTTAGTTGATTGGATGCTGGCGCAGGAAATCGGCGGCAACGGATGAAGGGCTTTCGTGATCGACATCGACCCGTGCGTTGAGCTGGCGCATGGTTTCGTCATCGAACAGCTCGGCCAGCGGCTTGATCTCTTGCGCCAGTTTCGGATGGGCATCGAGGTAAACCTGACGCACCACCGGCGCAGCGGTGTAGTCCGGGAAGTAGTGCTTGTCGTCTTCGAGCAACTTGAGTTTGAAGGCGTTCAGGCGACCGTCGGTGGTGTAGACCAGACCGGCAAACACCTGGCCATTGCGCAGGGCGGTGTAGACCAGCCCGGCATCCATCTGGCGGATGTTTTTGCGGGTCAGGTTCATGCCGTAGAGGTCGACCATGCCGTCCAGACCGTCGGAACGGTTGGCGAACTCGGTGTCCAGCGCGACCAGGTGATTGGTTTTCGCCTCAGCCTGCAGCACTGTGTTCAGTTCGCTGATGGTGTTGATCTGCGGGTAGGCCTTTGCGGTTTTTTCCGGCAGGGCCAGGGCATAGGTGTTGCTGAACTTCGACGGGGTGAGCCAGATCAGGCCTTTTTTCGCGTCGAGTTCTTTCACCTTGGCGTAGGACTGAGCGCTGTCGAGTTTCTCGGTGATGTGGTTGTAGGCCACCAGCGATACGCCGGTGTATTCCCACATCAAATCCAGCTGGCCACTTTCGTGGGCGCTGCGAGCGAGGTTGCTGCCCAGCCCGCCGGTCACCTGGGTTTCATACCCCTTGGTGCGCAGGTATTGGGAGGTGATTTCCGCGAGCAGGGTTTGCTCGGTGAACACCCGGGCGCCGATGCGGATCACGGGTTTTTCTGCGGCTTGGACGATTCCCGAGAACAGCAGAGCGCAGCCTATTAAAAAGCTTATTTTTTTCATAAAAATTCCTTTGCCGAGGCTTAAGACGGGCGCAAGCCGCGTTCGAGCCAGAGGCGGCTGACGAGTGTCACCAGACCGTCGAGCAGCAAGGCGAGCAGGGCGGTGCAGGCAGCGCCGAGCAGCAGTTGCGGCTGATTGTTCAGGGCGATGCCGGGGAAAATCAGGCTGCCCAGACTGTTGGCGCCGATCAGGAATGCCAGCGGGGCCGTCCCGACGTTGATCGCCAGTGCCACGCGCACGCCACCGATGATGATCGGTACGGCGTTCGGCAGTTCGACACGCCACAGCACTTGAGTCGGTGTCATGCCGATGCCGACGGCCGCTTCCTTGAGTGAACCCTGTACGTTTTTCAGGCCTTCATAGGTGTTGCGCACGATCGGCAACAACGAGGCGAGGAACAGGGCGAAGATCGCGGGACCGCTGCCGATGCCGAGGATGCCCAGGGCGATGGCGAGTACGGCGAGAGGCGGCACAGTGTTGCCGATGTTGAAGATCTGCATGAAGCGTTCAGCACGTCCCACCATGCTCGGACGGCTGAGGACGATGCCGGCGGGGATGCCCACGACGAGGGCGGCCAGCATGGAAACGAGGACGAGAATCAAGTGAGCTTGCAGGTAAAACAACAAATCGTCGCGGTAATGTTCGATCGTGTTGATGCCAATCCAGTGGACCAGCAGGGCCAGGAGAGCGACGACAACCGCACCTCCTATCAGCCCCTTGCCATAGCGAATAGCCACAGGCGGACTCCTTTTTTCTTTGTCGGCGAACGCAGTCCCGTGTGGCATGCCATTCCTGGCTGCCGGGCAAAAAGCGTTCGCGAGAAGCAGCTCTTCATGCTGGTAAAACCGCATGAGATCGAGCCATAAGCGCAGCCTCGTCAGGCTAACTTGCAGGTTTTTCAAACCCTGCTACGAGTGCTGTAACAGGGGAGTGGACGCCTCCACCTTTTAAAAGGTTCCATATTTAACAGCAGATAGCCACCCTTGATGCCTGACCACGTCCCTGTTGGAGCCCGCTTGCTGGCGATGGGCACGCCTCGGTTTGCCAGATACACCGAGGCGACGCTATCGCCAGCAAGCCGGAGCCTACAAAGTTCCGGGCGTCCGGGCGGGCGGTGGTCCGTGACGGTCGGTTTGCGCTATACTCGCCGCCCTTTTTTGAATCACCGCCAGGCGATTTCCCATGACCAAACAGGCCGCCGAAGTCGCGAAACGCCGCACTTTCGCCATTATTTCCCACCCCGATGCCGGTAAAACCACCATCACCGAGAAGCTCTTGTTGATGGGCAAGGCGATTGCGATTGCGGGCACGGTGAAGTCTCGCAAGTCCGACCGCCATGCCACTTCCGACTGGATGGAAATGGAAAAACAACGGGGTATTTCCATTACCACGTCGGTCATGCAGTTCCCGTATCGCGACCACATGATCAACCTGCTCGACACCCCGGGCCACGAAGACTTCTCCGAAGATACCTACCGCACGCTGACAGCGGTGGACTCGGCCTTGATGGTTCTCGACGGCGGTAAGGGTGTTGAGCCACGGACCATCGCGCTGATGGACGTTTGCCGTCTGCGTGACACGCCGATCGTCAGCTTCATCAACAAACTCGACCGCGATATCCGCGACCCGATCGAACTGCTCGACGAGATCGAAGCGGTCCTGAAGATCAAGGCGGCGCCGATCACCTGGCCGATCGGTTGCTACCGCGACTTCAAGGGCGTTTATCACCTCGCCGACGACTACATCATTGTGTACACCGCCGGTCACGGCCACGAGCGCACCGATGTGAAAATCATCGAAAAGCTCGACTCCGATGAAGCTCGCGCGCATTTGGGTGATGAATACGATCGCTTCGTTGACCAACTGGAACTGGTGCAAGGCGCCTGCCACGAATTCAACCAGCAGGAATTCCTCGACGGCCAACTGACGCCGGTGTTCTTCGGTACCGCACTGGGCAACTTCGGTGTCGATCACGTGCTCGACGCCGTGGTCGACTGGGCACCGAAACCGCTGGCCCGTGTCGCCAACGAACGCACCGTAGAACCGGTCGAAGAAAAATTCAGCGGCTTCGTGTTCAAGATCCAGGCGAACATGGACCCGAAACACCGCGACCGTATCGCCTTCATGCGTATCTGCTCCGGCAAGTACGAAAAGGGCATGAAGATGCGCCACGTGCGCACCGGCAAGGACGTGCGCATCGGCGACGCCCTTACGTTCTTCTCCTCCGAGCGTGAGCAACTGGAAGAAGCGTTTGCCGGCGACATCATCGGCCTGCACAACCACGGCACCATCCAGATCGGCGACACCTTCACCGAAGGCGAAGTCCTGGGCTTCACCGGTATCCCGCACTTCGCCCCGGAACTGTTCCGTCGCGTGCGCCTGCGTGACCCGCTGAAATCCAAGCAACTGCGCCAGGGTTTGCAGCAATTGGCGGAAGAGGGCGCGACCCAGGTGTTCTTCCCCGAGCGCAGCAACGACATCATCCTTGGCGCCGTTGGTGTGCTGCAGTTCGATGTGGTCGCCAGCCGCTTGAAAGAGGAATACAAGGTCGAGTGCTCTTACGAGCCGATCACCGTGTATTCCGCGCGCTGGATCGATTGCGACGATAAGAAGAAATTCGAGGAGTTCCGGGTCAAGGCCGTGGAAAACCTGGCAGTCGACGGCGGTGGTCACCTGACTTACCTGGCCCCGACCCGCGTCAACCTGGCGCTGATGGAAGAGCGCTGGCCGGATGTGAAATTCCGTGCGACGCGTGAGCATCATTAAGCGCTGAGCTGCAAAACCAAAAGCCCCGGTTGCGAAAGCGCCGGGGCTTTTTTGTGCCCGACACATTCCCCTCCCCTGTAGGAGACAGCTTGCTGGCGATGGACGTTAACGATGAGGCGTTCTTTCTGGATAAACACGGCGCGCTTGCGAACATCGCGAGCTCGCTCCTACAGTGAGCGATTACGATTCGAGATAGCGTTTATTCCAAAGCAATCTCCCTGTTCACGGCATTTCCCGTCCTTCGTCAGGGTCCTATTCAGGTGAACCGGGCCAATCGGAACTAGATTTCAAAGAGTACCGTGGCTCCCACGCTTAACCCGCGAAGGATGGAATCGGCTATGAGCATTTTTCAACGCATGGTGTTGTTGCTGAAAGTTTTGGTGATGCTGTCGGTGGGCATGTCGGCGGCGTGGGCGGACTGCCCCGAGCATGGGGAGCAGGCGTCGAGCGGGCAGGTGACGCATACCGGCCTGATGGTCGCCAAGTCCGAGTCCGAACCGGGCGATCAAGGCCAGGGCGGCAGTGAGGGCGATGATGACTCGACCACCGACGATCCCGATGCCGATGAAGATGAAAATGAAGGGGCTTGAGTAACAGGCAAAATAAAACCCCTTCTACCCGATTGATGCGCAATCGAAGCCGAAGAGGTTTTTGAACAGATCACCTATACCTTGTGGGAGCGGGCTTGCTTGCGAATGCGGTAGGTCAGTGGCAAAAATAATGACTGACACACCGCCTTCGCGGGCAAGCCCGCTCCCACAGGTTTTTATTCCCCGTTTATGCCGCGCCGTCGAGGAACTGCTCGGCGTAGTGGCAAGCCACCTGCCGGTTATCGAGAGGGCGCAAGGCTGGCTCTTCGGTTTTGCAGCGCTCGGTCGCGTACGGGCAACGCTTGTGGAAAGCGCAGCCCGACGGCGGGTTCAACGGGTTGGGCAACTCGCCGACGATCTTGATTTTCGGCTTGTTCGGGTCCGGGTGAATGGTCGGGGTGGCCGACAGCAACGCCTGGGTGTACGGGTGCAGCGGACGCTCATAAATGTCGTTCTTCGGGCCCATTTCCACCGGGCGGCCGAGGTACATCACCATCACGTCATCGGCAACGTGCTGCACCACCGCCAGGTTGTGCGAGATGAACACGTAGGCGGTGTTGAACTCTTGCTGCAAATCCATGAACAGGTTTAGCACCTGCGCCTGGATCGACACGTCCAGCGCCGAAGTCGGTTCGTCCGCCACCAGCACTTTCGGTTGCAGCATCATCGCCCGGGCGAGGGCGATCCGCTGGCGCTGGCCGCCGGAGAACATGTGTGGATAACGCTGATAATGCTCAGGGCGCAAACCGACCTGCTTCATCATCGCCTGCACTTTCTCGCGACGTTCAGTGGCGCTGAGGCTGGTGTTGATCAGCAGCGGCTCGGCCAGTTGATCCCCGACTTTCTGCCGTGGGTTCAACGAGGCGTACGGGCTCTGGAACACCATCTGCACGTCTTTGCGCAGTTGTTTGCGTTGAGCCTTGTCGGCGCCGGCAACTTCCTGCCCGGCGATTTTCAAGGAACCGGAGGACGGCTCTTCGATCAGCGTCAGGGCGCGGGCCAGGGTGGATTTGCCGCAACCGGATTCGCCTACGACGGCGAGGGTCTTGCCGGCTTCCAGTTCGAACGACACACCGTTCAGGGCGCGTACGGTCGCATGGCCCTTGAACAGGCCGCGGGACACTTCGTAGTGACGGGTGAGGTCGCGGGCGGTAAGTACGACGGCCATTACGCCACCTCCTGGTTCAGCGGGTAGAAGCAGCGGGCGAGGCTGTTGCTTTTCGGGTCAAGGGCCGGACGTTGCGCACGGCAGTTGTCCTGCACATACGGGCAGCGCGGCGACAGCAGGCAGCCTTGCGGGCGGTCGTAACGACCGGGAACGATACCCGGCAGCGTGGCCAGGCGCGTGGCGCCGAGGCTGTGTTCCGGAATCGCCTTGAGCAGCGCTTCGCTGTACGGGTGCGCCGGAATGTCGAACAGTTGCGGCACCTGACCGACTTCGACCGCTTGGCCGGCGTACATCACGCACACACGCTGGGCGGTTTCGGCCACGACCGCGAGGTCGTGAGTGATCAGCACCAGGCCCATGTTCTGTTCTTTCTGCAACGCCAGCAGCAGGTCCATGATCTGCGCCTGAATCGTTACGTCGAGGGCAGTGGTCGGTTCGTCGGCGATCAGCAGTTTCGGTTCGCCGGCAATCGCCATGGCGATCGCAACACGCTGGCTCATGCCTCCGGACAGTTGATGCGGGTAGGCGTCCATACGGCTGGCGGCGCCCGGGATTTCCACTTTTTCCAGCAGCTCGATGGCGCGTGCGCGGGCTTGCTTGCCGGACATTTTCAGGTGCAGGCGCAGCACTTCCTCGATCTGGAAACCGACGGTGTAGCTCGGGTTCAGCGCAGTCATCGGGTCCTGGAAGACCATGGCCAGGTCTTTGCCGACGATTTGCCGACGCTGACGGTTGCTGAGCTTGAGCATGTTCTTGCCGTCGAAATTCAGGGCGTCGGCGGTGACGATCCCCGGATGCTCGATCAGGCCCATCAGCGCCATCATGGTCACGGATTTACCGGAGCCCGACTCGCCAACGATGGCCAGCACTTCGCCCTTGTCCACGGAAATGTCGAGCCCGTCGACCACTGGAACGGCGTTCTTGTCGCCGAAGCGAACGTTGAGATTCTTGATTTCTAACAGTGACATTTGAATCTCCTCAGGCGGCGTTCTTGAGTTTCGGGTCCAGCGCATCGCGCAGGCCGTCGCCCATCAAGTTGATTGCCAGCACG
>Ga0255334_1000654_pt1 | contig 23865 bp, 20 predicted proteins | sample EtOH5_35cm_T3_12_FD_202080 | JGI IMG/M metagenome (GOLD analysis project Ga0255334, IMG submission 202080) | Sandy soil microbial communities from University of British Columbia, Vancouver, Canada - EtOH5_35cm_T3_129 | ecosystem: Engineered > Artificial ecosystem > Sand microcosm > Unclassified ... | reverse complement strand
TGTTCGGCCAGGGTATTTCCGGGCGAGACCTGATCCTGTTCTTCGGTGGTCTGTTCCTGCTGTGGAAGAGCTCGCAAGAGATGTACCACGCGCTGGAAGGTGAAGACGAAACCAATGAGGAGCCGGGCGGCAAGGGCGGCAACTTCTTCTACACCATCATTCAGATCGCGATCATCGACATCGTGTTCTCGCTGGACTCGGTCATCACCGCTGTTGGCATGGTGTCCTACGTACCGGTCATGGTCGCGGCGATCGTCGTTGCCGTGCTGGTGATGATGTGGGCTTCCGGCACCATCAGCGAGTTCATCGACAAGCACCCGTCGCTGAAGATGCTGGCGCTGTCGTTCCTGTTGATAGTCGGTACTGTGCTGATTGCTGAATCCCTCGACGTTCACGTGCCAAAAGGCTACGTCTACTTCGCCATGGCGTTCTCGCTGGCGGTGGAAGCGATCAACATCAAGATGCGCACCGCCATGGCGAAAAAGCGCAAGCAGCAGGAACCGGTGAAGCTGCGCAAGGACATTCCGGGTCAATAACCCGAATGCCATGTGATGACAAAGGGGCCTTCGGGCCCCTTTTTCATATCTGCATCAAGCTGTTTTTATGGCAGTTTTGTTTCAATCGCTTCTTTAGCTGTGCGATGCTGGCGCGCAGTCCGTTAGCCAACTACAGCTTAAGTACAGAACGTAGAAGAACGCGCGGCACCGTCAACTTGCCCCGATGGGGCGCTACCACCACAGGGGGCCTGCATGCTCACCCTGCTCAATTTGTTATCTGCCGTGGCCTTGTTGATTTGGGGCACGCACATCGTCCGAACCGGCATCCTGCGGGTCTACGGTTCCAACCTGCGCCATGTGATTGGCCGGAACATGTCCAGGCGCTGGCTGGCGTTCGTCTCGGGGATCGTCGTGACGGCGATGGTCCAGAGCAGCAATGCCACCGCCATGCTCGTCACCTCCTTTGTCGGTCAGGGCCTGATGGCGCTGACCCCGGCCCTGGCGACCATGCTCGGGGCCGACGTCGGTACCGCGCTGATGGCGCGGGTGCTGACCCTCGACCTGTCATGGTTGTCGCCGCTGCTGATCTTTCTTGGGGTGATTTTCTTTCTGTCGCGCAAACAGACCCGGGTTGGACAGATGGGCCGGGTCAGTATCGGGCTGGGGCTGATCATCCTGGCGCTGCAACTGATCGTTGAGGCTGCCGCACCGATTACCCAGGCCCAAGGTGTGAAGGTGATTTTCGCCTCGCTGACTGGCGACATCTTGCTCGATGCCCTGGTCGGCGCGCTGTTTGCGATGGTTTCCTACTCCAGCCTCGCCGCCGTCCTGCTGACCGCGACCCTGGCCGGTGCTGCGGTGATCAGCCTGCCCGTTGCCATCGGCCTGGTGATCGGCGCCAACATCGGCAGCGGCATCCTTGCCTTCCTCAGCACCAGCATGCAGAACGCCGCTGGCCGTCAGGTGGCGTTGGGCAGCCTGCTCTACAAACTGATCGGCCTGTTGCTGATCATTCCGGTCCTCGACCCGTTGGTGCACTGGATCGACAGCCTGGACTTCAGCCCTCAGGAAATGGTCATCGGCTTTCACCTGCTTTACAACACCGCGCGCTGCCTGCTCTTGCTGCCCAGCGTCGGGCCGATGGCCAAGCTGTGCGCGTGGCTGTTGCCGGAGCGGCCGGAAATCAACGGTACTGCCAAACCGCGGCATCTTGATCCAACAGCACTGGTCACGCCCAGCTTGGCGCTGGCCAATGCCGCCCGGGAAACCCTGCGCATCGGCGACCTGATCGACAACATGCTCGAGGCCATGCTCGACGTGCTGAACGGCAAGCAAACCGCCGTCACCCAGGAAATGCGGCGCCTGACCGATGATGTGGAATCGCTCTATGGCGCGATCAAGCTGTATCTGGCGCAAATGCCCCGCGAAGATCTCAGCGAGCAGGACAGCCGGCGCTGGGCGGAAATCATCGAGCTGGCGATCAACCTTAAACTCGCCAGCGACCTCATCGAACGCATGCTGCGCAAGGTCCAGCAACAGAAAACCTCACAGCGCCTGTCTTTTTCCGAGGTCGGCCTGGAAGAGTTGGCGGGGCTGCACAGCCAGTTGATCTCCAACCTGCGCCTGGGGTTGTCGGTGTTCCTCAGTGCCGATAAGGAAAGTGCCCGCCAGTTATTGCGTGAGAAGCGTCGCTTTCGCGCACAGGAACGGCGCCTGGCCCATGCTCACGTCAGCCGATTGCAACGTAAGATCGTGCAAAGTATCGAAACCAGCTCGTTGCACCTTGAGTTGATTGCCGACATGAAGCGTCTGAATTCACTGTTTTGCATCAGCGCCTATGTGGTGCTGGAAACTTCCGACACCGGCGCCCTGGCGGCCGATGATTTGGCAGACATCACGCATTCACCTTGAACGTCTGGCAGAGTGGTCAGTCAGTAACATTGATTCAGCATGAAGGCCGCCTTCGCGAGCAGGCTCGCTCCCACAGTGGATCTTCGGTGTACTCGGAAATTGTGTCCGACTCAGATCACCTGTGGGAGCGAGCCTGCTCGCGAAGGCGGCCTGGCTGATGACACGGATCTCCGATTGGTTGCCTGGAAGCTTGCTATGCGTTGTTTGTTGTTCGCTTGTCTGTTGCTTGGTTCATTCCCTTCATTTGCCCTGGATCGCTTTCAGGTCGAGGGCTATACGCTGCCCAACGGCCTGCAATTGCTGCTCAAGCCCGGTACCGAGCACGGGCATGTGGCGATTCGTCTGGTGGTCGGCGTCGGCATCGATGATTTCAGCTGCGCCGACAAGGAGCTGCCGCACCTGCTTGAGCATTTGCTGTTCAGCGGTATCGATGCCACGGGCGAAGGCGGGCTGGAAGAGCGCATGCAGGCCCTGGGTGGCGAGTGGAACGCCTACACCAGCAATGCCGACACGACCTTCGTCATCGAAGCCCCGGCGAAAAACCAGCGCAAGGTCCTCGACCTGCTGCTGGCGCTGCTGACCCAGACCCGAATCGACGACAACGCCATCAACGCCGCCAAACAAGTGGTCGAGCGCGAAGACGGCGGCCATTACTCGCACCTGCAACGCTTTCTGGATCGTCAGGACCTTGGCCACACAGCGAGTAATCAGCTGGCAGTGGAACTGGGCCTCAAATGCCCCGAACGCGCCGAAGTCGATCACCTGACCCGCGATCAGCTGGAAAAGGTACGCAAGGCCTGGTACGCGCCCAACAACATGACCCTGATCGTCGTCGGCGACCTTGAGCGGTTGCTGCCGGCCTATCTGGAACGGTCTTATGGCGCGCTTGAAGCGGTTGACCCGACCGATCACCCGCCCCTGCCGGCGATCCAGGCCACTGCTGCCCATGAGCGCACCTTGAGTCATGGTTTTGTTGGCGGCAGTGCCAAGTTGCATTGGCTGTTGCCAGAGCCGGTGCAGGAAGATCGGCACGACGAAACCTTCGACTTGCTCAAGGACTATCTGGACTGGGCGCTCTACCGCCAATTGCGCCTGGCCCATGGCTTGTCCTACGGGCCTTCGGTCGAGCGCGAGGTGTTTGGCGGTGTGGGCTTCATGAGCCTGAACGCGGACCTTGAGCGCGACGACGTGCCCGAGGCCGAACGGGTGCTGGATAATCTGAAGGCCGGGTTGCTCAGGGACGGTCTCAAGGCCGGCACCTTCAACCGCATCAAGCAGGCCGCCATCGCCCGCCAGGCCTGGGCCGTGCAAGGCAACAGCGCGTTGGCCGATTATTACTGGAGTGCCCTTGGGGACTACGAGGACGGCCGTTTCGCCGACCCCGCCAAAGAACTGGAAGGGGTGACGCTGGAGGAAGCAAACAAGGCCATGCGTGAATTGCTGATGCAGCCGGGCTACCTGCGGATCGAAAAGCCGTTGATCAGTGATGACCAGTTTGTGTGGGCGATTGCCGGGGTGTTCGGTTTGTTTGTACTCGGCCTGTTGGCTTGGCGAGTACATCGCAGACGGTAACCGATCCTTGTGGCGAGGGGATTTATCCCCGTTCGGCTGCGCAGCAGCCGCAATATCTGTGAATGCGTTGAGTCTGACATTAATTTTGGGGCCGCTTCGCGACCCAACGGGGATAAATCCCCTCGCCACAGTAAGATTTCCAATCCGGGTTTTGTGTTTGGCCAAAGTGATCGGGACCCTCGCCACACCGCTGTCCGGGCGGTACCCTGTCGAGGATTTTTCCCACGACTATTGCGAACCGCCGAATGCCTACTCTGACCCTATACGTACAGCGCATCCTGGAATTGATGAAGCGCTACCCGGGGGTCATTGCGCTCGGTGGTTTCATATCCGGGGTCGGCAGCTTCATGCTGGTGGATCGCCAACAGGGTCTGGCGACCTGGATCACCACCATCATGCTGGTCAGCTGGGTCTGGCTGATGCTGGAAAACAGCCTCACCAAGCTGTTCGCCAGGGTCTTCAAGCGCGAAATACCCCAGCCGCTTCTGCGTTATGCGACGCAGATGATCCATCAGGAAAGTCTATTCTTCGTTCTGCCGTTCTTTTTAATCACCACCACCTGGAACAGCGGCCAGTTGTTCTTCACTGGATTACTGAGCATGGCGGCGCTGATTTCGATCATCGACCCGCTCTACTACAAATGGCTGGCACCGCGCCGCTGGGCGTTCCTGGCACTGCACACCCTGACCCTGTTCGCGGCCCTGCTGACTGCCCTGCCCGTCATTTTGCACCTGACCACCGCCCAGAGCTTCAAGCTGGCGCTGGGCATTGCCATGTTGCTGTCGTTCCCGAGCCTGGCCTCGATCTTCCCGATTCGCACTGTGCGCAATGCGTTGGCGATCCTCAGCATCACCGTCGGTATCGGCGCCGCCGGTTGGGTGCTGCGCTCCTGGGTTCCACCGGCGACCCTGTGGATGACGGATGTGGCGATCAGCACCCAAATGCAGGACCGCACCCCCGGCAAGAGCCTGGAAGAAGTCAGCGCCGAGCAGATTCGCGGAGGTGGGCTGTACGCGTACACCGCGATCAACGCCCCTAGGGGGCTGGCCGAGCGGATTTATCACGTCTGGATGTTCAACGGCAAAGAAGTCGACCGTATCCCTCTGGATATCAATGGTGGGCGCAAGGAAGGCTATCGCGCCTGGACCCACAAGCAGAACTTCCCCGGCAACCCCGCAGGCAAATGGCAGGTCCGGGTGCTGACTGAGGACGGTCAGTTGATTGGCGTGCTGCGCTTCAAGGTCATGGACAGCACACCCATCAAAGAAAAGTAACGCGGTTCGTGCTATTAGTCAGATCTGCGTAATAACCGAACAAGCACGGAGCTTATGACTAGCAGCACAATGCCCGGCAGAGCCCTACTGGACACCTCGCAAAGCCCTGCCCTGTTGCGGGTCACGGGTGACTGGACGCTCGCCCATTACGCCGATCTCAGCCGACTGAGCGAAAAGCTCCGTGGCCAATACGACAACAACACCCACATCGATCTCAATGGCCTCGGCGCACTCGATACGGCGGGTGCGTCATTGCTGGTGGAGCTGCTGGGGGCCGAGCGTCTGGGCAAATCTGCCGAACACCCCGATTGCACCCTTTCTTCCGCTGATCGCGCCTTGTTGCAGACGGTGTACTGCTCGCTGACCGACTTCTGCGTGCCGATCAAGGAACCGGAAATCAGCGTCGGCATTCAACTGCTGACCCGCATCGGCCGCGCGGTGGACGCGGTCTGGCAGGACACCCTGGAACTGCTGGGTTTCGTCGGTCTGATTCTGGAAACCATCGCCCGCGGGCTGTTTCGCCCCAAGCGCTGGCGCCTCACGCCGATGGTCGCGCACATCGAACAGACTGGCCTCGACGCCGCCCCCATCGTCGCCCTGCTGACTTTTCTGGTGGGCGCCGTGGTGGCGTTTCTCGGGGCGACGGTGCTGGCGAGTTTCGGCGCGAGTATTTTCACCGTGGACCTGGTGGCGTTCTCCTTCCTGCGCGAATTCGGTGTATTGCTGACCGCGATCCTGATGGCCGGCCGCACCGCCAGTGCATTCACCGCGCAGATCGGTTCGATGAAAGCCAACGAAGAAATCGACGCCATCCGCACCTTGGGCCTCGACCCGATAGAGCTGCTGGTGGTGCCGCGCGTGTTGGCCCTGCTGGTCGCGCTGCCGATGCTGACCTTTCTGGCGATGCTTTCGGGGATTGTCGGCGGCGGTGTGGTTTGCGCGGTGGCGCTGGATATCTCGCCAGCGATGTTCCTGTCGCTGCTGCAAACCGACATCGGTGTTCAGCACTTTTTGGTGGGGATCGTCAAAGCGCCGATCTTCGCGTTCCTGATCGGCGCCATCGGCTGTCTCGAAGGCTTCAAAGTCAGTGGCAGCGCCGAGTCCGTCGGTGCTCACACCACGTCGAGCGTGGTCCAGTCTATTTTCGTGGTGATCGTGCTCGACGCCGTGGCTGCGCTGTTTTTCATGGAGATGGGCTGGTGAGTCGTCTAACCCGAGCGCCCTGCGAGGCAGTGATCGAAGTCCGCGATCTGTGCAATCGCTTTGGTCGCCAGAGCGTGCATGAGAACCTCGATCTGGATTTGTACAAGGGTGAAATCCTTGCCGTGGTTGGCGGTTCCGGCAGCGGCAAGTCAGTGCTGTTGCGCAGCATCGTCGGCTTGCGCCAGCCCAGTGACGGGGTGGTGAAGGTCTTCGGCAAAAACCTGCCGACGCTGTCTGAACACGAGCGCTCGATGGTCGAACGGCGTTTCGGCGTGCTGTTCCAGAAAGGTGCCCTGTTCTCTTCGCTGACGGTCACCGAGAACGTCGCCCTGCCCCTCATCGAGCACGCCGGTTTGAGCCGAGAGGACGCCGAACACCTGGCGGCAGTGAAAATGGCCTTGGCCGGACTGCCGCTGTCGGCGGCCGACAAGTACCCCGCTTCGCTGTCCGGCGGCATGATCAAGCGTGCAGCACTGGCTCGCGCGCTGGCGCTGGACCCGGACATCCTGTTTCTCGACGAACCCACTGCCGGCCTCGATCCAATTGGCGCGGCCGCGTTCGATCAATTGATCCTGACCCTGCGCGATGCGTTGGGCCTGAGTGTGTTTCTGGTGACCCATGACCTCGACACGCTCTACACCATCACCGACCGTGTGGCGGTGCTGGCGCAAAAGAAAGTGCTGGTGGCGGATGCCATCGACAAGGTCTCGGAAACTGACGATCCGTGGATTCACGAATATTTCCATGGCCCTCGCGGCCGCGCGGCGTTGACCGCCGCTCAACAGCTTAAGGAGGTCTGACATGGAAACCCGAGCCCATCATGTATTGATCGGCCTGTTCACCGTGATTGTGGTGGCAGGCGCCCTGCTCTTCGGCTTGTGGCTGGCCAAGTCCAGCGTCGACACCGAGTTCAAGGATTACGAAGTCGTTTTCAACGAGGCCGTCAGCGGCCTGTCCAAGGGCAGTGCCGTGCAGTACAGCGGGATCAAGGTCGGCGACGTGGTGACCCTGCGTCTGGATCCGAAAGACCCGCGCCGGGTACTGGCGCGGATCCGCCTGGGCGGCGATACACCGATCAAGGAAGACACCCGGGCCATATTGGCGCTGACCGGAATCACCGGGACCTCGATCATCCAGCTCAGCGGTGGTACGCCGCAGAGTCCGAAGCTCAAGGGCAAGGACGGTCATTTGCCGACGATCATTGCATCGCCCTCGCCCATCGCCCGTTTGCTGAACGACAGCGGCGACCTGGTGGCGGGCGTGAACATGCTGATGCTCAACGCCAATAAGATGTTTTCTTCGCAGAACGTCGATCGCATCAGCCAGACCCTTGAACATCTGGAACAAACCACCGGCACTATCGCCGACCAGCGCGGCGATATTCGCCAGGCGATGCAGCAACTGGCCTCGGTCGGCAAACAGGCCGGCGCCATGCTGGAACAGACGTCGGCGCTGATGCGCAACGCCAATGGCATGCTCAACGATCAAGGCAAGCAGATGTTCGGCAGTGCCGAGCAGGCGATGAAGTCGCTGGAACAGAGCAGCGCGACCATCAACGAGCTGCTCACGACCAATCAGGATTCGCTCAACAGCGGCATGCAAGGCCTCAATGGCCTGGCCCCGGCGGTGCGTGAACTGCGTGACACCCTGACGTCGTTACGGGCTATTTCCCAGCGTCTGGAAGCCAACCCCACCGGTTATTTGCTGGGCAATGATAAGGACAAGGAGTTCACACCATGAAGTTGACTCACCTCGCCCTCCTCGCCAGCTTCATTGTGCTCAGCGCCTGCTCGATCCTGCCCAAGTCCGAGCCGTCCGACGTCTATCGGTTGCCTTCGGCCCAGAGCAGCGCATCGGCCAGTCACGGGACGCCGCAGCGCTGGTCGCTACGCCTGACCAAGCCGCAGACCAGCGAAGCCTTGAACAGCCCGAAGATCGCCGTGATCCCTCAGGGTGATCTGATCAGCAGCTACAAGGCTTCGCGCTGGAGCGACCCGGCACCGGTGTTGTTGCGCAATCGTCTGTTGGATGGTTTCCAGCGTGATGGTCGGGTGACATTGCTGAGCACCGACGACAGCAACTTCCAGGCGGATCTTGAACTGGGCGGTAACCTGCAGGCATTCCAGGCTGAATACCAAGGAACGAACGCGAGCGTCATCGTGCGTCTGGATGCGTTGCTGGTGCGCGGTTATGACCAGCGAATCCTCGCCAGCCGACGCTTCGAAGTGCGCCAGCCGTTGAGCGATGCGAAGGTACCGGCGGTGGTGGCCGGGTTTGGCCAGGCCAGTGACCAGTTGACGGCGCAGGTGGTGAGCTGGGCGGTTGAGCAAGGGCAGAAAGTTGCGCCGCCTCCCCGCCCTTAAAGCCAACATAGCCCCAATGTGGGAGCGAGCCTTTGTGGCGAGGGGACTTGTCCCCGTTGGACTGCGCAGCAGGCCCAAAATCTGAGTTCTCGGTGTATCAGATACAACTTGAATTCAGAAATTGGGGCCGCTTCGCGACCCAACGGGGACAAGTCCCCTCGCCACAAAGCCCGCTCCCACAAGGGTTTTGTGGTTAGCCGAAGAACCAGTAGCAGACGCCGATCGCGCCGAGAACGCCGGCAAGCTCCGCCAGCAACGCGCAACCCACCGCATGCCGCGCCCGCTGGATCCCCACCGCGCCGAAGTACACCGCCAATACGTAGAACGTCGTTTCAGTACTGCCCTGAATCGTCGCCGCCACCAGCGCCGGGAAGCTGTCCACGCCAGACGTTTTCATGGTTTCGATCAGCATCGCCCGGGCGGCACTGCCGGAGAACGGCTTGACCATGGCGGTCGGCAGCGCATCGACGAAGCGCGTGTCCCAACCGGCCCATGCCACCAGATGCCGGATCCCGTCCAGGCCAAAGTCCAGTGCTCCGGATGCCCGCAGCACGCCGATGGCACACAGCATCGCCACCAGATACGGCAGCAGGTTCTTGGCCACGTCGAAGCCTTCTTTGGCGCCTTCGATGAACGCTTCGTAGACCTTCACTTTGCGCAGCGCGCCGATCACCAGAAAAAGCATGATCAGCCCGAACAGCGTCACGTTACCGAGGATCGATGACAGGCTGGCCAGAGCGGTCGCTGAGAGCGTCGCCAGCAGCGCCATGAAGGCACCGAGGGCCAAGGCGCCGGGAATCAGGTAGGCAAGCACCACCGGGTCCCACAGGCGCAGACGCTGCATGAACGCCACCGACAGCAGGCCGACCAATGTCGAGCAACTGGTGGCGAGCAGGATTGGCAGGAACACCAGGGTCGGATCGGGTGCACCTTGCTGGGCCCGGTACATGAAGATCGTCACCGGCAGCAGGGTCAGGGAGGAGGCGTTGAGCACCAGGAACAGGATCTGCGCGTTGCTGGCGATGGTGTCGCTGGGGTTGAGTTCTTGCAGCGCCTTCATGGCTTTAAGGCCGATTGGCGTGGCGGCGTTGTCCAGGCCCAGACCGTTGGCGGCGAAGTTCAGCGTGATCAGGCCGATGGCTGGGTGCCCGGCCGGTACTTCCGGCATCAGCCGCAGGAACAACGGGCCCAGCGCTTTGGCCAGCCACTCGACGATCCCTGCCTTCTCGGCAATCCGCAGAAAGCCCAGCCAGAGCGTCAGCGTGCCGAACAACAGGACCATGACTTCGACCGACAACTTGGCCATGGCGAAAATGCTTTCCACCATTGCCGCGAAGATCCCGGCGTTTCCGCCGATCAGCCATTGCGCCAGTGCCGAAACGGCAGCCACGATGAAGAAGCCAAGCCACAGGCCATTAAGCATCAGTCAAATCCCCCGAAGAATGCGGCGAATGATAGCGGGGTAGCCAGAAACGACAAACCCCGGATTTCTCCGGGGTTTGTTTTGGCTCTTCTTGTAGGAGCAAAGCTTGCTCACGATGCGGGCACCGCGGTCTATCAGCTATAACGCGTCATCGTTCATCGCGGGCAAGCCATGCTCCTACAGAGGGCGTGATCAGTTGCTGGAAATCTCGCCCACCGGCAATTTTTCCTTGCTGCGCCAGTGCGGCAGGGAGTTCCAGTAGCGCTGGCCCTTGGCGTCGTCGTACATGCCTTCCCAGCGGGAGATGACCAGCACGGCCAAGGCATTGCCGATCACGTTCAGCGCGGTACGGGCCATGTCCATGATGCGGTCGACACCGGCGATGAACGCCAGGCCTTCGAGCGGAATACCCACGCTGCCCAGGGTGGCCAGCAGCACCACAAAGGACACACCCGGAACGCCGGCGATGCCTTTGGAGGTGACCATCAGGGTCAGTACCAGCAGCAATTGCTGGCTGATCGACAGGTCGATGCCGTAGAGCTGGGCAATGAAGATGGCCGCAATGCTCTGGTACAGGGTCGAACCGTCGAGGTTGAACGAGTAGCCGGTCGGTACCACGAAGCTGCAAATGGCTTTCGGAGCGCCGTAGGCTTCCATTTTCTCGATCACGCGCGGCAGCACGGTTTCGGAACTGGCGGTGGAGTAGGCCAGCACCAGCTCATCCTTGAAGATGCGCATCAGCTTGATCACCGAGAAGCCGAACAGGCGAGCGATCAGGCCCAGTACCACGAAGGCGAAGAAGGCGATGGCGACGTAAACCAGGATCACCAGTTTGGCCAGCGGCAGCAGGGAGGCGAAGCCGAAGTTGGCCACCGTCACCGCGATCAGTGCGAAAACGCCGATCGGGGCGTAGTTCATGATCATGTGAGTGACTTTGAACATGCTTTCCGACACGCCCTGGAACATCTTCACCAGCGGCTCGCGCAGGTCCGATTGCAGGCTCGACAGACCGAGACCGAACAATACGGAGAAGAAGATGATCGGCAGCATCTCGCCGCGGGCCATGGCCGCGAAGATGTTCGACGGGATCAGGTTGAGGATGGTCTGGATGAACGCGTGTTCATGCTGAACCTCGGCGGCAGTGGCCTGGTACTTGGAAATATCCACGGTACCCAGGGTGCTCATGTCGATGCCGGTGCCGGGATGGAACACGTTGGCCAACACCAGACCGACCACGATGGCGATGGTGGTGACGATCTCGAAGTAGAGGATGGTTTTGAGGCCGATACGCCCGAGCTTTTTCGCGTCACCGACGCCTGCAATACCGACGATCAGCGAAGAGATCACGATCGGGATCACAATCATCTTGATCAGACGGATAAAGATATCGCCTGCTGGTTGCAGGACGTTGCTGACCCACCAGGCTTTTTCGGCACTGAAATGGTTGAGCAGCGCACCGATTGCAATCCCCAATACCAGACCGATGAGGATCTGCCAGGCGAGGCTAAGCTTTGCCTTCTTCATATCTTTACCCTTACTTGCGTTTGACTCAGGCAGATGCAAGAACTGGAACGCTTGTGGCGAAAAAGTCTTGTGCATCTGCCCCCGTATAAGGTGCCCCGGAGCGCTTGTTATCGGCTCTCTGGCAGGCGAAAAAAGGCGCAACTATTCAGATGCAAGGAAGCGACGTCTAATGCCGTAAACGCCTACCCTATGCCGAATCGGCATGAGCTTTTTTTACTGAAACTCGCGTCCCAACCGGTTCGAATACGACATTTCGGCAGGCATAAGTGCCGTGAACCGGCCATCGCAGAGGAGGTTGGTTGTTTTTTGAACAAGGGAATGTGGGCTGAAACTTGGGAAAAAGCCTACGTTTAATCGCGAAAATTCTCGGTCGTTGAATCGCGGTTTTCTCGATATACGGTCACCAAAGAAACACCACGAAATGGTTTTGCGAAGGATTAAGCGGAGATGGCGCGGAGGAGGCGAGCAGAACGCTCTAGGACAATACTTTGCGCTGACGAGCTCTTCGCAAGTCCGTCGATCCATGAGTGACCGACGAACTTGCGTCGCAGCTTCTGCCTGATCCGGCCCTTGCGCAGGTACTCCCTGTACCCGTAGGTCACTCCGCCCCTGAAACAGGCAGAACGTCCCGGCCCCTTGATCATGCGTCTACCGTCCTCGGGTAGCGCAGTGGAAAGAAGCCATGCTGCTTCTTTCATGTTACGAATTCAGTACCCGTGTGGATCTTTCTTCAGTGGTTCCATCAACAAGTCCCGCATGCCCTGGTCCGGCTTTCCAAGAAAGCGCTAGCCGGCATGTCGCTGTTGCCATGGCACTGCCGCCCGGAAACAGGGCGGCCGCCAGTGTCTTTAACAAAACGCTCATATTCACCCTCGACCGCGACGGCCGAAGAAGAAGGAAGCAATGAACATCACCAGGAACACGACAAAGAGAATCTTGGCGATACCCGTGGCGGTGCCCGCGATACCACCGAAGCCCAGTACCGCAGCGATGATGGCAATAATCAAGAATGTGATTGCCCAGCTCAACATGGTGATTCTCCTTACGCTTCTATTTAGAGATGTTGCTTGTGGTGCTTTTCCCGGCGCATCGAACGCGCCAAGTTCATGTGTTTAGAACACCCAACGTTCCTGGTGAGGCATCTCATCCGCAGGCTGAGCCTGGTCGACGTCCATCATTCGCATTGGGGGGCTGTCAGCCTGGTTGCTGCTGGCCGCACTGAAATGAGTTTGGGTCGGGTGCTGAATCGACAGGCGTGGCGCTTCTTGCTGCTGGTTCTGCTCCCAACGCTGAAACTGCTGGCCGGCGATCAAGGTGATCAATAGCGCCATAACAGCAAACAGACCTTGCTGGATATGCAGTGGCGAGATACGCAACTGGGCGGCACGTTGGCGACTCATCCTGAAGCTCCTCCCACTCTGTGGTGATCTTGTTAGGGGGCGACTTTTTGAATGCCCGGTTAATCACACTGTTGCAGTCTGCATGCCAGCTTTTGTTGATAATAAAATTCAATAAAATCAATTAGTTAAAGATGATGTGGAAACCGGATCGGACGCATCCTGCACGATGGTCCTTTTGAAGTCGTGCGTAATGCACGATGGACGCGTGGGAACTTTCAATATTTTTGAATTGCAAAGAGGGTGTGGATGTCACAAGGGGACACAGCCAATCGCCTGCGAACCGGCTATCTGATAAAAAAACAACAAAATCAGGCGATTAGCCGTAGGGTGAGGGGAGAGCTACGCTGCTGTGGCAGAAATCGACCAGAATCAACCATGCAACTTGCCCGATTATTCTGGGACTAACCAAGATCATTCATTAAGGAGCGTAGGAAAATGGAGTCAGCCTCTGAGCATCAAGGCCGCATTCTGCTGGTGGACGATGAGTCAGCCATCCTGCGTACTTTCCGTTATTGCCTCGAAGACGAAGGCTACAGCGTCGCTACCGCCAACAGCGCCGCTCAGGCTGATGCACTGCTTCAGCGTCAAGTGTTCGACCTGTGTTTCCTCGATCTGCGTCTGGGGGAAGACAACGGCCTTGATGTGCTGGCCCAAATGCGCATTCAGGCGCCCTGGATGAGGGTGGTGATCGTCACCGCTCACTCGGCCGTGGACACGGCGGTCGATGCCATTCAGGCCGGCGCCGCTGACTATCTGGTCAAGCCTTGCAGCCCCGACCAATTGCGCCTGGCCACCGCCAAGCAGCTGGAAGTGCGGCAACTGTCGGCACGCCTGGAAGCCCTTGAAGGCGAAGTGCGCAAACCCAAGGATGGCCTGGACTCTCACAGCCCGGCGATGAAAGTCGTGCTCGAAACCGCCCGCCAGGTGGCCAGCACCGATGCCAATATTTTGATTCTCGGCGAGTCCGGCACCGGTAAAGGCGAGCTGTCCCAGGCCATTCACGGCTGGAGCAAGCGCTCGAAGAAATCCTGCATCACGATCAACTGCCCGTCCCTGACCGCCGAACTCATGGAAAGCGAGCTCTTCGGCCACAGCCGTGGCGCGTTCACCGGGGCCAGCGAAAGTACTCTGGGCCGTGTCAATCAGGCCGACGGTGGGACGCTGTTTCTTGACGAGATCGGCGATTTTCCGTTGGTTTTGCAGCCTAAACTGCTGCGTTTCATCCAGGATAAAGAATACGAACGGGTGGGCGACCCGGTCACCCGCCGCGCCGATGTGCGCATCCTCGCGGCCACTAACCAGAACCTCGAAGACATGGTCCGCGACGGCCGTTTCCGTGAAGATTTGCTCTACCGCCTGAACGTCATCACCTTGCACCTGCCGCCACTGCGCGAGCGCAGGGAGGATATTCTGACCCTGGCCGATCGCTTTCTGGCCCGTTTCGTCAAGGAATACGCGCGTCCGGCTCGGGGCTTCAGCGACGAAGCCCGTGAAGCGCTGCTCGGCTATCGCTGGCCGGGGAACATTCGCGAACTGCGCAACGTTGTGGAGCGGGCAAGCATCATTTGTCCACAGGAACGGGTCGAGATCAGTCACTTGGGCATGGCTGAAACCCCGGTCAACAACGCGCCTCGCATCGGCGCTGCGCTGAGCCTGGATGAATTGGAAAAAGCCCACATCGGAGCGGTCCTCGCCACGGCAGATACCCTGGACCAGGCCGCCAAGACCCTGGGTATCGATGCCTCGACGTTGTACCGAAAACGCAAGCAGTACAACTTGTGAGCTGTCTCCGATGAGACTGGCGATGAAGTTGCGCACGCGGCTGTTTCTGAGTATTTCGGCACTGATCACTGTGGCGCTGCTTGGGCTGTTGCTCGGGCTGGTCAGCGTGATGCAGATGGCGAGTTCTCAGGAAGAGCTGATTCGCAGTAATTTCGTCACGCTCGACGTGGGGCTGAAATTGCGTCAGACCTTGGGCGATCAGCTGATGATCATGCTCAGCGAGAAGCCGGATCCTGCAGCGTTCGAGGCGTCCAAGCAGCATTATTTCCAGTTGCTTGACGACGGCATTGTCCATGTCCAGGGTGGTGATGAGCGCCAATTCGGTTTTGAACAAGCCAAGACTGACTACCTGAGCTTTCTGCAGGTGTACGACCTGTCACGTGACTCGACGCAGGTGTTGAGTGGCAACAAAGAACTCACCGAAAAATTCAATGCGCTGCGCAATGGTTTGATCCTCGAGCAACAGCGTGCGCTGGATAACATCAATGCCACCGAACAGCAGGCTCGGGAGAGGGCGCTGCTGATTGCCGGCCTGCTCGGGCTGGTGGGGCTGGCGGTGCTGATCATCGGCTTCGTCACCGCCCACGCTATCGCTCAACGTTTTGGTGCGCCGATCGAGGCTCTGGCCCAAGCGGCGGACAACATCGGCCAAGGCAATTTCGAAGTGACGCTACCGATTTCCTCGGCCGTGGAAATGAACCTGCTGACCAAGCGCTTCGGGATCATGGCCGAGGCCCTGCGTGAGCATCAGGCCACCAATGTCGATGAACTGCTCGCAGGCCAGCAGCGGTTGCAGGCCGTGCTCGACAGCATCGACGATGGGTTGCTGATGATCGACCGCGATGGCCGTTTGGAACACCTCAACCCGGTTGCGCAACGTCAGTTGGGTTGGGACAGCGATCGTCTCGGTCAAGGTCTGGGTACGGCGCTTGAGCGCCCCGAACTCGATGATCAGCTGCAACTGGTGCTGCGCGGCGGCACCCTGGAGCGGGCGCCTGAGGACCTGAGTATCGAGGTCGACGGTGAGTCGCGGTTGCTGACCTTCAGTCTGACGCCGGTCAGCCATACGCAGGGGCATATTCTGGGCGCCGTGATGGTGCTGCATGACGTCACCGAACAGCGGGCGTTTGAACGGGTGCGCAGCGAGTTCGTGCTGCGCGCCTCCCATGAATTGCGAACGCCGGTGACTGGGATGCACATGGCGTTCGGCCTGTTTCGCGAGCGCGCGCACTTTGCCAAGGACTCGCGTGAAGCTGATCTGCTGGACACCGTGAATGAAGAGATGCAGCGCTTGATGCAGTTGATCAACGACCTGCTGAACTTCTCTCGCTACCAGAACGGATTGCAAAAACTCACGTTGGCGCCGTGCTCCATCGAGGATTTGCTGGACCAGGCCCGAACACGTTTTGCCGGCCCGGCAGAAGAGCAGGGCATCGACCTGCTCGTGGAAGTGCAAGGGCCATTGCCGCGATTGCAGGCCGATCAGCCGCAGCTGGACCGGGTGCTCGATAACCTGATCGACAACGCGTTGCGCCACACCGCTGCCGGCGGGCAAATACGTTTGCAGGCTCGACGCCATGGGGAGCGGGTGATTATCAGCGTCGAGGACAACGGCGAAGGCATTGCTTATGGTCAGCAGGGGCGGATTTTCGAACCCTTTGTACAGGTGGGTCGCAAGAAGGGCGGTGCCGGCCTCGGTCTGGCACTGTGCAAGGAAATCGTGCAGTTGCACGGCGGACGGATGGGTGTTTATTCGCGACCGGGGCAGGGTACTCAGTTCTATATGGCGTTGTCGGTTTAAGCCGCAGCCGCTTCAGGCTTCGTCATCGAGACGTCGGCCGGCCATTCGGCGGCCACGGGTAATCAGCTCGATGAGCTGCACTGCACTCAACGCATGGGCGAACAGCCAACCCTGACCGAACTTCACGCCTTCGCTGCTCAGAAGCGCTGCCTGGGATTCAAGTTCGATGCCCTCGGCGATCACCTTGAGTTGCAGGGCCTGGGCCATGTGAATGATGTGCGGGGCGACACCGCTACTTGCAGCGTCATGACCCAGCGCGTCGATAAACGCCTTGTCGATTTTCAGGCAATCGACTGGCAGGGTTTGCAGATAGGCGAGGCTGCAATAGCCGGTGCCAAAGTCGTCGATCAACACTTGATGCCCGACATCCCGCAAGGCTTGCAGGTTTTCCCGGGCGACCACGACATCGATCAATCCCCGTTCGGTGACTTCAAAGGCAATTTGCTTTGCCGCGACGCGGTGCAAGGTCAGCAGGCGCGCCATTACCTGACCGATACGCGGCACCATGACGTCGCAGGCCGCCAGATTGACCGAGATGTACAGTTGCGGATTGGCCCGCAACAAATGACCCAGCTGCTCAAGCAGGCGTTGCAGGACGAAGTCGGTCATCTGGCGAATCTGGCCGGTGTTCTCCGCCATCGGAATAAACAGGTCGGGGCTGGTCAGGGTACCGTCCGGTCTTCGCCAGCGCAGCAAGGCTTCTGCCCCGACACAGTTGCGGCTGTCGAGGTCGAAGATCGGTTGATACAGCACCTGCAATTCGCCTCGTCGTATGGCACCACTCAGTTCGGCGTCCAGCGACTGTCGCTGGCGCACCAGCAGAAGTACCAGAAAACCCACGCATAAGGCGAGTGCCAGGCTGGCCGGCAGCAACCACCACCAGACGGCGGGCACATGCATGCCGGTGCGCGGGCTGATCAGTACCAATTGGTATTCTGGATTGTTGGTGGGCATGCGGTAAATCAGGCGGGAATGCGTCACTTGTAGCGCGTCGAGGCTTTTCGGGGGCCAGGGTTCGGTGGGGGGCCAGGCCTGCGAGACGCCCAGCACCGGAATCGCGCGCGTACCGTGGTCGAGCACCACCAGCAGGCTGCTGCCCGGTGGCAGGTCGACCATGTCGGTCAGGTGCCCGCGAGACGTCGCGACACGAAAATTGCCGCGTCCGAGCATCAGCGCGGCGCGGTTTTCATCGGGTTCGGTGGTGGTGTTCAGCCAGTAACTGTAGGTCGGCCCCTTGATGTCTGGCGGTCTTATCATCGACAGCCCTTCCTGGCGGGGGCGGTTGGAACAGATCCGCGAGGCGTCCATATAAGCGGCTTCGTAAACGAAACGGTAATTGAAGCTGACCTGTTGCAAGGTCGCGATCATTTCGTCATCGCAGCCGCGTAACGGCTGGGCTTCCAGGTCGTCGAGGCTTTCCCGCAACTGCCCGAACAGCTGCTCCAGACGAGCAAGGAAGCGCTCGCCCTGGGCATTCATCACTTCGCTTTCGCTTTGCTCGACTTGATGCATGGCCACGAACAGGCTGCCGGCCATCAGGAGTGTCGCGCTCAAGGCAGCAGCCAGTATCGCCAAAAACCAAGGGCGAAAGAACCAACTACGAAGTGTCTCTCGAGCAGCAGGCATAGGGAATATCCGAAGTATTACCAATGAGTTATAGCTGCTGATTTGAAAAAAAGCCCTGACCGTCGGGCGGGCGTCATTATTTTGTCTGGTTCAAGACTTGTAGAAGCGCCGCGGTTTGCGCATCCGGTGTGCCATCGAAATGTGACGGGCGGAAATGCATCTGGAAGGCCGCAATCACATGACGTGTTGCAACATCCAGTTCGCCGGTTTGCGGCGTGGGATAACCCGCGCGGGCCAACTGTGCCTGAAACCAGCTGATGGTGGGCAGTTGTACTTCGAAATGTGCTTGCTGACGCGTTACGGCCTGCTCATTCGGCCAGACTCCCAGGCCTTCGGCAGCCAGACGCTTCCATGGGAACAGCGGCCCAGGATCAAGCTTGCGCAGCGGGGCGATATCGCTATGGCCGATGATGCTGTGGGGATTGATGGCGTAACGCTTGCTGATGTCCTTGAGCAGGGCGATCAGGGACTGGACCTGGTCTTCGCTGTAGGGGTACCAAAGGCGCCCGGCAGGGGTGTCTTTAAAACCCGGATTGACGATTTCGATGCCAATGGAGCTGGAGTTCAACCAGGTCCGGCCTTGCCATTCGCTTTCCCCGGCGTGCCAGGCTCGGAGGTTTTCATCCATCAGCTTGTAGATGGTGGCGCCCTTGTCGTCGCCAATCAGATAGTGGCTGCTGACTTCGCCGTGGGTCAGCAGTTGCAGCGAGCGCTCCAATGACGCGGAGGTGTAATGCACCACCACGAACTGAATGCGGCTGTCGTAATTGGCTGAAGGGTGACTTGTGTCGAAGCGGGGGCCGCTGGCACAACCGGCCAACAGAAGCAGCGACACGATGAGAGCTGGATATTTCATGGCAGAAGGCAATACACGCAAGACAGTAATGCAACAGTGTAACGTACTGCCTTGCGCGCAGACGGCCAACGCGAAGTTTTAAACAAAATGGAACAATTAACCGTCAGCCCAGTGCCACTTGATTACGGCCGGCATGTTTCGCGCGATATAGAGCCTGATCGGCTCTTTTCAGCACCAGATCGCTATGTTCGCCGGGTTTGAATGCAGTCAGGCCCATGGAAATGGTGATGGTGACCGGCTCACCCTTGAAGTGGAAAGGACAGGCTTCGATCGAGGCGCGCAGCTTTTCCAGGAGTTCCGCACCAGCCGTTGGCACTGTGTCTGGCATCAACAGGACAAACTCCTCACCGCCGAACCGGGCAATGAAATCCGTCCCGCGCAGGCGCTTGCGTAGTACGTTGGCGATGATTTTCAGTACTTTGTCGCCCGCCAGGTGACCATAGTTATCGTTAATGCGTTTGAAATGGTCGAGGTCGAGCATGGCCAGCAACAGGGTGTTGCCGTGTTGCTGCCATTGGTTGATTTCGTGATCCAGCCGTTCGCTCCAGGCTGCCCGGTTAGGCAGGTCGGTGAGCGGGTCGATCAAGGCTTTCTGGCGCTGCTCTTCAAGATGCTCGCGGTAGCCCAGGGCTTCCTGCTCCATGTGCGCAACGCGTTCGGCCAGACTATGAAGGCGGGCTGCGACTTCCTGCTCGCGCTCGTCCCGCTGCTTCTGGTGCTGGTCCATGGTGCCGAGCAGGCCTTCCAGATGGTTTTCCAGGACGTGCTTGAGATCGTCCAGGTCGGCGGCTTCCTGCATGCTGCTCTGCAAGCCGTCGACCTGCTCGCGGATCTGCGTGTCCATCTCGCGTGCGGCGGAACGGTTGTCGGCATGGCCTTCGCTGGCGGCTTGCAAGTTGCTTTGGAACGACTCGAGGCGTTCGTTCAGCTGTTGCAAGTAGGCTTCGAATTCATGCTGGCCACTGTCGGTGATTGCCAGCATCAAGGTTGCCAGATCGTCGAGGATTGGCAGCAGTTCGTACCAATTCAACCCGTTTTGCAGGCGATCACGCATCGCTTCGGCTTGCGGACGATGACGCTCGGGCAGCGTCAGGTCGTCGAGCAGGCCCAGTAGCGTGTCTTCGATATGCTTGGCCACTGAGCTGTAGGACGGCTCGGGTGAGTCCGGCAGGGCGTAGAGAACATCCGGCTCGGATTGATCAGTGTCTACGGCGGCCAACGCCTCGGCCATGGCCGGGGGCAACGGCAGGCTGTCGAGATAGGCTACCGGGGTCAGTTCGTCGGGATTGATTGCCGGTTGAGCGTGTATTTCTGGCTCGATGATTGATGGAGCGGGTTCTTCTGGATGTTCTATGTGCGGTGGCGTCTCTGGAGTCTGGGCGCGAGCCCGCTCCGGCTCAAGCACCGTCGGGACAAACGCTACAACGGCAGGAGAAGGCGCTGCTGCGGGCGGAGCCTCGATCGGCGGTGGCTGGGATGCAGTAGCGGACGCCGCTACTTGTGCGACCGCCACTTGCGGCTTATCGAGCTCTGGCGCGAGACCGACAGAGACCTGTGGTTTCTCGGCATGAGGCACAGCAACCGCTTTGGCTGGCTGCGGGGCGGGCGTCAGGAAGGTGCCGGAGGCAACCTGTAATGCCGCTTCATCCGCTTCACGGCTACCGAACAGTCGCTGCAGTAAACCAGGGCGGCCGGGTTCTGCCGGGTTTTCAAGCTGATTCAGGGCTTTGCCTTGCAGGCCGCTCAGTTCGCTGAGCAGCAACGGAATTTCGCGCGCCTGCCCGACTCTTGCATCCAGTTGCTTGGCGAAGTTTTTCAGCGGCCGGCTTACTTCGCGGGGCAGCGGTAATGTTTGCAGCTGCGAGACCAGCGCGGTCAATGCAGCGCTGGTCTGATTAACCCGGGTTTCCCGGCGTTGTTCGGAGTCGAGTACGGCTTTTTCCAGCCGAGGAAGCAGGGCGGCCAGGCCGGCGTCCATGTCGTCGGAGCGCACGACTTCACGCATTTCCTTCATGCACTGGTCAACGACGCGGTCGGTGCCCTCGGCTGCTAGCGTGCTGCGCACCAGGCCACGACGCAGCAGGTCGAGTCGGGCGTCCCATCGACGTTCGAGTTTTTCCTGTTGTTCGATGCTTTTGAGGTATTTCTCTTTCCAGCGCTGTGCTTCGTCGCTCATTCATGGGATCCGCGAGGGGCAGGACTCAACGCGGGCAATGCATCGGCCGTGAGCGAACCCGGCAGACGAATCTCTACCGCGACCGGCAGGTGATCGGAAATGGGTTGTGCCAGCACCTCGACCTTTTCAAGGGTCAGGGTGGGGCTCAGCAGAATATGGTCCAGACAGCGCTGCGGGCGCCAGCTGGGGAACGTCGCTTCCAGTTGCGGCGCAAGCAGGCCGAGGTCACGCAACGGGGAGTTTTGCAGCAAGTCACTGGCATGGGTATTCATGTCGCCCATCAGCACCTGGTGTTTATAGCCGCCGATCAACTCGCGGATGTAAGCCAGTTGCATGCTGCGAGCGCGAGCGCCCAGCGCCAGGTGCATCATGACCACCACCAGCGCCTCAGGACCTTCGCCAAAGCGTACCAGAATCGCCCCGCGACCCTTGGGCCCCGGTAGTGGATGATCTTCAATCGCCCACGGGCGCAGGCGGCTGAGCACACCATTGCTGTGCTGGCCGAGGCGTCCGAGATTGCGATTGAGTTGTTGATACCAGTAGGGGAATGCACCGAGCTGGGCCAGGTGTTCGACCTGGTTGACGTAGCCTGATCGCAGGCTGCCGCCATCGGCTTCCTGCAAGGCGACCAGATCGAAGTCGCCTAGCAGATTGCCGATCTTTTGCAGATTGTCGGCACGCCCGGTGTGCGGCAACAGATGTTGCCAGCCCCGGGTCAGGTAGTGGTGATAGCGCTCGGTACTGATGCCGACCTGGATATTGAAACTGAGCAGACGCAGACGACTGTCTGTGGGCAGGCCAGTCGATTCCAGATGATGTTCGTTGACCCGCGGAGCATGCAGGCCAACGACGCGTTCAGTGCCCCAGCGGCGCATGGCAGTCGCTGCGCTTAGTTGGCAGCAGCCTTGTTAGCCGCTCGCTCTTTTTCGATCAGCTTGTCGGCCAGTTGCAATGCTTGCTCGGCGCCGCCGGCGGAGCCCACGTCGAAGCGATACTTGCCGTTGACGATCATGGTCGGAACTCCGGAGATTTCGTACTTTTTGGCCAGGTCAGTGGCCTTGACGATCTGGCCCTTGATGGCAAAGGAGTCGAAGGTGGCCAGGAACTTGTCCTTGTCTACGCCCTGAGTGGCCAGGAAATCGGCCATTTCATTCTTGTCGACCAGCTTCTTGTGTTCTTTCTGAATGGCGTTGAACACCGCAGCGTGAACCTTGTTTTCGACGCCCATGGCTTCAAGGGTCAGGAACATCTGGCCGTGTGCGTTCCACGGGCCGCCGAACATGGCCGGAATGCGGACGAAGTTCACGTCGGAAGGCAGTTTCTCAACCCATGGATTGATCACGGGTTCGAAAGCGTAGCAGTGCGGGCAGCCGTACCAGAACAGCTCCACCACTTCGATCTTGCCAGGCACGGCTACCGGGACGGGATTGGTCAGTTCGACATAAGGCGCTGCGGGTGCTTCAGCAGCTTGGGCGGTCATGCCGAACAGGCTGGCAGCGACGAGTGCGGCGCTGATGATCAGATTACGCATGCTTTACTCCTGGACAATTTTGGTCGCCTCGCGCGACCTGTTTTCAGACAGGTACTGGCGGGCTTGAGTTCTGTAGTGTAACGGCAGCGGCCACAAAAAAGGGCGGCCAAAGCCACCCTTTTTATGCTTGCATCGACAGATTAATCGAGCGTTAACGTTGCAGGAGGTGTACTCCTCGCGCAACGCCCGATTCGCCGGTCTTAGTGCAGACCTTGAATGTAGCTGGACACCGCTGCGATATCTTCATCGCTCAGCTTTTTGGAAATGCTCTGCATCGGCTTGGTATCGCCATCGTTGGTGCGGCCGGCCTCTTCCTTGCGGAAGTCAGTCAGTTGCTTGGCGATGTATTGAGCGTGTTGGCCGCCCAGGTGCGGGAAGCCGGCAGCTGCGTTGCCTGCGCCATTCGGCGAGTGGCAGCCGGTGCAGGCTGGCAGGCCCTTGGCCAGGTCGCCGCCGCGGAACAGTGCTTCACCGCGAGAAACGACTTTCGGGTCGGCGGCACCGACGCTGCCTTTCTGACTGGCGAAGTAGGCGGCGATATCGGCCAGATCCTGATCGCTCAGGTTGGTCAGCAGGCCGGTCATTTCCAGTACCGTGCGTTTGCCGGACTTGATGTCGTGTAGCTGCTTGTTCAGATAACGCTCGCCCTGGCCTGCCAGTTTCGGAAAGTTAGGCGCCATACTGTTGCCATCCGGGCCATGACAGGCGCCACATACTGCGGCTTTCGCCTGACCAGCAGTCGCATCACCTGCAGCATGGGCAATGCCGGAGATCCCCACGGTCAACAGCAGACTCACGATCAATTTGTTCATCAGCTAATCCAACTACGGCTAAGGGTTAAAGAGTTATGGACCGGGATCACTCGCTCATCCACTGGATGATTGCTTGGTAATCCTCGGCACTGCAGTCCATGCACAAACCACGCA
>Ga0255334_1000653_pt1 | contig 23877 bp, 18 predicted proteins | sample EtOH5_35cm_T3_12_FD_202080 | JGI IMG/M metagenome (GOLD analysis project Ga0255334, IMG submission 202080) | Sandy soil microbial communities from University of British Columbia, Vancouver, Canada - EtOH5_35cm_T3_129 | ecosystem: Engineered > Artificial ecosystem > Sand microcosm > Unclassified ... | reverse complement strand
CCTTCCTTGCCGGCGGCCTGGAGCAGCGCTACCACCTGTGGCGCCTCCATCTGTGAACCTGCGGCGTTCACTTCGAAGTAAGGATGCGCCCCGCGCATCAGGTCCTCGGTGTGGAAGAGCTCGAGACCGAAAACGACGCGATGAGTGGGCAGGATCACCGACCCTTCGCTTTCCATGGGGAACAGCGCCACCATGACGTGATCGGCGGGCAGTTCGCCGGCGGCGCCGCCCCCCCCTCGCATCAGGTTGCGATGCTCGAGCGCGGTCTCGTAGCGGTGGTGGCCATCGGCGATAAGCAACTTCTTCTCCGCCATCCGGTCGCGGATGAATTCGATCTCTTCCCTATTGGACACCTTCCACAGGCGGTGCAGCGCGCCGAATTCGTCGCGCACCTCGGCCTCCGGCGAGCGTTCGGTGTGCAGCTGCGGCTCCAGTTCCCGCTGCGGGTCGCTGTAGAGCAGGAAGAGCGGCTCGAACTGCGCCGCCGTCGCCTGCAGCAGCTTCAGGCGGTCGGCCTTGGGGGCGGTCAAGGTGCGCTCGTGACGGCAGATGACGCCGCTCTGGTAGTCCTCCAGCCGCACCAGCGCGATGAAGCCGGTGCGCTCCCGCTCACCCTCTTCCCCCGGTATGGGGAAGCGCTGGGAGTAGGCGTAGAGGGCCGGCTCCGGATCGGGGCGCAGGATGCCCTGCCGCCGCCACTCGCCATAGGACTCGGCCGCACGGGTGTAGGGGTTACGGCTTTCGTCGTCGCCCTCCTGCCGCTTTCCCAGAACCAGGCGGACGAAGTTATAGGGGCTCAAAGCGTAATACCGCTCCTGCATCCGCGGAGTGATCTTGTCGTAGGGCTGGGTGACCAGGTCCGCCAGCGGCGCCGCGGCGGGGTGGTAGCGCAGTGCGCGAAAGGGAGAGATTTCCGCCATGAAAAAACAGAGCCCTTGGATTGTAGCAAGATGCCGGCCTCCCCTAGCCGGGAGTCGGCCGAGGGGGCCTTGGAGGCAGGCAGGGAGCGCGGGGGCTGTGGTACCATCGGCGGAGTCAGAGGCCCTATGACCCCCGCAGGCAGTCGCGCGAGCGACTTGGCCAGCCCCCAGCCGGGCTCCGGACGCCTCCGCCTGCCTCGCAGCGCCTCCTGCCTGGTTGCGGTCGTTCTTCTGGCCGCGCTGCCCATCCTCAGCGTTCAAGGCGGCGAGCAAGACGTTCACATCACGCCGCGCCCCAAGCCGACCGCGCCCGTTCCCGGCCCGGCCAGCGACCCGTCCCTCAAGACCCACACCAAACCCATCCAGGTGGAGGTGGACCTGGTGCTGGTGAACGTCACCATCACCGACCCTATGAACCGCCTGGTCACCGGGCTGGAGAAGGAGAACTTCACGGTCCTGGAAGGCAACGTGCCGCAGTTCATCAAGCACTTCTCGAGCGAGGACGCTCCCGTCTCCCTGGGGGTGATTTTCGACATGAGCGGCAGCATGACCAACAAGATCGAGAAGGCGCGGGAGGCGGTGGTGGAGTTCTTCAAGACCGCCAACCCACAGGACGAGTTCTTCATGGTCACCTTCGCCGACCGGCCGGAGCTGCTGGCGGATTTCACTAGGTCGGTGGACGACATCCAGGGGCAAATGGTGTACACGGTGCCCAAAGGGAGGACGGCACTGCTGGACGCCATCTACCTGGGCATCAGCAAAATGCGCAACGCCGAACACAGCAAGAAAGCGCTACTGATCATCTCTGACGGCGGGGACAACCGCAGCCGCTACACCGACGGCGAGATCAAGAACGTGGTGCGGGAAGCCGACGTCCAGCTGTACGCCATCGGCATCTACGACCTCAATCCGCCCACGGTCGAGGAAAGCTACGGGCCCAGCTTGCTCAACGAGATCACGGAGACCACCGGCGGGCGGGCCTTCCCCATCTACGACGTGAACGAACTGGCCGACGTGGCCACCAAGATCGGCATCGAACTGCGCAACCAGTACGTGATCGGATACCGCCCCACCAACGGCACTCGCGATGGCAAGTGGCGTAAAATCAAAGTGAAGCTTATCCCCCCCAAGGGATTGCCGCCGCTCCATGTCTACGCGAAGACCGGATACTATGCCCCCTCGGAGTAGGCCCCGTACTTTCCTTCTCTTCCTATTTCTTTTCTCCGCGGTCCTCCTGGGCGGCCAGAACCCTGCCCCGGAGAAGCCTTCGACGCAGAATCCGCCGCCGGCAGGCGGCAAGCCGCCCTCGGGGCAGGAGCTGGAGCAGGGCGAGGGCGGCGTCTTCAAGATCAAGAAGGAAGTGCAGGAGGTGGTGCTGCACGCCACCGTGGTGGACGAAAGGCAGCGCCTGGTCACCGACCTCGACCGCAGCGCCTTCGCGGTGTATGAGGACGGCCAACTGCAGCAGATCACGTCCTTCCGGCGGGAGGACATCCCGGTGGCCATGGGGATCGTGATCGATAACTCGGGCTCCATGAGCCGCTCGCGGACCGCGGTGAACCAGGCGGCGCTCAACCTGGTGCGCGCCAGCAACTCCCAGGACCAGGTGTTCGTCGTGAATTTTTCCGACGAGTATTACCTGGACCAGGACTTTACCTCCAACATCGCCAAGCTGCAGGAAGCGCTGGAGAAGATCGAGTCGCGCGGCGGCACCGCGCTCTATGACGCCCTCATCGCCTCCGCCGACCACCTCAAGAAGAACGCCAAGCTGGATAAGAAGGTCCTGCTGGTGGTGACCGACGGCGAGGACAACCGCAGCAAGGATCCGCTGGAACAGGCCGTGCAGCAAGTGTCCATGAACGGTGGGCCCACCATCTACGCCATCGGCATCCAGTTGAAGGGGGACAAGGTGCGGCGGGCCAAGCGCGCGCTCCAGGCGCTGGCGGAGCAGACCGGCGGCCTCGCCTTCTTCCCCAAGAACCTGGACGAGGTGGATTCCATCTCCCAGACTGTCGCCCACGACATCCGCAACCAGTACACCATCGGCTACAGACCCTCCAACCGGCAGCCGGGGGGCGGATACCGCAGCGTGCGGGTGGTGGCCCAGTCCAAGGGCTACAGGACCCTTCAGGTGCGGACGCGCAGCGGGTACTACCCGACGCAGGAGCGGGCGGAGAACCAGCCGGCCCCGTAATCGCGCCGGCGCCGTGCCGGCAGGCCGGCCGCTACCGGACGACGAAGTTGACTAGCTTCCCCGGCACCACGATGGCCTTCACCACCTGCTTGCCATCAAGCGATGCCCGGACTTTCTCATCCGTGAGCGCGAGCTGACGCAGGGTCTCTTCCGAGCTGTCGGCGGGAACCGTGAGCCGGGTGCGGAGCTTTCCGTTCACCTGCACCGCGATCTCGACCTCTTCCTCTTTGGCCAGGGCGGGATCGTACTGCGGCCAGGACGCGCGCAGCAGGTTCGACTTCTCTCCCAGGACCTCCCAGAGCTCGTGCGCCAGGTAGGGCGCAAAGGGCGCTAGCAACAGCACCAGCGTGCGCTGGAGTTCGCGCAGCCGGCTGGGCGGGACGCCGCCCCCGGCGATCTGCTCCTCGGCGCCGTAGAGAGCGTTCACCAGCTCCATGATGGCCGCGATGGAGGTGTTGAAGTGCCAGCGTCCCTCGAAGTCGTGACTCACCCGATAGATGGTCTGGTGAAGCTTGCGCTGGAGCGCACGAGCCGTGGGTGAGACGTCCGCGGAGGCGGCCTTGCGGCCGTCCTTCCCCGGCGGCCCGTGCTTCATCACGAAGCGATAGGCGCGTGAAAGGAAGCGGCTGATGCCCTCGACCCCGGCCTCCTGCCAGTCCAGGTCGCGGTCGGGCGGCGAGGCGAACAGGCAGTACATGCGGGTGGCGTCGGCGCCGTAGCGCGCGATCATGTCGTCGGGCGAGACCACGTTGCCCAGGTTCTTCGACATCTTGGCCCCGCCCTTGATCACCATCCCCTGGGTGAACAGGCGCTCCACCGGCTCGGAGTTCTTCACCATCCCCATGTCGCGCATGACCTTGGTCCAGAAGCGCGAATAGATGAGGTGGAGGATGGCGTGCTCCACGCCGCCGATGTACTGGTCGATGGGGAACCAGTAGGCGACGGCGGCGGGATCGAAGGGCGCCGCGGTGTTCTGCGCGCTGGTGTAGCGGTAGAAGTACCAGGAGGAGTCCACGAAGGTGTCCATGGTATCGGTCTCGCGGCGGGCCGCCCCTCCGCACTTCGGGCACTTCGTGTTCACCCAGTCTTCGAGGCGCGCCAGGGGCGAGCCGCCCTCGAGCGTGATCTCCACGTTTTCCGGGAGCACCACCGGCAGGTCCTTCTCCGGAACGGGGACGATGCCGCACTTCGCGCAGTACAGCATGGGGATGGGCGTGCCCCAGTAACGCTGGCGGCTGATGCCCCAATCCTTCAGGCGGTAGGTGACGGTTCCCTTCCCGAATCCCTTCTGCTCGGCGCGCTGGGTCATCTGCACGATGGCGTCGGTGTTCGAGAGGCCGGTGGACTCGCCAGAGTTCACCAGCACGCTGTCCATGGAAGTGTAGGGCAGGCCCTGCGCGTCGCCCTTCTCGGCCTCAGGGCCGCGCGGCTGGATGACGGCGCGAATCTCCAGTCCGTATTTCTTCGCGAATTCGTAGTCGCGCTCGTCGTGCGCCGGCACGGACATGATGGCGCCGGTGCCGTACTCCATCACCACGTAGTTCGCCACCCAGACCGGCACTTTTTTGTGGGTGAATGGATTGAGGGCGAATCGTCCGGTGGCAACGCCGTGCTTTTCCACCAGGCCCACGTCGCCTTCGTCGCGCGCCTCGCGCTGCTCCTCCACCAGCTTCTCGACGGCGGCGCGCAGCTTGGCATCGCCGGCGGTGAGTTCGGCGACCAGGGGATGCTCAGGCGCAAGTTGCACCGAGGTCGCGCCGAAGATGGTGTCAATGCGTGTGGTGAAAACGGGGATGGCCGGGCCGCCTTCGAGCTGGAACTCCACGGTTGCGCCCTCGCTGCGGCCGATCCAGTTGCGCTGCATGACGCGCACCTTTTCCGGCCAGCCCGGAAGCGCCTCGATGCCCGCCAGCAATTCCTCGGCGTACTGCGTGGTGCGCAGGAACCACTGCTCCAGTTCGCGCTGCTCCACTCGGGTCTCTTCGTGCCGCCAGCAGCAACCGTCCACCACCTGCTCGTTGGCCAGCACGGTGGCGCACTCCGGGCACCAGTTCACCCGGCTCTTCTTCCGGTAAGCCAGGCCGCGCTCGTAGAACTTGAGGAAGAACCACTGGTTCCAGCGGTAGTACTCGGGCTGGCAACTGGCGACTTCGGTGGACCAGTCGTAGGCGAAGCCCAGGCGCTTCATCTGCGCCTTCATGTGCGCGATGTTGTCCAGGGTCCACTGCCGAGGGTGGACTTTGGCCTTAATGGCGGCGTTCTCCGCCGGCAAGCCAAAGGCGTCCCAACCCATAGGGTGGAGGACGTTGTAGCCGCGCATCCACATCTGCCGCGCCAGGGCGTCGCCGATGGAGTAGTTGCGCACGTGTCCCATGTGCAGCACACCCGAGGGATAGGGCAGCATCTCCAGCACGTAGTACTTCTTGCGCGCGGAGGTGGAGGGCTCGGCGGTGTAGAGGCTCGCATCCGCCGCCCAGCGCGCCACCCACTTCTCCTCGATGGGTTGCGGGTCGTAGCGCTCCGGCTTCCCTTCCCCCTCCGGCTTGGGCTGCTCTTGTGCCATCTCTCAGACTTTACCCGGCCTTTGCCTTCTTCTCTCTGTGTCTCTGTGGCTCTGTGGCCTTCTCTTGTACCAGACTCCGTAGCATCTCCACGTTGCGGCGGTCGTCGCCCGGCTGGTCGATGGGCGTCTCAGCGATGAAGGCAGCGTGGGCCAGGCGCGAATCGTTCAGCAAACGGCGGAAAGGCGCCGCGCCGATGGTGCCCTCGCCGATGTGCTGGTGGCGGTCGAGGCGCGAGCCGCGCTCCGCCTTGGCGTCGTTGCAGTGCCACACAGCCACATTCTTCAAGCCGATGGTCGAATCGGCAAGCCGCAGCGTCTCCTCCAACCCCTCGCGGCTCACAATGTCGTAGCCGGCGACGTGGGTGTGGCAGGTATCGAGACAGGCGGCCACCGGCAGCACGCTCCGCAGCCGCTCGCAGACTTCCGCCACGTGCTCGAAGGAGCTTCCCAGGGAATGCTCGGCGCCGGCGGTGTTCTCGATCAGGAGTGTGGTGCCGGCCGGGTTCAGGCCGTCCACGGCGTGAGCGACACCTTGCGCCAGCCGCTCCAAGCCCTCCGCGCGGCTCGAACCGCGGAACGAACCGGGATGCAGCACCAGGAACTCCGCTCCCAGGGCCAGCGCGCGCTCCACCTCGCCGCGAAATGCCTGCACCGACTTCTCATTGAACCCTGGGTTCCCGCCTGCCAGGTTGATGAGGTAGTTGCAGTGGATGACCAGCGGCGCCAGGTCGTGCTGGGCGCGCAGGCGGCGCATCTCCGCGCACTGGGCTTCGGAAAGCCGCCAAGGCTGCCACTGACGCGGGCTGGAGGAGAAGACCTGGAAGGTGCTGCAGCCCAGGCGGTAGGCGCGCTCCGCGGCCGTCTCCACGCCCCCAGCGGTCGAGGTATGGATGCCGATGCGCGGCCCGGCGGGCGGCCGTGCCGCGGGCACGGGCAGGGTCGCGAGTTCCTGTTCCTGGGCGATGGAGCGAGGCATATCGGCTTCGAATCAGGCTGCCTAAACTTTCGATTCTAGCATGCGATAATTCACGGCCCGGCCGCCAGCTTGCGGCCTTCAGAGGAGGAATCCGTGAATCTCCCGCGCACGTTCATTGTTCTGTTCGCCATCGCCGGTCTCGCAGTGTTTTCTTCCACCACATTCGCTTCCAAGGACAGGACCGCCCAGCGTCGCTACATCGAACCCCGTTCGGCCTCAGACGCGGCAGCGCTCCCCTTTTCCGGGGCTGTTCTGGCGGGCGACACGCTGTATCTCTCCGGCGACATCGGCCTCGAACCCGGCAACAAGGTCCCCAAGGAAGCGGCGACCGAGGCGCGGCTGCTGATGGAGTCCTTCGAGAAGCGGCTGGCCGCCGCGGGCATGACCATGGACGACCTGGTGTACGTCACCGTCTATTCCAGCGACGTCAACGATTACGCTGTTTTCAACGCCGAGTACCGCAAGCACTTCCACGGTGAGTTCCCCGCGCGGGCTTACATCGGCGCCGGCAAGCTCCTGTTCGGGGCGCGCTGGGAGATGCAGGGCGTGGCCCTCCGCCGCCAGCCCTGAGCGTGGCATCGGAACGGGGATCGGCGGGCGGGAAAGGCCGCTGCGTCGAACAGAAATGCCGAAACTTTCACTTCGAACAGAAGAAATGTCCCGCCCGGCGCGGCTTTGCTTCGGCGCGCCCGCAGCAGTTACACTGGTGCCCCGAGGGAACACAATGCTGGTCGTGATGCAGGCGCGCGCCACCGAGGAGCAGGTGAAAGCGGTGTGTGAGCGCATCGAGTCGCTGGGCTACCGTGCGCACGCCATCCCCGGCGCGCAGCGCACCGCCATCGGCATCACCGGCAACCAGGGCGAAGTCGAAGCCGGCGGTCTGGAAGAGATGCCGGGAGTGGGCGAACTCATCCGGATCAGCAAGCCCTACAAGCTGGTCAGCCGCGACCTCAAGGAAGAAGACACCGTCATCCGCTTTCCGGGAAGCTCGGCCACCATCGGGGGCCGCGACCTGGCCATCCTGGCCGGGCCCTGCGCCATCGAGAGCCGTGAGCAGGCGCTGGCTGTGGCGGAGCGCGTGCAGCGCAGCGGGGCACAGTTCTTCCGCGGCGGCGCCTACAAGCCCCGCACCTCACCCTACTCCTTCCAGGGGCTGGGGGAAGAGGGCCTGAAGATCATGGCGGAGGTGCGGGAGCGCTTCGGCCTGCTCATCGTGACCGAGGCGGTGGACAACGAGTCGCTCGACCTGGTGGAGAAGTACGCGGACCTCATCCAGATCGGCGCCCGCAACATGCAGAATTTCTCCCTGCTCAAGCGCGCGGGCCGCGCCCGGAAGCCGGTGCTGTTGAAGCGCGGCATGTCGGCCACGCTGGAAGAGTTCCTGATGGCCGCCGAGTACATCATGAGCGAGGGCAACTACGAGGTGGTGCTGTGCGAGCGCGGGGTGCGTACCATCGCCGACCACACCCGCAACACCCTGGACCTGAGCGTGGTGCCGGCGGTGGATCGGCTGAGCCATCTGCCCATCGTGGTGGACCCCAGCCACGGCACCGGCAAGCGCAGCCGGGTCCTGCCCATGGCGCGGGCGGCGGTGGCGGTGGGCGCCGACGGCCTGCTGGTGGAGGTCCACAACAATCCCGACCGCGCGCGTTCCGACGGCATGCAGTCGCTCTTTCCCGACCAGTTCGACGAGCTGATGGCTGAGGTCCGCCAGATCGCCGCCGTGGTGCACCGCAACGTGCCCGTGGCCGCAGCCTCCCGCACCCAGCCGGCCGTCACCCGCTGACTTTGAAACTGCGCTCCGCTTTCGCCGCGCTGCTGGCCGGCGCCCTGCTGGCTGCGTTCTCCGCCTGCCGCCAGGAAAACCTGCCGGACTACCCGCCCGCCTATCGCGAGTACGCCTACATCACCAACGGCAAGAGCGGAACGGTCACCGTCGTGGACCTGCTGACCTTCAAGGTGGAAAAGACCCTCGCGGTCGGCCACAATCCCACCGGCATCGCCGCCAATCCCAGGAAGAACGAGATCTATGTGGTCAACACCGGGTCGAACAACGTCAGCGTGATTGATGCCGAGAGCAACACCCTGGTGGCCACTTTGGGCGTGCACGGGGTGCCGTTCTTTGTGGACGTCTCCGCCGACGGCCGCCGCGCCGTGGTGGCAAACTCCGGATCCAACAAGGTTTCCCTGCTCGACCTCGACCGGCGCGCGATGCTGGCCACCATCGAAGTGGGAGCCAAGCCGGGCCTGGCGCGTATCTCTCCCGACGGAAAGACCATCGTGGTCTCCAACCGTGGCGACGACTCGGTCTCGCTCGTCGACGCGGAGAAGGCCGCTCTGCGCGCAACCCTGCCCGCTTGTGGCTCCCCCGAGGACATCGCCATCCTGCCGGATTCCAGCAAGGCCTTCGTGGCCTGCAGCGGATCGAACCAGGTGGCGGCCATCGACCTCCAGAGCGGCAAGGTCCTGGCCCTACTCGACGTAGGCAAGACGCCCATCCACCTGGCGCTCAAGCCCGACGGCGGCGAGCTGCTGGTGAGCAACTTCGATTCCAACAGCATCTCCATCATCGAGACCACGGCCAACGAGGTGGACGGTACCTTCCTCATCGGCAACCACCCGGCGCGCTGCGCCATCAGCCAGGACGGCGCGCTCGCCTACGTCACCAACTTCGAGGACAACACCCTGGCCGTCTTCAGCCTGGACACCCGCAAGCTGGTGACTGTGCTGCACGTGGGTGACGGCCCGGACGCCCTCGCCCTCTCGCCCACCGAAGAGTTCCTGCTGACCGTGGACGCGCGCGCCGGGGATCTGGCCCTGGTGCGCCGCTTCACGCGCAAGGGCAACCCCGTGTGGGCGCTCATCACCATGATCCCCGTGGGCAGCCAGCCCAATCAGATCGCGGTCAAGAACTTCATGCTCAAGAAGCCCCCGGTGAAGTAGCAGGGACTGGCGGTTCTGCTGGTATCCTGACCGCGGTGGACATCCAGGAAAATGTGCCGCTGGCGCCGCTGACCACCTTCCAGGTGGGTGGCCCGGCGCGCTACTTCGTGGAAGCGCAGTCGGAGGCCGACGTGCGCGCGGCGGTGGGGCACGCCGCTTCGCGCAGCCTGCCCCTGTTCGTGCTGGGCGGCGGCAGCAACCTGCTGGTCGCCGATTCCGGCTTTCCCGGCCTGATGCTGAAGATGGCGCTCACCGGCGTCAACGAGACCCGCCAGAAAGGGAAGGTCCTCTTCGACGTAGCCGCCGGCGAGGACTGGGACTCGTTCGTGGCGCGCGCGGTGGCCGAAGAGTGCGCCGGCATCGAGTGCCTGAGCGGCATCCCGGGAACGGTGGGCGGAACGCCGGTGCAGAACGTCGGCGCCTACGGCCAGGAGGTGAAGGACGTCATCACCTCGGTGCGCGTGCTGGAGCTGGCGAGCGGCCAGGTGAAGGAGCTCTCCAATGCCGAGTGCGGCTTCCGCTACCGCAGCACCATGTTCAATACCACGGGACGCGGACGCTATATCGTGCTGCGCGTGACGTTCCGGCTCGCCTCCGGAGGCAAACCCCACCTCGCCTACGCCGATTTGAGGAATCACTTTGCCGGACGCAAGGACCCGCCCACGCTCTCCGAGACGCGCGAGGCGGTGAGGCGTATCCGCTTGAGCAAGGCTATGCTTATCGTCCCCGGCGACGACGACTGCCGCAGCGCCGGCTCCTTCTTCAAGAACCCGGTGGTCAGCCAGGAGAAGTTCGCGGAGGTGGAAGCCGCCGCCGCCCGCCTGGGGCAGACGCTGCCTAAATGGCCCGCCGAGGGCAACCGCGTGAAGATCCCGGCAGCGTGGCTGGTGGAGCACGCGGGCTTCCCCAAGGGCTTCACGCGCGGGCCGGTGGGCATCTCGCGCAAGCACTCACTGGCCATCGTGAACCGCGGCAGCGCTCGGGCTGCCGACATCGTCGCGCTCAAGGACGAGGTACAAGCGCGCGTGATCGGCGAGTTCGGGATCGAGCTGGCGCCGGAGCCGGTGTTTGTGGGCTTTGGGAAGGTGTAGTTTGTTGATGGCCTGATTGGTTGAAGGCAGCCGACCAGAGTTCCCTACTTCTTCCGCTTGCCGAAGGGATGCTCAAAACTCAGGTAGAGGAAGATCCCCTTCTCGCCCCGGCTGGGACCGACGCCTATGGGTACTGCAATCCCCGGAACGATCTGCAGGCCGCTGGGGAGGTTGTAGGCCCAGCGCACCCCGGGGCTCACGAACAGGCTGTGGCTGCGGGCGGTCCGGCCGGGTGCGACCACGGATTCCGAGCCGGTCCAGGCCGTTTCCAGCATGGCGTTGAAGCGCGGGCGGATTTGCCAAATGAAACTCTGACCCAGGTTGTAGCCGTAGGTCGCCGCGCGGTCGCCGGCTGGATTGCGGGCGGCGGGGACCAGGGTGGTGCCGGCATTCCAGTGGGTCACCACCTTCTTGTGGACGACCACGCTGAGCGGCAGGTTGATCTGCACGCCGGCGCCGCCGGCGCCCCGGCCCAGACGGGAGTCACCGCTGGGCGCCAGCAGCGTCAGACGCGGCGAGAAGGCCACCTTGTCGCTGCCGCTCCCCACCAATTGGTAGCGGTAGTTCAGCGCCACGTCACCAATCCCCGCCCCCGAAGGGTCCCCCGGGCTTACCACCGGGATGGTGTAGCTGAGCTGATGGCGGGGATACCTGCCCAGCGGCCACTCCTGGGTGAAGGAGTAGGCCCAAGTCCGGCTGGGCCAGAGCCGCGTGAAGCCGCTGATGTGCTGTACCACGCCTTCCTCCTGGTTGTAGGCCTCCTCGATCAGGAAGCTGTTGTCCTGGATGCCGGGGGGTTCCGGCGGGGGCGAAGGCGGCGTGGACGACTGGCCGGGAAGGTCGTCCGGGACCATGCACAGGAGCGCCAGCAGGAACCGGTGTGGCAGCGCTCGCATGGTCTAAGCCTCCTCCGGACGGAAAAAAGGCAGCCGCATCACCAGGGCGACGGCCAATCCCACGGCGAATCCCAGCGCGAAATCGGAGCCCAGGCAGATCCCGGCGGTGACCAGCATGGGAAGAGCGTCTGAGCGCGCCCGCTGGTCACGGCACACCAGCGCCAGCTCCACCCCGCTGACGGCCAGCATCACGCCCAGCACGCTGTGCGGGAACAGACGGCACAGCGCCATCAGCGACGCGCCAAAGAGTACGGCCACCAGCATCTTGGCCGTGCCCAGGAAGAGCACCGAGCCGTTGGTGCGGGCGCCGAAGCGGTACTGTCCGGCCAGGCCACCGGCGCCGTGGCACATGGGCATGGCGCCGAACCACGCGCCCACCAGGTTCATGGCGCCCACGGAGACCGCGACCCGCCGCGGCTGGGCGGGACGCGTGGGAAATAGGTCCACGGACAACGCGCACACCGCGATCACCGAATTCAGGATGGTGAGCGGGATCTGAGGCAACGCGGCCCGGGGAAAGGAGGTCGCAAAGTCGCTCCAGGAGGGCGGCTGCAGGTGGGGAAGGGTCAGTCCCAGTTGGAGCCCGGCGCCGATCTCCGGGGTCTTCCACACGGCGATGATCAGGCCGGCGCAGAAGAGCGTGAGCGCCGCCGGCACCTTGCGGAACGAACCGCTGGCAAAGACCACGCCGGCGGCCACCAGCGCCGTCAGGAAGCTGTCAGGAGCGAACCAGGCGTGGGTGGAGCTGATGAGCTCCAGTCCCTTCATCACCAGGGAAAGGCCCAGGGCCAGTTGCAGCCCGCGCACGACGCTCTTGGGGATGGCGCGATTCACCCAGCCGATCAGTCCGGTCACCCCTAGCAGCAGCACCACCAGGCTCACGCCGGCGCCGGCGGCCACGATCTCGGAAGCCGACATGCCCTGCGTGAGGGCAATGGCGGCGATCGCCTTCATGGGCTGCACCGCCATGGGGATGGTGAAGGTCATTCCCGTGATCAGGTTGAAGAGCCCGGCAAAGAACAGGGCCGCCGAAAAATCGAGCCCGTTCTGCGCCGACATGGCCACCAGCAGGGGCAGGAAGGTGCCCAGGTCGCCGAGCGAGCCGGCGATCTCGTGGCGGTTGAATCGGGCGTGGCGCAAGATGCCGCGCAGGCCGCGCGGGGCGGGCTCCAGGGGCGCTGGGGCCGCCGGGGCCGCCTCGGGCGAGGCGACTCCAGAAACCGGGCTCGCATCTAACTTCCTCATCTGGCGATTCTCCGGACGGCCCTCTTGGCTGCCCGGAAGCAGTACATTAATACTTTTGAGACCAGGTGTCAGATAGTGCACATCTTTCCGATAAAATCGGTGTTTGACTTGTAGACGGAGATTCTCGTGAAACTGCCTGCACAGAAGTGGCTTTGGGTGGGAGGCGCGGCGCTGGCGGTAGTGCTGTTCGCCGCCTTTGGTTTGAGTCGCAAGCCTGCGACCAAGTATTTCACCAGCCCGGTGGGACGGGGCGACATCCGGGACGTGGTCGAAGCCACCGGCACCATCAACGCGGTCACCACGGTTCAGGTGGGCTCGCAGGTTTCCGGCACCATCTTCAGGCTCTCCGCCGATTTCAACTCCCACGTGAAGAAGGGCCAGGTCATCGCGGAGATCGACCCTTCCATCTTCCAGGGGAACGTCCTGCAGGCCAAGGCGGACCTGGAGAATGCGCGCGCCAACCTGGCGGCCTCTCGGGCCAATCTGGAGAAAGCGCGGGCCATGGCGTTCCAGGCCAAGGCGGACTTTGAGCGCACGCAAATGCTGGCCAAGGAGGGAGTGACCAGCCAGCAACAGCTCGATCTGGCGCGCGCCACCTCGGAGTCAGCTGCGGCCCAGGTGAACGCGGAGCAGGCGGTCATCACCCAGGCGCAGGCCCAGGTCTCGCAACGAGCGGCGGCGCTGCAGGTGGCGCAGACCAATCTCAGCCACACCATCATCAGCGCGCCGATTGACGGCGTCGTGGTGGCCCGCAACGTGGACGTGGGCCAGACCGTGGCCGCTTCCCTGCAAGCGCCCACCCTGTTCACCATCGCCCAGGACCTCACCAAGATGCAGGTCTATACCAAGACCGACGAGAGCGACGTGGGACAGATCCGCCCCGGCCAGAAGGTCACCTTCAAGGTGGACGCCTTCCCCCGCGACTCCTTCGAGGGACGGGTGGCGCAGGTGCGGATGAACGCTACCACCGTCCAGAACGTTGTGACCTACGACACCATCATTGAGTTCGACAACCCGGACACCAAGCTTTTCCCCGGGATGACGGCCTACGTCAGCATCCCGGTGGCCACGGTGCAGGACGTGGTGAAGATCCCCAACGGAGCGCTGCGCTTCAAGCCCGACATGAAGGCGGAAGAGATTCGCGCGCTGTACGCCAAGTACGGCATCGATGCCGGGGGAGGCGAACGCGCGGGCGCCGGGAGCGGCGGCGGCAGCGTCATGGCTGCGAGCCCCAGCCGCCCGTCCGGCCAGCAGCCCGGCGGCGGCGATGGGGCTCCGAGCCCTGGGCGGCGCCTGGACCTAGCCATCCTCTGGAAGCTCACGCCTGACAATACCCTGGAGCCGGTGCAGGTGCGCACCGGCATCACCGACCGCACCTTTACCCAGTTGGTGCAGCAACTGCACGGGCGCTTGCAGGAGGGCGACCTGCTGGTGACCGGATCGAGCGTGAGCCGCGGGCCGAGCGCTCCGGGCGCGGGAGGTCAGCGCCGCTAGCTTTCAAGTGGAGCCCATCCCTTGGCCACAGCAGCACAAATCGCGCAGGGTGCGGGCGTGATGCCGCCCGACTCGATCGTCTTCCGGGTGGAGGACATCCACAAGTATTACGAACTGGGGGAGACGCGGGTGCACGCCCTGCGGGGCGTGAGCCTGGAGGTGGCCCGCGGCGAGTTCGTGGCCGTGATGGGCGCGAGCGGCAGCGGCAAGTCCACGTTCATGAACATCCTCGGCTGCCTGGACAAGCCCTCGAGCGGCCACTACTGGCTGGAGGGCACTGACGTCTCCGGACTCAGCAAGAAGGAACTGGCGGCCATCCGCAACCGCAGGATCGGATTCGTCTTCCAGGGTTTCAACCTGCTGTCGCGGACCACCGCCCTGGAGAATACCGAGCTACCCACCTTCTATGCTCACATTGACAAGCAGGAGGCGGACGCCCGCGCCCTGGCGGCTCTGGAGATGGTGGGCCTGGCGGATCGCGCCGGCCACTTCCCCTCGCAGCTTTCCGGCGGGCAGCAGCAGCGGGTGGCCATCGCGCGTGCGCTGGTGAATCGCCCCGCCATCCTGCTGGCCGACGAACCCACGGGGAATCTGGACAGCCGGACCGCGGTCGAGATCATGGACATCCTGCAACGGCTGAACGAGGAGCGCGGGCTTACCATCGTGCTGGTGACCCACGAGCACGACATCGCACAATTCGCGCGTCGCGCCGTCATTTTCCGCGACGGGCGCATCCGCCGGGACGAGCAAACGCCCGATGCCTTGCGCGCCAGCGAGGTCCTGAAGACCCTGCCCACGCTGGAGGATTGAGGAACGCATGGAACTGATGGCCGTAGTGCGCATTGCCCTGCGGGCCCTGGCGCGCAACAAGATGCGCTCCATCCTGACCATGCTGGGCATCATCATCGGCGTGGGCGCGGTGATCGCCATGGTGGGGCTGGGTCAGGGAGCGCAGCAGCAGGTGCAGGCGCAGATCGCCGCCATGGGCTCCAATCTGCTCTTCGTGGGCAGTGGCACGGTGAACCGCGGCGGGCTGCGCACTGGCTGGGGCTCGACCAAGACTCTGGTGTACCAGGACATGACCTCCATCCTGCGGGAATGCCCGGCGGTGGTGGCGGCCGCGCCCGGGGCCGGCAGCTCCGCCCAGGTAGTGTTCGGGAACGACAACTGGAGCACCCGTCTGACCGGGACCGAGCCCCAGTATTTCGACATCCGCAACTGGCCTATGGCCAGCGGCTCCGTGTTCAGCCAGTCCGATGTAGATACTGTGGCCAACGTAGCGGTGATCGGGGAGTCGGTACGCAAGAACCTGTTCGGCGCCGTCAACCCGGTGGGACAGACGGTGCGCATCAACAACATTCCCTTCAAGGTGGTGGGAGTCCTGGTAGCGAAGGGCTCCTCGGCCACTATGGGCCAGGACCAGGATGACGCCATCTTCATCCCGCTGACCACGCTGCAGAAGAAGCTCTCCGGGCAGGACTGGCTGAACTTCATCATGGTGTCGGCGCAGTCGCGCGACGCCAGCTACGCAGCCCAGGAGCAGATCACCGGGCTGCTGCGCGACCGCCACCGCATCCGTCCGGGCACCGACGACGACTTCTTCGTGCGCAACCTGGCGGATATGGCTGACCTGGCCGACCAGTCCAGCCGCGTCTTTACCCTGCTGCTGGCTTCCATCGCCAGCGTGTCGCTGCTGGTAGGCGGCATCGGCATCATGAACATTATGCTGGTGTCGGTGACCGAGCGCACCCGCGAGATCGGCATCCGCATGGCGATCGGCGCCACCGAGGCCGACGTGCAGCGCCAGTTCCTCATCGAGGCGGTGGTGCTCAGCCTGATCGGAGGCGCCATCGGCATCATCTTCGGGGTGGGCAGTTCGCTCATCATCACCAACGTGCTGGGCTGGCCGGTGCTGGTCTCGCCTCTGGCCATCGTCACCGCGGTGGTGTTCTCCGCCGCCGTGGGCATCTTCTTCGGCTTCTATCCCGCGCGCAAAGCCGCCGGCCTCGACCCCATCGAGGCGCTCCGCTACGAGTAGCCGCCGCTAGGAACTTCCCGGAAGGATCCTCGCCAGCGCGCCATCGAACGTCGGCGCCAGCTTGTCGGCGACCTGCGCAAGATAGAGCGCGGCCACCGCGCCGGTGAAGACGTCCATGATGTAGTGGGCGCGCAGGGCCAGCACCACCGTCACCTCGAAGAGCGCCACCAAGGTTCCCGCCCACCGCAGCCAGGGGCGTCCCAGGCGGCCCAGTTCCACCGCGCCCAGCACGGCCACCGCGGTGTGTCCGGAGAAGAAGAAGTCGTTGGCTACCCCGTAGGTGACCAGCAACGAGGGGAAGCCGGGATCATGCCAGAGCATCCCGGGCGGGGGCGGCAGGGCCACCAGTCCCTGGAAGACCTGCCGCAGGCCGAGCACCAGCACCAGCCCGAGGAAGGGCCGCACGCTTTTCCCCAGGATCCATGCGCCCAAAAGGAAGATTGCAAGCAGGTCAATGAAGGCGGAACTCACGATGAGGAGTCCGTCGGCGAACTGGGGATGCGCGTGAAGGGATTCGTTCAGCGGCGCGAGCAGCACATGCAGGCCGTCGCCCAGGCCGGAGGCAGGCAGCGACTTGGCCCCGATGAGCGACTGCGTCCAGAACCACACGACCAGAGCCAGCGCGGTGATGACGAGGCGGGCGGCCAGCGTGCGCGCCGGAGGAAACGCAGAGCGGCTTTCGCGCGGCGGGCTCATGGCTGGCCTGCGTTTGGTTCCGGCGGTCCCGCGGACGCCAGCGCCACTTCCCTCATCCGCCGCAAGTCGAGCTTCCCGGTTCCCAAGTACGGCAGCGTCTCCACCCGTACGAACTGTTGCGGACGCGGCCTCCACAACGCGGGCAGGTCGGACTCCGCCAACTTGGCCAGCACCTCCTGAAGTTTTTCTTCCGGCAGGGTGTGCAGCACGGCCAGGCGTTCGCCTTTCTTCTCGTCGGGAACGCTGGTGACGGCGAACGTTTGCTCCACGGCGCCGGCAAGCTCCTGAAGTTTTTCTTCGATCATCAGGTGTGGAACCATCTCGCCGCCGATCTTGCTGAAGCGGCTGAGGCGGTCGGTCACGCGCAGGAATCCGTCCTCATCCACCATGGCGATGTCGCCGGTGTTGTACCAGCCGTCGCGCAGGACTTCGGCAGTCTTCTCCGGCCGGCCCAGGTAGCCCACCATGATGTTGGGCCCGCTCACCCAGAGCAGTCCGGGCTGGTTGATGTCCAGCGGCTGGCCGGTGTCGGGATCCACGATGCGCACGCTCACCCCGGGCAGGGGATGCCCGATGCGCCCGCGCTTGGCGCCCACCTGGCGGAAGCCGGGCGCGCGGAAGTCGCGCGTGTTCACCGCCACCACCGGCGAGCACTCGGTACAGCCGTATCCTTCCAGCGGCCGGATGCCGAAGACGTCCTCGAATCCCAGCGCGACGCGCTCCGGGAGTTTTTCTGCCCCAGCCAGAACGAATTGCAGGCTGCCAAAATCCTCCGCCGAGCAGCGCCGCATGTAGGCCTGGAGGAAGGTCGGCGTGGCCAGCAGGAAGGTGACGGCGTACTTCCCCACCAGGCCGCCGATGACGCGCGCGTCCAGTGGGCTGGGGTGATAGACCACGCCCAGGCCCAGCTTCAGCGGCAGCCACAGCGTCCCCATGAAGCCGAAGGAGTGGAAGAAGGGCAGGATGCCGAGCATGCGGTCTTCGGAGTCGAGGGCGAAGACCTGGCCCACCTGCTCGATGTTGGCGGCGACGTTGTAGTGCGAGAGCATGACGCCCTTGGGATCACCGGTCGAGCCACTGGAAAAGATGATGGTGGCCAGATCGTCGAGCTTGCCGGGACGCTCGCGGCCGAGGGCGCGCTCCAGCAGGGGGATGGGCAAGGTCCAGGCCATAAAGAAAGAGATGAGCTTTTCCCCGAAACCCGGCTTATCCACAAGGTCTTCCAGCAGCACCGGCTCCATGGGCAGTTTGAGGTTGATGCGCTCGAGAAACGCCCGCGAACTGACGATGGTCTTCAAGTCGCACTGCTTGGCGCAGGAGGCCAGCGTTTCCGGGGAGACGGTGTAGTTGAGGTTGACCGCAACCTTGCCCAGCAGCGTGGCGGCCAGGTTCACCAGCGCCCCGCCCACGGAAGGCGGGAGCAGCAGGCCGACCATCTCCTGTCCCTGCCAGGTCTTTCGCAGCCGCCGGGCGAGAAAGATGGTGCGCACCAGCGCCGCGCCAAAGCTCACCCGCGGCGTGCGCCCGTCGGCCATGGCGAAGCGGAAGGGGACGCGGCGCGCGTTGCGCACGAACGACCGGTGCAAAGGGCGCATCTGCCGCGCCCGATTGCGGAAGGCCCTGGTCCCCATCTCCTGGATCACGCGCCGTACTTCCAGTGCGGTGGTGGTGGGCGGCAGCGGCTTTCCGAAGGTGACGGTGACGGGATAGGGGATGCGACGCGGCAGCTTCCAGAAGAAGCGTCCGCGCTCGAAGCTGAAGATGCTGCCCCACACCCCGTCGAGATGCACGGGGATGATGGGCGCGTCCACTCCCTTCATGATGCGCTCCATGCCGCGCCGGAAAGGAAGCATCTGGCCGATGCGCGTCATCTGTCCTTCGGGGAAGATGCCCACCACTTCCCCGTCCTGGATGGATTGCGTGGCCTCGCGCAGCGAATGGATGAGGTCGCGCGGGCGCAACTGCGAGGAGATGGGGATGACGTGCAGGATGCGGGCGAAGGGCTTGACCAGGGGATGGTCGTAGGAATCCTTGAACATGAGGAAGCGGATGAAGCGGTCGGTGGAGGCAATGAGCAGCATGGCATCCACCATGGACATGTGGTTGCACGCGAACAGCGCGCCGCCCTTCTCCGGGATGTTGTCGCGCCCTTCGATGCGGATCTTGTACAGCGTGCGCGTGAGGAACCAGAAGACCAGCCGCAGCAGCGAATCAGGCAGCAGCCAAACCACATAGATGGTCCCCGCCAAAGTGATGATGGATGCGACCAGGAAGAGACGCGGCGGCGACATCCCCTCGGTGCCGAGGACCGTGGGCGCGCCCGCGGTAAACAGCCAATACGCTCCGGCCGCCAGCGCGACTCCGATAAAAGACAACAGATTGGCCGCCGCGATCACCCCACCCTTGCGGTCGGGCTGCGGCCGGTGCTGGATCATGGCCAGCAGGGGCACGGCGAAGAAGCCAGCGGAGAATCCCAGCAGCCAGAGCAACAGGATGGCGGTGCGGAAGGTGTGTCCTTCGAAGGCGAGGGCGGCGCCGAAGGCGGTCATCCCGGCGGCACCCAGAGGGATCAAGCCGTACTCGATCTTGCTGCCCGAGAGATACCCGGCGGCCAGGCTGCCCAGGCCGATGCCGATGGCCACCGCCGCCTGCAGGTAGGCGTTCTCGTCGGAGCCGATGCGCAGGGTCTCCGCACCGTAGATGAGAATGATGGCTTGCAAGAGTGCAGCCAGGAACCAGAAGTAGGTGTTGCCGATCACCGCCATAACAAGCGGCCGGTCGCCGCGGATACCGCGCAACTCGCTGGCGAGTTGCGCCACGAAGTTCACCTGGAATCTGCGGGTGGCGTTGCCCGCAGGCACACCGCCGATTCCCAGGCTGACGAGCAAGCCCAGGACCGACGTCCCGATCAGCAGCAGGCCCGACAGGTGCTGGGCGCCGTGAAAGCGCCCTGCCAGCACACCCCCGGTGGCCACGCCCGCGATGATGGCCACGAACGTCCCTAGTTCGATCACGCCGTTGCCCCAGGAGAGCCGCTTCTCGGGCAGCACTTCGGGCAGTAGTCCGTACTTGGAAGGCCCGAAGAGCGCGCCCTGCGTGCTCAGCAGGAAGATGGCCGCGAACTGCAGGGGCAGGCTTCCGCGCGAGAGTCCCGCCAGCCCCAGGACCATGGCGGCGATCTCGAACAGCTTGAGCCCGATGGTGACCGAGCGCTTGCTGAAACGGTCGGCCAGATAGCCCCCCGTCATGGAGAACAGGATGTAAGGAATGGCGAAGAGGAAGGCGGCGAGCGGCACCAGGCGGTCGCGCTGGGCGTGGGAGAGCCCCATGGCCAGGATGAGGAAGACCACCAGGTTCTTGTAGGCGTTGTCGATGAAGGCGCTGAAGAACTGCGTGGCGATCAGGCACCAGAAACTCCGGCGCCAGGGGCGCTCGGCAACGAGCTCGGGGGATGCCTGGGCGGCCATCGGGGCGACATTGTGCTACCAAAGCTCGGGAGGGGTAAACTATTTTCGGGTGAGGACTCCCGGCAGGCGGCTTCCCGCCTGAAACTTTTCGGGATATCCCGCGTCTCAAGAACAACACCCGAGGACCGCCCCGGCAGAGCCTGATTCGCCCGCGGGCGCGCACCCGGATGAGTCCGAAAACTGGGAAATGAGGCCGCGATGCTGATCAAGAAGCCCGCTGACATCCCCTCCTCGGAGATCACCGACAAGCGCCTGTACGCGAACCGGCGCCAGTTCATCCTGGGCGCGTCGGCGGCGGGGGCGGCGCTGGCGGCGGGGGTGGCGGTGCGCGAGCTCAGCTCTCCCACCCAGGCTGCGGCCAACGAAAAGCTTACCTTCTCCAAGAGCCAGTTCAGCACCAGCGAGAAGCAGACGCCCTTCAAGGACATCACCAATTACAACAACTACTACGAGTTTGGGACGGACAAATACAGCCCGGCGGGCGAGGCCCAGCGCCTCAAGACCCGTCCCTGGACGGTGAAGGTCGAGGGCGAAGTGAAGAAGCCCAAGCTCCTCGACATTGACGCCATCCTGAAGCTGGCGCCGCTCGAAGAGCGCATCTACCGCCTGCGCTGCGTGGAAGGCTGGTCCATGGTGATCCCCTGGGTGGGCTTCCCGCTCTCCGCGTTCATCAACCAGTGCGAGCCCACCTCCAAGGCCAAGTACGTGGAGCTGACGACCCTCTATGATCCCAAGCAGATGCCGGGACAGCGTTCCGGCGTGCTGGATTGGCCCTATGTGGAGGGCCTGCGCATGGACGAAGCCATGCACCCGCTGGCCATCCTGGCGGTCGGCCTGTACGGGGAGGTCCTGCCCAACCAGGACGGGGCGCCGCTGCGCCTGGTGGTGCCGTGGAAGTACGGCTTCAAGAGCGTGAAGGCCATCGTGAAGGCGCGCTTCACCGAGAAGCAGCCGCTCAACACCTGGAACCTTGCCGCACCCAGCGAGTACGGCTTCTACTCCAACGTGAACCCGCAGGTGGACCACCCGCGCTGGAGCCAGGCCAAGGAGCGGCGCATCGGAGAGTTCTTCAAGCGCGACACCCTGATGTTCAACGGCTATGGCGACCAGGTGGCGCGCCTCTACGCCGGCATGGACCTGCGCAAGAACTTCTGATGGGCAACAAGGGCGTCATCCTGCTGAAGGTCGCCGTCTTCCTCGCCTGCCTGGGCCCGCTCGCCTCCCTGTTGTGGAGGTACCGCGCGGACGACCTGGGCGCCAATCCCATCGAGGTCATCACCCGCTCCACCGGCAGCACCACTCTGGTGTTCCTTCTGTTGACGCTGAGCATCACGCCCCTGCGCAAGCTGAGCCGCCAGCCCTGGCTCATCCGCTTTCGGCGCATGCTCGGCCTGTTCGCGTTTTTCTACGGCTGCCTGCACTTCACCACTTACATCTGGCTGGACCAGTTTTTCGACTGGGCCAACATGGTGAAGGACGTGCAGAAGCGGCCCTTCATCACCGCCGGCTTCACGGGCTTTGTGTTGATGATCCCGCTGGCCCTCACCTCCACCGCCTGGGCGGTGCGCACGATGGGCGGCCGGCGCTGGCAATGGCTGCATCGCCTGATCTACGGGAGCGCCACGGCGGGCGTGATCCACTTCCTGTGGCTGGTGAAGAAGGACATCAGCGAACCGCTGATGTACGCCGGCGTGCTGGCGGTGCTGCTCGCCTACCGGCTGGCCGCTTGGGGGATTTCCGCGCGCCGGGAGCGGCGCGTCCACTTGCCGGAGTCGGCTTCCTGAGAAGGACCGGCTTCGCCGGACTACTCCAGGCGCAAGTCCTGGTAATTGGGCGGGTGGGCGGTGGTGAACTTGCCCTTGATCAGCATGACGACCACCGCGGCGAGAGGGTCGTTTCCCTTGCGAACGATGAGCAGGCCGTCGCCATCCGGCGTGTTGGCGGGCATGTCGGTCCACTGGACGCCCTCGAGCGCGCTCTTAGGCACGCGGGCCACCACGGCCAGGGAGCCGAAGTTGGTGTCGTACCGGTTCCTGCCGGCGGAAATAATGACTATGCGCATCATCCCGCCGCGCCGCGTCAGCACGTAGACCGTGTCCGCAGCAGCGCCGCTCCCGACGAAATCCCCGGTGAAGCGCGCCGCCGACGCCTGTCCCTTGCCGCGCTGCCAGCTCAGTGCCACCGGGTCCAGATCCTTGTCGGTCACCAGGGTCCAGCGGTTCACGTCCGGGATGAGGGCGACATCGGCCGCGACCACTCCGGCCGGTGGGCCGGCGGTCTCCTCCTCCTCCACCTTCAGCATGTTCCAGCCGCCCAGCACCGCGATCAGCAGCGCCGCTCCGGCGGCCAGGATCACCGGGCCGCGTTCGCCCAGGACCTTGGGCATGGAAATCGCCAACTTCCCGGGCATCTGGAAGCTCCCGGTGCTTCCCTTCTTGGCCGACTTGGGCGCGACCACCGGGGTGGCGCCGACCAGTTTGCCCATGGACTCGAGGTGGGCCAGGATGTGGCGGGCGTTCTGCGCTCCGCCCATCTCGATCAACTCCATGGTCACGCCCTGGATGCGCAGCGAAGTCTTGGGTGAGCAGCAGAGTTTCTGCAGCTCGCTGTGAACTTGCTTGTCCTGCACGAAGGGCTTGGCCCCGGCGGGATTGTCGCAGCGGGTGAGGAAGCGCGAGTCCAGCGTCTGGTTCCCGGTGGACATGATGGTACCGCGCTCCTTGACCACGCTCTCCCGCGGCACCACCGAGAAGGTGAAGTAGGCCTGCTTGCCGGAGGTGAAGCTCCCCGCGTTCAGCCAGGGCTGAAGCGGGACCGTCAGCTGGACCACCAGCGGGGGCTTTTCCGGAGCGGACGAAAAGCGAACGGTTGCCGGGTTGCGGCCGTATTTCCCGCTGACCACCAGGTCGCCATCCACTTGAGCGGGCTCGGCGCGCAGGACCTGCGCCACCTCGCGCGCGGCAGCGGCCATGATTCCTTCACCCGCTTGCGTCTGCCGTTTTACATCGTCTGCGATGATGCGCCTCCCCGAAGCCCAAGAATTCTACTCCACGATGTGCATGCCGGCCAGCACGAGTTCCCTTTGACCCGTGTTGGGTGGAGGGGGATGAAATCGCTCAGGGGAGCACAGGTCCATTCTTTGCCAGGGCAGCAAGCCACGGCGAGCGATCGACAAGCCACTTGCTAGGCGCGGAGAATTCTCTGCTGATCTCCGCCGATTGTCAGCCTTCGGGTTTTGGGGCCTCCCAGCGCGGAAACAGTAAGGCCCTCCCTTGCGGGAGGGCCTTAAAGCACAGGTTTGGAAAGCTACCAGCTATAGCGTACTCCGAACTGAATCTGCCGCGGGTCATGCGC
>Ga0255334_1000652_pt1 | contig 23883 bp, 20 predicted proteins | sample EtOH5_35cm_T3_12_FD_202080 | JGI IMG/M metagenome (GOLD analysis project Ga0255334, IMG submission 202080) | Sandy soil microbial communities from University of British Columbia, Vancouver, Canada - EtOH5_35cm_T3_129 | ecosystem: Engineered > Artificial ecosystem > Sand microcosm > Unclassified ... | reverse complement strand
CATCGGCGCGCGGCGGCGCGCTTTCCGAAAGCCGCGCCTCCACCTGCACCGGCCCCGCCGCCAGCGCTTCCATCACCTGGCCGAGGTTCTGCTGCGGCAGCGTGAAGGTCACGCTGATCGGCTTCAGCTGGGTGACCACGACGATGCCGGTGCTGCTGCTCTGGACCAGATTGCCGATGTCGACCTGACGCAGCCCGACCCTGCCATCCACCGGCGAACGCATGGTGGTGTAGTCGAGCTGGGTGCGGGCATTGTCGATGCTCGCCTGATCGTACTGCACCTGGGCCTCGTATTGCGCGACGGTGGCGCGCTGGGTGTCCAGCGTCTGCTGCGAGGCGCCGTTGCTGCGCACCAGCTGGATGTAGCGCTGCAGGTCCAGCCTCGCATTGGCCAGCTGCGCCTCGTGCTGCGCCTTGGTCGCCACCGCCTGGTCCAGCGCGGCCTGGTAGGCGCGCGGATCGATGCGCACCAGCACCTCGCCGGCCTTGACCTCCTGGCCCTCGCGGAAGGCGATTTCGGTGATGCGGCCGGAGACCTGGGGCACCACGGTGATGGTGTTGAAGGCCTGCACGGTGCCGAGCGCATCCAGCAGGATCGGCACATCCGTCACCGCGGCGGCGACGGCGGTGACCGGGATCGGCGCGCGGCGCGGCCCGCCGCCGGGGCTGCCCGCGACCTGGGTGCCGCCGACCTGGGTGCCGCCGACCTGGGTGCCGCCGACCTGGGTGCCGCCGGTCTGGGTGCCGCCGGTCTGGGTGCCGCGCCAAACGTAGTACCCGCCGCCCGCGGCCAGCACCGCGGCCAGCAGCAGCAGCCAGGGCCAGAGCCGCCGCCGTCGCGCCACCGCCGCCGGCTGCGGCGGGGTGAGCAGCGGCGTCGCGGCCGGGGCCGGCAGCGCCCGCCGGGGTTCCGTCGGGCTCGCCTCGCGCGGCGGCAGGGCTGTGGGGGCTCCGGGCAGCTCGTTCATGGCGCGATGCTCGCTCGTCCACCATCGGTGGGGGGGAAGGGGCCCGGCAGCGCCGCGGCGTCGAAGCGCCAGCCGCCGCCGAGTGCCGTGAACAGCGCCGCCGCCGCCTGCAGCCGGGCGGTCTGCGCATCGGCCAGGGCGCTGCGGGCCGAAAACAGCGTGGTCTGGGTGTTCAGCACGGTCAGCAGGTCCACGGTTCCGGCCCGAAGCTGGGCCTCGGCGATGTTATAGGCGCGCTGCGCCGCCTCCGCGCGGATCCGTTGCAATTCGACCAGTTCATTGTTGCGCTGCAGCGCCGAGAGGATCGCCTTGCGGTAATTGGCCACCAGCTCCGCCTGACGGGCGGTATAGGCCTCGACCTGGGCGCGCAGCGAGCCGCCATTGAAGATCGGCGCCGTCAGCCCGGCGGCGAGGTTGTAGACCGTCGAGCCCGGCCGCAGCAGGGTTTCCAGCGCCGCACTCTGCACGCCGCCGCTGCCGGTCAGGCTGATGGTCGGAAACAGCGCCGCGCGCGCCGCCGCGACATCGGCATTGGCGGCCTGCAGATTGGCCTCGGCCAGCTGCACGTCCGGGCGCCTGGCCAGCACCGCGGCCGGCAGGTCCGGGGCGATCTGCGGCACCCGCAGCTGGTCCAGCCGGGTGGCGGGGATCTCGATCTCCTCGGGCGGCACCCCGGTCAGGGTGCCGAGGGCGAAGCTGTTCTGTTCCGCGCTCTGCTGCAGCGGCGGGATGCCGGCGCGCTGCTGCGCCACCACCGTCTCCTGCTGCGCGACGTCGAGCCCGGTGGTGGTGCCCACCGCCAGCCGCTGGCGCAGGATATCGAGGTTGCGGGTCGCGACCTCGAGGTTGCCGCGCTGGATCTCCAGCTGTTCCTGCGCCCCCAGCACCGCGAAAAGCGCATTGGCGACCGAGGATTGCGTGCTGAGCGCGGTGACCCCGATCGCATAGCGCGCGGCCAGCGCATCGGAGCGGGCGGCGGCGAGCAGGGCGCGGTTGCGTCCCCAGAAATCGATCTCGTAGCTGGCCGAAAGCCCGCCGCCGAAGCTGTTGCCGGCGGTGCCCGCGGTGCCGGGGTTGCGGCTGATCGCGCGCGACCGGCCGACCGAGGCATCGCCATCGACATTCGGCAGCAGCGCGGCGCCGGTGATCCGCACCTGCGCATCGGCCTGGCGCAGCTGTGCCGCGGCGGCCGCGATGTCAAGGTTGCCGGCCATCGCCGCCCGCATCAGCCGGTCGAGCTGCGGGCTGGCGAAGCCTTCCCACCAGCTCGCATCCGGCCAGCGCATCGCGGTCGGCACCGGCGTGCCGCCGGCGCGGAACAGCACGGGCAGCCGCAGCCCGGAATCGGCACGGTCGATCGGCTCGGCGCAGGCGGCAACCGTCAGCGCCAGCAGGAGGGCGCTTCGGGCGGCGGCGCGCAGCGATGCGCGCGGAGGGGGAGCAGGCACGGACATCCGCCGCCGTTCTTACAGCCGGTTGCGGCGAGGATGAGGCAGGCGCGGGCAATGTTGCGGCAAGGGACAGGCATCATCTCGGCTGCGGGGGCTGCTTGGCCCCCTATGTCGCGCGCCGGGGCACGGGGTGCCAAGGGCCCATGGGCAACGAAGGGTTGCGGCGGGGCCTTCCGCAACCCGCCGTCACGCGGCAGGCGCCGCCATCCCGCGGCGGTTCCCCTTGTTCACGCTTGCGTGCAGCATGGCGGCGAAGCGGCGCGGCGGCCACCGGCGCGCCCAGCCGAGGGGTCCGGGCATGCAGCGCCGATCGCGCCATGGCGCCAAGCCGCAAGGCTGGCCGAGCTATCGCCTCGCCCTGTTCGACCGCGAATTCCTGCTGAGCCCTGCGATGCGCGGCGTCCGGCTGCAGGTCGAATGCGCCAAGGCCGATGAGGCGCTTCGCGCCGCCGGGGTGCGATCGACGCTGGTGGTCTTCGGCGGGTCGCGCGTCGCCGAAGCCGGGCCGGGCCGCCAGCCCGTCTGGTATGCCGAGGCGCGGCGCTTCGGCCGCATCGCTTCCGAGCGCGGCGGCGCGCTGCATCCGGTCGCCGGCATCCGCGACAATGTGATCGCAACCGGCGGCGGCCCCGGCGTCATGGAGGCGGCGAGCCGCGGCGCGCATGACGCGGGCGCCCTGGCGATCGGCTTCAACATCCGCCTGCCGCGCGAACAGATGCCGAATGTCTATACGACGCCGGCGCTGACCTTCCAGTTCCACTACTTCGCCATCCGCAAGCTGCATCTGGCGATGCGCGCCCGGGCGCTGGTGGTGTTCCCGGGCGGCTTCGGCACGCTGGACGAGCTGTTCGAACTGCTGACGCTGCGCCAGTCGGGCCGGCTCGGCGCGGTGCCGATCGTGCTGGTGGACGAGGCCTATTGGCGCGGCCTGATCCGTTGGGAGGCGCTGGGCGAGGCCGGCATGGTCGATCCCGGCGAGCTGGCGCTGCTGCGCTTCGCCGAGGATGCCGAGGCCGCCTGGCGCGCGCTGGAACTGGACGGGGTGCTGCGCGGCGGCTGAGCGGGCGGGCGGCCCTAGCCGGCCGGTCTGGCCGCCTCCGCCGCCGCCACCCGCTGCGCCGCGGCGACGAAGCCGTCGGGGTTCAGCGAGATGGAATCGATCCCGCATTCGACCAGGAAAGCGGCGAATTCCGGATGGTTGCTCGGCGCCTCGCCGCAGATGCCGACCTTGATGCCGCAGACATGGGCGCGGCGGATGACATCGGCGATCATCCGCTTCACCGCCTCGTCCCGCTCGTCGAACAGCCCGCGCAATTCGGCGCTGTCGCGGTCCACGCCCAGGACAAGCTGGGTCAGGTCGTTGGAGCCGATCGAGAAGCCGTCGAAGCGCGAGGCGAATTCCTCCGCCAGGATCACATTGGCCGGGATCTCGCACATCATGTAGATCTGCAGCCCCTTTTCGCCGCGCTTCAGCCCGTGCTCGGCCATCAGCGCCAGCACCTGGTCGGCCTCGGCCGGGGTGCGGCAGAAGGGGATCATCAGGATGATGTTGTCGGCCCCGATCGTCTCCCGCGCCATCACCATGGCGCGGCATTCCAGGGCAAACCCCTCGCGGTAGCGCTCGCTGTAGTAGCGCGAGGCGCCGCGCAGCCCGAGCATCGGATTCTCCTCCACCGGCTCGAACGCCGCCCCGCCGAGCAGATGCGCGTATTCATTGCTCTTGAAATCCGACATGCGGACGATGACGGGATGCGGGTGGAAGGGGGCGGCGATGCGCGCGACGCCGCGCGCCAGGGTTTCGACGAAGTAATCCGCCTTGTCGGCATAGTCGCGGGTCAGCGCCTCGATCTCCCGCCGCGCCGCGGGGTCGGTGACGGCATCGAAGCGCAGCAGCGCCATGGGATGCGCCTTGACCACGGCATTGACGATGAACTCCATGCGCGCCAGCCCGACGCCCTGCGACGGCAGCCGCCAGGATCGCAGCGCCGCGGCCGGGGTCGCGATATTCAGCATCATCGCCGTGCGCGTCTTCGGAATCGCCGCGAGGTCGATGTCGGTCGCGGAAAATTCGAGCACGCCGTCATAGACCAGCCCTTCCTCGCCCCCGGCGCAGGACAGCGTGACCTGCTGGCCGTCGCGCAGCAGGCTGGTCGCCTGCTGGGTGCCGATCACCGCCGGCAGGCCGAGCTCGCGGCTGACGATGGCGGCATGGCTGGTGGCGCCGCCATGGTCGGTGATGATGCCCGCGGCCTTGCGCATCAGCGGCACCCAATCGGGATCCGTGGCCTCGGCGACCAGCACGGCGCCTTGCGGGAAGCCCGCGATGTCATCCGGGCTATGGGCGACGCGGACCGGGCCGGCCGCGATCGCCTCGCCCACCGCAGCGCCACGCAGGATGGGCTCCGCCTTGGAGGCCAGGTGCCAGCTGCGCAAGGTCGAGGTCTTTCGCGTGCCATGCACCGTCTCGGGCCGCGCCTGCAGGATCCACAGCTCGCCCTTCTCGCCGTCGCGGCCCCATTCCATGTCCATGGGCCGGCCGTAGTGCTTTTCGATCGCCAGCGACCAGCGCGCCAGCTGCAGGATGTCCTGGTCCGCCAGCACGAAGCTCTTGCGTTCGCGCAGCCGGGTCGCGACCAGCGCGGTGCGGGCGCTGCCGCCGCTCGCATAGATCATCTTGCGCGCCTTGCCGCCCAGGGTCTTTTCCAGGATCGGCACGCGGGTGGGATCGGAGAGCGGTGCCTTGAACACCAGGTAGCGGTCGGGATCGACCTGGCCCTGCACGATCGGCTCGCCGAGGCCCCAGGCGGCGCTGATCACCACCACGCCGGGGAAGCCGCTTTCGGTGTCGATGGTGAACATGATGCCCGAACCGCCGAGATCGGCCCGCACCATCGCCTGCACCCCGACCGAAAGCGCGACCTTCAGATGGTCGAAGCCCTGCATCTCGCGGTAGCTGATGGCGCGGTCGGTGAACAGCGAGGCATAGCAGGCGCGGCAGGCCTGGAGCAGCGCCGCCTCGCCCTGGACATTGAGGAAGGTTTCCTGCTGCCCCGCGAAGCTCGCATTCGGCAGATCCTCGGCGGTGGCGCTGCTGCGCACCGCGACGGCGGGATCGGCCATGCCCCGGCGGCGGCCGAGTTCGCGATAGGCCTCGCGGATGGCATCGGCGGTGGCGGCGGGGAATTCGCCCTCCAGGAACAGCCGGCGGATCGCCGTGCCGGTTTCCTGCAGGCTCGCCTTGCCGGATTTGAACGCCTCCAGCTGCGCCTGCATGGCGGTGGCGATGCCGTTCTCGGCGACATAGTCGCGAAAGCTCGCCGCGGTGGTGGCGAAGCCCGGCGGCACCTGCACCCCGGCGCCGCCCAGCGCGCCGATCATCTCGCCCAATGACGCGTTCTTGCCGCCCACCCGCGGCACGTCGCCGACGCCGACCGTCTCCAGCCAGAGCAGCGGCGCTTCCGCGGCGGCGGCGGAGCGGGGCGGCGAGGGGGCATGGAGCTTTGTCATGGCATCTTCCTCCGGCTGTCATCGGCACTTGGCCCCGAACGCATCCGTCTCGCCTTGATCCGACGCAAGGCGCAGGGTGTCCCCAAGGGGCAATGTCGAACTCCAGCGAGGAGGCGAACGGATCATGAGCGAAATGAATGTGCTGGCCGAGGTCGCGGCCGAACGCACCCGGCAGGATGCGCAATGGGGCGGGGCGGAACATGACGATGCCGTGCCGCTGGACACCTTCGTGCAGCTCATCATGGATTACGCCGGCTGGGCCCGGGCCAAGGCGCGCGAGGGCTCGCCGGTCGAGGCGCGGCAGCGGCTCGTGCAGGTCGCGGCCCTGGCGGTCGCGGCCACCGAAAGCCTGTCGCGCCGCGGGGTCGGCACGGCCACGCCGCCGGCCGGCTCGCAAGGCATCGTCTGGGAGTGAGCGACTGGGAGTGAGCGACCGGGACTGAGCGACTGGGAGTAAGCGACTGGGAGTAAGCGACTGGGAGTAAGCGACTGGGAGTAAGCGCCTCGATCGACCGGCGCGCGGCACCGGCCGCCGGGTAACGCCGCATGGGCAGGCCGCCCGCGAGGGGCGGCCCGCCGCGCGGATCAGGCCGCGGCCTTGACCTCGATCTTGCGGGTCTCGGTCTGCGCCGCCGGCAGTTTCGGCAGGGTCACCACCAGCACGCCATTGTTGAAGCTGGCCGCGACCTTCGCCGCATCGACGCTGTCGGGCAGTGCGAAGGACCGCTCGAAGGCGCCATAGGAGCGCTCGGTGAGGTGCCAGCTCGCCTCGGACTTCTTCTGCTCCTGCTTCTTCTCGCCCTTGATGACGAGGGTGCGGCCGGAGAGGGAGAGATCGACATCGCCTTCGGAAAGGTCGGGCAGGTCCATGGAGATGCGGAACGCCTCCTTCTCCTCGGTGACATCCACCGCGGGGACCATGGTCGGGAAGCCGGCCGGGGCGCGGAACGGCGGCACCACGTCGATCATCCGGCGCAGCGCCGGAAAGCCCAGGGTGGGGAAGCCGAAGCTGCCGGTGAAACGGTCGAACAGCCGGTCCACTTCGCTGCGCAGGGCGAGCCAGGGCTCGGCCGGCGTCGGCGCGGTGGGGGCGGGGGCCTGTTTGGTGATTTCGATGGGAGTCTCAGCCATGGCGTGTCTCCAATTCCTCGGTTTGCGCCGGGGACGGGGCGGTCCGGGGGCCGCTGGCCGACGCTGGCGGCAGGATGGCCCGCTTCGATCGGCCCACGCATTGACCTGCCGCAAGCGTGCCGGTCACCCTGCGGCCTGTCACCCCGGGCTCGCCCGCCGCGCCATCCAGATATGGAAACGCCGCTTCACCATCGCAACCGCCACCAGATAGGCCGCCGTCACCCCGACCAGCGCCGCGAGCAGGCCGGGCGGCAGCGGCACGAAGCCGAGCCAGGCCCCCGGCGGCGTGAAGGGCAGCAGCAGGGCGACCGCCAGCGCGCCGAGCGAGCTTGCCACCAGCAGCCGGTGCGGCCGGCTCGCGAAGGGATTCCTGGCCGTGCGGATCACGAAGATCACCAGCACCTGGGTCAGCAGCGATTCCACGAACCAGCCGGTCCGGAACTGCGCCTCGCCGGCGCCGAAGACGTGGATCAGCAGCGCGAAGGTCGCAAGGTCGAACAGCGAGCTGACCGGGCCCAGCACCAGCATGAAGCTGCGCACGAAGCCCATGTCCCAATGCTGCGGCGCCGCCACCGTCTCGGCATCGACGCGGTCGAGCGGCAGGCCCGTCTCCGAAAGGTCATAGAGCAGATTATTCGCCAGGATCTGCACCGGCAGCATGGGCAGGAAAGGCAGGAACAGCACCGCCGCCGCCATCGAGACCATGTTGCCGAAGTTCGAGCTGGTGACCATCATCACGTATTTCATGATATTGGCGAAGGTCCGCCGGCCTTCGCGCACGCCCTCGGCCAGCACGCCGAGGTCGTGCTTCAGCAGGATCATCGCCGCCGCCTCGCGCGCGACATCCACCGCCCCCTCCACCGAAAGCCCGACATCGGCGGCATGCAGCGAGGGCGCGTCGTTGATGCCATCGCCAAGATAGCCGACGACATGCCCCCGCCTGCGCAGCGCGCGGATCACCCGGGCCTTCTCCACCGGGCTTACCCGGCAGAACAGCGTGGTCTCGGCCAGCCGCGCGCCCAGCGCCTCGTCGCTCAGCGCGGCCAGCTCCGGCCCGGTCAGCACGCCGGCGACGGCAAGCCCGAGCTCGGCGCAGACCCGGCCGGTGACGCGCTCATTGTCGCCGGTCACGACCTTGACCGCGACGCCAAGCGCCTGGAGGGCGGCCAGCGCCGGCCGCGCGCTCGTCTTCGGCGGATCGAGGAAGCCCGCGAAGCCGGCGAAGGTCAGCTCCGCCTCATCGGCGATCCCGGCATGTTCGCGATCCGCCTCCACCTCCCGCCAGGCGATGCCGAGCACACGGAACCCGTCATCGCCGAGTGCGGCGAAGGTCGCCGCCGCCTGGCCGCGCGCGGCGGCATCGAGCGGCAGCGGCTGGGCTGCCCCCGCCGGCAGATGCCGCGCGGAAAGCGCGAGCACATCCTCGGGCGCGCCCTTGACCACGAGGTAGCGCCGGCCCTCGCGTTCGGCCAGCACCGAGACGCGGCGGCGCTCGAAATCGAAGGGCACCTCGTCGATCTTGCGCCAGCCGGGCGGATCGCCCGGGGCCGCGGCGATGATGGCGGCATCCAGCGGGCTTTTCAGCCCGGTCTCGAAGGCGGCATTGACCTGGGCCCAGGGCAGCACCGCGGCGCTGGCGGCGCCCGCAATGTCGATCTGCCGCACCAGGCTGATGCGCGCCTCGGTCAGCGTGCCGGTCTTGTCGCTGCACAGCACATCCATGGCGCCGAGGTCGTGGATCGCCGAGAGGCGTTTCACGATCACATGCCGGCGCGACAGCCGCAGCGCCCCTTGCGCCAGCGTGACCGAGACCACCATGGGCAGCAGCTCCGGCGTCAGCCCGACCGCCAGCGCCAGGGCGAAGAGGAAGGAGTCCAGCACCGGCCGCCCGAGCAGCAGATTGGCCAGCAGCACGAACAGCACCATCAGCATGGTCAGCCGCAGGATCATCATCCCGAAGCTCTGCAGCCCCAGGGTGAAGGCGGTCGGCGGCGGCTCCTGGTGCAGGCTGCCGGCGATGGCGCCGAGCCGGGTCGCGCGCCCGGTCGCCACCACCAGCGCGCGGGCGCTGCCGCTGACCACGGAACTGCCCATGAAGACCGCCCCGGCCTCGCCCGGGATTTCGGCGGTCTTTTCCGCGGGAAAGGTCTCGCCGGTCAGCAGCGCCTCGTTCACGAAAAGGTCGCGGGCGGCGATCAGCCGGCAATCGGCCGGCACCAGCGCGCCGGCCGCGAGCAGCACGACATCCCCCGGCACCAGCGCGGTCGCCGGCAGCTGCTGCGCCACGCCGCCGCGCAGCGCGGTGACGCGCAGCGCCACGCGCTTGCGCAAGGCGGCCGCGGTATCCGCGGCGCGGTGTTCCTGGACGACATCGATGACCACCGACAGCGCCACGATGGTCACGATGATGCCGAAGCTCGCCGCATCCCGCGTCACCGCCGAAACCGCGGCGGCGCCAAGCAGGATCACGATCAGCGGGTTGCGGAAGCGTTGCAGCAGCGCGGTGATCCAGCGCCGGCGCTGCGGCGGCTCCAGCCGGTTCACCCCGGCGGTGCGGCGGCGGGTCTTTGCCTGCGCGGCGGTCAGCCCCTCCGGCCCCGTGCCCAGGGCGGCGAAGCATTCGGCCAGGGGGGCATCCCAGAGCGTGTTCGCGGGCGGCGGCATGGCGGCGGGTCCGGGACGGGGAAGGTACCCGCAGTCTCGGTGCTTTCCCCGCCGCCGTCCCCGCTTTCGCGCAAATCCGGCCGCGACAAAAATCGCGCGGCCGGGGCTCAGGCCGCAGGGATCAGGCGGCCGGCTTCAGCACCACCTTGGTCCAGCCCTGGTCGCGCGCGTCAAAATGCTTGTAGGCATCCGGCGCCCGGTCGAGGCCGAGGCGATGGGAGATGATGCGCGACGGCTGCGCCTTGCCGACGTGGATCAGCTCGCGCAGCCGGCGGTTGTAGGCTTTGACATTGGCCTGGCCGGTGCGGACCTGCTGGCCCTTGAACCAGAAGGCGCCGAAGTCGAAGGGCATCTGGCCCTGCCTGGCCATCTCGTCCGGCCCACCGGGGTCGGCCGGCACGAAGACGCCGACGACGCCGATGCCGCCCGTCGCCCGCGTCGTCTTGACCAGGCTGTTCATGGTCAGCGCATTCGCCTCGCGGCCATGCCGGTCGCAGCACTGGTAGCCCACGCATTCGCAGCCGCGATCGGTGCCGCGCCCGTCGGTCTGGCCGAGGATCTCCTCGACCGGGTCGCAGCGCCGCATGTCGACCGGCACCGCGCCGAGGGATTCGGCGAGCTTCAGCCGGTCGTCATGCATGTCCACGACGAAGACGCGCGAGGCGCCCTTGATCATCGCCGAATGCGCCGCCATCAGCCCGACCGGGCCTGCGCCATAGATCGCCACCGTCTCGCCGGGCAGCACGCCGGCCAGTTCGGTGGCATGCCAGCCGGTGGGGAAGATGTCGGAGAGCATGACATAATCGTCCTGCTTCTCCTCGGCATCCTCGGGCAGGGTGAGGCAGTTGAAATCGGCATAGGGCACCCGCAGGGCCTCGGCCTGGCCGCCCTGGTACGGCCCCATGCCGGCGAAGCCATAGGCCGCCCCGGCGGTGCCGGGGTTGCAGGTCAGGCAGAAGCCGGTCAGGCCGCGTTCGCAATTCTCGCAGAAGCCGCAAGCGACGTTGAAGGGCAGGCAGACCCAGTCCCCCTTCTTGATGCGATCGACGCCGCTGCCGACCTCGATCACCTGGCCAAGGTTTTCATGGCCGAACACCCGGCCTTTTTCGAAATCGGTGCGTCCCTCATACATATGCAGATCGGAACCACAAATGTTCGTGGTGGTCATGCGCACCACGACATCGGTCGGCTTCTCAATTTTCGCGTCCGGAACGTTGCTGACCCCCACGCTTCTGGGGCCGTTATAGACAACTGCTTTCATGGAAATTCTCCGGGATTTAGGAGAGCGGCAGGATTTGGTCGCGGACCGGTGTGGATATTGCCGACCGTGCCATCTCCATTACGCATCGCGGCGGCGAAAGATGCGGGCGCGCGAAATTTCATGGTGCGCCCCAGGCCATGGCCCAGGGGGGCCGGATCGTATCTGATATTTCTCTTGCATTTCTGACCCCGGTCTTCCTAGATCAGCGGCTCAGCCAGGCCCGGGCGAACCCCCGCCCGCGATCCATGACGCCGCCCGCGCCGGCCGGCCCGCTGCGCGAGGGAAGCCCGACATGCCCGTCCCCCATGCCTGAACAACCATCCCCGGCCCGCAACCGCCGCACCGGCCGCGCATGAGCCCGCCCTCGGCCATCGCCAGGGCGGCACGCCCCCGCGCGCCCTCGCTGCGCGACCTCGCCTATGACGCCATCAAGCACCAGATCATCACCTGCCTGCTGCGCCCCGGAGAATATGTGAACGAGGCGCAGATGTCCGAACGGCTCGGCTTCGGCCGCACCCCGGTGCATCAGGCGCTGGACCGGCTGATGATCGAGGGCCTGGTGGACATCATGCCGCGCAAGGGCGTGGTGGTGCGGTCGCTGAGCCTGCACGACCTGATGCAGGTCACCGAGGCGCGGCTGCTGAACGAACCCCATGGCGCGCGGCTGGCCGCAAGGCAGGCCAGCGACCGCGACATCGCCCGCCTGCAGGACATCCTCGACCGCTTCGCGCCGGCGATCGCGGCGCGCGACATCGAAAGCATGATCACGCTGGACCGCGACTTCCACGCCGGCATCCTGGCGGCCGGACAGAATGCGGTGCTCGAGGATATCGTGCTGAAGCTGAACGACCGCTCGCTGCGGTTCTGGTTCGTCTCGCTGGCCGCCGACCAGCAGCCGGGGGCGGTGCTGCGCGAACACCAGGCCATATTGGACGCGATCCGCGCCCGCGACGCGGATGCCGCGGAAGCGGCGATGGCCGGGCATATCCGGTCCTTCCGCCACAACGCCGCCAGCCATATCTGATCGAGGGGCTGTTGGCCCGCATGGTGGAAGGTCCAGGAAACCCAGTTTCCTGGTGGGTGGGTGTGGGAGGGCAACGCCCTCCCACGGCACTACTCCAGCGAGGCGCCGGAGATCCGCACGGCCTCCTGCCACAGCGGGGTATCGCGATCGATCGCCGCGGCGAAGCCGTCCTGGCTGCTGCAGACCGGATCGGTGCCGAGGCGCACCAGCGCCGCGCGGAACTGCGCATCGGCGCAGGCCGGCTGCAGCTCGGCCGCCAGGCGTGCCACGATCGCCGCCGGAACGCCGCTCGGCGCCATGATGCCGTTCCAGGTTTCCGCCCGGAAATCGGGGAAGCCCTGTTCGGCGATGGTCGGCACGCCCGGCAGTTCGGAGGAGCGCGCCGCGGCCGAAATGCCGATCACCCGCACCCGCCCGGAATCCATCTGCGGGATGAAATCCGACGGATTGCCGAAATAGGCGTTCACCTGCCCCGCCAGCAGATCCTGCATCGCCGGCGCGCCGCCGCGATAGGGCACGTGGTTCATCACCATGCCGGTGCGCGCCAGCAGCAGCGCCATGCCGAGGTGGCTCGAGGAGCCGATGCCGGCCGAGGCGTAGTTGAAGGCGCCGCCGTTCCGCCTGGCGGTCGCGACCAGTTCGGTCAGCGAGCTCGCCGGGGTGGCGGTGCTGACCCCCAGCACCAGCGGGTTGCTGGCGACGATCGAGATCGGCGCGAAATCCTTCTTCGGATCGAAGTTCACATGCCGCAGCGCCGGCAGCATCACCATCTGCGAGGCGCTGGCGGTCAGCAGCGTATAGCCGTCGGCGTCGCTGCGCGCGACGTAGTCGACCGCGATGGAGCCATTGGCGCCGGTGCGGTTCTCGACCACGAAGGGCTGGTGCAGCCGCGCCGCCAGCCATTCGGCGCTGAGCCGGGCGATGCTGTCGGTCACGCCGCCGGGGGCGAAGGGCACCACCAGCTTGATCGGCCGGTCGGGCCAGCTGCCGGTCGATTGCGCCGTCGCGGGCGGCACGGCGATGCCGCAGGCGGCCACCCCCAGCAGCACCGCGGCCACGCCCTGCAGCAGACGCCGCTTTCCTGTCATGGTGATCATGTTGGTCTCCAGCTCGTTGGGTATCGCCGTGTGCCTCCGTCGTTCGGGCGGGTGCGTCTGTGCGCGCCTCGCCCCGCAAGCCTGCCGCAAGCTGCGGTCAGGCAGGGGTCTCGTCGTAGAAATGCGTCTCCAGCAGCAGGCAGCCGGTCGCGGATTTGAAGGGGCCGTGGTAGGCGCCGGGCGGGCGGCAGGCATAGGCCGAGCCGGTGAAGCTCTCGCCGCCCTGGCCCGCCGCGTCATTGCCGACGATGAGGTCGCCCGAGACCAGCCACACCTCTTCCCAGTAGTCGTGCACGAAGGGCGCGGTGGTGTAGACGCCGGGCTGGAAGCGCAGGAAGCGGGTGCGGTGGCCGCGCCTGTTCGGCTCGTCCAGCGCGCCGGTCAGGATCTTCTGCTCGATGCCGGCCGGGTAGCCCGGCGGCGTGTGCCAGCCCACCGCCATGTCGGGCGCGTGGAATTCGAGGTGTTCCTTGGTGATGGGCATCAGCGCTTTCCTTCAGGCATTGGCCAGCCAGCGCGTCGCGTAGCGATGCGCGAGGCTGCGGCCGAGCACGGGGTCGTGCAATTCCAGCTCCATCTCCGGCCGCGGCCGGATGCCGCCGATCACCGGCATGGTGCCGCCGAACATCAGCGTGCCCGGGGCGAAATCCTGGCCGGTCTCGCGCAGGGTCCGCACGACCACGCGCGGATCGAGCAGCGCGTCGAGGCTGCCCTGCTGGTAGAGCACGCGGCCTTGCGGCTCCGTCACCCAGGCGCGCAGCACGAGCGCATCCCAATGCCCCGCGACATCCTCGAAGCGCCAGAGGGCCGCGGCGACCGGCTTGGGGCACATCTGCTTGGAGACGGTGATCGACCAGGCCTCGACCTTGCGATCGGTGTGGTCGGAGCCGAGCCCGACCCACCAGCCGTCCTCGGCGGCGTAGAGGATGTATTCGACCTCGCCGCTCGCCTCCGCGCCCAGGCAGTCGATCATGGCGGCGGTGGTCAGCAGCCCGGTGCCGGCGCGGTAGAAGCAGGGCGTCGTCGCCGGCGGCGCCACGCCGAGCAAGGCGAGTTCGTCGATGTGTTCACGAACCTTGTGCGGATCGCGCCCGGCCCAGCCGGCGATCACGAGATCGGTGATCGGCACGCGGCGCCGTTCGACCCCGGCGGGGCCGTGAAAATCGAAGCTGAGGCAGGTCACGGTCAGGCGATCTCCGCCGCACGGCGCAGGCTGCCGATCATCGAGACGTTCAGCAGGAAGGCATGCGCCTTGGCGGGGGCGGAGGCGGCATCGGCCATGCGCTCGCGGAAGGCGCGCCGCGCCTCCGGGTCGCGGGCTTCGAGGTTCTGCTTGTTGGCGATGGTCTGGCGCTGGACGTGTTCCACCGTGACCCCGCGCCGCTGGCGGTCGTAGAGGTCGAGCAGCCCGCCATCGTCTTCGCCGTGCCAGACCTTGGCGAGTTTCTCCGCGAGGCTGACGGCGTCATGCACGCCACCGTTCAGCCCCATCCCGCCGAGCGGATTGTTGACATGCGCCGCATCCCCCGCGAGCAGCAGCCGGCCGCGGCGATAGGCCGTGGCGACCCGCTGGTGCACGCGATACAGCGTGCGGTGGCGCAGCGGGTAGCCGCCGCGGCCTGCGATGATGCGGGCCATCCGCGCCTCGGCGAATTCGGGGGTCAGCGCGGTCTCGTCGCTGACCTCGGCCGCAACCGGGAACATCGCGCGCCAGAGCCCGGGAACGCGGAGCAGGAAGAACCATTCCTCCGGGTCGGCGTAGTAGGAGACATCGGCCAGCCCCGGCACCGCATCGGCGAAGTCGAAGTCGGTGGAGAGCACCAGGAAGCGCTCCGGCCAGGTGAAGCCTTCGAACTCGACGCCCATCGCCTTGCGCACCGCCGAATGCGCGCCATCGGCGCCGATGAGGTGGGAGCCTTCGATCCTGCTGCCATCGGCGAGGATGGCGGTCACCCCCGCCTCGTTTTCCTCCACCGAAGCGACGCCGGCGCCGAAGCGCAGGGCGAAGCCCGGCCGGTCGCGCATCAGATCGGCGAGGATGTGGGTGAGCTTGAACTGCTCGCATTGCAGGCGGAAGGGATGGCGGGTGACATCGGCCAGCACGCCGAAGTCGAATTCGGCGATCAGCCCCTGGCCGCGGTCGCGGTACTGCAGCTTCGGCGCCACCAGCCCCTGTTCGATCATCCGCGTCGCGGCGCCGAGATCATCCAGCATGTCCAGCGTCGGGGCGTGGAAGGTGGAGCCGCGCAATTCCATCTGCAGCGCCGGTTCGGCTTCCAGCACCGTCACCTCCACGCCGGCGCGCAACAGGGCGGCGGCCGCGACCAGCCCGACAGGGCCGGCACCGACGATGATGACCGGCTTGGTTTCCGCCATGCCTGCGCAACTCCTCTGTTGAGGGCGACGGCCATGCCGCCGCCCTGGCCATCTTGCGCGAATGGCCGAGGAGCGCAACGGTGAAATATCACTGCGATCGCAGATGGCCGGGCCTGCTGCCCGGCTTCTGGCTTATGCCGGGGCGGTGTTGAGCACGCCGCGGCGCAGCTGGTCTTCCTCGATCGATTCGAACAGCGCGCGGAAATTGCCTTCGCCGAAGCCGTCGTCGCCCTTGCGTTCGATGAATTCGAAGAACACCGGCCCGATGACATTGGCCGAGAAGATCTGCAGCAGCAGCCGCGCCTTGCGCTGTTCCACCACCCCCTCGCCATCGACCAGGATGCCGTTGCGGCGCAGCCGGTCGAGGTCCTCGCCATGGCCCGGCAGCCGGGCATCGACGCGGGCGTAATAGGCATCGGGCGGCGCCGGCATGAAGGCCAGCCCGCGGTCGCGCAGCGCCTCGATGGTGCCGTAGATGTCGTCGCAGCCGCAGGCGATGTGCTGGATGCCCTCGCCCTTGTAGGCGTGCAGGTATTCCTCGATCTGGCTCTGGTCGTCGGCCGATTCGTTCAGCGGGATGCGGATGCGGCCATCCGGGCTGGTCAGCGCGCGGGAGAACAGGCCGGTGTACTCGCCCTTGATGTCGAAGTAGCGGATCTGCCGGAAATTGAAGATCCTGCTGTAGAAATCGTACCAGACATCCATCCGCCCGCGGAACACGTTGTGGGTCAGATGGTCGAGGTAATAGAGCCCGACCCCCACCGGGGCCGGATCGGCCTCGCCCAGCCAGTCGAATTCGGCGGTATAGGCCGAGCCGGTGTCGCGGTAGCGATCGACGAAATACAGCAGGCTGCCGCCGATCCCCTTGATCGCGGGCAGGTCCATGGTCAGCGCGCCATCGGCCGGGTCGGCCGCTTCCGCGCCCTGTTCCAGCGCGCGGCGGAAGGCGTGCTGCGCATCGACGACGCGGAAGGCCATGGCGGGCACGCTCGGCCCATGCGCGGCGGCGAAGCGCATGGCGTGGCTGCCGGGTTCCTCGGTCAACAGGTAGTTCACATCGCCCTGGCGATACAGCGTGGTCGCGCGGGTGCGGTGCTTCGCGACGGCGACAAAGCCCATCTGGCGGAACAGCGCATGCAGCTTTTCCGGCTCCGGATGGGCGTATTCCACGAAGGCGAAGCCATCGGTTCCGGCGGGGTTGTCGGCCGTGATGGTGGCGCGCGGCGCATCATGCGGGAAGGGGCCCATGGTCGGTTCCTCGGCAAGGGTATGATGATCTCCCAGCCTATTGCGTCCCTCGCGCATGTTGTGCGCATATTTTGATAAAATCCGGCTATTTGTGGCCATTTCATGCGAAAGATCGCCGTTTCATGCATGATGCCGTCGAGCTCGACAGTTTCGACCTGCGCCTGCTCGCCGCGCTGCAACGCGATGGCCGGCTGACCAACCAGCAGGCCGGCGAGCAGATCGGCCTCTCCGCCTCGCAATGCTCGCGCCGGCGTGGCGCCTTGGAGGCGGCCGGGGTCATCCAGGGCTATCGCGCCGATCTGCGGCCCGAGGCCCTGGGCCTGCGCATCCTGGTCTTCATCCAGATCACGCTCTCGGCCCATAGCGGCGACAATGCCCAGCGCTTCCGCGAGCTGGTCGGGCGGCTGGAGGAGGTGCAGGAGGCCTATGCCATGACCGGCGACACCGATTATCTGCTGAAGGCCATCGTGCCGGAGCTGAAGGACCTTGCCACGCTGGTCAACGACATCCTGCTGCCGCATGAGAGCGTCGCCCGCGTCCGCTCCTCGATCGTGCTGGAGAAGCTGAAGGCGACCGGCCGGCTGCCGCTGCCCCCCCCCCGCCGGCACGGCGCTGATACCCGCGCCGGCACGGCGCTGATGCCCGCGCCGGCACGGCGCTGATGCTTGCGCCGGCACGGCGCTGACGCGCCAGGGCGAGGATGCCCGGCGCATCGACTACCACCCCGCCATCGCGCCATGGAACAGATCGCTTTCGGCGACTACGGCCTGGCCGAGGGGCCAGCCCCTCGAACCCCGCAGCAGAAACCTGACGTTTCTGCCCTTCGCCCGCAGCGGGTCAGCCCCCGGCGCGGGCGATCTCCGCCGGCTGGCCAAGCTCGTGCAGGCAGCCGGCCTCGGTCTGGCGGCCGGTGCCGGTGGCGCGGGCAGCGGCATAGGCGACCCGAAGCTGCCCCCGCTCCGGATAGAGCACGATGTCGAGATGACAGGCCGGGGCCTGGTAGAGCCAGATCTCGGCGCCATCCTCGTCGCGGCGAAGCCCCGGCTCGCCGAGCCAGCTCAACAGCGTCTCCGGCGCGGCGCCGAGCAGCCCACGGGTGTCGCTCGGCAACAGCCCGCCCCGCGCGCCGGGACCGGCACCCACGGCGGCGAGGCTCGCACGCTGGTTCGCCATCACTTCCTTCAGCACCTCGGCCATGTCCGGCGGCGGCTGCGCGCAAGAGGCGGCGAACAAGCCCAGACACACCACCCACCCGTGTCGAAGCCGCCCGGCGGCAGGCGCGGGCGTCATCACCACCCCGCGCGCGCCAACCAGGCCTGCCTCAGCCAAGCCTGCCTAGCCCTGGGCCAGATCGGCCGCGACCGGGCGCGGCGGCGCCATGCCGGGGGCGGGGGCGGCGGCCGGCGCCGGGGTGCTCACGGGGGCGCCGCCTTCGTTCAGCATCTCCATGCGCCCGGACAGCTGCCCGCCTTCCTCGACCTGCAGCCGGCCGCAGCGGGCCACGCCGATGACGCGGCCGCTGCCGCGGATGAGCAGCGCGCCGCGCACCGTCAGCGTGCCGTCGAAGACGCCCGCGATCTCGGCATCCTGGACCTGGACCTCGCCCTTGAAGGTGCCGGTCGCGGTGATCGACAGCTCGGCGGCCTGGAGCATCTGGCTCTCCATGGTGCCTTCGATCACCAGCCGCTCGGCATCGGTGACGGTGCCGGCGAGGCTGATGCCGCGGCCGATCACCAGCGTGCGGCGTTCCTCGGCCATCGGCTGCGGCGCGCGCGGCGCCTGGCCGAGGCCGCTGGCCATCATGGCGCCGGGGGGCGTCATGCCGGGCCGCGGCGGCATCAGCCCCGGCGAAGGCGCGGACGGCGTGGCAGGCTTCGGGGACAGGCTCATGTTGGCATCCTTTGGGGCGGAATAGGGGGCGGGGGCGGCGGCCTGGGGCGCGGGCCGCGCGACCGGGGTCTCGGCGGGAGCCCCGGCCTGGGGGCCGGCTTGCGTCTGGTCGCGAAGGCGGCGGAATACTGACATGGATGAGATCCCCCAGCTTTGTCATGTCGCGGCGGCGGTGGCGCCGGCGAGTGGCCCCGGCCCGCCATGGCCAGCGCCGACGGCCATCCCCGCGCCGCTGCGGCCGCGACCTGTCAGTGGCTATCACGCGCCTTCCCGCCGGCACAACCGGCAGCCTTGGGTTATCCCCGGAAATCCGGGCCTTGCGGCCGGCGGGGCGCCGTCCTATCGCCCGGTCTCCGCCGCTGGGGCGGGGCGCAAACCGGGGGGCCCGATGGCACAGACGCTCGATATCCTAGGCATCGGCAATGCCATCCTGGACGTGCTCGCGCGCGCCGACGACGGCTTCCTCGCCGCACGCGGCCTCGACAAGGGCGCGATGCGCCTGGTCGATACCGAGGAAGCCGAGGCGCTCTACGCCGCCATGGGCCCGGGACTCGAGAGCAGCGGCGGCTCGGCCGCCAATACCTGCGCCGCGGCGGCGGCACTCGGTGCCCGCGTCGGCTTCCTCGGCAAGGTCGCCGACGATGTGCCGGGCCAGATCTTCGGCCATGACATGCGCAGCATCGGCGTCGCCTTCGACACCCCGCCGCTGGTCGGCGGTGCCCCCACCGCGCGCTGCCTGATCCTGGTGACGCCGGATGCGCAGCGGACCATGAACACCTACCTCGGCGCCTGCGTCGCCTTCGGCGAGGCGGATGTGGATGCGGCAAAGGTCGCCGCGGCCGGGGTGACCTATCTCGAAGGCTATCTGTTCGACCCGCCGGCGGCCCAGGCGGCCTTCCGCATGGCGGTGCGCATCGCCAAGGCGAATGGGCGCAAGGTCGCGCTCACCTTGTCGGACGCCTTCTGCGTCGGCCGCCACCGCGCCGCCTTCCGCGAATTGCTGCGCCAGGGCGTGGACATCCTCTTCGCCAATGAAGCGGAGATCACGAGCCTGTACGAGACCGACGACCACGCCGCCGCGGTCGCCGCCGTCCGCGCCGAGGTGCCGATCGCCGCCCTGACCCGCAGCGAGAAAGGCAGCCTCGTCGTCGCCGGCGACAGCACGGCGCAGATCGCGCCGGTGCCGACCAAGGTCGTGGACACCACCGGCGCCGGCGATGCCTATGCCGCCGGCTTCCTGGCCGCCGCCGCCCGCGGCCTGCCGCTCGGCGAATGCGGCCGCTGGGGCTCGGTCTGCGCGGCCGAGGCGATCAGCCATGTCGGCGCCAGGCCGCAGGCCGATCTGCGGGCGCTGGTCGGGGGATAATAGGCCGCAGGCCGGCCCAGCCGGGGGGCCACGGCCCCCCCCCGCCTCACATCACCACGGCGCGGTACAGGTGCCAGGTCGCATGGCCCAGCACCGGCATCACCACCGCCAGCCCGACGAAGGCCGGCAGGCTGCCCAGCAGCAGCAGCCCCGCCACGATCACCCCCCAAAGCGCCATCGTCCCCGGATTGGCGATGACTACGCGGATCGAGGTGCGCAGGGCCACCGACAGCCCCGGGTTGCGGTCCAGCAGCATGGGGAAGGAGACCACGGTCAGCGCCAGCACCACCACGGCGAAGCAGAAGCCGGTCAGATTGCCCCAGAGGATCATCCGATGCCCCTCCGGCGAATTCAGCACGAAGCGGATGTAGTCGGCCACCGGCACCGCCGGGATGTCGCCCATGGTCGCGGCCTGGATCAGCCGCGCCGCGACCATCCAGGCGAGGAAGATCGCAAACAGCATCGCCCCCAGCAGCAGGATGGAGACCAGCGCATGCGAATGCCGGACCTCCAGCGCATCGAGCCAGGAGACGCTGGAATCCACCTCCAGCCGCCGGCTGATCTCATAGACGCCGATCGCCGCCAGCGGCCCGACCAAGGCGAAGCCGCTGACCAGGGGCCAGAGCATCGGCAGCGAATCCGCGCCCGAGGCGATCGCGGCGGCGAAGAGGCCAATGACCGGATAGACTAGGCAGAGGAAGATCAGCTGGGTCGGCGCCGCCAGGAAATCCTGCCAGCCGCGATGCAGCGCGGTGACGAGATCGGCCGCCCCGATGCGCCGGATCGTCGGCAAGGCCCGCGCCGGATGCCGATAGCTTCCACCATAGGTGACGTCCGCCCGGGCCATCGCACCATGCTCCTCGGCTGCGCCTGAGAGGCGGCGAGAGAACCTCTCAATCGAAGCTCCCATGCGCAAGCCTAGCACCGGCGCCGAGTCGGGCCGAAGAAAATCGTAACGCACGGGACGGCTTTGCGGGTCAACTTCGCCTGAGCAGATGCACCGAGGCGGCGGTGCCGAGGCTCGGCACCAGCAATCCGAGCAGCGGCACCAGGCTCAGCACCGCCAGCGCCAGCCCGAGCCCCCAGACCTGCCAGCGTTGGGCCTGTGCCGCCGCCCGGCCGCCGGCGACCGAGAGCCGCCGCTGTGCCGTGCCTTCGAAGAACCCCCGCCCCAGCACCAGCGCTGAGACCACCAGCGCCACCACGAAGCCCAGCCCCGGCACCAGCATCAGCGGCAGCAGCAGGATCTGCACCGCCAGCATCTTCACCCCGAAGACCAGCGCCCAGAGCGCCTGTGCCGCGACGGGGGCGCCGCGGGCCGGGGGCAGCCCCGGGTAGTGTTTCGCTTCCACCGCGCGGGCGACGTCTTCGACGAAGAGTCCGGCGAGGGTGACCGCGACCGGCAGGAACAGCCACCAGGCCAGGAACACGCCGCCGACGCCGCCCAGCGTGCCGGCGATCCACCCCAACCAGGCGGGGCCGCCGGAGGCCGCCCAGGCGGCGCCTTCGATGCAGCCCCAGAGCAGCAGCGCGGAGGCGACGGCCGCCAGGGCCGCGCCTTTCAGCGCCGGGCGCAGGAAGGCGGGGTCGGAGATCTGGGCGATGGCGAGGAGGAGGGCGGCGAGCATGTGTCTTTGAACGTCGAAACCGGGCCGGCGGCCAGCCCCATTCGGCACGTGCAGAAACGCCAGGTTTCTGCCCGGGCGTTCGAGGGGCTGGCCGCTCGATCTTTTCCCTGTTTCACAAGAAATAATACCCATTTCCTCCGCTCCCATGCGATAATTCCCTCCATGTCGCACCTCCCTCGCCACACCCCGCGCCGTCCCTGGGCTCCGCTGTCGGATCTGGAGTGGCACGCGCTCTATCCCTACCTCGCCCGCCGTTCCCCTCAGGGCCGGCAGACCGGCGATCTGCGCCAGCGCATGGATGCGATTTTCCGGATCGCGTGTTCGGCCGATCCCTGGCATGCGCTGCCGCCACGATTCGGCCGCCCGGACACCGTCTCGCGCTATTTCCGCCGGCTGACCCATGCCGGGCTGTGGCAGCGGCTGTTGCAGGATCTGGCCGATCTCAACCCCGGCCATCCGCTGCGCGCCATCGAAAGCTTCATCGTCCGCGCCTGCCGCCGGGCGCAGCGCATCCTGGGCTTGGGGTTCATCGTGTTCATTCGCCGGCTTGGGCTGCGTTCGGCGCTGAACGGGCCGCCCTGGCTGCTGCCCGATCCGGATTTGTCCGAAAGCCTGCGGCGCAGCCCGCTGCCGGCGCGGCCGAGCCCCGATCATCTGCGCGGGCTGAAGCATCTGCTGCGGATCGCGGCCGGGCGGCGGTCGATCCCCCGCTGCATCCGCCTGGCCTGGCCATGATCCCGGCCATGAAAGGGGCCGCCGGAACCGCCGCTTCCGCGCCGCAGGCTGCAGCCATGCGTGAAAAAACGCGGTTTCGCATTCCCTTTCGCCGCCGTTCCGCCTATGTGTGCGCCGCAACACGCGCCCCGCGCCCGTCATGGGGTGCTTGCGGGCGCTCACCCATAGCCGGACGCCCAGCCCCTGTGAGCCGCAGTTCAACAGCTCACTCCGGGGCCGCGTCCCGGCTTACGCCCGAACAGGAGAGCGCAGCATGAGCGCCAGTACCTCGACCCCTTTGCGCAACGTCGCCATCATCGCGCATGTCGATCACGGCAAGACCACTTTGGTTGACCAGCTGCTGAAGCAGGCCGGCGCCTTCCGCACCAACCAGGTGGTGGCGGAACGGGCGATGGACCGCAACGATCTGGAACGCGAACGCGGCATCACCATCCTGGCCAAATGCACGGCCGTGGAATGGAAAGGCACCAAGATCAACATCGTGGACACCCCCGGCCACGCCGATTTCGGCGGCGAGGTGGAGCGCATCCTGTCGATGGTCGATGGCGCCATCGTGCTGGTCGATGCCGCCGAGGGCGTGCTGCCGCAGACCAAGTTCGTGCTGACCAAGGCGCTGGCCCGCGGCATCCGCCCGATGGTCGTGGTCAACAAGGTCGATCGCCAGGACGCGCGCCCGGACGACGTGCACAACGAGATGTTCGACCTGTTCGCGGCCCTGGGGGCCGATGACAACCAGCTCGACTTCCCGATGCTCTTCGCCTCCGGCCGCCAGGGCTGGGCCGATCCGACCATGGATGGGCCCAAGAAGGATCTGTCGGCGATGTTCGACCTGATCCTGAGCCATGTGCCGGCGCCGGGGCTGGACCCCTCGCTGCCCTTCGCCATGAACGCCGCGATCCTGGAGGCCGACCCCTTCCTGGGCCGCATCCTGACCGGGCGCATCGAGCAGGGCACCGCGCGGCTGAACATGCCGGTGCGGGTGCTGCATTCGGATGGCACGGTGGTCGAGACCGGGCGCCTGACCAAGCTGCTGACCTTCAGCGGGCTGGACCGGGTGGTGGTGGAAACCGCCGAGGCAGGGGACATCGTCGCCATCGCCGGGCTGTCCTCCGCGACCATTCCCGACACCATCGCCGATCCCTCGATCAGCGAGCCGCTGCCTTCGGTCCCGGTCGATCCGCCGACCCTGTCGATGACGTTCCGGATCAACGACGGGCCGCTCGGCGGCCGCGAGGGGAAAAAGGTCACCAGCCGGCAGATCCGCGAGCGGCTGCTGAAGGAAATCGAGAGCAACGTCGCCATCAAGGTGACGATGTCCTCGGAAAGCGATGCCTTCGAGGTCGCGGGTCGTGGCGAGCTGCAGCTCGGCGTGCTGATCGAGCAGATGCGCCGCGAAGGGTTCGAGCTGACCATCGGCCGCCCCCGCGTGCTGATGCGGACCAACCCCGAGACCGGCGAACGCGAGGAGCCCTATGAAGAGGCGCTCGTGGACGTGGACGAGGAATATTCCGGCGTCGTCGTCCAGAAGCTGAGCCTGC
>Ga0255334_1000650_pt1 | contig 24011 bp, 20 predicted proteins | sample EtOH5_35cm_T3_12_FD_202080 | JGI IMG/M metagenome (GOLD analysis project Ga0255334, IMG submission 202080) | Sandy soil microbial communities from University of British Columbia, Vancouver, Canada - EtOH5_35cm_T3_129 | ecosystem: Engineered > Artificial ecosystem > Sand microcosm > Unclassified ... | reverse complement strand
TGTTCGGCCAGGGTATTTCCGGGCGAGACCTGATCCTGTTCTTCGGTGGTCTGTTCCTGCTGTGGAAGAGCTCGCAAGAGATGTACCACGCGCTGGAAGGTGAAGACGAAACCAATGAGGAGCCGGGTGGCAAGGGTGGCAACTTCCTTTACACCATCATCCAGATCGCGATCATCGACATCGTATTCTCGCTGGACTCGGTGATCACCGCAGTCGGCATGGTGTCCCACGTACCGGTCATGGTCGCGGCGATCGTAGTTGCGGTACTGGTGATGATGCTGGCTTCCGGCACCATCAGCTCGTTCATCGACAAGCACCCGTCGCTGAAGATGCTGGCGCTGTCGTTCCTGCTGATCGTGGGTACCGTGCTGATTGCCGAATCCTTCGACGTGCACGTGCCAAAAGGCTACGTCTACTTCGCCATGGCGTTCTCGCTGGCGGTGGAAGCGATCAACATCAAGATGCGCACCGCAATCGCGAGAAAGAAGAAACAGCAGGATCCGGTGAAACTGCGCAAGGACATTCCTGGCCAGTAACACTTTGCACACGCTCGCTTCTACATGAATCGGGGGCCTTCGGGCCCCTTTTTCACATCTGCATCAAGTTGTTTTCATGACAGTTTTGTTTCAATCGCCTCTTTAGCTATGCGATGCTGGCGCCCAGACCGTTAGCCAACTACAGCTTAAGTACACAACGTAGAAAGTCGCGCGGCACCGTCAACTTGCTCCTTTGGGGCGCTACCACCACAGGGGGCCCGTATGCTCACCCTGCTCAATTTGTTATCGGCCGTGGCCTTGTTGATCTGGGGCACGCACATCGTCCGAACCGGCATCCTGCGGGTCTACGGCTCTAACTTGCGCCACGTGATTGGCCAGAACATGTCCAAGCGCTGGCTGGCGTTCATCGCCGGCATTGTCGTGACCGCCATGGTCCAGAGCAGCAACGCCACGGCCATGCTCGTCACGTCCTTTGTCGGTCAGGGCCTGATGGCGCTGATGCCGGCGCTGGCGACGATGCTCGGCGCCGACGTGGGTACGGCATTGATGGCGCGGGTCCTGACCTTCGATCTGTCATGGCTGTCGCCGCTGCTGATTTTCCTCGGAGTGATTTTCTTCCTGTCGCGCAAACAGACGCGGCTCGGGCAGATGGGCCGCGTCAGTATCGGCCTGGGGCTGATCATCCTGGCGCTGCAACTGATTGTTGAAGCGGCTGCGCCGATCACCCACGCCCAAGGGGTCAAAGTGATTTTCGCCTCGCTGACCGGCGACATCCTGCTCGACGCCCTGGTCGGCGCTCTGTTCGCGATGATTTCCTACTCCAGCCTGGCCGCCGTCCTGCTGACCGCAACCCTGGCCGGCGCCAGCGTGATCAGCTTGCCCGTGGCCATCGGCCTGGTGATCGGCGCCAACATCGGCAGCGGCATTCTGGCGTTCATGAGCACCAGCATGCAGAACGCCGCGGGCCGCCAGGTGGCGCTCGGGAGCCTGCTGTACAAGCTGATCGGCCTGTTGCTGATCATTCCCGTGCTCGATCCGCTCGTGCACTGGATCGACAGTCTGGATTTCAGCCCCCAGGAAATGGTCATCGGCTTCCACCTGCTCTACAACACGGTACGCTGCCTGATCCTGCTGCCAAGCGTCGGACTGATGGCCAGGCTTTGTGCCTGGCTGCTGCCAGAGCGGCCGGAAATCAATGGCACCGCCAAACCGCGGCACCTTGACCCGACGGCGCTGGTGACCCCCAGCCTGGCGCTGGCCAACGCCGCCCGGGAAACCCTGCGTATCGGCGATCTGATCGACAACATGCTCGAGGCCATGCTCGACGTGCTGCGCGGCAAGCAAACCGCCGTCACCCAGGAAATGCGCCGTCTGACCGATGATGTGGAATCGCTCTACAGCTCGATCAAGCTCTATCTGGCGCAGATGCCCCGCGAGGACCTCAGCGAGCACGACAGCCGGCGCTGGGCGGAAATCATCGAACTGGCGATCAACCTCAAACTGGCCAGCGACCTGATCGAGCGCATGCTGCGCAAAGTGCAGCAACAGAAAACCTCGCAGCGCCGGTCTTTTTCCGAGGTCGGACTGGACGAATTGGCGGGGCTGCACAGTCAGCTGATCTCCAATTTGCGCCTGGGATTGTCGGTGTTCCTCAGCGCCGACAAGGAAAGTGCCCGCCAGTTGCTGCGTGAGAAGCGTCGCTTTCGCGCACAGGAACGCCGCCTGGCCCATGCGCACGTCAGCCGGTTGCAACGTAAGATCGTGCAGAGTATCGAGACCAGTTCGCTGCACCTGGAGCTGATCGCTGACATGAAGCGCCTGAATTCGTTGTTCTGCAGCAGTGCATATGTGGTGTTGGAAACATCGGACACTGGCGCGTTGGCCGTCGACGATTTGGCTGACATCACACATTCGCCTTGAACGTCTGGCAGTGTGGTCAGTCAGTAACATGTATTCAGCCTTCAGGCTGTCTTCGCGAGCAAGCCCGTTCCCACAGTGGATATTAGGTGTACTCAGAAATTGAGTCTGACTCGATCACCTGTGGGAGCGGGCTTGCTCGCGAAGACGGCCAGACTGACGACACGGATCTCCGATTGATTGCCTGGAAGCGTGCTATGCGTTGTCTGTTGTTCGCCTGTCTGTTGCTTGCATCTCTCCCTTCGTTTGCCCTGGATCGCTTTCAGGTCGAGGGCTATACGCTGCCCAATGGCCTGCAAATGCTGCTCAAACCCGGCACCGAACGCGGGCATGTGGCAATTCGGCTGGTGGTCGGCGTCGGTATCGATGATTTCAGCTGCGCCGAAAAGGAGCTGCCGCATCTGCTCGAACACCTGCTGTTCAGCGGCATCGACGCCACCGGCGAAGGCGGTCTGGAAGAACGCATGCAAGCGCTCGGCGGTGAGTGGAACGCCTACACCAGCAATGCCGATACCACGTTTGTCATCGAGGCCCCGGCGAAAAACCAGCGCAAGGTCCTCGACCTGCTGCTGGCGCTGCTGACCCAGACCCGAATCGACGACAACGCGATCAACGCCGCCAAACAGGTGGTCGAGCGCGAGGACGGTGGCCATTACTCACACTTGCAACGCTGGCTGGATCGTCAGGATCTGGGCCACACGGCGAGCAATCAATTGGCCGTGGAGCTGGGGCTCAAGTGCCCGGAGCGGGCCGAGGTCGATCACCTGACCCGTGAACAACTGGAGACGGCACGCAAGGCCTGGTACGCGCCGAACAACATGACACTGATCATGGTCGGCGACCTCGACCGCTTGCTGCCGGCTTATCTGGAACGGGCGTGGGGCGCACTCGAGGCGGTTGCCCCGACCGATCACCCGCCACTGCCGCAAATCCAGGCCAGCGCGGCCCATGAGCGCACGTTGAGTCACGGCTTTGTCGGCGGTGGAGCGAAGTTGCACTGGCTGGTGCCGGAGCCGGTGCTGGAAGACCAGCACGACGAAACCTTCGACCTGCTCAAGGACTATCTGGACTGGGCGCTCTATCGCCAGTTGCGCCTGGCGCACAGTTTGTCCTACGGCCCCTCGGCCGAGCGCGAGGTGTTTGGCGGAGTGGGTTTCATGAGCCTCAACGCCGATGTCGAGCGCGACGATGTGCCCCAGGCCGAGCAAGTACTGGAAGAGTTGAAGGCAGGGTTGCTCAAGGACGGCCTCGACGCCGACACCTTCAACCGTCTCAAGCAGGCCGCCATTGCCCGTCAGGCCTGGGCCGTGCAAGGCAACAGCGCGCTGGCCGATTACTACTGGAGCGCGCTGGGCGACTACGAGGAAGGCCGTTTCGCTGACCCGGCCAGGGAGCTGCAGGGCGTGACGCTGGCAGAGGCCAACAAGGCCATGCGCGAATTGCTGTTGCAACCGGGCTATCTGCGGATCGAGAAGCCGTTGATGAGTTATGACCAGGTGATGTGGGTGGTTGTCGGGGTGTTTGCCTTGATGATGCTCGGATTGTTGGCCTGGCGGATCCATCGCAAACAATAATTACCCGTGTGGGAGCCGGCGTGCTGGTGAAGGTCGTTAACGATAACGCGTGTTTCCTGGGTTAACGCGGTGCCTTGAAGTGCATCGCCAGCAAGCCGGCTCCTACAGGCCGGCGTGCCCTCGCGAAGCTGATTTGACCCTCGCCACACCGCCCCACGGGCGGTAACCTGTCGGGGATTTTTCCCACGACTATTGTGAATCGCCGAATGCCTACCCTGACCTTGTTCGTACAGCGCATCCTCGAATTGATGAAGCGCTATCCGGGGGTCATTGCGCTCGGCGGTTTCATCTCCGGGGTCGGCAGTTTCATGCTGGTGGACCGTCAGCAAGGCCTGGCGACCTGGATCACCATCATCATGGTGCTCAGCTGGATCTGGTTGATGCTGGAAAACAGCCTCACCAAGCTCTTCACCCGAATCTTCAAGCGCGAGATCCCCCAGCCGCTGCTGCGCTACGCCACGCAGATGATTCACCAGGAAAGTCTGTTTTTCGTCCTGCCGTTCTTTTTCATCACCACGACCTGGAACAGCGGCCAGCTGTTTTTCACCGGGCTGCTGGGCATCGCCGCGCTTATTTCCATCACCGACCCGCTCTACTACAAATGGCTGGCGCCCCGGCGCTGGGCGTTCCTGGCGCTGCACACGCTGACGCTGTTCGCTGCGCTGCTGACCGCCCTGCCCGTCATCCTGCACCTGACCACGTCCCAGAGTTTCAAGCTGGCTCTGGGCACGGCCGTCGTCCTGTCGTTCCCGAGCCTGGCGTCGATCTTCCCGATCCGGACGGTGCGCAACGCGCTGGCTATTCTGAGCATCACCGTCGGCATCGGCGGCGTGGGTTGGGTGCTGCGCTCGTGGGTGCCGCCGGCCACGCTGTGGATGACCGATGTAGCGATCAGCACGCAAATGCAGGACCGCACGCCCGGCAAGAGTCTGGAAGAAGTCAGCGCCGAACAGATCCGAGGCGACGGCCTGTACGCCTACACGGCGATCAACGCGCCGCGCGGTCTCGATGAGCGGATTTACCATGTCTGGCAGTTCAACGGAAAAGAAGTCGACCGCATCGCACTGGATATCCACGGCGGGCGCAAGGAAGGCTATCGCGCCTGGACCCACAAGCAGAACTTCCCCGGTAACCCGGCGGGCAAGTGGCAGGTTCGGGTGCTGACCGAGGACGGCCAGTTGATCGGTGTGTTGCGCTTCAAGATCACGGACAGCACACCGATCAAAGAAAAGTAATGCGGTTCGTGCTATTACGTAGCTCTGCGTAACAGCCGAACAAGCACGGAGCTTATGACCAGCAGCACAACGCCCGGCAGTGCCTTGATGGACACCTCGCACACCCCTGCGCAATTGCGGGTCATGGGTGACTGGACGCTTGCCCATTACGCCGATCTCAAGGCACTGAGCGAAAAGCTTCGCGGCCAATACGACGACAGCACCCACATTGACCTCAACAGCCTCGGCGCGCTCGACACCGCCGGTGCCTCGCTGTTGGTGGAATTGCTCGGTTCGGAGCGCCTGGGAAAATCCGCCGAACATCCCGATTGCACGTTGTCCGTCGCCGATCGTGCCTTGTTGCAAACCGTTTATTGCTCAATGACCGACTTCTGCGTGCCGATCAAGGAACCGGAAATCGGCGTCGGCATTCAACTGCTCACCCGCATCGGCCGCGCGGTGGATGCCGTCTGGCAGGACACCCTGCAACTGCTGGGATTCGTCGGCCTGATCCTGGAAACCATCGCCCGCAACCTGTTGCGCCCCAAACGCTGGCGCATCACGCCAATGGTCGCGCACATCGAACAGACCGGCCTCGACGCCGCGCCCATCGTTGCCCTGCTGACGTTTCTGGTGGGGGCCGTGGTGGCGTTTCTCGGGGCGACGGTGTTGCAGAGTTTCGGTGCGAGCATTTTCACCGTGGACCTGGTCGCGTTCTCCTTCCTGCGCGAATTCGGTGTGCTGCTCACCGCTATCCTGATGGCCGGCCGCACCGCAAGTGCCTTCACCGCGCAGATCGGCTCGATGAAGGCCAACGAAGAGATCGATGCCATTCGCACCCTGGGCCTCGACCCGATGGAGTTGCTCGTCGTGCCGCGTGTGCTGGCGCTGCTGGTGGCGCTGCCGATGCTGACCTTTCTGGCGATGCTCTCGGGGATTGTCGGCGGTGGCGTGGTTTGTGCCGTGGCGCTGGATATTTCGCCGGCGATGTTCCTCTCGCTGCTGCAAACCGACATCGGCGTTCAACACTTTCTGGTGGGGATCGTCAAAGCGCCGATCTTTGCATTTCTCATCGCCGCCATTGGTTGCCTTGAAGGCTTCAAGGTCAGCGGCAGCGCCGAGTCTGTGGGGGCGCACACCACGTCGAGTGTGGTGCAGTCGATTTTCGTGGTGATCGTGCTCGACGCCGTGGCCGCACTGTTTTTCATGGAGATGGGCTGGTGAGTCGTCTACCCCGAGCGCCCTCCGAGGCGGTGATCGAAGTCCGTGGGCTGTGCAATCGTTTTGGCCGCCAGAGCGTGCACGAGAACCTCGACCTGGATCTGTACAAGGGCGAAATCCTGGCCGTGGTCGGCGGTTCCGGCAGCGGCAAATCGGTGCTGCTGCGCAGTATTGTCGGCTTGCGCCAGCCCAGCGAAGGGGTGGTGAAGGTCTTTGGCAAGAACCTCCCGACGCTGCCGGAACACGAGCGCTCGATGGTCGAACGACGCTTCGGCGTGCTGTTCCAGAAAGGCGCCCTGTTCTCTTCGCTGACCGTGACCGAAAACGTCGCCCTGCCCCTGATCGAACACGCTGGCCTGAGCCGCGACGATGCCGAACACCTGGCGGCGGTCAAACTGGCGCTGGCCGGGTTGCCGCTGTCGGCGGCGGACAAGTACCCCGCTTCGCTGTCCGGCGGCATGATCAAGCGCGCGGCACTGGCCCGCGCGCTGGCGCTGGACCCGGACATCCTGTTCCTCGACGAACCCACCGCCGGCCTCGACCCGATTGGCGCGGCGGCTTTCGATCAGTTGATCCTGACCCTGCGCGACGCGTTGGGTTTGAGTGTGTTTCTGGTCACCCATGACCTCGACACGCTCTACACCATCACCGACCGCGTGGCGGTGCTGGCGCAGAAGAAAGTGCTGGTGGCGGACGCCATCGACAAGGTCTCTGAAACCGACGACCCATGGATTCACGAATACTTCCATGGCCCTCGCGGCCGCGCGGCGCTGACGGCCGCTCAACAGTTGAATGAGGTCTGACATGGAAACCCGAGCCCATCATGTATTGATCGGCCTGTTCACCGTGATTGTGGTGGCAGGCGCCCTGCTCTTCGGCTTGTGGCTGGCCAAGTCCAGCGTCGATACCGAGTTCAAGGATTACGAAATCGTCTTCAACGAGGCGGTCAGCGGTTTGTCCAAAGGCAGCGCGGTGCAGTACAGCGGGATCAAGGTCGGCGACGTGGTGACGTTGCGCCTGGACCCGAAAGACCCGCGCCGCGTACTGGCGCGGATTCGCCTGGGCGGTGATACGCCGATCAAGGAAGACACCCAGGCCAAACTGGCTCTGACCGGGATCACCGGTACGTCGATCATCCAGCTCAGCGGTGGCACGCCGCAAAGCCCGACGCTCAGGGGCAAGGACGGTAATTTGCCGACCATCATCGCATCGCCCTCGCCCATCGCCCGGCTGCTCAACGACAGCAACGATTTGATGGCCGGTGTGAACGTCTTGATGCACAACGCCAATCAGATGTTTTCCGCGGAGAACGTCGAGCGCATCAGCAAGACCCTCGAACACTTGGAACAAACCACCGGCACCATCGCCGATCAGCGCGGCGACATCCGTCAGGCGATGCAGCAACTGGCGTCGGTCGGCAAGCAGGCCGGCGCGATGCTGGAGCAGACGTCGGCGCTGATGCGCAACGCCAACGGCATGCTCAACGATCAGGGCAAACAGATGTTCGGCAGTGCCGAGCAGGCCATGAAGTCGCTGGAACAAAGCAGCGCGACGATCAACAAGTTGCTCACCAACAATCAGGATTCCCTCAACAGCGGCATGCAAGGTCTTAACGGCTTGGCCCCGGCAGTGCGCGAGTTGCGCGACACCCTGACGTCGTTGCGGGCGATTTCCCAACGCCTGGAAGCCAACCCCAGCGGTTACCTGCTGGGCAATGACAAGAACAAGGAGTTCACGCCATGAAGCTGCGTCACATTGCCCTCCTCGGCGCTGTTGCGTTGACCAGCGCTTGCTCGATCCTTCCCAAGTCCGAGCCGTCCGATGTGTATCGGTTGCCTTCGGCCCAGAGCGTTTCTCCCAGCCACGGCACGCCGCAGCGCTGGTCCCTGCGCCTGACCAAGCCGCAGGCCAGCGAGGCGTTGAACAGTCCGCAGATCGCCGTGATTCCGCAAGGCGATCTGATCAGCAGCTACAAGGCTTCACGCTGGAGCGACCCGGCGCCGGTGCTGTTGCGTAATCGTCTGCTGGATGGTTTTCAGCGTGACGGTCGGGTTGCGTTGCTGAGCACCGACGACAGCAATTTCCAGGCGGACCTGGAATTGGGCGGGAGCTTGCAGGCGTTCCAGACTGAATACCAAGGCACAGCGGCGAGTGTCGTTGTGCGTCTCGATGCGTTGTTGGTGCGTGGTTATGACCAGCGGATTCTCGCCAGTCGCCGCTTTGAAGTGCGTCAGCCGCTGAGCGATGTGAAGGTGCCAGCGGTGGTGGTCGGGTTTGGCCAGGCGAGTGATCAGTTGACGGCGCAGGTGGTGAGTTGGGCGGTTGAGCAAGGACAGAAAGTCGCGCCGCCACCGCGACCTTGAAGCCCTGCACAGATCAAATGTGGGAGTGGGTTTGCTCGCGAAGCGGTGTGTCAGTCAGCATTGATGTTGCCTGACACTCCGCCATCGCGAGCAAGCCCGCTCCCACAAGGTTTTGTGTTTAACCGAAGAACCAGTAGCAAACGCCAATGGCCCCGAGCACCCCGGCCAATTCCGCCAGCAACGCACACCCCACCGCATGCCGCGCCCGCTGAATCCCCACCGCGCCGAAATACACCGCCAATACATAAAACGTCGTTTCCGTGCTGCCCTGAATCGTCGCTGCCACCAACGCCGGGAAGCTGTCTACCCCGGACGTCTTCATGGTTTCAATCAGCATTGCCCGGGCCGCGCTGCCGGAGAACGGCTTGACCATCGCCGTCGGCAGCGCATCGACGAAGCGCGTGTCCCAACCGGCCCACTCCACCAGATGCCGAATCCCGTCGAGGCCGAAATCCAGCGCTCCGGACGCGCGTAGCACGCCCACCGCGCACAGCATCGCCACCAGGTACGGCAGCAGATTTTTGGCCACGTCGAAGCCTTCTTTCGCGCCTTCGACGAACGCCTCATAAACCTTCACTTTGCGCAGCGCGCCGATCACCAGGAACAGCATGATCAGGCCGAACAGCGTCACGTTGCCGAGGATCGAGGACAAGCCGGCCAGAGCAGTCGCCGAGAGTGTCGCCAGCAACGCCATGAAGCCGCCGAGGGCGAGGGCACCGGGGATCAGGTAGGCAAGCACCACCGGGTCCCACAGGCGCAGGCGCTGCATGACCGCCACCGACAGCAATCCCACCAGTGTCGAGCAACTGGTAGCGAGCAGGATCGGCAGGAACACCAGCGTCGGGTCCGGCGCGCCTTGCTGCGCGCGGTACATGAAGATCGTCACCGGCAGCAGGGTCAGGGAGGAGGCGTTGAGTACCAGGAACAGGATCTGCGCGTTGCTGGCAATGGTGTCGCTGGGGTTGAGCTCTTGCAGCGCCTTCATGGCCTTGAGGCCGATTGGTGTGGCGGCGTTGTCCAGGCCCAGGCCGTTGGCGGCGAAGTTCAGGGTGATCAGGCCGATGGCCGGGTGACCTGCGGGCACTCCCGGCATCAGGCGCAGGAACAACGGGCCCAGCGCCTTGGCCAGCCATTCGACGATCCCGGCCTTCTCGGCGATGCGCAGAAAACCCAGCCAGAGGGTCAGGGTGCCGAACAGCAGGACCATGACCTCGACCGACAACTTGGCCATGGCGAAAATGCTTTCCACCATCGCCGCGAAGATCCCGGCGTTACCACCGATCAGCCATTGCGCCAGCGCCGATACGGCCGCCACGATGAAGAAGCCAAGCCACAGGCCATTGAGCATCAGTTGAATCCCCCGAAGAATGTGGCGAATGATAGCGGGGTAGCCAGAAACGACAAACCCCGGATTTCTCCGGGGTTCATATAAATGCCACATCTTGTAGGCGCCGGCTTGCTGGCGATGAACGATAACGCGGTATGTCTGATAAACCGCAGTGTCCGGATCGCCAGCAAGCCGGCTCCTACAGGTTTAGTTGCGGGAAATCTCGCCTGCCGGCAATTTTTCCTTGCTGCGCCAGTGCGGCAGCGAGTTCCAGTAGCGCTGGCCCTTGGCGTCGTCGTACATGCCTTCCCAACGGGAGATGACCAGTACGGCCAAGGCATTGCCGATCACGTTCAGTGCGGTACGCGCCATGTCCATGATGCGGTCGACACCGGCAATGAACGCCAGGCCTTCCAGCGGAATCCCCACACTGCCCAAAGTGGCCAGCAACACCACGAAGGACACGCCCGGAACACCGGCGATACCTTTGGAGGTGACCATCAGCGTCAGCACCAGCAGCAACTGCTGGCTGATCGACAGGTCGATGCCGTACAGCTGGGCAATGAAGATCGCCGCGATGCTTTGGTACAGGGTCGAACCGTCGAGGTTGAACGAGTAACCGGTCGGCACCACGAAGCTGCAAATGGCTTTCGGCGCGCCGTAGGCTTCCATCTTCTCGATCACACGCGGCAACACGGTTTCGGAGGAGGCGGTGGAGTACGCCAGCACCAGCTCATCCTTGAAGATGCGCATCAGCTTGATCACCGAGAAGCCGAACAGGCGGGCAATCAGGCCCAGCACCATGAAGGCGAAGAAGGCGATGGCGAAGTAAACCAGGATCACCAGTTTGGCCAGCGGCAGCAGGGACGCGAAGCCGAAGTTGGCCACAGTCACCGCGATCAGTGCGAAAACGCCGATCGGGGCGTAGTTCATGATCATGTGGGTGACCTTGAACATGCTTTCCGAAACGCCCTGGAACATTGTCACCAGCGGGTCGCGCAATTCGGGCTTGAGGCTCGACAGACCGAGACCGAACAGCACCGAGAAGAAGATGATCGGCAGCATTTCACCGCGAGCGATGGCGGCGAAGATGTTCGACGGGATCAGATTGAGGATGGTTTCGATGAACGCATGTTCATGCTGAACCTCGGCCGCCGTGGCCTGGTACTTGGAAATGTCCACCGTACCCAGCGTGCTCATGTCAATGCCGGCGCCCGGGTGGAACACATTGGCCAACACCAGGCCGACAACGATAGCGATCGTGGTCACGATCTCGAAGTAGATGATGGTCTTCAGGCCGATGCTGCCGAGCTTTTTCGCATCACCAACGCCGGCAATACCGACGATCAGTGACGAGATCACGATCGGGATCACAATCATCTTGATCAGACGGATAAAGATATCGCCTGCCGGTTGCAGGACGTTGCTGATCCACCAGGCCTTCTCGGCGCTGAAATGGTTGAGCAGCGCACCGATTGCAATCCCCAATACCAGACCGATGAGGATCTGCCAGGCGAGGCTGAGCTTTGCCTTCTTCATATCTTTACCCTTACTTGCGTTTGACTCGGGCAGATGCAGCAACTGGAACGCTTGTGGCGAAAAAGTCTTGAGCATCTGCCCCCGTATAAGGTGCCCCGGAGCGATTGTTCATGGCTCTCTGGCAGGCGAAAAAAGGCGCAACTATTCCGATGCAAGGAAGCGACGTCTAATGCCGTAAACGCCTACCCTATGCCGAATCGGCATGAGGTTTTTTTGCTGAAACCGACGTCGCAAACAGTTCGAATGTGACATTTCGGCAGGCATACGTGCCGTGAACCGGCCATTTCCGGGCAGGGTGGGTGTTTTTTGCTCATTTTCGCGGGAGGGGTATTTCAGAAGAAACCGACCATAAGGGACGAGAAATCACTGCAAAATCAGGCGGTTTTTTCTCGATGTACGGTCACGCAAGAAATACCGGGAGGCGTATTTTCCGGTGATCATTCGTACGAATGGGGCGTGAGGAACGAAATCGAATGGATCGCTGCAGTTCAACGCATTGCGCGCATAAGCTCTCCGCAAGTCCGTCGTGCCATCTGGGGACGGCGAACTTGCGTCGCAGCTTTTACCTGACCCGGCCCTTGCGCAGGCACTCCCTGTACCCGTAGGTCACTCCGCCCCTGAAACAGGCAGAACGTCCCGACCCCTTGGTCATGCGTCTACCTTCCTCGGGTAGCGCATTAGAGAGAAGCAATGCTGCTTCTTTCATGTGACAAATTCAGTACCAGTTCGGATCTTTCTTCAGTTGCTCCATCAACAGGTCCTGCATGCCCTGGTCAGGCTTGCCGAGGAAGCGGTAGTCGGCATGCCGCGTGGGCGACTTGTCGGCCGGCAACCCTGCAGGCACTTCGACCAACATGGCGTAGGCATCCTTCTTGTCGAAGCTGACGGCCACGATCAGGCGTTTGTTGAGGCATGTACCCTGCGATTCGCAGAGCGGCCCCACCAGATACTTATCGCCATCTTCTTCAACGGCATTCATTTGTTCGGCGTCACCGGACAGGTTCATCACCCATTCCGGCAGGCGTTCTTCCTTCTTCACGACGCCTTGCCAGGTGTCGTGGAACTGCGGGTCTGCGCTCAACAACTCGTTGACCCGCGACTGGCCATCATTAGCTGCCATCGCAATGGCGCTGCCGCCCAGAAGCAGGGCGGCTGCCATCGTTTTCAGTAAAACGCTCATCTTCAACCTCGACCGCGACGGCCAAAGAAGAACGAAGCAATGAACATCACCAGGAACACGACAAAGAGAATCTTGGCGATACCCGTGGCGGTGCCCGCGATACCACCGAAGCCCAGTACTGCAGCGATGATGGCAATGATCAAGAATGTGATTGCCCAGCTCAACATGGTGATTCTCCTTACGCTTCTATTTAGAGGTGATGCTTGTGATGCGTGTCCCGGCGCATCGAATGCGCCAAGTTCGTGTGTTTAAAACACCCAGCGATCCTGACGTTGCATCTCATCCGCAGGCTGAGCCTGGTCGACGTCCATCATTCGCATGGGGGCGCTGTCGGCGGAATTGCTGCTGCTGACGGCGCTGAAGTGGGTTTGGGTCGGATGCGGAATCGACAGGCGTGGCGCTTCTTGCTCCTGACTCTGCTCCCAGCGTTGAAACTGCTGGCCGCCGATCAAGGTGATTAATAGCGCCAGGACAGCAAACAGGCCTTGCTGGATATGCAGTGGCGAGATACGCAATTGGGCGGCACGTTGGCGACACATCCTGAAGCTCCTCCCACACTGTGTGGTGATCTTGTTGAGGGCGACGGTTCTGATGCCCTTGTTGGTCAGATCATTGCAGCCTGCATGCCAGCTTTTTTTGAATAAAAAATATAATAAAATCAATAAGTTATATTTATTGTAGGAATCGCATAGGACGCATCCTGCACGATGACCCATTTGACGTCGTGCGTAATGCACGATTGATTTGCAGGCGCTTTCAGAATTTTTGAATTGCGGGAAGGGCGTAGATGTCTCACAGGAAGTCGGGAGCGCACCTGAAACCAGCGATCCGATAAAAAAACAACAAAATCAGGCGATTAGCCGTAGGGTGAGCAGATAGCTACCCTGATGTGGTCGGAATCGACCAGAATAAACCATGCAACTTGCCCGATTTTTCCCGGACTAACCAAGATCATTCACTAAGGAGCGTAGGAAAATGGAATCAGCCACCGAGCATCAGGGCCGCATTCTGCTGGTGGACGACGAGTCCGCTATCCTGCGAACGTTCCGTTACTGCCTCGAAGACGAAGGCTATAGCGTCGCCACCGCCAACAGTGCGGCGCAGGCTGATGCGTTGTTGCAACGCCAGGTGTTTGACCTGTGCTTCCTCGATTTGCGCCTCGGCGAGGACAACGGCCTCGATGTATTGGCCCAGATGCGTATTCAGGCGCCGTGGATGCGCGTTGTCATCGTCACTGCTCACTCGGCCGTGGACACGGCCGTCGATGCGATTCAGGCGGGCGCCGCTGATTATCTGGTCAAGCCGTGCAGCCCCGATCAATTGCGCCTGGCCACCGCCAAGCAACTCGAAGTTCGGCAACTGTCGGCACGGCTGGAGGCGCTGGAAGGTGAAGTGCGCAAACCCAAGGACGGCCTGGACTCCCACAGCCCGGCCATGAAAGTGGTGCTCGAAACCGCCCGCCAAGTGGCCAGTACCGACGCCAACATTCTGATTCTCGGTGAGTCCGGCACCGGTAAAGGCGAACTGTCCCAGGCCATTCATGGCTGGAGCAAGCGAGCGAAAAAATCCTGCGTCACCATCAACTGCCCTTCGCTGACGGCCGAATTGATGGAAAGCGAACTCTTCGGCCACAGCCGTGGGGCTTTTACGGGGGCGAGCGAAAGTACCCTTGGACGAGTGAATCAGGCGGATGGGGGCACGCTGTTTCTTGACGAGATCGGCGATTTTCCCCTGACATTGCAACCAAAGTTGCTGCGTTTCATTCAAGACAAGGAATACGAGCGGGTCGGCGATCCCGTGACCCGCCGTGCCGATGTGCGCATCCTGGCCGCTACTAACCTCAATCTTGAAGACATGGTGCGCGACGGCCGTTTCCGTGAAGATTTGCTCTATCGCTTGAACGTCATCACCTTGCATCTGCCGCCGTTGCGCGAACGCCGGGAGGATATCCTGAACCTGGCTGACCGCTTCCTGGCTCGATTCGTCAAGGAATACGCGCGCCCGGCGCGAGGCTTCAGCGACGAGGCCCGTGAAGCGCTGTTGAGCTACCGCTGGCCGGGGAACATTCGAGAGTTGCGTAACGTGGTTGAGCGGGCGAGCATTATTTGTCCACAGGAGCGCGTTGAAATCAGCCACCTGGGGATGGCAGAGACCCCGGTAAACAATGCGCCACGCATTGGCGCTGCACTGAGTCTGGACGAACTGGAGAAGGCGCACATCGGCGCGGTGCTGGCCACCGCCGACACACTGGACCAGGCCGCGAAGACACTCGGCATTGACGCTTCGACGCTGTACCGCAAACGCAAGCAGTACAACCTGTGAGTCCTGCCCGATGAAACTGGCGATGAAGTTGCGTACTCGGCTTTTTCTGAGTATTTCCGCTCTGATCACCGTAGCGCTGCTTGGGCTGTTGCTCGGGCTGATCAGTGTGATGCAGATGGCTGGAACCCAGGAAGCCTTGGTGCGCAACGACTTCGCCACTCTGGATCTGGGCCTGAAATTGCGCCAGGCCTTGGGCGACCAGTTGATTCTGATGATGAGCGACAAACCCGACCCGGCGGCATTCGAAGCGTCCAAGCAGCATTATGTTCAGCTGTTGGATGAAGGCATCGCCCGTGATCAGGGCAGCGAGGGGCGCAAGTACGGATTCTTGCAAGCCAAAAACGATTACCTGAGCTTTCTTCAGGCGCTGGCCCTGTCGAGTGATCCGTCCCATGTGTTGAGTGGCAACGAAGCGCTTACCGAAAAATTCAATGTACTGCGCAACGGTCTGATCACCGAGCACAAGCGCGCGCTGGACAGCATCAATGAAACGCAACGCCAGGCCCGGGATCGGGCGCTGCTGATTGCCGGCCTGCTTGGGTTGGTGGGGCTGGCAGTGTTGATCATAGGTTTCGTAACCGCCCATGCGATCGCTCGACGTTTCGGTGAGCCGATCGAAGCCTTGGCTCAGGCCGCCGATCACATCGGCCAGGGCAACTTCGAGGTGACCCTGCCGATATCTTCGGCGGTGGAAATGAATCAGCTGACCAAGCGCTTCGGGATCATGGCCGAGGCGCTGCGTCAGCACCAGGCCACCAATATCGACGAATTGCTCGCGGGCCAGCAGCGTCTGCAGGCGGTACTCGACAGCATTGACGACGGTCTGTTGATGATCGACCGCGATGGTCATCTGGAACACCTCAACCCGGTGGCGCAGCGCCAGTTGGGTTGGGATACCGACCGTCTCGGCCAAGGGTTGGGCTCGGCGCTCGAACGCCCCGAGCTGGATCAACAGCTGCAACTGGTACTGCGCGGAGGCACGCTGGAGCGCGCACCGGAAGACCTGAGTATCGAGGTCGATGGTGAATCGCGCTTGCTCACTTACAGCCTGACGCCGGTCAGTCATACCCAGGGCCACATCCTGGGAGCGGTGATGGTGCTGCATGACGTCACCGAGCAGCGGGCGTTCGAACGGGTGCGCAGCGAATTTGTATTGCGCGCCTCCCATGAGCTGCGTACGCCGGTCACCGGGATGCACATGGCGTTCGGCCTGTTCCGCGAGCGCGCGCATTTCCCCGAGGACTCGCGAGAGGCCGACCTGCTCGACACCGTGAATGAAGAAATGCAGCGCTTGATGCAGTTGATCAACGACCTGCTGAATTTCTCGCGCTACCAGAACGGCTTGCAGAAACTTTCCCTGGCGCCGTGCTCCATCGAGGAGCTGCTGGAGCAGGCCCGTTCGAGGTTTGCCGATACCGCGCAAGAGAAGGGCATCGATTTGCTGGTCGAAGTGCAGGGGCCATTGCCGTGGTTGCAGGCCGATCAGCCACAACTCGACCGGGTGCTCGATAACCTCATCGACAATGCGTTGCGTCATACCGGCGCTGATGGCCAGATCCGCTTGCAGGCGCGACGCCACGGCGAACGGGTGATTATCAGCGTTGAGGACAATGGCGAAGGTATCGCTTATGGCCAGCAGGGGCGGATCTTCGAACCCTTTGTACAGGTCGGGCGCAAGAAGGGTGGCGCGGGGCTTGGCCTGGCGTTGTGCAAGGAAATCGTGCAGTTGCACGGTGGGCGAATGGGCGTCTATTCGCGGCCGGGGCAGGGCACTCAGTTCTACATGGCGCTGGCGGTTTAACGTGCGATTAGGCTTCGTCATCCAGGCGTCGGCCGGTCAATCGCCGGCCACGTGTAATCAGTTCGATGAACTGAACGGCGCTCAACGCATGGGCGAATAACCAGCCCTGACCGTATTTCACCCCTTCACTGCTCAGAAACGCTGCTTGCGCTTCATGTTCGATGCCCTCGGCAATCACTTTGAGTTGCAGCGCCTGGGCCATGTGAATGATGTGCGGCGCCACACCGCTGCTGGCGGCGTCATGCCCCAGCGCATCGATAAACGCCTTGTCGATTTTCAGGCAATCCACTGGCAGGGTTTGCAGATAGGCGAGGCTGCAATAGCCAGTGCCAAAGTCATCGATCAACACCTGATGCCCGACGTCGCGCAAGGCTTGCAGGTTTTCCCGGGCCACCACCACATCGATCAGACCGCGCTCGGTCACTTCAAAGGCAATCTGTTTGGCCGCCACACGGTGCAGGATCAACAGGCGCGCCATCACCTGACCGATACGCGGCACCATGACGTCGCAGGCTGCCAGGTTGACCGAGATGTACAGTTGCGGATTGGCCCGCAACAAATGCCCAAGCTGCTCCAGCAGGCGCTGCAGGACGAAGTCGGTCATCTGGCGGATCTGGCCCGTGTTCTCCGCCATGGGAATGAACAGGTCGGGACTGGTCAGGGTGCCATCCGGGCGGCGCCAGCGCAGCAAGGCTTCAGCCCCGACACAGTTGCGGCTGTCGAGATCGAAGATGGGCTGGTACAACACCTGCAACTCGCCTCGCCGTATCGCGCCAGCCAATTCGGCGTCCAGCGACTGTCGCTGCCGCACCAGCAGAAACACCATGAAGCCCACGACGACTCCCAGCGCCAGGCTGGCCGGCACCAGCCACCACCAGGCGGCGGGTACGTTCACGCCGGTGCGCGGGGTGATCAGCACCAATTGGTATTCAGGGCTTTTGGTCGGCATCAGATAAATCAAGCGAGTCGGGGTGACTTGCAAGACATCACTGCCTTTGGGTGGCCAAGGCTTGGTTGGTGGCCAGGCTTGCGGGGAGCCCAGCACCGGAATCGCGCGGGTACCGTGGTCGAGTATCACCAAAAGACTGCTGCCCGGCGACAGGTCGACCATGTCGGTCAAATGTCCGCGAGAGGTCGCGACACGGAAATTGCCACGCCCGAGCATGAGCGCGGCCCGGTTTTCATCCGGTTCGGTGGTGGTGTTCAGCCAATAACTGTAAGTGGGGTCTTTGATGTCCGGTGGTCGTGCCAGTGACGTTCCGTCCTGGCGCGGACGGTTAGAGCAGATCTTCGAGGCATCCATATAGACGGCCTCGTAAACGAAGCGGTAATTGAAGGTGACCTGCTGCAAAGTGGCGATCATGTCTTTGTCGCAGGTTCGCAGCGGTTGGGCCTCCAGATCATCGAGTCCTTCGCGCAGCTGCCCGAACAACTGCTCCAGGCGCGCAAGAAATCGCTCACCCTGCGCGTTCATTTCCTGGCTTTCGTTCTGCTCGATCTGATGCATTGCCACGAACAGGCTGAGCGCCAATAGCAATACGCTGCTCAGGGCAGCAGCCAGCATCGCCAAAAACCATGGGCGATAGAACCAGCTACGAAGCGTCTCTCGAGCAGCGGTCATGTGGGAATATCCGAAGAATTACCAATGAGTTATAGCTGCTGATTGAGAAAAAGCCCGGACCGTCGGGCGGGCGTCATTATTTTGTCTGATTCAATACTTGAAGAAGAGCGGCCGTTTGCGCGTCCGGCATACCGTCGAAGAGGGATGGCCGGAAATGCATCTGAAAAGCTGCAATCACGTGACGTGTCGCAACATCCAGCTCACCGGTTTGCGGCGTGGCATAGCCCAGGCGAGCCAGTTGTCCCTGAAACCAGCTGATGCTCGGCAGTTCAGCGTTGAACTGCACCTGTTGGCGCGCCACTGCCTGTTCGTTCGGCCAGACGCCAAGACCTTCGGCCGCCAACCGTTTCCAGGGGAAAGCGGGCCCCGGATCCAGCTTGCGCAGCGGTGCGATGTCGCTATGGCCGATGATACTGCGCGGACTGATGGCGTAACGTTTGCTGATGTCCTTGAGCAACACGATCAACGACTGGACCTGGGCTTCGCTGTAGGGGTACCAGTAACGCCCTCCGGTCGGGGTTGCCTTGAATCCTGGGTTGACGATTTCGATGCCGATGGAGCTGGAGTTCAACCAGGTCCGACCCTGCCATTCACTTTCTCCGGCGTGCCATGCCCGCAGGTTTTCATCCATCAACTTATAGATGGTGGCGTTTTTATCATCGCCGATCAGGTAGTGGCTGCTGACCTCGCCGTGGGTCAGCAGTTGCAGCGAGCGTTCCAGCGATGCGGAGGTGTAATGAACCACCACGAACTGAATGCGGCTGTCGTGATTGGCTGAAGGATAGCTGGTGTCGAACCGGGGGCCACTGGCACAGCCGGCCAACAGAAGCGACACGAAGAGAGCAAGATATTTCATGGCAAAGGACAGTACACGCAAGACAGTAATGCAACAGTGTAACGTAATGCCTTGCGTGACGACGGCTAGCGGGACCATTTAAACAAAATGGAACAATTGGCTCTCAGCCGAATTCCATCCGATTGCGGCCTGCATGTTTGGCGCGGTACAACGCCTGATCGGCTCTTTTGAGCACCATATCGCTGTGCTCTCCGGGTTTGAACGCCGTCATCCCCATCGAAACGGTAATGGTCACTGGCTCCCCCTTGAAATGAAATGGGCAGGCTTCGATGGATGCGCGCAGGTTTTCCAACAGTTTTGCCCCCGCAGCTGGCACCGTGCCCGGCATCAACAGCACAAACTCTTCACCGCCAAACCGCGCGATGAAATCGGTGCCGCGCAGGCGTTTGCGCAACACGCTGGCGATGATTTTCAGCACCTTGTCGCCCGCCAGGTGACCATAGTTGTCGTTGATGCGTTTGAAATGATCGAGGTCGAGCATGGCCAGCAACAGGTTGTTGCCGTGTTGCTGCCACTGGCTGATTTCGTGATCGAGCCGTTCGCTCCAGGCCGCCCGGTTGGGCAGCCCGGTCAGCGGGTCGACCAAGGCTTTCTGGCGCTGCTCTTCAAGGTGCTCGCGATAGCCTTGGGCTTCCTGCTCCATGTGCGCCACGCGTTCGGCCAGGCTTTTGAGGCGTGCCGCCACTTCCTGCTCGCGCTCGTCGCGCTGCTTCTGGTGCTGATCCATGGTCCCCAGCAGGCCTTCGAGGTGGTTCTCCAGGACGTGCTTGAGATCGTCGAGGTTCGCCGCCTCCTGCATGCTGCTCTGCAGGCCGTCTACCTGCTCGCGGATCTGCGAGTCCATTTCGCGTGCGGCAGAGTGGTTGTCGGCATGACCTTCGCTGGCGGCCTGCAGGTTGCTTTGGAATGACTCGAGGCGCTCGTTGAGTTGCTGCAGATAAACTTCGAATTCATGCTGGCCGCTGTCGTTGATCGCCAGCATCAATGTAGCCAGATCGTCGAGAATCGGCAGCAACTCGTACCAGTTCAAGCCGTTTTGCAGGCGATCGCGCATCGCTTCGGCTTGTGGCCGATGGCGCTCGGGCAGCGAAAGGTCGTCCAGCAGACCCAGAAGCGTGTCTTCGATGTGCTTGGCGACGGAGCTGTAGGACGGTTCTGGCGAGTCAGGCAAGGCGTAGAGAATGTCGTGTTCAGATTGTTCCGGATCGATGGCGGCCAATGCGCTGTCGAGAATTACCGTCGGGGTCAACTCGTCTGGATTGGTCGCCAGTTGAGTCTCGACAACTGTAGACATGGCGGCCGGGGAGGCGACGGGTGTCGGTGGCTCTGGTTGTTCACTTTCCGGCTGGACAGGAGCCTCCGGCGTTCGCAGGGGCTCATGGACTGGCGGCACGAATGCCACGACTTCAGCGATTGGCGTCGTCTCAGCGGGTGCTTCGATCACCTCTGGATCGGGCTCGGCAGGATGATCGGAGGGCGGCGTCACGCGTGGCTCGTCGGCAACTGGCGCGGGATCGACGATCGCTCGCGGCAGTTCGGGAGGTGCCGCAGCAATCTCTTCGACAGGCGGCGGGGTGGGCGCTTGCGCCTCCGGGGGGGCCACCTGCTGTATCGCATCTTCCGTTTCACGATTACCAAACAAGCGCTGCAACAAGCCCGGACGACCGGGTTCCGCCGGGTTCTCCAGCTGATTCAAGGCTTTACCTTGCAGGCCGCTCAGCTCGCTGAGCAGCAACGGGATCTCTCGTGCCTGGCCGACGCGTCCGTCCAGTGTTTTGGCAAAGTTCTTGAGTGGGCGGCTCACTTCACGGGGTAGCGGCAATGTCTGCAGTTGCGCCACCAGCGCGGTCAGTGCGGCGCTGGTCTGATTGACTCGGGTTTCGCGACGCTGTTCAGAGTCGAGTACCGCTTTTTCCAGGCGCGGAAGCAGTGCCGCCAGACCGGCGTCCATGTCATTGGTGCGGATGACTTCGCGCATTTCTTTCATGCATTGGTCAACTGCGCGGTCGGTGCCCTCGGCCGCCAGCGTGCTGCGCACCAGGCCGCGCCGCAGCAGGTCGAGCCGGGCGTCCCAGCGACGCTCGAGCTTTTCCTGTTGTTCGATGCTTTTGAGGTATTTCTCTTTCCAGCGTTGTGTTTCGTCGCTCATTCATGGGTTCCGCGAGGGGCAGGACTCAACGCGGGCAATGCATCGGCCGTGAGCGAACCCGGCAGACGAATCTCTACCGCGACCGGCAGGTGATCGGAAATGGGTTGTGCCAGCACTTCGACCTTTTCCAGCGTCAGGGTCGGGCTCAGCAGAATGTGGTCCAGGCAGCGCTGCGGGCGCCAGCTGGGGAAGGTCGCTTCCAGTTGCGGTGCCAGCAGGCCGAGGTCGCGCAACGGAGAATTTTGCAGCAGGTCACTGGCGTGGGTGTTCATGTCGCCCATCAGCACTTGATGCTTGTATCCGCCAATCAGCTCGCGGATGTAAGCCAGTTGCATGCTCCGGGCACGGGCGCCCAGGGCCAGGTGCATCATGACCACCACCAGCGCTTCCGGGCCTTCACCGAAACGCACCAGGATTGCCCCGCGACCCTTGGGCCCCGGCAGCGGATGATCTTCAATCGCCCACGGGCGCAGGCGGCTGAGCACGCCATTGCTGTGCTGGCCGAGACGGCCGAGATTGCGATTGAGTTGTTGATACCAGTAGGGGAAAGCGCCGAGTTGCGCCAGGTGTTCGACTTGGTTGATGTAGCCGGATCTCAGGCTGCCGCCATCGGCTTCCTGCAGGGCAACCAGATCGAAGTCGCCCAACAGATTGCCGATCTTTTGCAGATTGTCAGCACGCCCGGTATGCGGCAACAAATGTTGCCAGCCCCGGGTCAGGTAGTGCCGATACCGCTCGGTACTGATGCCGACCTGGATATTGAAACTGAGCAAGCGCAGACGGCTGTCTGCGGGCAGGCCCGTCGACTCCAGGTGATGTTCGTTGACCCGCGGATCATGCAGGCCAACGATGCGTTCAGTACCCCAGCGGCGCATGGCAGGCCCCGCGCTTAGTTGGCAGCAGCCTTGTTAGCCGCTCGCTCTTTGTCGACCAGTTTGTCGGCCAGTTGCAGGGCTTGCTCGGCGCCACCGGCAGAACCCACGTCAAAGCGATACTTGCCGTTGACGATCATGGTTGGCACGCCGGAGATTTCATATTTCTTGGCCAGTTCTTTGGCTTTGACGATCTGGCCTTTAACGGCGAAGGAGTCAAAGGTCGCCAGGAACTTGTCCTTGTCTACGCCTTGAGTCGCCAGGAAGTCGGCCATATCGTTTTTATCGGTCAGCTTTTTGTGTTCTTTCTGAATCGCGTTGAACACCGCAGCGTGAACCTTGCTCTCGACGCCCATGGCTTCGAGGGTCAGGAACATTTGGCCGTGTGCGTCCCATGGGCCGCCGAACATGGCTGGAATACGAACGAAGTTCACGTCGGAAGGCAGCTTCTCGACCCAAGGATTGATCACCGGCTCGAAAGCGTAGCAATGCGGGCAGCCGTACCAGAACAGCTCAACGACTTCGATCTTGCCAGGCACAGCGACCGGAACCGGATTGCTCAGTTCGACATAAGGGGCGGCGGGTGCTTCGGCGGCTTGGGCAGTCATGCCGAACAGGCTGGCAGCGACGAGTGCGGCGCTGATGATCAGATTACGCATGCTTTACTCCTGGACAATTTGGGTCGCCTCGCGCGACCTGTTTTCAGACAGGCCATGGCGGGCTTGAGTTCTGTAGTGTAACGGCAGCAGGCACAAAAAAGGGCGGCCTGAGCCACCCTTTTTATACTTGCTGCGACGGATTAATAGAGCGTTAACGTTGCAGGAGATGTACGTCCCGTTCGACGCTCGATTCGCCAGTCTTAGTGCAGGCCCTGAATGTAGCTGGACACCGCTGCGATATCTTCGTCGCTCAGGCGTTTGGCAATGGTCTGCATGGTTTTGGTGTCGCCGTCGTTGGTACGGCCGCCTTCTTCCTTGCGGAAGTCGGTCAGTTGCTTGGCAACGTATTGAGCGTGCTGGCCACCCAGGTGCGGGAAGCCGGCAGCCGCGTTGCCTGCGCCGTTTGGCGAGTGGCAGCCGGTGCAGGCTGGCAGGCCTTTGGCAAGGTCGCCACCACGGAACAGTGCTTCACCGCGAGCCACGACTTTGGGGTCGGCGGCGCCAACGCTGCCTTTCTGGCTGGCGAAGTAGGCGGCGATATCGGCCAGGTCCTGATCGCTCAGGTTGGTCAGCAGGCCGGTCATTTCGAGTACCGTACGTTTACCGGACTTGATGTCGTGCAGCTGCTTGTTCAGATAACGCTCGCCCTGACCTGCCAGTTTCGGAAAGTTAGGCGCCATGCTGTTGCCATCCGGGCCATGACAGGCGCCACATACTGCGGCTTTCGCCTGACCAGCAGTTGCATCACCTGCAGCATGGGCTATGCCGGAGATCCCCACGGTCAACAGCAGACTCACGATCAATTTGTTCATCAGCTAATCCAACTACGGCTAAGGGTTAAAGAGTTATGGACCGGGATCACTCGCTCATCCACTGGATGATGGCTCGGTAATCCTCGG
>Ga0255334_1000649_pt1 | contig 24089 bp, 19 predicted proteins | sample EtOH5_35cm_T3_12_FD_202080 | JGI IMG/M metagenome (GOLD analysis project Ga0255334, IMG submission 202080) | Sandy soil microbial communities from University of British Columbia, Vancouver, Canada - EtOH5_35cm_T3_129 | ecosystem: Engineered > Artificial ecosystem > Sand microcosm > Unclassified ... | reverse complement strand
GTTCCGCTTCAACGTCTAGCCGGCCGTCAGGTGGCCACCCGGGGTGTCCCTCGGTGACGGGCGCCTGGCCGTGGCTGCGGGCCGCCGGTTCCGGCAGCGTGAGCCCGGGACGTCACCTCAGGGGTCCGTGAACTCCATGACGCGGAAGCTATGGAGGACTCCGGATCGCATCCGGTGCGCGGGCCCAGCGGCGCCTGCGCGGACCCCCGCCCGATCCATTCTGGCGACGTAGCTCAGCGGTGACATTGTGCGCTCTGAGCTACCACCCAGAACCGAGGACCACGTCCCACGCGCGCGGGCCCGGCGACCCGGGGTCTTCCGTGGACTGCCGCCGACATGCGACTGCTCCTGATCCGCCACGGCCAGACACCCCACAACATCACCGGTGCGCTCGACACCGCCCGCCCGGGCGCGGGTCTCACGCCGCTCGGCCAGGCGCAGGCGCAGGCGATCCCAGCGGCGCCGGCAGGCGAGGACGTCGCCGCGATCTATGCCTCGCCGCTGGTCCGCACCCGGCTGACCGCCGCCCCGCTGGCGGCTGCGCGCGGGCTCGACGTCCAGGTGTGCGAGGGGCTGGAGGAGATCTCCGCGGGGGACCTCGAGCTGCGCACCGACGACGAGGCGGTGGCGGCCTACCTGTCCACCGCCACGGGCTGGGCGGAGGGCGAGCTGCGGCTGGAGCATGGCGGAGTGGCGCGTGGAGCCGGTGGGCGGCGACCATCGGGTCGACGAGCACGGTCCGGAGGAGGATGCCGTCACTCGGACGTGAATCCGACGTCCTGCCAGCGCACCGTCTCGAACTGGCTCGGCCCGTAGTTGGCCAGGTCCTCGCGCAGCCCCCAGGTGTTGGGCTCGACGAACAGCGGGATCACCGTGAACAGGTGCGTCACGATGCCGTCGATCTCGTTGGCCAGGGCGGTCCGGGCGTCGGGGTCGAGGTCGGCGGAGGCCTGCGCGAACAGGTCCTCGAGCCGCTCGTCGGACACCCCGCCGAGGTTCCCCGGCGAGTCCGCGGGGTAGAAGCCCCACTGCGCGCTGGCCAGCGGGAACGCGGACCCGCCCAGGCCGAAGTAGGTCGCGTCGAAGTCCCTGGTGTCGGTCGTGGTCGCCGCGTCCCAGTCGGCGACCGGCAGGGTCACCACCTCGACGTCGAAGCCCGCGGGTTCCGTCTGCTGCTTCACCAGCTGGGCGACGGCCGTCGAGGGCGGGGTGTCGGCGGGGATGACGAACCGCACGTCGAGGCGCTCGCCGTCCTTGGCGGCGACGCCGTCGTCGCCGATGTCGTAGCCGGCGTCGGCGAGGATCGCCAGCGCGTCGTCGGCGGAGCCGGTGAGCTCGTCGGACAGGTGGTCGGTGTAGCCGCGCTGACCAGGAAGGAGGACGAGCGACCCGGTGGTCTCCGCCGGGGCCCCGATCGCGCCGACGACGGCCTCGGCGAGCTGGACGCGGTCGAGCGCGACCGCGAAGGCCTTGCGCGCCGCGGGGTCGGCGAACGGCCCGGCCGTGCCGTTGAGCGTGATCTGCCGGACGAGCGTGGACAGCGACCGCGCGACGACGGCGTCGCTGCGCCCCTGGACCGAGGCCAGCGTGTCCGCGTCGCCGTAGACGTCCACGGCGTCGATCTCCCGGTTGGCGAACGTCTGGCCCGCGTTGGTGCGGTCCACGGCGCGGAACGCGATGGTGTCGAGCTTGGGCTCGTCGCCCCACCAGCGCGGGTTGCGGGTGAACGTCAGCACCTGAGCGTCGGGGTCGATGGTGTCGACCACGTACGCGCCGGCGGAGACGTAGTCGGTGCCGTTGGCCGCCATCGGCCCGTCGGCCCAGGCGCTCGCGGCATCCTCGGGGCTGTCCAGCAGCCACTCCGGATAGACGAGCTGGAGCCCGCCGGGCCACTCGGCGTTGGGCTGCGCGAACGTGATGATCACGTCCCGGTCGTCGTCCCCCCGCTCGACCGAGGCGACGGTCTGCCACACCGGGTGCGGGAAGACCGAGAACTCCGCGTCGAGACCCGACAGCGCCGCCCACGTCGCGGCGACGTCGCGATAGGTGATCGGCGTGCCGTCCGACCAGACGGCGTCGGGGTTGATGCGCAGCTCGACCACCTGGGGGTCGGTGCCCGTCACCTCGAGCGACTCGGCGTAGTCGGGGTCGGCCTCCCACCCGCCGTCGGTGCCGATCGTGACGAACGACGGGACGCTCAGCGTCGAGATGATGAAGTCGTCCGGGAAGCCCGAGTCGGGGTGGTACAGCAGGTAGTTCGCCGGCAGGGCGTCGACGGGCAGGGTCAGCGTGCCGCCGTCGGCGACGTCGTCGCGCGGGGCCACCTGCCAGCCGGTCGGGGCGAGCGCGCCGGCCGGCGGCTCTCCCGACGAGGTCGGGGCCGGCCCCGGCTCGGCTGTGCACCCTGCGAGGGCGAGTCCTGCGACGACGATCCCGGCGATCCGTCCAGGACCTCGTCCGAGCCGCATGCGGTATCCCTTTCCCGACCCCCACCCGAGCAACTGTCGAAGATCCCCTGGCCGCTCATCCTCCCATCCCACCTACGGGGGAGGGCAAGCGGCCCGCGCGCCGTGTCGCAGGCTCGGACACGTCGTCACGGGTGAGCGGTACCGTCGGCCGCGATGTTCCGCTTCCTCGCGAGACGGTTCGCCTCGCACGTGCTGCTCACGGCGGTGGCGGCCGTGGCGGGGTACGTCCTGGCGAGCCTGACGCTGCGGCCGGCGCTCCGGTTCGCGGGGCGCAAGCCGCCGGTGCCCGACGAGGTGGTGGACGCCCAGCTCGACGCATGGGGCGTCAACCCTGACGTGCACCTGGCGAGCAGGACGTGGGACTGGCTCGTCGGGCTGGTGACGCGCGGGGACCTGGGACTGTCGGTGCGCGGGCAGCCGGTGGCCGACGAGATCGCGTCCCGCGCCGGGACCAGCCTGCGGCTGCTCGTCATCGGGACCACGCTCGGGATCCTGCTCGGGATCGCGGTGGGTGTGTGGGGAGCGGTGCGGCAGTACCGCCTGCCGGACCGCGTCACCTCCGTGGCCTCGTACCTGCTGCTGGCGACGCCCACGTTCGTCCTCGCCGTGGTGCTCATGACTCTGGCAGTCAAGCTCAACGACGCCGCGGGCCGAACGGTGATCCCGTTCACCGGCGAGTACACGCCCGGCCTGGCGGGAGGGTTCTGGGAGCAGCTGGGCGACCGCGCGGCGCACCTGCTGCTGCCGACGTTGTGCGTGGCGCTCGTCGGCGCCGCGTCCTTCTCCCGCTACCAGCGCTCGGCGATGCTCGACGTCCTCTCGGCCGAGCACGTCCGCACGGCGCGCGCGCTCGGCTACACGCACGGGCAGGCGGTGTGGCGGCACGGCGTGCGCGTGGCGCTCGCGCCGATGTCCGCGTTCATCGCGTACTCGTTCGGGCTGCTGCTCGCGGGCGTCTCGGTGACGGAGCTGGCGTTCTCCTGGCACGGGATGGGCGAGTACCTGGTGCTGTCCGCCGCACAGAACGACGTCAACGCCGCCGCCGCGACCGTGCTGTTCAGCGCGATCCTCGTGCTGGTCGCCGGCACCGTCGCCGACGTGCTGCACGCCGCCCTCGACCCGCGGGTGCGCGAGCGATGACGGCGACCACGCAGGTCGCGGCGCCGGTCCCGGCGAAGCGTCCGACCCACTGGCTTCACCGCACGTTCGCCGCGCCGCAGGCCTGGGTGGGCGCCGCTCTGCTCGGTGCGGTCGTCGGGTGGGCGCTCCTGGGCCCGCTGCTCGCGCCGCTCGACCCGGTCACCGCCGACCCCACCGCGTTCGGCCGGCCGCCGGGCCGGGTTCACTGGTTCGGCACCAACGCCGCCGGGCAGGACCTCTACGCCCAGACGGTCCTCGGCCTGCGCACGTCGCTGGCCGTCGGGTTCGTCGCCGCGCCGTTGGCCACCGCGCTCGGCGCGCTCGTCGGTTCCCTCGCCGGGTACATCGGCGGGTGGGTGGACCGCGTGCTGCTGCGGTGCATCGACCTGTTCGTCGTCCTGCCGTCGCTGTTCCTGCTGATGCTCGTGGCGCCGCGCTTCGGCCGGTCCTCCTGGCTGGCGGCTGCCCTGGCGATCGCGGCGTTCGGTTGGATGGTCATCGCGCGCGTGGTCCGCTCGCAGACGCGGTCGCTGCGCGAGCGCGACTTCGTCCGTGCCGCCGTCTACGCCGGCCTGCCGACGTCCGCCGTGCTGCGGCGCCACGTGCTGCCGCACGTCTCCTCCCTGCTCGTGGTCGACGTGACGCTCGGCGTCGGCGCGGCCGTGCTGACGGAGGCGACGCTCGGCTGGGTGGGCCTCGGCGTCACGGAACCGACGGTGTCGCTCGGGACGCTGCTCGCCGCCGGTAGCCCGGCCGCGCTGACCCGGCCGTGGCTGTTCTTCTTCCCCGCCGGCGCCCTGGTGATCACGGTGCTGGGGACGAGCCTGCTGGGCGATGCCGTGCGTGACGCCCTCGATCCCCGATCGGGGGCGGTCCGTGGCTGAGCCGCTGCTGGCCGTCGAGGGGCTGACGGTGACGTTCCCGCGCGCCGCGCGCCCCGCCGTGCGCGACGTCACCTGGCAGGTTGCGCCGGGGGAGGTGCTCGCGCTCGTCGGGCGCTCCGGCTCCGGCAAGACGACGAACGCGCTCGCGGTGATGGGGCTGCTGCCGCCGCGGGCGCGGGTGGCCGGGTCCGTGCGGCTGCGCGGGTCCGAGCTGCTGGGGCTCGACGACCGCGCGATGTCCGCGGTGCGCGGTCGGCGCGTCGCGATGGTGTTCTCCGACGGCGTCAACGCCCTGACGCCGGTGTACCGGGTGGGCGCGCAGGTCGCCGCGGCGGTGCGGCTGCACGCGCCCGGGCTGGGCAGGGCCGCGGCGCGGGAGCGGGCCGGCGAGCTGCTCGACCTCGTCGGGCTGGCGGCCGGGACCGCGAGCGCGTACCCGCACGAGCTGTCCGGCGGGCAGGCGCAGCGGGTGCTCATCGCGCTCGCCGTGGTCGGGAGCCCTCAGGTGCTGCTGGCCGACGAGCCCACGTCCGCCCTCGACGTCACGGTGCAGGCGCAGGTGCTCGCCGCGCTGCGCCGGGCGCGCGAGGCGGTGGGCGCGGCGATGGTGCTCGTCACGCACGACCTGGGCGTCGTGGCCGGCGAGGCCGACCGCGTGGTGGTGCTCGACGACGGTGCGGTGGTCGAGGACGCGCCGGTGCACCAGGTGTTCGCCGCGCCGCGCTCGCCGGTGACCGGCGCGCTGGTGGCCGCGGCGCGGGTCGGGTCGACGTCGGCCGCCCCGGTCCCGGCGCCGTCCGGTCCGGCGCCCGACGAGCGGCCGGCGGCCGAGCCCGTGATCGAGCTCGTCGGCGTCTCGCACGTGTACCGGAACCGCGGCCGCGAGGTGCGGGCGCTCGACGAGGTGACGCTGACGCTGCGTGCCGGGCGCACGCTGGCCCTGGTCGGCGAGTCCGGCGCCGGCAAGACGACCGCGCTGCGGGCGGTGCTCGACCTCGTCGCCCCCCAGGAGGGCGTGGTCCGGGTGATGGGGCGCGACGTCGCGCTGCTCGACCGGCCGGGCCGCGCGGCGCTGCGCCGCCTCGTCCAGCCCGTGCTCCAGGACCCTACGGCGGCCCTCGATCCGCGGATGGCGGTGGCGGACCTCGTCGGCGAGGCGCTCACCGTGCGGCGCGTCGCGCCGCACGAACGTTCACGGCGGGTGACCGAGGCGCTGGAGCTGGTGGGGCTCCCGCCCGAGCTCGCCGCGCGCTACCCGCACGAGCTGTCGGGCGGGCAGCGCCAGCGCGTGGCGATCGCCCGTGCGCTCGTCGTGCGGCCGGAGGTGCTGGTGCTCGACGAGCCGGTCTCCGCGCTGGACCCTCAGGTGCGCGGGCAGGTGCTCGACCTCGTCGCGGACCTGCGGGAGCGGCTCGGGCTCTCGTGCTTCGTCGTCGCGCACGACCTGACGGTGGTGCGCCGGCTCGCGGACGACGTCGCGGTGCTCCGGCACGGCCGGGTCGTCGAGGCGGGGACGGCGGCCCAGGTGCTCGCCGCGCCGCGGCATCCGTACACCCGCACGCTCCTGGCCGCGGAGCCCGGAATCCCCGGCTGACCGGGCGCGACGCCCCGGCGACGGCCCGCGATGTTTCGGCCGCGTTACCGGAATCTCACTACCAGGCACGTGCAGCCGTGGAATCCGTACTGACCAGTATCGATCGCGTAACGATTCCAAGCCCGCGCCCGACCTGTCCGATCCGTCCCATCTCGGGGCGGCTAACGTTCATCCAACCTGTGGCGGAACAACGCCTGCCTGCGCCCCGTCGGGGCACGTGCCCGGCGCCGCCCGCTCCCTTCCCTGGAGGAACATTGAAGATCAGGCGAATCGCCAGCCTGGCCGCAACCCTCGCGGTCGGCGCGCTGGTGCTCACCGCGTGCAGCGACGGTGGTGAGACCCCGGGCCCCTCGGGCGAGCCCACGTCGGCCGAGACCACTGACGGCGGTGCCTCGACCGGCATCGTGTCGACCAACGGCAGCGAGCCGGAGAACCCGCTCATCCCGACCATGACCAACGAGACCGGCGGCGGCAAGATCCTCGACCTGATCTTCGCCGGGCTCCAGTACTACGACGCGTCGGGCACCCCGCACCTCGAGGTCGCCAAGTCGATCGAGACCGAGGACAACGTCACGTGGACCGTCACCCTCAACGAGGGCTGGACGTTCTCCGACGGCACCCCGGTCCAGGCGCACAACTTCATCGAGGCGTGGAACTTCGGCGCGCTGCTGAGCAACGGCCACTACAACTCGTACTTCTTCGAGGACATCGAGGGCTTCTCGTACGACGAGGACAGCGAGCTCACCGGCCTGACCGAGGTCAGCGACTACGAGTTCACGATCAAGCTGACCAAGCCGCTCGCGGACTACTCGCTGCGCCTGGGCTACTCGGCGTTCTACCCGCTGCCTGACTCGGCGTTCGAGGATCCCGAGGCGTTCGGCCAGAACCCGATCGGCAACGGCCCCTACGTCGTCGAGGAGTGGAACCACAACGTCGACATCACGCTGACGCCGAACCCTGACTACAAGGGTGGCCGCGTCCCGCAGAACGGCGGCGTGAACATCCGGTTCTACGAGACGCAGGACGCCTCGTACGCCGACCTGCAGGCCAACAACGTGGACGTCGTGGACCAGATCCCGTCCTCCGCGCTCGGCTCGTTCGAGTCCGACCTGGGCGACCGTGCGGTCAACCAGGCCGCGGCGATCTTCCAGTCCTTCACCATCCCGCAGAGCCTGCCGCACTGGGGTGGCGAGGAGGGCAAGCTCCGTCGCGCCGCCATCTCGCACGCGATCGACCGCCAGACGATCACCGACACGATCTTCAACGGCACCCGCACGCCGGCCTCGGACTTCACGTCCCCGGTCATCTCGGGCTGGTCCGACTCGGTCGAGGGCTCTGACGTCCTCCAGTACGACCCCGACATGGCGAAGGAGCTGTGGGCCCAGGCCGAGGCGATCTCGCCGTTCGAGGGCGCCTTCACCATCGCGTACAACGTCGACGGTGGCCACCAGGAGTGGGTCGAGGCCGTGACCAACAGCGTGAAGAACGTGCTGGGCATCGAGGCCGCGGGCCAGCAGTACGCGGTGTTCGCCGACCTGCGCACCGACGTCAACGCCGCCAAGCGCGGCGAGGCGCACGGCCTGACCGGCGGCTTCCGCACCGGTTGGCAGGCGGACTACCCCGGCCTGTTCAACTTCCTCGGCCCGCTCTACGCGACCAACGCCGGCTCGAACGACGGCTCCTACTCGAACCCCGAGTTCGACGATCTGCTGTCCAAGGGCTCGCAGGCGTCGTCGACCGACGAGGCGAACAAGTACTTCCAGGAGGCGCAGTCGATCCTCTTCCAGGACCTGCCCGCCGTCCCGCTGTGGTACTCGAACGTCACCGGCGGCTACGCCGAGACGGTCGGCAACGTGGAGTTCGGCTGGAACAGCGTTCCGCTGTACTACGCGATCACCAAGGCCGAGTGACCTCGTCCGGGTGATCCGCACGCGGTGAGATGAGGGGCGGGGCCCGTCCGGGTCCCGCCCCTCATCTGCACACGCCCGTCCGGGGACAGGCCCGGAGGGATTAGAGTTCGGCAGTCGGTTTCGCGCCTGGCGGGTGACCGTTCCCCGCGGCGCCCTGTGCCGAACGTTCCGTACGACGAAGGAAGGCTGGCGGATGCTCCGGTATCTCGGCCGCCGATTGCTGCAGGCGCTCCCCGTGTTCTTCGGGGCCACGCTCCTGATCTACGCGATGGTGTTCCTCCTGCCCGGTGACCCGATCCTCGCGCTGGGCGGTGACCGCGGGATCAGCGAGGCCCTCGCGGAGCAGCTGCGCGAGAAGTACAACCTGGACAAGCCGTTCATCGTCCAGTACCTGCTCTACATCAAGGGCATCTTCGTCGGCGACTTCGGCACCACGTTCTCGGGCCGCCCGGTCGGGGAGCTGCTGACGCAGGCGTTCCCGGTCACCTTCAAGCTGGCGATCATGGCCCTCGCCCTCGAGGCGATCTTCGGCGTCGGCTTCGGCCTGGTCGCGGGCCTGCGCAAGGGCAAGATCTTCGACTCGACGCTCCTGGTGATCAGCCTGATCGTCATCGCCGTGCCGACGTTCGTCATCGGCTTCCTGCTCCAGTTCTTCGTCGGGATCCGCTGGGGGCTGCTGCCGGTGACGGTGGGGCCGAACGTGAGCTTCACGACACTGCTCATGCCGGCGATCGTGCTGGGCGCGGTGTCCTTCGCCTACGTGCTCCGGCTGACGCGGACGTCGGTCTCGGAGAACCTGACGGCCGACTTCGTGCGGACGGCGACGGCCAAGGGCCTGTCGCGCCCGCGCGTGGTGACGGTCCACGTGCTGCGCAACTCCCTCATCCCCGTGGTCACCTACCTCGGCGCCGACCTGGGCGCGCTCATGGGCGGCGCGATCGTCACCGAGGGCATCTTCAACATCAACGGCGTCGGCGGAACGCTCTACAAGGCGATCCAGCAGGTCCACGCGCCGACGGTGGTCTCGTTCACGACCGTGCTCGTGATCGTGTACATCGTCGCGAACCTGTTCGTCGACCTGCTGTACGCCGCCCTCGACCCGAGGATCCGCTATGCGTGACAAGCTCGACCGGATCGATCGTCCGGACCAGTCCCACTTCTTCGCGTCGCTCGACGACGCGGTGCTCGACGAGGTCGACGTCGTCGACGAGACCGCCGCGCCCGCCAGCCTCTGGCAGGACGCCTGGCGCAACCTGCGCCGCCGGCCCATCTTCTGGGTCTCGGCCGTGCTGATCCTGTCCGCGGTGGTGCTGGCGGCGCTCCCAGGGTTGTTCACCAAGACGGACCCGATGTTCTGCGAGCTGACGCGCAGCCTCGACCTGCCGGAGCCGGGCCACCCGTTCGGCTTCGACAAGCAGGGCTGCGACATCTTCGCGCGCACCGTCTACGGCGCCCGGGCCTCGGTGGTGGTCGGCGTCCTGACGACGATCTTCGTCGCGCTGCTCGGCTCGATCGTGGGGGCGATCGCCGGCTTCTACGGCCGCTGGTTCGACTCGCTGCTCTCGCGCATCACGGACATCTTCTTCGCGATCCCGCTGGTGCTCGCGGCGATCGTCGTCATGCAGATCTTCAAGCAGTACCGGGGCATCCTGACGGTCGTCATGGTGCTGGCGGTGTTCGGGTGGCCGCAGATCGCCCGCATCACGCGAGGCGCGGTGATGAGCGTGAAGAACTCGGACTTCGTCACCGCGGCCAAGTCGCTCGGGGCGTCGCGGTTCGCGACCCTCGTGCGGCACGTCATGCCGAACGCGCTGGCGCCGATCATCGTCACCGCCACCGTGTCGCTGGGCTCGTTCATCGTGGTCGAGGCGACGCTGTCCTTCCTCGGCATCGGCCTGCCGCCCGACAAGCTCGTCTCCTGGGGCGCCGACATCGCGAAGGCGAGCCGGTCCCTGCGTGACCAGCCGTCGATCCTCTTCTACCCGTCCGGGGCGCTCGCACTGACCGTGCTCGGCTTCATCATGATGGGAGACGCCGTGCGCGACGCCCTCGACCCGAAGGCGCGGAAGCGATGAGCCGTGACACGTTCGTGCTCGAACCCGCCGTGGAGCCGGACGGCAGCGAGAAGCCGCTGCTCAGGATCCGGAACCTCGACGTCTCCTTCACCACCTCCACGGGCGTGGTCAACGCGGTGCGCGGCGCCAACATCACGATGTACCGCGGGCAGTCGCTCGCGATCGTCGGCGAGTCGGGCTCCGGCAAGTCGACCACCGCGCACGCGATCATCAACCTGCTCCCGGGCACCGGCAAGGTGACGGGCGGCTCGATCGAGTTCGACGGCCGGGAGCTCGTCGGGGCCTCCGAGAAGGACTTCGTCGGCATCCGCGGCGCGCAGATCGGTCTGGTGCCGCAGGACCCGATGACCAACCTCAACCCGGTGTGGAGCATCGGCTTCCAGATCAAGGAGGCGCTGCGCGCCAACGGGATCGCCACCGGGAGGGCCGCGGACAAGCGCGTCGCCGAGCTGCTCGCCGAGGCGGGCCTGCCGGACGCCGGCCGCCGCGCCAAGCAGTTCCCCCACGAGTTCTCCGGTGGCATGCGCCAGCGCGCACTGATCGCGATCGGCCTCGCGGCCCGCCCGCAGCTGCTGATCGCCGACGAGCCCACCTCGGCGCTCGACGTGACGGTGCAGCGCCGGATCCTCGACCACCTCGAGGGCCTGACGGACGAGCTGGGCACCGCCGTGCTGTTCATCACGCACGACCTCGGCCTCGCCGCCGAGCGCGCCGAGCAGCTCGTGGTGATGTACCGCGGTCAGGTTGTCGAGTCGGGGCCGTCGGTGAAGATCCTCTCCGACCCGCAGCATCCCTACACGCAGCGGCTCGTCGCCGCGGCGCCCTCGCTCGCCTCGCGGCGGATCCAGAGCGCCAAGGCTCGCGGCGTCACCACGGACGAGGTCCTCGCGGTCACCCACGGCGACGGCGTCAACCCGTCGCGCGGCGAGCTGCTCCGCGTGGAGCACCTGACCAAGGTGTTCGAGATCCGCGGCGCCGGGAAGGGCGAGAAGGAGTTCAAGGCGGTCGACGACGTCTCGTTCACGATGGCGCGCGGCACCACGCTCGCGCTCGTCGGCGAGTCGGGGTCCGGCAAGTCGACCGTCGCGAACATCATGCTCAACCTGCTCCAGCCCACCGAGGGGAAGATCTACTTCGAGGGCACGGACCTGCACTCGCTCGGCAAGGCGGCGGAGTTCGCGTTCCGCCGCCGGGTGCAACCGATCTTCCAGAACCCGTACGGGTCGCTGGACCCGATGTACTCGATCTTCCGGACGCTCGAGGAGCCGTTGCGGATCCACAAGGTCGGCGACGCGAAGTCCCGCGAGAAGCGGGTGCGCGAGCTGCTCGACATGGTGGCGCTCCCGCAGTCGACGATGCGGCGGTTCCCCAACGAGCTGTCCGGCGGCCAGCGCCAGCGCATCGCGGTCGCGCGCGCCGTGGCCCTGGCGCCCGACGTGATCGTCTGCGACGAGGCCGTCTCCGCGCTCGACGTGCTGGTCCAGGCGCAGATCCTGACGCTGCTCAACGACCTGCAGGCCGAGCTCGGGCTGACGTACCTCTTCATCACGCACGACCTCGCGGTGGTGCGGCAGATCGCCGACGAGGTGTGCGTCATGCAGGACGGGCGCATCGTCGAGGCGGCGACGACCGACGAGGTGTTCGACGACCCGCGCCAGGACTACACGCGCGAGCTGCTCGCGGCGATCCCGGGCGCGAGCCTGGACATGTTCGGCGCCGCCTGACCGCTCGCCTGCGTGTCCAGCCGGCCGCGCCTGATGGCAAGGTTGACGATGCGTCGGGATCGAGTGGGGTGGAGGTGCCCGTGAGGCGTGCGTCGTCGTGGCGCGGTGGCCGGACGAGGTCTGTGCCGGCCGTCGTGGCCGGTGCCGTGGCCCTGGCACTGGTCGCCGGGGCCTGCACGCCCGACGAGGTCGACCCCGAGCGCACCCGCACGGTGATCGTCGCGGTGGACACCCCGTTCGCCTCGCTCAACGCAGGGCTGCCCGAGGGACGCACGTCGGGCAGCACGCTGATCCGCGGGCTGGTTCAGGACGGCCTCGTCGGGCTCGACGAGGCCGGCGCGGCCGTGCTCGACACGTCCTTCGGCACGGTCGAGAAGGTGTCCGACGCGCCGCTGGTCGTCCGCTACACGATCGCCGAGGGCGCGCGCTGGTCCGACGGGACAGCCGTGAGCCCCGCGGACCTGCTGCTGGAGTGGGCCGCGCGGTCGGGGCAGTTCGACGAGGCTTCGCCCGAGGAGATCCCCGCGGCCGAGCCGACGCCCACCGCCTCAGTCCCGGCCGATCCCTCCGCCGCGCCGACATCTTCGGCAGCCCCTACGCCCTCGGTCGCGCCGACGCCGACCCCGTCCACCATGGCCACGCCCGGTCCCGCTGAGCAGCCGGTCCGGTTCGGTGCCACCTCGGCCGCGCTGCTCGCGGCCGGTGCGACGCCGACGTTCGACGGCACGGCGGTCACCGTCGTGTACGGCCGCCCGGTGGCGGACTGGCAGGTGGCGCTCGACGTCAACCTGCCCGCGCACGTCGTCGGGCGCCTCGCGCTGGCCGACCAGCCGACCACGACCCCCGACCCGGCCTCGAGCCCGGCCGACGCGGCCGCCCCGGCCGCGACACCGGCCACGCCGTGGGCGGACGACGAGTCCGCGGCCGCCGTGGCGCAGGCGATCACCACCGGGGACCGCGCCGCGCTGGCACGGATCGCCGAGGTGTGGCGCACGGGGTTCGACGCGGAGTCGCTGGCCGCCGACCCGGCGCGCGCCGTGACGACGGGCCCGTACCGGATCGCCGCGTTCGACCCGGCCGGCAGCGTGGAGCTCGTCGGGAACGACGAGTACGCGGGCGCGCGTCCCGCGTCGCGCGAGAAGATCGTCGTGCGCTGGGACCTCGACCCGCTCGCGGCGGTCGAGGCGCTGACCGCCGGCGACGTGGACGTCGCCGCGCCCGTGGTGACGCCGGACGTCACGGCCGCGCTCAACCGCGTGCCGGACGTGCTGCTCCGGTCCGGCGGCGGGCCGGTGTTCCAGCTGGTGCTCAACGAGGCGACCGGCCCGTTCGCCGCGCCGGCACCGGCCGAGGAGGCGCCCGAGGAGACCGCCGCCCCGACGCCCGGCGCGACACCCACGCCAGAGACGACCAGGGCCCCGGAGGACACGGTGGGCGACGCCGTCGCGACGTTGCGCGCGACGTTCCTCGCCTCCGTGCCGGGCGAGCTGGACACCGAGACCGGTGCGGAGCGGTCGCTCGCGGTGCTGGCCACGCTCGGGCCCGGTGCCGTCACCGACCCACCGGTCGCCACGGGCGGCGCCGGCGACGTGCCCGGTCCGGTCGAGGTGCGCGTGCTCGTCGCCACGGGCGACCCGGTGCGCGCGGCGCTGTTCGAGGCGCTGACGGCTGCCGCCTCGGCCGCGGGCTTCGAGCTCGTGGAGGCGACGACGGCCGACCCGGCGACGGCCCTGTGGGAGGAGCCGGAGGTCTGGGACGCGGCGATCGTGCCGGTCACGCAGGCCGAGCTGCCGATCGCCGGCACCGTCGACCGCTGGCGTTCCGGCGGTGCCACCAACGTCTCCGGCCACGCCGACCCCGCCCTCGACGCGATCCTCGACCAGCTCGCGGGCGCCCTCGCCCCGGCGGCGGTCGCGGACCTCGTCGGGCAGACCGGCGCGGCGGTGCGCGACGCGAGCGTCGTCGTGCCGCTCGTCCGCCAACCCAGCGTCGCCGCGACCGTCGACCGCGGCGAGGACTCGGACCTGCCGGCGATCGGCGAGGTGGGGGCCGTCCCGTGGGGTCTGGTCGACCTGTCGGCGTGGTGGTCCTGGGCCGTGACGGCACCCGCCGGGTAGCCCGGGGCGCCGCGCCGGTAGAATCGACGGGCGCGCCCGCCGCCGCAGCGCGACTCCCCCTTTCGAAAGACGGTCATCGCATGCCTGCAGTGCGCCCGGACCTGCGAAACGTCGCGATCGTCGCGCACGTCGACCACGGCAAGACCACGCTGGTCGACGCGATGCTCTGGCAGACCGGGGCCTTCGGCGAGCACGACCACGTCGAGCGCCGTGCCCTCGACTCCGGCGAGCTGGAGCGCGAGAAGGGGATCACGATCCTCGCCAAGAACACCGCGGTGCGGTACCGCGGGCCGGCCGCGGGGACCCACGGCCAGGCGGACGGGATCACGATCAACGTCGTGGACACCCCGGGCCACGCCGACTTCGGCGGCGAGGTGGAGCGCGGGCTGTCGATGGTCGACGGCGTGGTGCTGCTCGTCGACGCGTCCGAGGGGCCGCTGCCGCAGACGCGGTTCGTGCTGCGCAAGGCGCTGGCGGCGCTGCTGCCCGTGATCCTCGTGGTGAACAAGGTGGACCGCCCGGACGCGCGGATCACGGAGGTGGTGCACGAGACCACCGACCTGCTGCTCGGCCTCGCCTCCGACCTGCACGAGGACAACCCGGACCTCGACCTCGACCAGGTGCTCGACGTGCCCGTGGTCTACGCCTCGGCGAAGACCGGCCGCTCGTCGCTCGCCCAGCCCGCGGACGGCGAGCAGCCCGACGGACCCGACCTCGAGCCGCTCTTCGCGACGATCCTCGACAAGATCCCGGCCCCGACGTACGACGAGGACGCCCCGCTCCAGGCCCACGTCACCAACCTCGACGCGTCGCCGTTCCTCGGCCGCCTGGCGCTGCTGCGCATCTTCAACGGCACGCTGCGCAAGGGCCAGACCGTCGCGTGGGTGCGCCACGGCGGCAGCACCCAGAACGTCAAGGTGACCGAGCTGCTGGAGACCAAGGCGCTCGAGCGCGTCCCGACCGACAGCGCGGGTCCCGGCGACATCGTCGCCGTCGCCGGCATCGAGGACATCACGATCGGCGAGACGCTCACCGACCCGGACGACCCGCGCCCGCTGCCGCTGATCACGGTGGACGACCCGGCGATCTCGGTGACGATCGGCATCAACACCTCGCCCCTGGCGGGCAAGGGCGGCAAGGGGCACAAGGTCACGGCGCGCCAGGTCAAGGACCGGCTGGAGCGCGAGCTCGTCGGCAACGTCTCCCTGCGCGTGCTGCCCACCGAGCGGCCGGACTCGTGGGAGGTGCAGGGGCGCGGTGAGCTCGCCCTGGCGATCCTCGTCGAGCAGATGCGACGCGAGGGCTTCGAGCTGACCGTCGGCAAGCCGCAGGTGGTCACCCGGCTCGTCGACGGCGCCGTCCACGAGCCGTACGAGCACATGACGATCGACGTGCCCGAGGAGTACCTCGGCGCGGTCACCCAGCTGCTGGCCGCGCGCCGCGGCCGGATGCTCACCATGGCCAACCACGGCACCGGCTGGGTGCGGATGGAGTTCGTGGTGCCGTCGCGCGGGCTGATCGGGTTCCGCACGCGGTTCCTCACCGACACGCGCGGCACGGGGATCGCCTCGTCGATCGCCGAGGGGTACGCCGAGTGGGCGGGGCCGATCGAGTCGCGTGCCACCGGCTCGCTCGTCGCCGACCGGGCCGGGGTCGCCACCCCGTACGCGCTCATCGCGCTCGCCGATCGCGGGTCGTTCTTCGTCGGCCCGACGGAGGAGGTCTACGAGGGCATGGTGGTGGGCGAGAACCCGCGCAACGAGGACATGGACGTCAACATCACGCGCGAGAAGCAGCTGACGAACATTCGCTCGTCGACCTCCGATGTGTTCCAGAACGTCACCCCGGCGCGCCGGCTCACCCTCGAGGAGTCGCTGGAGTTCGCCAGCGAGGACGAGTGCGTCGAGGTGACGCCCGAGGTGGTGCGGCTGCGGAAGGTCGACCTCAACCAGGTGGAGCGCGCGCGGACGCGCGCACGGGCCAAGGCGGCCACGCGGGCGTAGGCGACCGCCGTCCGGCGGGCCGAGGCGCGCCGTCGTCATCGGCGTCGTCCGGCGGGCAGAGCGACGACGATGGCAGGCATGGTGGCTGCTGAGGACGGCGGGGCTGCGCGCGGCGGGCTCGTCGCCGTGCACGCCCACCCGGACGACGAGACGTTGTCCACCGGCGCCCTGCTGGCGACGTGGGCCGCCGCCGGCCTGCCCGTCACCGTCGTGACGGCGACCCGCGGCGAACGTGGCGAGGTGATCCCGGCCGCCCTGGCGCACCTGGAGGGCGACGGCCCCGCTCTGGCCGTTCATCGCTCCCACGAGCTGTCGGCCGCCCTGGCCGCCCTGGGGGTCCGCTCCCACGCCTACCTCGACACCCTGCCGTCGTCCAACCCCGCCGCACGTGGGACGGATGGTGACGGTGGGACTCCTGGGACGTCACACCAGCCCCATGCGTCACACCTGTCCCACATGCGGCGGGATCCGACGGTGTTCGAGGACTCCGGGATGGTGTGGGTCGGGGCCGCGAGGGCGGGGGCCGGCGGCGACGTGCCGGAGGGTGCCTTCGTCGGCGTACCGCTCGACGAGGCCGCCGACCGGCTCGCCGCGCTGCTGCGCGAACGGGAGCCCGCGGTCGTCGTCACCTACGACCCCGAGGGCGGCTACGGCCACCCCGACCACGTCCGCGTCCACCAGGTGACGATGCGCGCCGTCGACCTCTGGGGCGGCAACCCCACGGTCCTCTGGCGCCGGGCCGGCCGCGCCGCGCTCGCGGCGGCGTACCGTTCCCTGTCCTCCGCCGAGCGCGGCAGCTCCACCCGAACCCGGCAGTCGGGACTGCCGGGTTCGGGTGGAAGTGCCGGGTTCGACGGTGAGGGCTTTGGGGACGACGAGCTTGCGGTGCCCGACCCCGCGGGGCCGTTCCCGGCGGTGGCGGTCGACGACGACGGGATCGACCTCGCCGTCGACGTCCTGCCCGTGCGTGATCGCGTGCTCGCGGCGCTGCGCGCGCACGGGACGCAGGTGCGGGCGGTCGAGCCCGTGGACGGGGACCCGGCGCTCGTCGGGCGCTACGCCCTGTCGAACGGCGTGCTCGCCCCGCTGCTGCCCACGGAGGGGTACGTCCACGTGACCGGCCCCGCGCCGGCGCTGCCGTCCGGCGTGCGGCGGCTACCCTGACGTGGTGCGCGTCCTGGCGGCCCTCGGCAAGATGCTGGCTACCGTCGCCGCCGGCGTGCTGGTGGGCGCCGTCGGCACGGTGATGCACCGCGCGAGCCCGCCGTGGGGTCTCGTCGGCGCTCTTGCCCTCGCGCTCGCCGCCGCCGTGACCGCCCGCGCCTGGGCCGGCCTGCCGACGTGGCTGGGCTACCTCGCCGGGCTCTTCGCCACGGTCCAGACGATGGGGCAGTCGGGTCCGGGCGGCGACGTGCTGGTGCCGCAGGGCGAGGCGATCGGCTGGGTGTGGGTGATCGGCTCGCTGGTGCTCGCGGTCGCGGTGGGCGCGTTGCCACGGCGATGGTACGACGACCGGCCGCTGCCGCTGCGCGGGGGCCGGCACGCGGCCGCGCCGTGATCCCCGACGACTACCGCACCGTCGCGACGCGGCTGCCCGGCGCGGTGTGCGTCGTCGCCGTCCGCTGGCGCGGCACCGTCCACGCGACCACCGTCAGCTCGGTCGCCTCCGTCTCGCTCGACCCTCCCCAGCTGCTGTTCTGCGTCCACGCCGACGCGCGGCTCGCCGACGCGCTGGCGGACGTCGACAGCTGGACCCTGTCCGTCCTCGCCGCCGACCAGGCGCCCGTCGCCGACTGGCTCGCCTCCTCCGGCCGGCCGACGGTGGGCCAGCTCGACCGCGTGCCGCACACGGAGTCCGACGTCACGGGGGCCGTCCGCGTGGACGGCGCTGCCGCATGGTTCGACTGCCGCACGGCCGCGCGCCACCCGTCCGGGGACCACGAGATCGTGGTCGGCGACGTCCTCGCCGCGGGGTCGGGCGCGCCCGGAGGCGGCGCGCTGGTCCATCTGACGGGAGGACTTCGGCGGGTTCGGTGAAGGGTCGCGCGCCGGGTGGGAGGGGTCCCAGGACTGCGTCGTAGAATCCGCGCGGACACTCGAACGGGGGACTCGCATGGGGCAGGCCGACCGCGACACGCCGGTCAAGCGCCCCGCTGAGCCCTCGGCACCCACGGCCGTCGGCGCCGAGACGCGCTGGCCCACCTGGGAGGACGTCGCCAAGCTGCACCGCATCCCGGGTGCCGACGGCGGGGAGCCGCCCGCCGCGACTCCCGACGCCGGGGACGAGGCCGAGTCCTCGGCGCCGGTGGTCGACGTAGCGCCGACGGAGGACGAGACCGTCGTCATCGACGCCGTCTGCGATGAGCCCGACGACGAGGTCGAGGTGGAGCCCGAGCCGGGGTCAGAAGCGGAGGCGGGGGTCGAGCCCGAGTCTGCGGCCGAGCCGGACCCGGAGCCCGCCGAGACGGTCGTCGTCGAACCGGTGCCGGAGGCCGAGGCCGCGCAGGACCAGACCACCGTGATCGAGCCGGTCGCGGTGGACCCGCCGGCGCGGGTCAGCGCGTTCCCGGCGACATCCGTGGCACCGGCGCAGAGCCCGCGCGTGACGGCGGGCCCCGTGCCGATCATGCCGCCCGAGGCGCCGAAGGCGTCGGTGCTCGACGAGTTCGACCCGCTGCCGCGCGAGCGCCGCTGGCCTCTGCGGCTCGCGATCGTGCTCGGCGTCGTGGTGCTGCTCGGCGGCGCCTACGTCGGCGCGTCCTACGCGCTCGGCAGCCGCGTGCCGCCCGGCGCGACGGTGGCGGGCGTGGACGTCGGCGGGCTCCGGTCGGCGGCCGCGGTGCAGCGGCTGACCGAGCAGCTGGCGGCGGCGACGAGCCGGCCGTTGGCGGTGACCGCGAACGATGTCCACGCGGAGCTCGACCCGCGGGAGGCGGGCCTGACGTTCGACCCGGCGGCGACGGTCGACGGGCTGGTGGGTGTCGACCTTGCGGATCCCGCCCGGCTGTGGCGGCAGGTGACAGGCGTCGGGGAGGTCGCGCCGGTCACGTCGGCGGACGTGCAGGCGCTCGACGCGGCGATCCAGGCCCTCACCGGCACGCTGCGCGAGGAGCCGGTGGACGGGACGATCGTCTTCGTCGACGGCCAGCCGCACGCCACGCCGGCGACGGACGGCTGGCAGGTGGACGAGGAGGCGGCGGTCCAGCAGATCGCGGAGACGTGGCTCGTCGGCGCCCGCCCGCTCCTGCTGCCGACGGTGCCGGTCGAGCCGGACATCACCCAGGCGGAGACGGACCAGGTGGTGGCCGACGTCGCACGCCGGGTCTCCGGCGGGCCGGTGACGGTCGCGGTCGGCGAGCGCACCGCGTCGCTGGACGCGGCGACGCTCGCCGCGAACGCCTCGTTCGTGCCGCAGGACGGCACGCTCGTGCTGACGATGAACGGCGAGTCGCTGCGGGAGGTGGTGCTCGCCCAGCTGCCGGACCTCCTGACGCCGTCGACGGACGCCGGCTTCGCCTTCGAGCAGGGCGTCCCGGTGATCCTGCCCGGGGAGCCGGGGACCACGCTCGACCCGGCGCAGGTGGCGCAGGCGGTCGGGGCGGCCGCCTCGAAGCCGTCCGGCCGCGATGCGACGGTGGAGCTGGTGCCGACCGACCCCGCCGAGACCACCTCGGCGCTCGAGGCGCTGGGCGTCAACGAGATCGTCTCCGAGTTCTCGACGCCGCTGACCAGCGACCGCATCCGCGACATCAACATCGAGCAGGGCGCGGCCAACCTGACGGGCGACCTGATCCGCCCGGGCGAGACGTTCAGCCTCACCGAGGCGCTGGGGCCCCTCGACGCGGCGCACGGGTTCGTGCAGGCGGGCGCGATCGTCAACGGCGAGCACACCGATGCCTGGGGCGGCGGGCTGTCGCAGCTGTCGACCACCATGTACAACGTCGCCTTCTTCGCCGGGTTCGAGCTGACCGAGCACCACCCGCACTCGGAGTGGTTCTCGCGCTACCCCGAGGGCCGTGAGTCCACGCTGTTCACCGGCTCGATCGACCTGAAGTGGACCAACAACACCCCGTACGGGGCCCTGCTCCAGGCGTGGGTGGCCGACCGGCGGCTCTACGTGCGGGTCTGGAGCACCAGGTACTGGACGGTCGAGTCGACGACGAGCGCGCGGTGGGGCGTGCGCGCGCCGACGACCGCCTACTCGCAGTCGCCGACGTGCGTCGCGCAGGGCAAGGGCAACCCGGGCTTCAGCGTCAAGGTCACCCGGCTGACGTACCTGGGCACGGAGCTGACGGACACCGAGGACTGGACCACCACCTACAAGCCGCAGAACGAGATCGTCTGCGGCCCGCCACCGGCGGCTACGGGGTAGCCCGGCGCTGTGGCGCCGGCGGCACCACCTTCGTCAGCCGGATCGCGGCCGCGGGGACGTGCACGTCGCCGTGCCTGGTCCGCACCAGCACCCCGTCGTCGTCGACCGCGAGCACGTCGCCGAGCACGTCGGTGCAGTGCGGCGGCGGGGCGTCGGGCGGGACGTCGTCGAGCGCCCGGCGCACGACGACCCGTACGCCCGGCGCCCACGTCCGCCACTCGGGTGGAGCGGGCACGTGGGGGATACTAGGTCGACCGGGACCGGGAAGGACGAGCCGTGACGTATGTGATCGCCGAGCCGTGTGTGGACGTCAAGGACAAGGCGTGCATCGAGGAGTGCCCGGTCGACTGCATCTACGAGGGTCGGCGGTCGCTCTACATCCACCCCGACGAGTGCGTGGACTGCGGCGCCTGCGAGCCGGTCTGCCCGGTGGAGGCGATCTTCTACGAGGACGACCTGCCCCCGCAGTGGTCGCCGTACTACCAGGCCAACGTCGAGTTCTTCGACATCCTCGGCTCGCCCGGCGGCGCCGCGAAGATGGGTCAGATCGACCACGACCACCCGGTCGTCGCCGAGCTGCCGCTGCGCACCGACGGCGCGTAGGCCTGCATGGGCTTCCGGTCCGGCGGCCTGCCCGACTTCCCCTGGGACACCCTCGCCGACGTGACGGCGCGTGCCAGGGCGCACCCGCGCGGGATCGTCGACCTCTCGGTCGGCACGCCGGTCGACCCGACCCCCGAGGTGGTCCGCGAGGCCCTGGCGAAGGCGGCGGACAGCCCCGGCTACCCCACGACGCACGGCACGCCCGAGCTGCGCGAGGCGGTCGCGGCCTGGTTCGCCCGCCGTAGGGGTGTCCCGGACCTCGACCCGGCGGCGGTGCTGCCGACCCTGGGCTCCAAGGAACTGGTCGCGCTCCTGCCCTCTCTGCTGGGCCTTCGCCCAGGCGACGTCGTGCTGCACCCGCACGTCGCCTACCCGACCTACGACGTGGGCGCCCGGCTGGCCGGCGCGACCCCGGAGCCGGCTGCGGACCCGGCGTCCCGCCTGGCCGCCGACGATGGCGCCGTACGGCTCGTCTGGCTCAACTCGCCGGGGAACCCCGACGGCTCGGTGCTGTCGGCGGAACGGCTGCGCGCGGTGGTGGACGCGGCGCGCGCGGCGCAGGCGCGGCACGGCAGGCCGGTCGTGGTGGCGTCCGACGAGTGCTACGCGGAGCTGGCCTGGGACGCCCCCTGGTCGGGCGAGGGGGTGCCGAGCCTGCTCGACCCCCGCGTCACGGGCGGCAGCCACGACGGCCTGCTGGTGGCCTACTCGCTGTCCAAGCAGTCGAACCTCGCCGGCTACCGGGCCGCGTTCCTGGCCGGGGACCGCGGGATCGTCGGGCGCCTGCTCGAGATCCGCAAGCACGCGGGCCTCATGGTGCCGGGCCCGGTGCAGGCGGCGATGGTCGCGGCGCTGGGGGACGACGACCACGTGGCCGCCCAGCGGGCGCGCTACGCCCGCCGGCACCGGCTGCTCGTGGGGGCGTTCGAGGACGCCGGCTACGTGGTGGACGGCTCGCACGCGGGCCTGTACCTGTGGCTGCGCACGCAGGGCGGGCAGGACGGGCGCGTCACCGTGGCGGACCTGGCGGGCCTGGGCATTCTCACCGCGCCCGGCGCGTTCTACGGAGCAGCGGGCTCCGGTCACGTCCGCGCGGCGCTCACGGCGTCCGACGAACGGATCGGCGAAGCGGTCACGCGGCTGTCGGGTGCATGATGTGCGCCGGTGCGGTTGCCTCGATATCGAGATAAATCTCAGGTAGCGGAATCGTCATGTAACCTCAACGCAGGTAAAGTCCCGCTAAACTGTCGCGGCCGGCAGGCACCGTAGGACGCAACGGAGCGGACCCGCCCGGCTCGGACGGCGCAGGAAGGACAAACCCTATGACGGACATCCTCACGGCTCCGGCCCAGGCGCCGGTCCAGCTCGTCGTGGACGGCCAGGCCCGCGAGCTGCCGATCGTCGCCGCGAGCGAGGGCAACGACGGCATCGTCGTGTCCTCGCTCCTGCGCGACACCGGCATGGTGACGGTCGACCCGGGGTTCATGAACACGGCGTCCTGCGAGTCGAGGATCACGTACATCGACGGCGACGCGGGCATCCTGCGCTACCGCGGGTACCCGATCGACCAGCTCGCCGAGAGGTCCACGTTCCTCGAGGTGGCGTACCTGCTGATCCACGGCGAGCTGCCGGACGCCAGGACGCTCGACTCGTTCACCGAGCGGGTCAACCGGCACACGCTGGTCCACGAGGACTTCCGCACGTTCATGGGCACGTTCCCGCGCGGCGCGCACCCGATGGCGGTCATGGCCTCGGCGATCAACGCGCTGTCGACGTTCTACCCCGAGTCGCTCGACCCGTTCGACCCGGAGGCGGTGGAGCTCGCGACGGTGCTGATCCTCGCCAAGACGCGGACCATCACGTCGTACGTGTACCGGGCGAGCAAGGGCGAGCCGTTGCTGTATCCGGACTACTCGCGCGGCTACGTCGAGGACTTCCTGCGCATGGCGTTCGCGGTGCCCTACGAGGTGTGGGACCCGAACCCGGTGGCGGTCAAGGCGCTGGACAAGCTGCTGATCCTGCACGCCGACCACGAGCAGAACTGCTCCACGTCGACCGTGCGGATCGTCGGCTCGAGCCATGCGAACATCTACGCGTCGGTCGCGGCCGGCATCAACGCGCTGTCCGGCCCGCTGCACGGCGGCGCCAACGAGGCCGTGCTCAAGATGCTCACCGAGATCAAGGCCAACGGCGGCGACGCCTCCGACTTCATGCGCCGCGTGAAGGACAAGGAGGCCGGCGTCCGGCTGATGGGTTTCGGGCACCGCGTCTACAAGAACTACGACCCGCGCGCGGCGATCGTCAAGAAGAGCGCCCACGACGTGCTGACGGCGCTGGGCACGCAGGACGAGCTGCTGGACATCGCGATGCGGCTCGAGGAGATCGCGCTGTCCGACGACTACTTCATCTCCCGCAAGCTCTACCCCAACGTCGACTTCTACACGGGCCTGATCTACAAGGCGATGGGGTTCACGGAGGACATGTTCACGCCGCTGTTCGCGCTCGGCCGGATGCCCGGCTGGATCGCGCAGTGGCGGGAGATGATGCTCGACCCGCAGACGAAGATCGGCCGCCCGCGGCAGATCTACACGGGCGCGCTCGAGCGCCCGTACCAGCCGATCGACGAGCGTTAGGCCCGCGCGACGGTCAGCACGACCGCGCCACCCGCGAGCGGTGCCTCGGCCGCTGCCCACGCCCCGGACCGGCGCGTCCAGACCTGGTCCGCCACCGCGACCTCGTCGAGCGCCAGGCCGTCGGCGACGGCGACCGCCCACTGGGCGGCGGCCCAGGCGCCGCGTGTCGCGTCGTCGGGGGCGAGGGCGGTCGCGTCGAGCGTCACTCTCGCCGGTGAGTCGTCGTCTCCTTCGTCGGCCGACGAAGGAAGCTCGCCCAGGTCGCGAGCGACCCGGACCAGGACGGCGCCCGACGAGCCCGCGGCCTCCGCCTGCGGCAGCGTGCACGTCAGCGCTGCCGGCGACCAGCCGGTGAGCGCGGAGGCGAACGCGCGCGCCCGCGGCTCGTGCTTGGCGTAGGCGTCGGGGAACCCCGAGCGCTGGACGGTCTGGGCCGCCTCCGTCACGGGCAGCTCGGTGTACCCGGGGACGTCGACGAGGTGGTCGTAGAACGTGTTGGTCGAGTAGACGGGGTCCATGATCTGCTCGACGGTGCCCCAGCCCTGCGACGGGCGCTGCTGGAAGAG
>Ga0255334_1000648_pt1 | contig 24119 bp, 19 predicted proteins | sample EtOH5_35cm_T3_12_FD_202080 | JGI IMG/M metagenome (GOLD analysis project Ga0255334, IMG submission 202080) | Sandy soil microbial communities from University of British Columbia, Vancouver, Canada - EtOH5_35cm_T3_129 | ecosystem: Engineered > Artificial ecosystem > Sand microcosm > Unclassified ... | reverse complement strand
ACCGGCAGCGAAGAGCTGGAAGAGAAGCTATCTCTGCTCTTGAACTTCGGCTTCTTCGGCAGCCGGCTCATCCTTCCTTACCGGGGACGCTACATGGACATGGGGGATGAATACGCCGGGCATCCCGACCATTGGGACAGCGCCCAGATCACCGAGAACTGGCTGTTCTGCAAAGGGGAGAGCGGCACCTACGGCGTCTCTTGGGACCCGTCGCTCAAGCTGATCAGGCCGGAATACGCTTACGGATTCGAGCTCGAGCTCGGCAAAATCGCCGCAGGAGCCGTCGTGAAAACTCCTCCCATGGTGTTCGCGCTGAACACCTTCGCCAACTGGTGGGATTTCCGCTCCTATGCCCAGGGGCGCCGCGATCCCGTCGTCCCCATGCTAGATGATCATCTCGAGCTGGTGGCGGGCGGCGGCAATCCCTTCGCGAGCGAACCGTTTCGGGCGGAGCTGATCGAGTGGAAAACGGTGCCTCTCGCCGGCAGCCTGCAGCTCTACCTGCAGGACGGCGCAAGCCCGGAGCGGGCGGCCGGCACGATTCAGCTGAGGAGAGAGCGGGATCTGCGGGCTGAGCGCTTTGAAATCTCAGCCGCGGAACTGAGAACAGCCGAATCCGCCTGGAAATTCGGCTGGAAGGCGAGAGTAGTTTATGAAGGCGAGGATTGGCGGCAGGAGCGGACGGCTCTCTGGTTCCCGCAAAGCGGCGGGCCGGTTTCCTGCGAAACTTTGGACGGAGCGGACGGACCGACCTACACGGCGGATAACGGCATCCTCCGCGTCGCGTCGATCCCTGCCTTCGGCAGCGTTGTGCATTCCCTGAAGCAGCACGGGGAAGAATGGCTGGACAGCTCCTACCCGCAGGCGGGCCCGCGCTCCTGGTGGAATCCTTGGCACGGCGGCCTCGGCGTGGAGTTTTCCGGCATGAACGGTTTCAGCCTGCAGCAGGAGCCGAGAAGCGCCTCTCATGCAAGTTTAACGGACGCTTGCGGCAATGTCTGGACGGGACTCAAGCTGACTACCCGCATCGAGAAGCAGGAAGCGAACCGGGGGATTGCCGTCCACCAGCATTACCTCATGCTGCCCGGCGTTCCCGTGCTCTGCATGCTGCATGCGGTAACCAACGAGAGCGGTCTGTTCCATCCGGAATATTCGCTGGTGAACCGCAATTTCTTCCGGCCTTCCCCCGTGTTCTCCGAAGGCTGGCTGGAAATCCCCGGCAAGGAGCGCTTCAAGCTGGGAATAACGGAAGCCGAGATTTATCCCGAGGGGCTCCTGCGGATCGGCGCAGCCCGCCGCAAGGATCTGCTGCATGTGGCGCACCGTCATCCACAGCAGAGCGCATGGGCTTACGTGAACAATAAGGTATTCAATCAAGGCGTCCATCACCGCTTTCCGCTTCCGAACGGGAAAACCGTCTGGACTGAGCCGACCTTTCTGATCATGGGCCGGCTTGCCCTGAGCCCGGAGGATGTCCGCGGCTTGATGAAGTTGACCTTCGACACCGCCGACACCGCCAGCGATTAAGGAACTGCGCTGAACGAACATGCTGGAAGAGCATAAGAAAAGGAACTGCGCTGAACGAACATACCGGAAGAACACAAGAAGAACGTACTCAAAGGAACTGCGCTGAGCCATCATGCCGGAAGAACACAAGAAGAACGTGCCCCATCGGGCAGTCAGCGAGAATATCGAGGAACATAGTTTGGCGCAGTTCCTAAAGGAGGGGCCTCATGCCGATCATCGACATTCACATCCATCTGTCGGATATCGACAGCTTTCGCCGCACCGCCGCCGATTTGTCCGGGGTCGATTACACGGCCGCCGGGCTCAAAGCGGAGTTTGACCAGAGCGGCGTCATTCTCGGCATTGGGATGGGCGTTACCGAGCAGACGACAGGGGCTTTTCCCGATTCTTCGTCTCCGAATCCCATGGGACTCGATCTCGCAGAGACGGTTCCGCCGTTCCTGATGGAATGCGTGGGCATCAATCCGAACCGGCTCACGGGGGAACGCGCCCAGGAAGAGCTGGACCGGATCGAGGCCCGGCTCAAGGCGCCGGAAGTGGCCGGAATCAAGCTGTACGCCGGCTATTACCACCATTACGTTTACGACAAAATCTACGGACCGGTCTATGAGCTCGCCGCCCGATACGGCGTGCCTGTGGTGATTCATACCGGCGACACGTATTCGATGAACGGGCTGCTGAAATATTCCCATCCGCTCACCGTGGATGAGCTGTCCTTCCAGCAGCGCGGGGTGAATTTCATGATCTGCCACCTGGGTGATCCCTGGGTGATGGACGCGGCCGAGGTGGTGGCCAAGAACCCAAACGTGTACGCTGACTTGTCCGGCCTCGTCGTCGGCGATGCGGCCCACTTCGAGCGGTTCATGAACGAGCCGCTGTTCATGGATCATTTCCGCCGGGCGCTCGTCTACTCGGATCATTACGAGAAGATGCTGTTCGGCACCGATTGGCCGCTCGCGCCCATCGGCCTCTACGCGGAATTCGTTCGCCGGCTCGTGCCGGAGAAGTTCCACGATGACGTGTTTTACCGCAACGCCTTCCGGCTGTTCCCGCGCGTAGAGCAGCGGATAGCGGCGCTCTGATCCGCCGGTCGTTGTGACGGCAACCCTAACAAGCCCCCTCCTTCGCTCGATGCGAGAGAGGGGGCTTGCCTGTTTCTGCGGGAATGGCCGCGCGTTCATCCAACGTCGGTCGGATGGGGCTGTTCGAGTAGGAACCGCGCTGAACGAACATGCCGGAAGAACACAAGAAGAACGTACACAAAGGAACAGCGCTGAACGAACATGTCGGAAGAACACAAAAAGACCGTACACAAATCGGGCAGTTAGCGAGAAAATCAATATACGTTAGTTAAGCTCAGTTCCCAATCGGGCAGTCAGAGAGAAGATCGAGATACGTTAGGTAGGCGCAGCTCCTAGAGGCTGTCCGAAAGCGGTATAGCGGAAATTATCAAAGAAGCTTCCAAAACCACTGTCAGATTGGGACTGGAAGCTTCTTTTTGTACGGAACAGTATCTCCCATCCATGAACCTGCTTCACAAAGAACAAATCCCGTAGCAGACGATCATCCGGCAAGGCGAAGATCAATCCGGTTCTCGACCAGGTGAGCGACCGGATTTCCTTGCGATTCTTCAAATAAAAGAACGGTAAAAATTACCGCTATTTCAGCCTATCCACCCATATTCCTCAAAATAACAGGAAAAATTACCGCTATTCTCACAAATTCTCTTCCTGAGCGTGATTTTCGAGAAATAGCGGGCATAATTCCCTCTATTTCCAGCCTTACGGTCTTCGGCCGAAAATAACAGGAAAAATTACCGTTGATTCTCCACTCCATCTCGCAGCAGTCCGCGTAGTGGCCCTTTTCGATTTCCTTCAATCGGGGCATTTTCTCCAAGCAACCTCCATGGCGTGCGGGCAGTGCGGGCATTCGTGCGAAACGGGCAGCCGCTTAGGAACCGCGCTGAACTAACATGTCGGAAGAACACAAGAAGAACGTACCCCAATCGGGCAGTTAGCGAGAAAATCGAGAAACGTTAGTTAGGCGCAGCTCCCAATCGGGCAGTTAGCGAGAAATTCGAGAAACGTTAGGTAGGCGAAGTTTCTTAGTGTGCCCGTCCGGCCTAATACCAGTCGGGCCGGCGGTCGCGGAAGACGGGAATGCGGGAGCGGACATCCTGCACGAGTTCAAGGTCGATCTCGGCCGAGACGATCTGCTCCTCCGAACCGCCTTCGGCGAGAATGCGCCCCCAAGGATCGATGATGAGGGAATGGCCGGCGAAGCGGTTGTCCGGATCGGAGCCGACCCGGTTGCAGGCGACGACATAGCATTGGTTCTCGATGGCGCGTGCAAGCAGCAGGGCCCGCCAGTGTTCCAGCCTGGATGCCGGCCACTCCGCCGCCGCGAACAGGACCTCCGCGCCCGCGAGCGCATGGGCGCGAATCCATTCGGGAAAGCGGATGTCGTAGCAGACGACTCCGGCGCACAGGATGCCGGCAAGCCGGAATAGGCCCATTCCGCTGCCGGGGAGCAGATGCTCGGGCTCCTTCATGAGCCCGAAGAGATGCAGCTTGTCATAGCCGCCCAGAAGCCGGCCCGACGAATCGAAGAAAGGCATGGAGTTATAGATGCCGTCATCGGCAAGCCTGGCATAAGAGCCGCCGACGATGGCGCTGCCGCATGCCGCAGCGAGCCCGGCCAGAAAGGCCCGCGTGCGGTCGCCGTTCCGATCGGCGATAGCGGCCAGCCGGGACAGATCATACCCGGTCGTCCACAGCTCGGGCAGCAGAAGAACGGCAAGGTCGGCGGCAGTAGAAGAATCTGCGCCGGCGGACGCCCGCTCGATCCATTCCTTCGCCCGCCGGTAATTGTCATCGGGCTCACCGAAGGATACATCCATCTGGATGCAAGATGCTTTCCATTTCATTGCAGCTTCCTCCTTCGCAGACTTCGTAGCCGCATGCGGGCAGATGCAAAACCGGGATCAACACGCTATACTCAGAAGGAAACGGCGTAGCCGTCCTCATCGAGTATCCGCTTTGGAACTGCGCTGAACTGAAATGCCGGAAGAGCCGGCGTCAGTCGAGCGGCACGACCTGATCGCGGGCGGACAGGCGCGGCAGGAGATTCAGCCTGCGGACGGATACGGTGATCAGCACCGCCGCTCCGATTTTGATGAGATCACCGGGAATGAACGGAACGCAAACCAATGCGAAGGCCTTGGCCAAGGAGGTATCGGCGGCATGGGCAAACCAAGCGATTCCGGTCAGGTAGAGGAGAGCGTCTGCGAATGTCATGGCCGCCGCCATCAGCAAGGTGGATACCAGCCCGTTGCCCTTGATGCGGTGGACCAGCTTGCCTGCGACAAACGCCGATACCGGGAACATCCAGACGAATCCACCGGACGGTCCGACGAAGACGGAGATGCCACCGGAGCCGTGAAGAAGCGGTAAACCGAGGGCGGTAAGAACGAGAACAAGGGCGATGGAGAGGAACGCATACTCGCCGCCGATCATGGAACCGGCCAGCAAGAGGGCAAGAGTTTGCAGGGTGATCGGCACCGGGGTGAAGCCGAGGGGAATGGTCACCGCGCTCAGCACGACGAAAACGGCCGCAAACAGGGCGATGTAGGCAATCGCGCGAATGGGCGGGGTTTGGTTGAGATTCATGCAGAGATCATCCTTTCGGGAGTAGATTCGCCGTGATTATAGCATATTCCTAGGACCATGTCCTAAGAAAAAAAGCCGCTGGAGGTCCTTATGTCCGAATTAAATCCGTTTCTCCTGAGCCAGGCAAGCGTTGCTTACCGGGAGGGAGACGGAATGCATATCGCCATGAACGGAATAAACCTCGGGCTCTGCCCCGGGGAATTTGTCGCGGTTGTCGGCGCGAGCGGCAGCGGCAAGAGCACGCTGCTGAAGGTGTTCGCCGGCCTGCTTCCCCTGTCCCGCGGACAGCGGGCGGCCGGATGGCTGGAGGGCGGCCGGACAGCGGCCGTTCTGCAGAATCCGGACGCGCAGCTGCTCGGCGAGACGGTGGAAGAGGATATCCGCTTCTCGCTGGAACAAGCGGAGGTGCCGCTTGAGCGGAGGGAAGCCGAATTGGCGGCGATCCTGGACGAATGCCGCCTTGCCGGCCTGGAGAAGCGGCCCTTGCGCCGGCTCTCCAGCGGCCAGAAGCAGCTCGCGGCCGTCGCCGGAGCGCTTGCGGCGAATGCCAGGCTGCTGCTGTTCGACGAGGCGACCGCTTTCCTCGACCAGGGGGAAGCGGACAGGCTGCTTCGGCTCGCCCGCACCCTGTGCCGGGGAGAGCGCTCTGTTGTCTGGGTCACGCAGAAACCGGAAGAGGCGGCTCAGGCGGATCGAATCTTCGCCCTGGAAGCGGGAACCGCGATCTTCGATGGTCCGCCTTCCGCATTCTTCTACCCTGGAGCGGGGGAGGAGTCACTCTGCGAGAGTATGGGACTGCAGGCGCCGCATCCGGTCCGGCTCGCCCGGGCCCTCGCGGCACGCGGAATCCGCCTCGCACCGCCGCCGCTGACGGCCGAGTCGTTCCTTCTGAGCCTGCAGGAGCTTAAGTCCTCCGGGCAAGCCGGGGGGTGGTGACGCTTTGGATCTGCTGCTAAACGGAATCGCGGTGCGGCGGGATCGGCCCGTTCTCGATCTCACGGGACGGATTCTCCGTTTCCGGCCGGGAACGCTGACGCTCGTGTTGGGGCCGTGCGGCGCGGGGAAATCGACCCTGCTGCTGGCCGCGTCCGGCTTGCTGGAACCGGCCGCAGGCAAGGTGGAACTATCCGCCGCCGCTAAAGTGGCCCCTGCGAACGGGGACCGGTCTGGCGCCTCGCCCGGCGCTTACGGGATGCACCGGCTGGCGGCCGGCTATCTGGCGGCTCATCCGGAGGAGCAGCTGTTCGCCGATACGGTGCGAAATGAGCTCGCCTATAGCCTGGGCGGAATCGGCGGGAAGAGCGAACGCGGGCTTCGCGAGCGGCAGATCAGGGAGGTGCTCCGCGAAGCGGGCCTGCCGTCGGACGATGCCTTCTTGCGGAAATCGCCTTTTTCCCTAAGCGGCGGCCAGAAGCGCCGACTGGCGCTGGCCGGAGCCCTGCTGAAGCGGCCGGATTGGCTGTTCCTCGACGAGCCGACATCGGGTCTTGACCCCGCGGGAAAAGAAAAGCTGCGCGCCGCGCTAAGCCGCTTCCGTTCATCTGGAGGTGGAGGTGGAGGTAAAGGTAGCGGAGGAGGAATTCTCGTCGCCAGCCATGAAGCCGATCTCTTCCTGCCCATGGCCGACCGCGTGCTCCTGCTTCGCCAGGGAAAGCTGCTGTACGACGGGAGCCCGGAAGACTTATGGAGCGAGCCGCAGCTGCTGGCGGAAGCCGGGCTTGCGCTTCCCGAGCGGCTAAAGCTTGCCTGCGGTTTGGCCGAGGCCGGTTTCACCCAACCGGGCTTGGGTGAAACGGAGGAAGAAACCGCGGAAAGGCTGGTACAGGAGCTTCTGCAGCCGTCCTCTCCGCCTGATCGCGCGGCGCTTGTTCTGCCTCGCCTACTTCCAAACCCGGCATTTTCCGCTGGGGAAGAGGAGCCGGCCGGCCGAACCGGCGGCGACTCCGAAGCCCAGCTCGTAGCCCGGCCAGCGCGTATGCCGCTGCTCCAAAGGTTCGATCCGCGCGCCCAATGGTTGTTCGTCACGGCCGTCAGCCTGGGAGTTTGGCTGCAGCACGGTTGGACCGGCGCGGCCGTCGGCCTGGTCTGTACCCTTACCGTGGTGCGGATGTTCGGGGTGCCGCTGGCAACCCTGCTGCGGACAAGCCGCTACTACGCGTGGCTTATGGCGGCGACCGCGCTTGTCGCGGGATTGACATGGAAGGGAGGAGGCTCTTCCTTCGGCTCAGTTGGCTTCTCCCTGGCGGAGGCAGGCGATTCCTTGCGCCGGTTGTTCCAGCTCTATCTGGTCCTGTGGTTGGGTCTCCTGTTCCCGCTGAGCATGAGTCAGCTGCAGCTTAAGAAGGCCATCCGGCAGCTCCTGCGGCCGTTCTCCAGGCTCGGCATGGCGGTGGAAGCCGTCTCGCTGGGAATCATGCTGATCTTCCGCTACGTGGCACTGATCGGCGGGCTGTGGAGCAAATACGCCATGCTGGCCAGAATCCGGCGGGCCGGCAGGGATGGGGGAAAACGGGTGAAGCTGAAGGATATTCCGCCGCTTCTGCTACCATTCTTCCTGTCCATCCTGCAACTCGGCGAGCAGACCGCCTTCGCCCTGGAGGAGAGAGGGTACCGAGGGGATGCTGCACGGGGACCCGCCGATTCCGGCCCGAAGCTGGCGGGCAGAGACTGGGTGCTGATTCTGGTCGGCATCCTGGCCGCAAGCATACTGATCGTATCGGTTCGGTGAAAATAGTTCGATCTCGATTCGATATTCACATAATTAATATTATGTTAACTTCACGAGAATTCATTTGATGGAACTGCCATCATCGGCTGCGGGCTGTATGAGCTGTATGAGCTGTATGAGCTGTATGAGCTGTATGAGCTGTATGAGCTGTATGAGCTGTATGAGCTGTATGAGCTGTATGAGCTGTATGAGCTGTATGAGCTGTATGAGCTGTATGAGCTGTACGGGCTGTATGAGCTGTGCGGGCTGTATGAGCTGTATGAGCTGTACGGGCTGTATGAGCTGTACGGGCTGTGTAAGCTGTGCTGTGCGGGCTATGGGGGGCAGACCAAATAACTGCATGCGGACCGGTTATTTTCAGCGAAATCGGCCAAGCGGCACCGGCCTTGCAGTAAGCGTTCTGAAAATGATGCCACTTGATCGGAGGGCATAACGGACAACGGACATTTGCGACGCTTATCCGGCCTTGACCGCCTCATCCCGCCTGCAACGAACATGTGGAAAGCTTAGAAGCAGAATTTTGCAGATAGAAGGAGAAAATCATTGGATAAGCGCAGCTGATGTCCGTTAAATCGCCAGCAGCATGAATTTTCGGCTGTAACGGTCGCTCATGTCTGTTGCATTATTCAACCGCTAGTCCCTTGCCGTTATTTTTACAGAACCCTCTGTTTCCCGTTGACCCGGCGATGAAGCAGCCAGTTTCCCCGACCCGTCGGAGCTTGAACTTCCTGATATCGGGTATCTCAGCTCTATGCCGCAAGGCCGGCGTACCCGGGGCTCAAACCAGAGGTTTCTCATCAGCGAGGAGCGCCTTGCAGAAGTTGCTGGTAAGGCTATGGCGAGCCAGGAATAGGGGAAGGGAGCATAGGGAAAGAGGGACATTTTCGACAGTCTTTGGAAAAAAACTAATCTCTCTTCCCGCTCTCGAACGGCATTCGATTTGAAATTCGAATGCCGTTCGATTATGATAACTTCTGACGCCCATTCGATGCGAAGCAAGGATGGAATCGGTATTTTACGAAAATAGACAGATGAACGAACGGGAGTGGTACTGTGAGGAAGATTATCGGATATTCCATCAACAACAAGTTTGCCGTCACCCTTCTCACGCTGATCGTCGCCTTTGCGGGGCTGTATGCCGGCGTGAACATGAAACAGGAGACGATTCCCAACATCGAGATTCCTGTTCTCACCATGACGACCGTCTATCCGGGAGCGGCTCCCGAGGAAGTTGCGGAGAAGGTCACCAAGCCGCTCGAATCCCGCATCAAGAATCTGAATTCGGTCGATACCGTAAGCTCCACCTCGCTGGAGAATGCCTCATCGATTATCGTCCAGTACAAGTTCGGCAAGAACATGGATAAGGCCGAGGAAGAGCTGAAGAACGCCATCAGCGGGGCGCTCAGTCTCGACGGCGTGCAGGAGCCGAAGATCGGCCGCTTCAGCACGAGCAGCTTTCCGGTTATCTCGCTCAGCATGAGCGCGGACAAGGGAACGCTGGAAGACACCACCAAGCTGGTGGAGGAGGATCTCCTTCCGGCTCTGCGGAGCATCGACGGCGTCGCCTCCGTGGAAGTGTCGGGCCAGCAGGCCAAAGAGATGCAGCTTACCTTCAATACCGGGAAAATGAAGCAGCTCGGCCTGAGCGAATCTACGGTTAAGGGGATCATCCAAGCTTCCGCCGTGAAGGCGCCGCTCGGCTTGTTCGAGCTTGGCAAGACGGAGAAGACGATCGTGGTCGACGGGGCCGTATCTACCCTCGATGACTTGAAGAACCTCTCCATTCCGGTCATTCCATCCACCGCCGGAAGCGCCGGAGCGGGAACCGGGGCAGGAGCGGCGGCCGGCACGAGCGGCGCCCCTGCGCAAGCCGCCGGTTCCGCCGGCCAGCCAGCCGGCGGTGCCGGCCCATCAGCCGCCGGCACCGCCCCGACCGATGCGGGCAAAGGTGCCGGAGCGGCGCAGCAAGCGCCGGGCGGAGGCAGCGCCTCGCAGCAGCAAGCTGCAGCTGCGGCCGGAACGCCGAGCAGCGCCGCAGGAGCTGCATCCGCCGCCAGCCAAGCCGCTGCGCCCGGAGCCGGCGCCGCCGCCGGCTTGCCGACCGTCAAGCTGGGTGACATCGCCGACCTGAAGCTCGTCTCCGTCGTCAATTCCTATTCCCGCACGAACGGCCGTGAATCCATCGGCATTACGATAACCAAGACGACCGACGCGAATACCGTCGAAGTCGTTAATGCCGTTAAAGACGAAGCCAAACGATTCACCGCCGATCATCCCGACGTGAATTCGGTCATCATCTTCGACCAGGGCAAACCGATTAAGGACTCCGTCAGCACCATGCTGAACAAGGCGCTGTTCGGCGCTCTCTTCGCGATCCTGATCATCATGCTGTTCCTGCGCAACGCCCGGACGACGATCATCTCCGTCGTCTCGATTCCGCTGTCGCTGGTCATCGCTCTCCTGGTCCTGAAGCAGCTCGACCTCACCCTCAACATCATGACGCTCGGCGCCATGACCGTGGCGATCGGGCGGGTCGTGGACGACTCGATCGTCGTCATTGAGAACAACTACCGCCGCATGTCCTTGAAGGACGAGCCGCTCTCCGGCAAGGCGCTCGTCATCGACGCCACCCGCGAGATGTTCCTGCCGATTCTCGCCTCGACTCTCGTCACCATCGCCGTATTTTTGCCTCTCGGGCTTGTAGGCGGGATGGTCGGCGAATTGTTCCTGCCTTTTGCCGAGACGATGGTCTTCGCGCTGCTGGCCTCGCTGCTCGTAGCCGTCACGATCGTGCCGGCCATGACGCATTTTCTGTTCCGCCGGGGCCTGAAGGAATCCCAGAAGCACGTGGAGAAGCTCGGCGCATCCGCCCGCTTATACCGGCGCGTGCTGCATTGGTCGCTCAACCACAAATGGGCCGTCTCGCTCATCGCGGTCGCCCTGCTGGCTTCCAGCCTCCTGCTGGTTAAGCCGATCGGCGTGAGCTTCCTGCCGGAGGAGGAGCAGAAAAACGTACCGATCACCTACGTCCCCGGACCGGGAACGACGCTCGACGACGTGAACAAGACCGCACTCGCCGCCGAATCGCTCATTTTGAAGAGAAAAGAAAACGGAGTCACGAATTTGCAGTATTCGATTGGGGGAACCGGCGGCATCAATATCGGCACGAACGAGAAGTCGACTCTCTTCTATGTGGAATACGACAGCAAGACGAAGGATTTCAAAACGGAGAAAACCAAGCTGCTGCAGGACCTCAAGGCCCTTGATCCGAACGGAAGCTGGTCTACGATGGACACGGCCGCCGGGTTGGGCAACAACAGTCTGACCTTGAACGTGTTCGGGAACAGCATGGAGGATGTCGCGGCCGCCACCAAGCAGATCTCCGCTCTCGTCGGCAAGAATCCCTCCTTCGAGAAGGTCGCCAACAGCTTGTCGGAAAACTACGCCCAATACACCCTTGTCGCCGATCAGCAGAAACTCGCCAAGCTGGGGCTGACTGCCGGCCAGATCGCCAAGGAGCTGAGCCCGGCTCGCACCCGCTCCGTTCTGACGAACGTGACGGTGGATGGCAAGGAATATCAGATGTATGTGAACGCGGACAAAGCCCAGTACCAATCGATCGAAGATATCGAGAACAAGACGATCATGTCGCCGCTCGGCCTGAGCGTACCGCTGAAGGACGTCGTCAAGGTCGAGGAAGGCACCTCCCCGAACACGATCACCCGCCAGGACGGCAAGCTGTACGCCAACGTCACGGCGAATGTGGTCGTCAAGGACGTAGGCAAGGCATCAAATGACGTCAAAAAGGAAATCGACGCTCTCAAGCTGCCGCCAGGTGTCAGCGTGGAGTACGCCGGAGTGACGCGGCAGATCAACGAAACCTTCTCCCAGCTTGGCTTGGCGATGCTCGCTGCCATAGCGATCGTCTACCTGCTGCTCGTCATCACCTTCGGCGGAGCGCTCACGCCGTTTGTCATTCTGTTCTCGCTGCCCTTCACCGTGATCGGCAGTCTCGCCGCCTTGTACATCACGGGAGAGACGATCAGCGCTTCCGTGCTGATGGGCATGCTGATGCTGATCGGCATTGTCGTCACCAACGCCATCGTCCTAATCGACCGCGTGCGGAATAAGGAGAGGGATGGCTTGGGCACCCGCGAAGCTTTGCTGGAGGGCAGCGTCACCCGCCTGCGGCCGATCCTCATGACCGCGCTTGCCACCATCGGCGCTCTGCTGCCGCTCGCGCTCGGGTTCGAAAGCACGAGCGGAGCCCTGATCTCCAAGGGGCTCGGCGTGACGGTCATCGGCGGTATCACTAGCTCCACACTGCTCACGCTCCTGATCGTTCCAGTGGTCTACGAGGCGCTGGCCCGCTGGCGCGGGAGGAATGACGAATGAATGAAGATTGAGAGGAGGAGGAGGCATGGCGGCGGTCAAAAAAAACCTCATTCTGGAGGCCGCAGAGAAGTGTTTTGCGGAGAAGGGCTTTCGTGCCACCTCCGTCCAGGATATCGCCAGCCAGTTGGATATGGCCAAGGGCTCGCTGTATTTCTACTTTAAGTCCAAGGAAGAGATGCTCCTGGAGATTCTGAAGAAGCTCGGCGACGAATTCCTGGCCATTCTGGAAGCGGAGGAGGACCCCGGCGACCGCAGCCCGCGCGGCATTCTGGTCGATCAGATCCGCAAGCGGCTTGAATTCGCCGATTCCCACCAAAAGCTGTTTCCGCTCTTCATCAGGGACGGCTTTGAGGTCACCGAGGAGATTTTCCAGCTGCTCAGTGCCATGCATAGCCAGAACCTGCTGCTGAACCGCAGGCTCATCCTCAACCTGTACGGAGAGAAGATCCGGCCGTATTCCTTCGATGCCGCGACCGTGCTGATCTCGCTCTGCGATTCATATATTCACGCGAGCAAGCTCTACTCCGGCGCCACTGACTTCCGCGAGGTGGCGGAAGGGCTTGCGGATCGGCTGAACGATCTGGTGCAGGGAATGCTGACGAGAAGCAAGCCGCCGCTCCTGGCGGAGGAAACAGTGCTGAAGGCGCTGCAGCAGGGCTCCTGGTGCAGCGTGCCAGCAGGCTCCAAGCCGCTCGGGGAGATCGGCTGGATGCGCGAGCAGCTCCAGAACGGACCAGATCGGGCAAAGCTGGAGGAGAGACTGTCCATTCTCGACGCGCTGGAGGCGGAGCTTGCGGCCAATGAGCCGAAGCCGGTCGTTCTGAAGGGCTTGATCGGCCTGCTTCGGGGCATCCGGATTCCGGGATGGAAGCGGCACGTTCAAGAGCTGGAGAGCCTTCTCTTGACACGTTCCGAGGAAACCTGATCAGAGAATCACGATACGTGCAGAGCCGGTTCCCGAACGAAGGGGGCCGGCTTTGTCGTGCAGTTGCGAAGATGATCGACCGCAACCAACCGCAACCGGCGATACCTCGCATAAATGAGCTTATTCGGTGATACACTGTTTTTGCATGCACAAGGCCTCGAGCCCATAATAAAGTCGCAAGATCAAATAAGGTCAAAGAAAGGGGAAAGGGAAGATGTTCGAGATGACTCCCTTCAAAAAACGGAAAGACGATGCTTTCAATCAGCTGGCCCGGTCGTTCAACGATATGTTTGACGACGACTGGTTCGCGCCGCTCAAGAGCATGACCGCCTCATTTAAAACCGATATTCGCGAGACGGATCAGGCCTACCTGGTGGAAGCGGAGCTGCCCGGCCTCAAGAAGGAAGAGATCGATATCGACTATACCGATCCTTACCTGACCATCAAAGCCGTACGCAAGGAAGAAGTTGACGACGAAGGCACAGGACAGCAAGTCGTTCGCCGCGAGCGCCGTTATGGCGAGTATGTGCGGAGATTCTACGTCCAGGATATAGAAGAAGCCGGCATTAAGGCGTCGCTGAAGGACGGGGTGTTGGCCCTGGAAATCCCCAAGATTCGCCGCGAGGACCGCAAGCGGATCGAAATCCGCGACGGCGAATAAACGCTCCGGCGAACAGTTCATGCGAAAAAAGCCCTCCCCGCGGCTCATCGAGGCGGAAGGAGGGCTTTTTGCTGTGCGGGAAAGGCTGCGCGGAGATTATTTGAACACCTTCAAGCGGCCATCGAGCGGCTGGAAGGCCTTTTCGCCGGGAGCAGCCGTCGGAGTGCCGAAGGGGAGCTGAGCGCTCAGCTTCCAGCTGTCCGGCAAGTTCCAGGTCGCCTTGACTTCCTCGTCGATCAGCGGGTTATAGTGCTGAAGCGAAGCGCCGATGCCTTCGGCAGAGAGGGCGGTCCAGACCACGAACTGCAGCATGCCGGAGGATTGGTTCGACCAGACGGGGAAATTATCCTTGTACAGGGCAAATTGCTCCTGTAAACCTTCGATCACCTGCTGATCCTCGAAGAAGAGCACCGTTCCATAGCCGCTCTTGAAGCCGTTGATGTTCGCGTCTGTGGAAGCGAAGTTCTCGGCCGGGACGATCTTGCGGAGCGTTTCCTTCGTGATGTCCCACAGTTGGTTGTGCTGGGCGCCGAACAGGACGACGGCACGGGCGCTCTGCGAGTTGAAGGCGGAAGGAGTATGCAGGACAGCCTCTTCCACAATCTTCTCGATGCGGTCTTCCGATACGGGAATCTCCTTGCTGATGGCGTAGATGGTTCTCCGGTTTTTCAAAGCTGCCGAGAAGTCGGATGTTTTTTGCGGAATTGCATTTACTGTCATTTTGTAATGAACCTCCTTTTAGTAAGTTGCTACGATTTAAATAATACATTGGTCAATCGGAGAATGCAATTGGTTTTTAATGATTTTCCCATATTTTACTCCGTCTCGATTCGGGGTATTATGGATGAGGAGCTGCGCCTAAACGAACATTTCTCGATTTTCTCGCTGACGATACGCTGAATGCATATTAATTCAGCGCAGTTCCAGATTAGTTTGTCCGCTGCGCCCGAAAGCATTCCCGATCCTCGCAGAAGGGCATCCTCCGCAGAAAGCAGGTTTTATCCATGATCGTCGCCACAATTGGAAAAGAAAGCTACACCTTCGAGACGGCTCCCGAGCTGTTCGCGCCCGGACGAGTCGATACTGGAACATTGGCCATGCTGTCCGTCAGCGAGTTTCAGCTGGAGGATCGGATTCTCGATCTGGGCTGCGGCTACGGCGTCGTCGGCATCTGCGCCGCCAGGCAGATCGGAGCGGAGCGGGTGGTGATGGCGGACATCAATCCCCGGGCGGTCGAGCTGGCCGAGCGGAATGCCGAACGGAACGGCGTGCCGGGAATCCGCACTTATGTCAGCGACGGGCTCAGCCAGGTGCCGGAGTTCGGATTCACCCAGATTCTCTCCAATCCGCCCTATCATACCGACTTCAGCGTTGCCAAGGGCTTTATCGAGAAGGGCTTCAATAAACTGAGGCTGGGAGGGCGGATGATCCTCGTCACCAAGCGGAAGGACTGGTACAAGAACAAGCTGATCGCCGTCTTCGGAGGAGTCCGGATCGTCGAATGGGACGGCTATTTCATTTTTACCGCCGAGAAAAAGTCGGGCTCCTTCGCAAGGCGATAAGCATTGCTTTTTGCACGGGTGAAGAGGAGAGAGGTATAATAGCAAAGGATTTGAAGCAGCCATCGGGCGGCAAAGGAGGAGAGTATGCTCCATCATTACCAGCAGAAGGGAGCTTGAGAAATTGGAGAGCGGCAACAAGGAAGGCAGGATTCTGCTCAAGAAGCACATCCGGAGCAGACTGCCGGCATACGCGCTCGCCTTCGCGATCCTCGCCTGCGCGAATGTGGTCTATTCGTTTTATCCTAAGATTCTGGGGGATTTCACCACGGCCCTGGAGCATAGCGGCTTGACTTCTTCAGCTATCATTCGTTACAGTTTGTATCTAACCGCTATCGCCATCGGCTACGGAGGTCTGTTCGGGATCGGGCAGTTCCTCAACCACCGGTCGGGCCGGTGGTTTGAGTTCAAGGCGCGGGAGCGGCTGTTCGCTCATTTTTCCACGCTGAGCGATGCCTATTACGCCAAGAACGGGATCGGCAAGCTGCTCAGCTACGCAATGAACGACGTCACCACCGTCCGCGAATCCATCGCCAACGGGCTCAACCAGCTGACGAACGCGATCGTTCTCCTGGCTTCGGTTCTGATCATGATGGCAACGAGCGGCATTCCGCTCTACCTCATCGCGGTTTGCGCGCTGCCGCTATTGTCCATCCCGTTCCTCGTGACTTATTTCGGTCCGCGCATTCGTGACCGCTCCCGGCAGGTGCAGGAATCGCTCGCGGACATGACCGAGTCGGCCGAAGAGCAATTCGGAGGCATCCGGGTGACCAAGGCCTTCGCGGTGGAGGAAATCGCCTGGACTCGGTTCGGCGCTAAGGTGGAAGCCATCCGGGAGAGGCAGCTCAGCCTCGTGAAAGTCTCTTCCCTCTTTCAGGCGCTCATTCCGTTTGCCGGCGGAGTCTCGCTGATGCTGGCCATCGCGTACGGCGGCTATCTGGCCGCGAACGGGATCATCACGCTCGGCCGCTTCGTCGAGCTGACTCTCTACATGAAGATGATCGTCACCCCGCTTCAACAGATCGGCAATGTGTTCAACATCATGCAGCGCTCTCGGGCGTCGCTCGACCGGATTGACCAGCTTCTGGCAACGAAGCCGGATATCCGGGATGCGGAACATGCGGTCGACCTGCCTCTTGCCGAATCCCGCCTCGACATCAAAGGGCTGACCTTCACGTACCCGGATTCCGGGACACCCGCCCTGCGCGATGTCGAGTTCGTTCTGCAGCCGGGGCAGACGCTCGGAATCATCGGCAAGACCGGCAGCGGCAAGTCAACCCTCGTCAAGCTGCTGCTCCGGGTCTACGATCCGCCGAAAGGAACGATTTTCATCGGGGGCCGGGACATCCTGGACGTGAAGCTGGCGAGCCTGCGCAGCCGGATTGCTTACGTTCCCCAGGACGGATTCCTGTTCAGCACGACCATTCGCGACAACATTTCGTTCTACGACCGCTCCTCTTCCCTGGAGCAGGTCGAGCAAGCCGCCCGGCTCGCCGAAATCTACGACAACATCGCCGGCTTTCCCCAAGGGTTCGAGACTCGCCTGGGCGAGCGGGGGATGACGCTCTCGGGCGGACAGCGGCAGCGCTCCGGCATCGCGCGCGGGCTGCTCAAGGACGCGCCGATTCTGCTCCTCGACGACAGCGTGAGCGCGGTGGATGCGATTACGGAGGCGAATATTCTGGCCAATCTGCGCCGGGTGCGCGCGGGCAAGACGACCCTCATCATCGCCCACCGGATCAGCGCGGTGAAGAACGCCGACCGCATCATTGTGCTGGACAAGGGAAAGATCGTCGAGCAGGGGACGCACGAAGAGCTGCTCGCCCGCGGCGGCTTCTACGCCTCTCTTCAGAAGCTTCAGGAAGGGGGCGAAGCGGATGCCGGATAAACCGGACAAGACGGACAAGACGGACAAGACGAACAAGACGGAGCGAAAGAACGGCTTCCGGGCGCTCATGGCTTATGCCGCCCCTTACAAGAAGAATTTTGCTGCGGTGGCGGTCTGCTCCCTGTTTGCCCTGTCCGCCGATCTCCTGCAGCCCTATCTGATCAAGACCGTGATCGATGAGAAGCTCCTTACCGGCAGCCAAGGAGTTGGCCGGATCATGGCGATCGGCGGCCTCTACCTGCTGCTCGCAGTTGTGGCGCTGGTGTTCACCTACCTGCAGCTCAACCTGCTGCAGCGGGCCGGGCAAGGGATCGTAGCCGCCTTGCGGGGCGATCTGTTCCGGCACATCACCCGCCAGTCGATGTCCTTCTTCGACCGCCATCCGAGCGGCTCCCTGGTGACCAACGAGTCCAGCGATACGGAGACGATCAACCAGTTTTTCACCGGCGTCCTGCAGAGCATCGTCAAGGACGGCATGTCGCTTTTCCTCACCGTCGGGTTCATGTTCGCCTTAAGCGCCAGGCTGGCCCTGTATTGCCTGCTCCTGTTTCCGCTCATTCTGCTCATCACCGTCCTGTTCCGGCGCATGCTGCGAAACTCGTACAAAACTTCGCGGGCGCGGCTATCCCGGCTGATCGCCTTCCTGGCGGAAAACCTGGCCGGCATGAGCCTGATCCAGGCGTTCCATCAGGAGCGGGAGCAGACCGACCGCTTCCGCGCGCAGAATCACCTGTACCGGCTGGCCACCATGAAGGAAGTCCGGTCGACGGTGCTGTTCAACCGCTCGTTCGATATCCTCGGCAACCTGACCGTCGCCTTTGTCGTCTGGGCGGGCGGGGAAGCGGTGCTCAAGCAGCGCCTCGAGTTCGGCGTGCTGTACGCGTTCATCTCGTACGTACGGCAGTTCTTTCAGCCGATCAACAGCATCACCCAGCAGTGGAACACCCTGCAATCCACCTTCGTATCGGTGGAACGGCTGTGGGCGATCTTCTCTCGGGAACCGGACGTGCAGGAACCGGAAGCCGATGCGGCCGTTCCGGTCGAGAGCGGACGGCTGCAGGGCCGGATCGACTTTGACAGCATCCGATTCTCCTATCAGGAGGGCGCCGAGGTGCTGCACGGCCTCGACCTGCACGTCAAGCCGGGCGAATTCATCGGCATCGTCGGCGAGACGGGGGCCGGCAAGAGCTCGCTGGTCGGCCTGCTGACCCGCTTTTATGACGTGACATCGGGCAGCGTCTGCCTGGACGGCATCGATATCAGGCGCATTCCGCAGGCGGATCTGCACCGCCTGGTCGGGCTCGTTCAGCAGGAACCGTTCCTGTTCTCTGGCTCGATCATCGACAACGTCAGGCTGTTTCGTTCCGATATCGCCCGCGCGGAAGCGGAAGCCGCCTGCCGGCTCGTCGGGGCGGAGGAGTGGATCAGCCGGCTGAAGCACGGCTACGATACGGTGCTCTCCGAGCGCGGAAGCGGTCTGTCCACCGGCGAACGGCAGCTGATCAGCTTCGCGCGGATCGTCGTATTCAAGCCGCGAATTCTGATCCTCGACGAGGCGACGGCCAATCTCGACTCGTACACGGAGCAGATGATTCAGAACGCGCTCGGCGTCGTATCGGCAGGCAGGACGACGCTCGTCATCGCCCACCGGCTGTCCACCATTCAACAGGCGGACCGGATCGTTGTCATGAAGGACGGGCGCATCGCGGAAATCGGCAAGCATGAGGAATTGCTGGCTCTAAACGGCTATTATGCCAGCCTGCACCGGCATTCCAGGCGGGAAGGGCAAATAGCGAAAGGAATGAGCAGCGAACTGGAGAGGAGAACGACAGGATGATGGTCAAACGGATTATATTCACCGGCCAAAGCACTCCGGAGCTGGAAACGGCTCTCCTGGACATGGGCAAGGAGCTGCGCTTGAAGAAGGTTGCGGAAGTAACGAAGGAAGATATGGAATGGGCGGACACCTACGTCGGCGGGCGCCTGCCGCAAGATACGGGATTCGGCGGCGTCCGCTGGGTTCATGCCTGGAGTGCAGGAGTTGATTTCTTCATCAAGGACGGCGGCTGGCCTGAAGACATCCTGCTCACGCGGACGATCTGCTCCTTCGGCAGAATGATCGGCGAATACTGCCTTGGGCATCTGCTCCGCTACTATCAGAAGCATGAGTTCTTCGCGGAGCTGCAAAAGAATGCGAAGTGGGGCAAAAGAGATGAGCTTCCCGAGACCATCCGCGGCAAGCGGGTCGTCATCTTCGGCACCGGCGTCATCGGTTCGGAGGTCGCCGGGATGCTGTCGGCGCTCGGCATGCGGGTGGACGGGGTATCGCGTTCCGGCGAGGCGAAAGCCCCTTTCGCAGCGGTGGCGAAAACGGAGGACTCGGCTCCGCTGCTGAACCAGGCGGACTGGGTGATCAGCACCATGCCGCTCACCGGGGAGACGGAACGCTATTTCAACCGCGAGGTGTTTGCGCAGATGAACCATGCCGGTTTCATCAACGTCGGCAGAGGGAAGACCGTCGAAGAAGCGGATCTTCTCGCCGCACTCGATCAGGGCCGGCTGCATTCGGCGGTGCTCGATGTGGCCTTCGAGGAGCCGCTGCCGGAGCAGTCGCCTCTCTGGGCCCACCCCGGCGTCATCATCACGCCGCATATCTCCGCCGTAACCCCTCCGGGAGAAGGGGAGGAATGCTTCCTGAATACGCTGCGGCTGCGGGAAGAAGGCCGGGAGCTGCTGAACGTGGTCGATGTCTCCAGGGGCTATTGACCCTTTAACAATGGGCGTTGATGACATCCAAAAAGAAACCACTCCGAACCGAGAGTGGTTTCTTCGCCATTTGAATGGTGTTCGTCAAATTTCGTCCTGGATTTCCTCGCGGAATCCCTCGATGCTTTTTTTCCGGCGCTCGTTCTTTTTCTCGATCTGGCCGCGTTCCTCGTCGCTGATCTCGGAGGAAAATTCATTCAGGTAATCCTCCGCCTCGTTCAGGTTTTCCAGCGTGTTCTGGATGTTATCCTGCAAATGCTCGACATTGTCGGCCCGATTGTCCGGTTTCGCCATTCGTCTATCGCCTCCTGATTTTGCCGCGCTCGCGAGCGCTACGAAGTAGCTTGATCGCAGCCGGGCGATTTTATGCACGGTGTGACATTCGTGAAATGCCGTCTTTTCTTACTCCGCTCTTTCGCAGAAATCTCCCGGATATACCCGACCACGACCGTCTACAGCTGCGAGGTCGCGAGGCGCTGGAGCAGTTGGCCGCTTTTCTGGAAAAGCACGACCTGATGATCGTCGACGATCAAAGCTTCAAGCGCACCAGCTACGATGGGAAGGAATACATCACTTTCGCCACGCTGCCGGCATGAAGGAATGGACCATCTCTGTGTTCGGCACCTCGAAGAATTCCTGGTCAAAGGCGCCAATGTCGGCATCTCGCCTGGTTCTCGGTTCGGCGCGAACGAGGAAGGCTTTCTGCGCATCAAGGAATCGCTCAACAAACGCTCAACAAACTCCACCGAGCAGGTCGGCTCTAGAACCGAGAATCTGGCGGACAGCGCCGAGCAGCAGATGACCGAGCGGATCATCGGATCTCAAAGAGAGAGTAACGGTAAATTTTGAGACCAAGCAGTCCCGTTTCGTGCGTCTGAAGCCGAACCAGATATAGAGGTAAAAATGCCCGTTATTCTGAGACCAACAAGCTGCTGCAGCCGAACAAAGGTAAAAATTACCGCTAATTTACCATGGCGATATAGATTTGCCGTGATCGGCAAGAATAGCGGTAAAAACTCCCTCTATTATGGTGCTCAATAGGCTATTAGTCCAAATAGCGGTAAAAATTCCTGCTATTTCTACCGGATGTTCACGGGCGGTCACGGATGGGTTAGAGTTCTGGTTCTAGCCTTGCGCAAGGTCTGGCAATCCCCCCAAAACCTGATTTTGTGCAGGCTGATTGCGGAGTGAGAGTCTGTCGTGAGGCTTAGGCTGAACGAATGCCGGGGTGTTCTGCGTGTCCGGCTTATGCCCGTCGGATGCCCGTCTGCGATGCGTTGGAATTTGTTCTCAGGAGGGGCTTGATATTTGTTATCAATGATGCTATCATAAAATCGTTCCGTTATAGGGTAGGGGGGTATCGTAAATGGAAGATCATGCGAGCAAATCAAGCTCAACCGAGCAGATGACATTCGCACAGTTGACATTCGCCATTGGCGGCATGACTTGCGCTGCTTGCGCGGCCCGCATCGAGAAGGGCCTCAACCGGCTGCCTGGCGTCAGGGAGGCGAACGTGAACCTGGCGACGGAGAAGGCCTCCGTGGTCTATGATTCCTCAGCCGTGACTCAGGACGCGATCGAGCACAAGGTATCCGATCTCGGCTACAGCGTCCGCCGCGACAAGGCGGAGCTGGATATCTCGGGGATGACCTGTGCCGCCTGCGCCGCCAGAATCGAGAAGGTGCTGAACAAGCTGCCGGGCGTGGAAGCGAATGTCAATCTTGCCCTTGAGCGAGCTACCGTCCATTATAACGCAAGCCAGATCGCCGTGCCGGAGCTGATTGCCCGCGTCGAGGCTATCGGCTACCATGCCAAGCCGCACACCACGCAGGAGGGCCAGAAGCAAGAACAGGACCGCCATCTGCGCATGCTGAAGCTCCGCTTCGCCGTATCCGCCGTGCTGTCCTTGCCGCTCTTGTGGGCCATGTTCGCCCACTTTGGCCTCGACTTGTACGTTCCGGAGCTGTTTACGAACGCCTGGTTCCAGTTCGCCGTCGCCACTCCGGTGCAGTTCGTCATCGGCTGGCCGTTCTACCGGAGCGCCTACAAGGCGCTGAAGAACGGCAGCGCGAACATGGACGTTCTCGTCTCGCTCGGCACCTCCGCGGCTTATGTGTACAGCGTGATCGAAACCTTCCGCTTCGCAGGCGCCGCCGCCCATCACGGGGAGATGCCGCAGCTGTATTTTGAGGTGAGCGTCATTCTGGTGACCTTGATCCTGCTCGGCAAATGGTTCGAAGCGCTCGCCAAGGGAAGGACCACCGAGGCGATCAAGAAGCTGATGGACCTCGCGCCGAAGAGCGCCACCGTCATCCGGGACGGCCGGGACGTCGTCATCCCGGTGGAGGAAGTGAAGGTGGGCGACCGCATCCGCGTCCGGCCCGGCGAGAAGATTCCCGTCGACGGAACGGTGCTGGAAGGAATCACCGCCGTCGACGAATCGATGCTGACCGGCGAGAGCCTGCCCGTCGACAAGAAAGCGGGCGACACGCTGATCGGGGCGACGATCAACAAGAACGGCGCGCTCGTCATGGAAGCCGGTAAGATCGGCAGGGACACGGCGCTCGCCCAGATCATCCGGATCGTCGAGGAGGCCCAAGGCTCCAAGGCTCCGATCCAGCGGCTCGCCGACAAGATCTCCGGCGTCTTCGTGCCGGTCGTGGTCGGCCTGGCGGTTCTCGTCTTCCTGCTCTGGTTCTTCCTGTTCGAACCCGGCCACTTCACCCGAGCCTTTGAGAACGGCATCGCCGTGCTCGTGATCGCCTGCCCCTGCGCCCTCGGCCTGGCGACGCCGACCTCGATCATGGTCGGAACCGGCAAAGGAGCCGAGCACGGCATCCTGATCAAGGGCGGGGAGCATCTGGAGACGGCCCACAAGCTGACCGCCGTCATCCTCGACAAGACCGGCACGATCACCAAGGGCAAGCCCGAACTGACGGATGTCCTGGCGCTGGAAGGCTGGGGCGAGGACGAACTGCTGGCCATGGCTGCCGGTGCCGAGAAAGGCTCGGAGCATCCACTGGCCGAGGCGATCGTCCGGGGCGCCGAAGAGAAGGGGCTCGAGCTGAAGCATCCCGAGCGCTTTGAAGCGATTCCCGGGTTCGGCCTGACCGCGCAGGTGGAGGGACGCACGCTCCACATCGGCACGCGCAAGCTGTTTGAGCGGGAGGGCATGGATACCGGCCAGTTGGAGAACGCTATGGAACGCTGGGAATCCGAGGGCAAAACCGCCATGCTGGTCGGCATCGACGGCAAGCCGGCAGGCGCAGTGGCGGTGGCGGATACCGTCAAGGAATCCTCCGCCGAAGCGGTCCGGCGCCTGCGCAAGCTGGGCCTGAAGGTGGTGATGATCACCGGCGACAATCGGCGGACCGCCTCCGCCATCGCCAGCCAGGTCGGCATTACCGATGTGCTGGCCGAGGTCCTGCCGCAAGACAAGGCCGGCGAAGTGCAGAAGCTGAAGGACCGCGGCGAGCGGGTGGCCATGGTCGGCGACGGCATCAATGATGCGCCGGCGCTGGCGCTGGCCGATATCGGCATGGCGGTCGGCACGGGAACCGACGTCGCCATCGAGGCGGCGGACATCACGCTCATGCGCGGCGACCTGGGCAGCATCGCCGACGCCATCGAGCTCAGCCGGAAGACTATGCGCAACATCCGACAGAATCTGTTCTGGGCGTTCTTCTACAACTCCATCGGAATTCCCGTCGCCGCGGCAGGCCTGCTCGCGCCCTGGGTGGCCGGAGCGGCCATGGCCTTCAGCTCGGTTTCCGTCGTCCTGAACGCCCTGCGCCTGAAGAGGGTCAAGCTCTGACGCACTCCGGCATTTCCGGCATCCTTCCTCAAAGAGGGTTTGCATAGATCATTATTCCTTAAGGAGATGGGTAAATCATGGCACAAGTCGTATTGAAAGTCGAAGGCATGTCCTGCAATCATTGCGTACAGACGGTAGAGAAGGCTCTCGGCAAGCTTGGCGGAGTCGAAAAGGTGAAGGTTGAGCTG